>ERZ779623.787-NODE-787-length-10540-cov-4.890129_pt1 | contig 10540 bp, 9 predicted proteins | sample MGYA00514189_ERZ779623 | MGnify/ENA primary metagenome ERZ779623 (study PRJEB29562, sample SAMEA4376712) | mouse gut metagenome | isolation source: Cecum | study: EMG produced TPA metagenomics assembly of the A DSS colitis mouse model was used to assess the... | reverse complement strand
CAAAAGACTTTTTTATTCAACAAAACTTTCAAGGCACTCTGCACCACTGTTTCTTCCTTTCGTGCGGCTTCCAATGCCCGTTTTGCTTCATCCATATTCACTTGCGCAAAAAGTCGTCCTGCTTTGTCAATCATTCCGGCCGCTTCAAGTTTCAAGGCATTCTCATAATGCTTCTTCAGTCCGTTGTAGGTTTCTTCGCGAACAGTCACGATTTGTTGCGCCAATCGTAATCCATAATAGCTCTCGGCCAATAAATTCTGTTGCCCGGCGGATACTTGTGCCCGGTTTTCCCGTGCCAGGTCCACCATTGTTCTACCTATATTAGTAGCACGAAAACGCTTACCACCGGAGAACAGCACCCATTCCGCAGATAAATCGACAGTAGTCAGGTTTCTCGGGGTCAAAGGAAAAACAAGCGTATTTGCTCCTATCTTATCCAATATGGATGAAATAATTTGGTCATCCGGGATAATGGAATGTACAAAGTCTTTAGCCGGGTCTGTAAACTGTGATAACGGCTGTTTTACTTCAATCTTCTCGGACATATGTACAAATGCTCCCGTAGACTGAAGACTGGGATACCAGAAAGCATTGAGCTTGTCACGTTCCGCTTTGGCTATCTCAATTCCTTTATCAGCAATCTTCAGGCTCTGATTTCCCTGATTAAGAAGACGCAACGATTCTTCGAAACTTAATGGTGTCTGTGCATCTACCCGAATAATGGAAAAACACAAAGTCAATAGTACAAAAAGTAACTTATTTTTTTTCATACTGGTTAGGTTATATCTATTTTTGAGCTATTCTAACAGATAAAAAGACAGGTTTGTTCATTTCACAAGGCACAGAGATTATTCCATCAGTAAAACAAATATGAAAGATACTTTTTCCTGCATTAAAATTTCAAAGATTTTATTTGAGATATAAAAATTATGTTTACCTTTGCATCACCGTTTCAGAAAGCTTTTTGCAGAGAAACGTAACAATGCGGTAATAGCTCAGTTGGTAGAGCACTAGCTTCCCAAGCTGGGGGTCGCGAGTTCGAGCCTCGTTTACCGCTCCGCTGATAATCAGGTAGTTATCTTAGTATGGCTACCTGATTTTTGTTTATAGAATAAGACGTTAAACGGTGGTTGAACTGACTAAAGTTCAACCAAGAGTTCAACCAAAATTTGTCATGAATGCAACCATTAACGTCGTATGTTGTAAGTGGAAGACGCTTGCAAATGGAGAAGTACCATTAATGTTACGTATCTGTAAGGATGGTAAGAAGAAGTATCAGAGTTTGGGAATTTCTATTCCTGTTAAGTATTGGGACTTTACTAGAAATAGGCTTAAACCTAGTTGCCCAAATAGAGAATACATTCAGAAGATAATCCTCAATAAGCAGGCAGAACTTCAGCAACGAATGTTAGAATTAAAATCAGATGACAGGGAGTATACCGCCAATATGCTTCTTCTCAATGATACAGATAAGACAGTTAAACATAAGACAGTTGGTGAGTTCTATCAGGATTTAATAAAACAATATGCAGATGAGAGTAAATGTGGCAATAGACTCATTTATAAATCTTCATATAATTCTCTTTATACCTTCACTAAAGGTAATTTAGATATTCCATTCAGCGCAATTAACCCTTCATGGCTTTGTAATTATGAGAAATGGTTACGTTCTAAAGGTAACAAAGAGACAACTATGAGTTTGATGTTACGTACTTTACGTAGTACATATAATAAGGCTATTGAGAATAAATATGCACGTAAATCAGACTATCCTTTCAATGAATACAAGATTGGTAAATTTGATGTCAGCACAGAGAAGAGGGCTATAGCCAAAGCTGATATAATGAAGCTGACAGCCGATATATCTTCTGTTGGTAAGCGACAATACGTACAATTAAGTAAGGATATATTCATGTTTAGTTATTTATGTGGTGGAATCAATTTTACTGATATTGCCAATTTAACAAGTAAGAACATTGTTGACGGCAAGAGGTTACATTATATACGGCAGAAGACAGGTAAACTTATTAAGTTGGGATTATCTGATGCAGCTTTAAGAATTATTGAACGGTATGCCCCTGATAGTCATGGATATTTATTTCCCATTCTAAATGTAGAAGTACATAAGACAGCATTGCAGAAACAGAATAGAATCCATAAGATATTAAGTAAGGTTAACAGTAATCTTAAATTAATAGCTACACAATCAGGACTTGATATTAACTTAACTACTTATGTAGCTCGTCACTCGTTTGCGACTGTATTGAAGAAATCAGGAGTAAATATTGCATTAATAAGTGAAGCGCTAGGACATTCTGATTTAGCAACAACACAAATATACCTTGATAGTTTCGATAACGAACAGATAGATGATGCAATGAAGAACTTATTATAGTACATTCAATTAATCCCACTTGTAATTATTGCAGGTGGGATTATTCTTGTTAACTTTACAGCGCCAACATTAAGAAGCGATATGAGAGATTACATACTACCAATTCCAGAATTAAAGAAGATAGAACCCATACTCACGGAATACTTTGGCTATAAGCGTGCCATGTTTGAGAATGAGTTGTCAGCTACTTACTACCATGAATATCCCAACGGAATCAGTGAAGATATTTGTAAGAACTACATGACAGACTATTCATTTCTAAATACTATCGCAGTAGATAACGGAGTATTTGATTATAAACGGTATGCTCCCAAATCTACTTCTATCAGTAAGGCATTTAATCCAAGTAGCTTCATTATGGATTCAGAACACAATATACTTATCACTCTGCCAAGTGATAATTTATTGGAACAGCTGATTGATTTATTACAGAAGCATGGTGAAACTGACAACGACGGAGTAATTGGAATAAGTATGCTTGTTGTAGCTGCCATATATGAGAAGTATAAGAATGGTGAACTTTACACAGAAGTTACCATATCAGAGAACACACTGCCTTATCTGGAACAAGTCCGTCCAGAAATGCTAAAGCTATATGAGTTGCTGAATACCAAGAGATACTCACCTTCCAAGAAGAAGGAGCTAAGGGTATTCAGTCCTATAACCATTGATAACGGAGTTAAGAAGATTACTCTTGATAACTCTTGCTATTGGCTGACTGATTTATTGGATAACTACCTTCACATCTATTTAGGAGTAAACAGTTTGGAAGAAGCCCAACAGGAATTGAAGGAAGTATATTCACAGAAGAAGGGCAGGAAAGCCAATAATGCAGCCCATAATCTAATCATGTATGGTACATTCCACCTGTTACAAAGATATTCCTCAATAAAGACCAAGAGTGAACAGATACGTATGACTTTAGACTACATGGAATTATTATTTGAAGCGGACAGTTTCAATAATGATGAGAACTACACCAATGCAACAATAGCCTATTTGGTGAAACAAGGCTATAAACCGCAATGGAAGACCAAACAGACAGAAGACTACAACTTCTCACCCAATAATCAATCTACAGAACATCTCTGGTAATTAATAATCCACCAATCCTTACAGACTACCATGTAATCACGTGGTAGTTATTTTTATGTCTTCAAATAAGCTAATTTATTGATATTCTTATATCTAAAGAATACACTTCAAATCGCCTTCTATTCTTTATAACACACCTTCCGACTATTCCTCACCTTTGCAATGTCAAACGAGAGCATTGAATAACTGACAAGACAAGTTCCTAAAGAATAGAGCTGAAATCAGAGCTTATTCTTTATAACACAGCAGTTAGGATAGCAGTAGTTTTGCACCGCAATCAAACGTTAAGGGTGCACACTTAACCGGAGGTTGCAATAATTATTAACCATTTAAAACTTAAAGAATATGACAGCAGAATTAACCAAAGCAACAGAGAACGTAAACACAGTATCTAACATTAAAACAATAACAACCATGTGCACCAAAGATTTAAAGAAGCGTCTTGCTAAAGAAGAGAGAGACTTAAAGAGCTTAATCAACAAGAGAATGAATGACACTATCATCAACGCCCAACGGGAAATTATAGCCCAACTGCAACAGGATATTGCACAGGTTGAAAGCAAGAAGCTGGCATCTACCGTAGCTTTGAATGATGATGTAATCACGTTCAGACTGGCTAAGGACGGTAAGGAAGTGTCAAAGAAGATAGCTTTGGTTAAGAATAACAGGGTTATCAACTCCAAGAAAGTGGATGAGTTCATCGCCATTATTGACAATGGCAAGTATGAAGAAGCCTACCCAATCATTGTAGCGGAAGCCAAAGCATTGATAGAAGCAGGATATACTGTAACAAACATCAATGGCAGAGAGTTAAGTGCAGAGGAAGCAGAAGGCTACTATGTGATTCTGGACGGACAGCACAGAGGTACTGCATTTGCCAAGTTGAACGCAATCAGGGGCGGCATAGTCATTCCTAATGTATTTGTCAAAGAAGTTAAGAATATAGGAGAATATCTGGTAAACATCAACACTGTTGGTAACTGGGACAAGAAAGACAGACTGACAGTAGCCGCTCTGACATCAGAAGAAGCATTGTTCAAGAATATGGCAGAACTTATCAAAGAGGGATTCAATCCTACAACGGCAGGTTTGGTTTATACAAGGAAGAGCATATCAGAGAAAGCTCTTGACAAGGTATTGAAGGGTGAAGAGTACAAGCTGCCTAAAGGTACGACAATTGAAATTGAGAGGGGAAATAAATTCATTACACTTTGTAAAGCCGCCCACATCACAGTCTCCTTCCTCACAAAGCGATACTTCATTAAAGGCTTTAACAGTTACGCTAAGATAAATGGTGAGGAGCAGGCATTTGAAGCATTGGATAAATTGAAGGCTCTGAATCTGAATGAAGAGAGACTGAAACAGGTCAAAGAAGAGGATGACTTCCAAGTAATGCTTAAAGAAGCACTGGAAGCCTAACTCCAATCAAACAGAGAGCCTATGTGACAGGTAGGCTCTACCAATAACAAATTATTAATATTAAATACAATAAAGATATGAAGACAAGATTTTTAGCTTCGTGCAGAAGCAATGCTACAATCAACTACTCAATGATTAACTTGTTCAAGCCTGCCTATCTTTACAGGTTTTACTGTTTATCATTATGTAGAGATGATTGGTACAATGTTAGAATTACATTGGATGAACTAAAGAGTTTGACTGGCGACAAGTCTGTAAGTAGATTCAATAATAAATTCAGAGAGTTCTTAGATATTAAACCGTACTATGCAAATAATGGATTTGCATACAAGACTAAACGTAATGTGTATCATATCCCACCTATGGAACTTCAATGTATAACATTATCCAGAGAATTTGTTAACGTAGAATTGAGTGTAGAGGCTAAGGGTTTATTTATCCAACTTATATTACTATCCAAATATGGCAATATAGAACTTACTAAAGCTAATATAATCAAGACTTTAAGAATAGATAGAAAGACCTATGACAAGTACATCAGTGAATTGCTTAACAAGCTCGTTTCTTATAATGGAAACAAATTAGTTCTCCACACAGACGGAATTTTACTTGAGAATGACTTTAAAGGGCAGAAGAAGTCAAGTGCAAGAGAACGGGGATGCAGTGAACTACCCAATATAACTCTGAACTCCAGTAAAGACGAATAGCGGGGATAAATAGTGCTATATTATATAATTAATATGGCACATAATTTCCCCGTTATCAGACAGCCAGTATATTAATAGACATTTCTACTGATTATTTATTGGCGGAAGGTAAGCATACTGATATTATATGCACATAATACGCTTCTGAAGTCTGATTAATGGGAAACAGGGGAAAATACATCTTATATTATATAATTAATAATGAGATGAATTTCCCCACCACCTATGGTATATGAACGTTATATGCTCATGAAGTCAAATTAATAATGATAGAGACAGCATTTGATAAGAATACTACCTTTTAATGAGATTTATATTATAAGGTTGGGGATTTTATCCCTCTACACATATATCTAAATTACTTCTTTAGTCTGATTTGAGTATCAATAAAATACAAGTCCTTGTCAATACCGTACAGCACATTGTTGGGAACAGCATCAAACACTTCATATTGGTCGTTATGGAACTCGTCTATATAATCCATTTCAAAGCCAAGCGCTTCCATGTATTCAACAATTTCATCTTCTGTTGCTTCCCGTTCTGCCAATATGTAAGGTTGTGTGAGAACTGCACTGAACTCTTGGCGGCTGTTATAAGAGAAGCCAATCATCTGATAGGGTACATTACTAAAGAACTTATTGTGTGCGTTAATGCGAATGAAGAAGTTCTCCAAATCATCTCCTGCATACTCAAAGTTGTTCAGTTTGATAACAGACGATTTACCGTCATGGAACACTTCATTCTCACCGCCCTTATCCATGTAGGTTATATTGAGGGATGACAAGTCAATCCATAAGTTGTTGGCGTTGGCAAATTCTATCAGTTCTTTAATTTGCCTTCCCTTATAGCCCTCTGTTGGTTCAACTTCTCCTGTTGCTTCCTTACTTCTTCCGGTGATACAGGCTGCTTGCTCCAAGAGATTATTGATTGGCGGGTACGCTCTATCCATTGCTTGTGAAATTCATTAATATATTCCATAATTCATATAATTATGAGTTTATGCAAATGTAGCCAATCTATTTGAATCTGACAATATAAAGATGTATTAGTGTACTATCTTTTAATGAGATTTATTTATATTATATGCCCAAACCCAAATTTGGTAGTATCTAAAATCATACCCCCGCCCTTTAGATTTAGGCAGTGTTTCTATTTAGACTTTATGCAGAGATAGAGTGAAATATTTGATTTGTCAGTAAGCATGAGGTATATGTTATGCACTCTATAGCGGTGTAACTACTCTACACCCCCTTACCCATTATTGGAGAAGTAAATAGTTTAGCGTGAATCGCTTTCCAACTCACAGGCTTTCTGAATCTCTGGAATATCAGCCTCATCTATTATTAATATATGATTCTGTATTGACAGACACAAAGACAGGTGATAAGGGAAGTGCTTCATGCCAAGCCGTCTATTTACTGCTTTATTCACTGATTACTAATCTAAAACAATATGTATGGAAGATTTAAAGATGTTATGTACGATTGGTACAATACTAATTGTGCCGTTAATTCTAATGCCGCAATTCTTTGTGGGATTATTAATACTGATTGTGGTTTGCTTAGCTTTCAGATAGGGGAATTTCAACTTTACAGGCTCATGAGAAGTTTATTCTATCTGCTAGTTGTCAGTGCTACAATGATTGTGGCAATGTTATCATTTCCTTTATTAATAGCGGGCTATATCTTATTGATAATATATGCCCTGTTCAGAGGATAGCAGTTATTAATTAACAAGATAATCACATTAATAATTGACGTTATGAATTTAGATTATAAAGTTGGAGAAGTAGAGCTTACATATAAGCCAACTACCAGAAACAGAAGCAAGGTTTACAGTGCTGCTGACGCTTTCCAAATTCTGCTGCCTACCTTCAAAGAAGGGACGATAGATTACAAGGAGTACTTTAAAGTATTATTCTTGAATCAAGCCAACCAAGTCTTGGGATATACACAAATATCCGAAGGTGGGATAACAGAGACAAGCGTAGATGTCAGAATGATATTGCAGGCTGCCCTACTAACTAATTCTGTATCTTTAATCTTGGCACACAATCACCCAAGCGGGAATTTAAAGCCAAGCACATTGGATATTGAGTTAACGAGATGTATTAAGGAAGCTGCCAAGCTAATGAGAATTAATGTATTAGACCATATCATTATGACAAGTGAAAGCTATTATAGCTTTAGCGATGAAGGTATGCTTTAACTTGTTTGTGTTCAAATTGGGGATGTGTTCAAATTAATCTGCAAAGGTGGTTTGAACACATTCTTTTATGTTATCAATTTAATCAAAGACTTTAATGAAAACAAATGCAGTGATTTACGCACGTGTATCGTCTGTAAGTGACAGACAGGATACAGCAAGACAGATTCAAGATTTAACAAGGTACGCCAACGCACAGGAAATTGAAGTCGTCTCTATCTTTGAGGAACATATATGCGGTGCTAAGAAGAATGAAGAGAGGCAAGTTTTAACGGACTGTTTGGAATATTGTACTGCCAATTCTGTTAATTACTTGCTACTGTCTGAATTATCCAGACTAGGTAGAAGTACATTACAGGTACTTCGTTCCTTAGAAATTCTACATGAAGCTAAGGTATCAGTTTACATTCAGAACTTGGGACTTTACACACTTCAAACGGACGGTAAAGTTAATCCTATCGTCTCAATTCTGATAACCATACTAGCGGAGATGTCTAACATTGAACGTTCTAACATAGTATATCGCCTCAACAGTGGAAGAGCTAACTACATTGCTAAAGGTGGTAAACTTGGTAGGAAGGTTGGCAGTATTAAGACAGAGGAACGGAAACGGGAAGAGTACAAGGAAGTTATCCAGTTATTAAAGAAAGGGTATTCAGTTAGGAATATATCTAAGTTACAAGGAATTGGTATCTCTACCGTTCAACGGATAAAGAATCAGTTCATTAATTCCTAATCTCTTAAATCTATGGTTGGTATGGAAGTTCAGAATTTCTACTTATATGGGGATTTGGCAAGTTTCATACCAACCTTGAATTATTGAGTAGAAACAGCTCTCAACATTTAATAAACAATAGTTCTTGCAAATTAAACAGCTTTTAATAACTTTGTAGCAATTTCAGACTTCTATGGAGATAGTTCTGAAAGGACATAGTTAACGAAGAGCGTTTGATATATTATCCTTAATCTGAAATCTGGACAATTTCATCTACTTAGGATAATAGGCAAGAACGCTCACGTCAATGTTGTATACCTATCTTATTAGATAGTCTATATATCGTTTGGCGTGGGCTATTGTTTATTACCAAGTAGAGAGCAGTCCAGAGCTTCAGATTAGGTAATATTCAATAGTTCCCACGCTTCTTGCATGTAGTAGCCAACTATAGGGAACAGGTTGGCATAAATACAGGTATATAAGAAACAGACAGTCTATTTTACTACCCAACAGTTCTTTATCAAAGAAGTGTGCAACTCCGTGTTGTGTTCCTCACACTTATATCTCAATTATTAACGCTCTCTATTAGGAACGTAGAAGCACAAACAGATTATTACAATGAAGATATTCAGATTAATTGGTATGCTTCTCTTAGGAAGTAGTACTCTATTCTCTTGTAGTAATAATGAGGATGAACTACCACCTAAAGAACAGGAGCAGACTAACCAAGAAACCTACATTATCTCATTCAATTTGGACGGAGAATTTATCTCCACTTCTGAAACTCCTTTAAGCAGAACAGAAGTTACGCCAAAGAAGATATATGGGATTAATGTGTACTATAAGAAGGACGGAGATACGAATTATCAGAATTATGCTTATGGACTGTTTGATAATATTGAAGATATGACTATCTCTTTAATTGGTGGATATAAATATAAGTTTGAATGTTCTATGGTAAAGAATGATACTGATACGTTATATCACGATGATAATGTGTACTATGCGCCATTCCATATGGGATATTCTAGCGGTTATCGTGGGATGATTTTGGAGAATAAATTTAATATCGAAGTCCGCCCTACAGAATACACACCTAATATAAAAGGATTAAAGGAAGGTATGACGTGTACAACACGTAATGATATACATCCTAGTAGTTCTAATCAAGGGCAATATGCTAAAGTCGATAGATTCTATGGCGAGTTAACCGATTATATTCCTACTAAAGGCGGAGTTGCTAATATAGATTTAAAACGTACAGCCTTTGGACTCAAGTTTATAATAACCCCACCGACAGACGGGACATTGTCTATTTACAATTATCTTATTGAGTCAGATTCATCAATTAAAGTTTCAGCAGACGAAAGCACTTTAGAATATTCCTCAATGTACACATTCAAAAATGTTTATAAGTGTTGGCAAACAGAAAGCTACAGTCAAAACTTCACCATAGAACTGAGATGGGCAAGAGCTGACGGTTCACTTCAGACATTTGAGAAGATAATTACTGCCAAACGTAATGTATTAACTACTATCAATGTAAATGCAAATGGTAGCAGTACTGATTCTTCTTTAGGTATAAATGAAGATAATACTCCTATGGAGAATGTGAATGTTGATATGAGCTTTGATATAAACGACAATAATGTGAACCCTAATGTATAATTTATTAATTAACTAAAACAATTCAAAGATGAAGACATTAAGATTTATTGGAACAACCTTGTTAATGGTTGTGTTGTGTTTGAACTTTACCGCTTGTGGTGATGACGACGATGATGAAATTACATCAGACAATTTAGTTGGACGTTGGGTAATGATTCACCAACAAGGTTATGAGAAGTATGAGGAAATGCCAAACTTAAATGAAGAATGGAATGGTGCTCCTGAAGGTGATGATTTCGTGAACTTCACCTTTAATGCAGACGGAACATTTGATGAAGGAGAAGGTGGTAAATGGAAATTACACGGTATTACACTCACTCATAAATATTACTACAA
>ERZ779623.781-NODE-781-length-10649-cov-9.748159_pt1 | contig 10649 bp, 6 predicted proteins | sample MGYA00514189_ERZ779623 | MGnify/ENA primary metagenome ERZ779623 (study PRJEB29562, sample SAMEA4376712) | mouse gut metagenome | isolation source: Cecum | study: EMG produced TPA metagenomics assembly of the A DSS colitis mouse model was used to assess the... | reverse complement strand
CGAGGACTTATCATCACGCAAGCTGATAGTATCCAGCCCCAGCGAAAAACTGGCTATATTCTGAGGAGAGTAAGGAGAAGGACAATGAGCCATAAAACATACAGGGACTATTTCAATATCGACCCGAAATATTACGCTGCGGTTACGGAAGATTTGATTAAATCCGGCAAGGTAAAATGGGACGCGTTCTATCCTCACGAAACCTTTGTGAAGCTGCTGGAAAAAACGCACATTATGCTCTCAGGAAAGGACTCCCGCTCTCTCTGGGTAGAAGGCGCCTATGGCACTGGTAAGTCCCATGCCGCTTTGACGGTGAAATCCATGTTAGAGGCCAGTGACGAGGAGATCCGTGCGTATTTTCAGGAGTATGGCCTCCGCAATGATTTGTGTCAGCAACTTATCACCGACAAGAGCAACGGACGGTTGATTACCATTCATAGAATCGGTTCTGCTTCCATCCGTTCCGATCAGGATTTGATTCTTGCAATACAGGACAGCATCATGGCCGCGTTACAGGTACATGGAATTTCAAACCGTGGCGAGGCGTCTTTAAAAGAATCCGCATTGCGCTGGTTTGAGGAAAAAGAGGCAAACCGGGTATACTTTGACAGCCTGATTCAGGAAGATAAGTATATGTGGGACTTTGGCGGAAAGCATGTGGACGAGGTTATCTCTGTCCTGAAAAATTCAGAAGATGAGATTGCTGTATCCAAAATGATGCGAAGTATTCTTACAGTTGCCGAGGATAATGGCATTACATCTCTGCGGCTTGATGTTCTAGAAATGTGTAAGTGGATCAAGAGCATTATTGACGAAAATGATATTTCTGCCATTCTGTTTGTGTGGGACGAATTTACCGAGTACTTTTCTAATAATCAAAACTCGTTGACTGGTTTCCAAACTCTTGCAGAAATCAGCGAGTCTCATCCCTTCTATTTCCTGATTGTGACCCATGAGAGTAGTTCCCTGATTCAGGATAAAGATATGCGCAAGAAGATATTGAATCGCTTTGTGGGCGATGTCACTGTCCGTATTGAAATGCCGGAAAATATGGCGTTCCGTTTGATGGCGCAGGCAATGAAGACAACCGGCGATGCAGTACTTCTGCCAGAATGGATGGACTATAAAGGTGATTTAAATAATGAGTTAACCAGTGTCCGCAACATCATTATTGCCAGCGCAAAAAAACACGCAACAATGGGCCAAAAGACCGTTATCGCCGATGAAGAGCTACAGGCCATTGTGCCGATTCATCCCTACGCCGCTCTGCTCTTAAAACATATGTCTGTGGCGTTTAATTCCAATGCGCGCAGTATGTTTGACTTTATTATCAGCAATGATATGACAGATGCAAGGGGCTTTAAGTGGTTTATCAATGAGTATGGACCGCTGGATTATATCAATTTACTTACGATAGACATGTTATGGGACTTCTTTAATGGAAAAGATCAGAACGGTCTGAATGATGATGTTCGTGTAATTTTAGATTCCTTTGGATTGCTCAAAAAGGGCAGTCTAAACCCTGACCAGGAACGAGTTTTCAAAACTATACTCTTGTTGGAAGCCATTTCTCTGCGAGTGGGCGGAGTAGAACTTTTGCGTCCTAATGAGCAAAATATTGACCTTGCATTCAGCGGAACTGATTGGCAGAAAGGCAAGGCCCGAAACATTGCTGCCGGCCTCTGCCAGCAGGGCTTATTGTTTGAAAAGCCAGTAGGAAATGGCCTTAAGGAATACACAGTTGCAAATCGGGATAGCGATATCGGAAAAATAAACAAGCTGAAAACCGATGTTCAAAACGGCACCAAGACACAGGACTTGATTGTTTCTGCGGATCTGCTGTCTGCTGTGCAGCTTCCCGTTGCGATCCGTTCTCGTTATGTGATGGAAGGGGCTGCTGCATCTAACTTCTCTCAGGTGAGTGGGAAACTGTCTGGACAAAGTAAACCAAATCGTTTTAAAGCGGTTGTCGTTTTCGCAATGAATGACTCAGAAGCAGTGACTCTCAAAAATTCAATCCTGAAAGCTATTGTGCAGCCATCAAACGAGTTGTTCTATGTTGAGTGCTTGACACCAATGGGTGATGACCTCCTGAGCCAATATGTGGAGAACATGGCCTATAGCAAAAACTATGCTCAAAACGACCGTCAACGAGCTACGGGTTTTGAAAGACAGGCAGAGAAGTGTTTGACTGAGTGGAAACAGAGGATTTCTTCCGGGGCTTTTATCATCTACACGCCAGAGTATAAAAGTGGCATTCGCGTGGCGAATCTCACCGCATTGCAGGAGGAGCTGTGGAGGATTAACCATCAGATTTACTTTTGTGGCCTTGAGCAACTCAATTTGATTGATAATATGTTTATGAAGGGGCCTCTGGCGCAGGGAGCCGAGTGCGGCATAGCGCAGGAATTGAAGTCTACCTTCAAATCTTCCAACGAGCGAACCAGCCTTGCTGCCGCATTGGAAGGGGCGTGGAAGGTTGAGCGTTATTGGGAGGACCCCACCAAGAAGAGTCTGCCAATTGTACGAATTAAACAAGAAGTGGAAAGAGTTATAAAGAGTGGTTTTGAGAAAGCTGCTGGCCGTGTCAGTGTTCTTTCCATATATGAGGCGCTGGAGGACGCCCCTTACGGCTTCATGCCAAGCAATGTAACCGCATTTGTTATGGGTTTTGTGCTGAAAGAATATGCCTGCTCTGATTATTTCTGGAGCAACGGCTCATCCAGTGAAAGCATGACACCGGAAAAAATGAAGCAGATGATTGCCAATGCAATTAATCAGAAGTTTTCTCCTTCGTCAAAGTACAAAGAAGAGTATATCGTTGCTATGAGCACAAGCCAGCGTTGCTTTTTACAGTGTACCTCTACGGTGTTCCATATTCCAATGACACAGTGTGGCTCTATTGAAACCGCTCGCGATCAGATACGCATTAAGATGAAGGGGCTTTCTTTTCCAATTTGGTGTATCAAGTATATTCTGAATTCCGTGGAATTGGAATCCCCTGCCGACCAAATTGTTTCGGTTATTGATGCATATTGCGGAATAGCCAATACCGCAAACAGCAACAAAGCCACCGAAAGCGATCTTGCAGATCAGATTGGTTCCGTTGTCCATGATAATGAAGCTATTACACGGGATTTGGAAAAGCTGTTAACGAATGAAATATGCCGCAAGGGTATGCTTGCCTACATTGATATTTTCCAGAGCGGTATACTCCGTCAGCTTGCTAACGAGATCGGAGATGGTGGTGCTTACCTCGACCAGGTAAAGCAGAAGTTCAATGCGGATGCAGCAAATTGGGTGTGGAGTTCTGTGACTGCGGACGAGAAAATCTCTGATGTAATCCTAGAATATCGCATTATCTCAGAAAGCAACAGAAGCCTGCCAAAAAGCACCTGCCTCCGAGATGTTGTTCTGGAATGGAATAAGCGGTCTAACAATATTCGGATACCCTATGATGTTCTGCGTAAATATGTTGGCGATCTGAGTCAGCTTCTTGGACAGCTTTATTATATGAAACAGAGCGGACAACTTCAGGAGCAGTATAAACAAAAATTCTATAATGCGCTGGTGACTCAACGCGAAAGCTTCGAGAATTTCTATAAAGACCAACTGCCGTATTTCAAACAAGCAGCAGGAACCTTTGTTGAGGAATTGGATGAACAGGATGTTGCTGGATTTTTCTCAACGATTCCTGCCGGTCAGTTTACCAAGTCCAGTACGGAGTATTATCAGTACATTGAAAATGCTGTGGGCGATTACCAGAAAAGTGTCAGAAAAATGCTTCTTAAGAATCTGTGGCTGGAGAAGACCGGGACGAAAGACCCCGCCGATTGGTCGGAGCGTTATGACACACCGATCCTTTGCATGTTCGATGACGCTGAGCGCGGTGAAGCAAGGATAAATTTTTCTACAATTCTTGCTTATGCTGCCTCTGACGCAGACATCACTCGAGCTATTGCCTACCTGGAATCGGCTTCTTTTTATGGCCGTCTGAACGATCCAAACGAACGTGATCGCTGCTTTATAGAGCGTGTGGTAGGAGATTATGCGATTATGCTGAAAGATACGGATGCCATTCGGAAAAGCCTGCTTGGAAGCATCCCTGACAAAGCTTATAACTGGATGGACAATTCTGCTGTAAAAAATCGACTGAAGGTGCTTGCTGAGAAGCAGTATAAATTGAGCGGCTGCGAAAGAGCGCAGGCCGTTATTGATAAAATGGATGCTTCAGAATTGCGCCGTTATCTAAACGAACTGATAGCGGATAACCTGACGGTTGGAATGGAAATCCTAAAGAATGAGTAAGGAGGGCGTTTATGCGTTGTGCGAATTCAAACGAGTGTTTTGAACAGATAAATGCCTACTTCGATGGCAAAAAGACAGGCCACTTCTTAATTGTGAATGCAGAAAGCTATGATACCTATCAGGAAATCCTTCAGCGATTGGAGGCTGACGGTAGCAAAAAATGTGTTTGTGTGTCAGAGAACTGTCTTCCCAACGGCCTTCCAGATGTTGATGCGGCCATTTCAAAGGTGACTGGTGACGGTTGCTTTGCTTTGATTGGTTTGTCGCAGGCACAAATGATTCGTAGTTATGCTGCTTTGGAAGTGAAATTGGACGAAATAATCAGTTTCTCTATCAGTGGCTATGGCGTTATTCTGCTTGACCATTGTGAACAGGTACTCCAAAATTTTATCCACCGGGATGTCCGAGTGAAGAATCGGGTCGTTTTAGTCGAAGGTGAACCTTCCCCACTGCCTCAAATAAAAATTGCAAAATCGGCTGATGAATGTATCTGCTATAGTCCATTACCCGGTTTCCCCAGCTTGCTTGTTTACATGGAAAGATTGAGCGATACGAAGAGAGAACATCGTCCAACTATTACAATGCTCAGTCAGTTCCCGGCGGATATGTTTAAAAGCTCAATTTACTCTATTACTGCCACCGCTGGTATTTACGAGATGCTGACAAAAAAGCACGCAGATATTTCCGGTGCTACAGAAAAGATATATGGAACAGATACGCAGTGGAGTTGGCTTGCCACGCAGATTGAAAATAAAAATAGCCTCTCCGCTTTAGTGTGTGATTTTTTCGGAGCTACAGCAAATCTGTCCTCTCACATTGCGGAAATATGGGAGTCTTCAGACGATAATACAAAATGGTTTCTGTGGCTCTCCATGAAGATTTTTGGAGAATCCAACAATCACTATTTGACTTATGTATTGGACAATTGCGCTAATATCGATTCTTTTGCGGAGCATATTTATTTAGATTTTGCCGATGTTGATATTACAGATGTTGAATTCGACCGATATTATTTTGAGCGTAAACGTCTAATAGCGCAATTACCGGAAAATCTGCCGCTCATTAAGAAATACTGCGACAAGCTGGGACGTCACCAAAAAAATGAAATTTTTTATCTGACAGATGGAAGTACTCTGGAAAAGTATAATTTTGTTCGCTGTCTCAGTATTTATGATTTTTCAATTGGCGAGATAAGTCGTGCGACTCGCAGTATGTCGAAAATGCTATATCTGTATATGCAGGACTTTTTATTTGATGCGATCAACACAAAGTTACCGGAATCAGACAGTGAATTCAGAGATGACTTAACAGCATATTTTAAGGAGTATAAATTGCAAAAGCTTACAAATCGCATTTTTCCAGAATTTCTAAAGAAGGTAGGCCAGTATGCAATTTCTCCTAGACCATACAATAAACTACAACCAAGAAGCAGCATTATATCACATATGGATAAAAAGAATACACAGCTGTTTTTCTTTGATGCCCTTGGTGTGGAGTACCTTTCCTTTATTCTTGCGAAGTGCGAGGAATATGGACTGGTTTCTGAGGTGGCAATTGGACATTGTGAACTGCCGTCCATAACGGTTAAAAACAAAGAGTTCCTTCAATATTTTCCAGATGGAAATTGGAACAAAATTGATGATCTCGACGAGGTAAAACACCATAGTCAGATTTATGATTACCGAAAATGCGAGTATCCCCTGCACTTATTTGAGGAGTTGGATATAATTGATGAGCAACTTCGTATGATTCAGTCTATGTTGGTACGGGGAACATTGGAAAAAGCTCTTATTGTAGCAGATCACGGTTCAAGCAGGCTGGCTGTTCGCTATGGACATGAGATAACCGCAATGATCGAACTGGAGGAATATGGCGAACATAGTGGGCGATGCTGTCCTTCAGAAACAGACCCAGAGCTTCCTTATGCAGCTTATGAAGACGGTTTCTCTGTATTGGCGAACTATGAGCGTTTCAAGGGAGGACGCCGTGCTAATGTTGAAGTACACGGTGGAGCGACTCTCGAAGAGGTCGTGGTGCCTATTATTACTCTAACAAAACGCCCAGAGAATATTGAGTTTTGCTTTGTCAATCCTGTCATTGCCTTGAAGCCTCGTAGCACACCGGAACTTATATTGTACTCTAATGTACCGCTTAATAAGCCGCGTCTCTGCATTGATGGAGAATTCTATGATGGAGTATTTTTGTCTGATAAACAGCATGCCAGATTCGAGATTCCCAAGATTAAGAGAAAAGGCATATACTCGGCTGATGTGTACGATGGGGATAAGAATATGTCTGTGAGCCTTGAATTCAGGGCACAAAAGCAGACGCGTGAAGTGGATTTGTTCTAACGGGGGGGAACTAAATGAGCGGCTTACAATCCGCCGAGATGGTAGAAAGACTAAAAGACAGCTTTGATGAGATGGTTGTCTATAAAAACCTGAAGATAAGCAATTTTATAACCTCCTTCAAACTCCCGTCCTTTATGCGTGATTGGGTACTAAAGCGTTTTCAGGATGACGAGGGTAAAATTGATGTTGATGGTGCGACGGCATTTATAAAGGAATTTATCCCTAAAAAAGAGGATTGGAAATCCATCAAAAATCGCATTGTCAATTATCAGGAACAAGTAAGATTCCTTGCAAAAATTTCCGTTGATATCGATATCAAAACACAGGGACTTACTTTCTCACTGCCCGATTTTGGTTTGACTAAAAGGGATACAATCATTCCACGGGATGTATGGGAGAGTTGTAGCACAGCTCTTTTGAAAGCTGAGGAAAACTGGGGAATTGTTGAATTGGGATATCAGTTCCCAGAAAGCGATAAGGATGCCGGGAAAATAAAACTGGTGAACTTTCAGGACTTCTGCCCGTACATTGTCGATTTGGATGAGTACAAGTACGCCCGCGAATCATTTTCCTTGGATGAGTGGATTGATATTGTCCTTGGCGCAATTGACTACAACGCAGCAGGTTATGATTCCCGTCAACAAAAATTGGCAATGATTACACGGTTACTCCCTTTTGTTGAAAAAAGATTGAACATGATTGAACTGGCTCCCAAGGGAACGGGAAAGTCCTACCTTTTTGGCTCCGTAAGCCGCTATGGCTGGCTATCTTCTGGAGGTACTATGTCAAGAGCCAAAATGTTTTATGATGTTGCTAGACGAACAGAGGGACTGGTTTTTGGACATGACTATGTGGCGCTTGATGAGGTGCAGACTATTAATTTTACAGATGTGGATGAGATGCGTGGTGCATTGAAAGGCTATATGGAGAATGGAAAATATACTGTAGGCAATCACGAGGGTGCAGCCGACTCTGGAATTATTCTGCTGGGCAATATTCCGGCAGTCTCAATGAACGAATACCTGAATATGTTTAGTGATTTACCCCGTGTATTTCACGAGAGCGCCCTGATTGATCGTTTTCATGGATTCCTAAAAGGATGGGAACTTCCACGGATGAATGATGATCTCAAAATTTGCGGATGGGCATTAAATTCTGAATATTTTTCGTCTATTATGCATGAGTTGAGAGATGATCCAAGCTATCGCGCGGTTGTTGATGCACGAGTGAATGTTCCGGAAAAGTCTGATACGAGAGACACAGAGGCTATTAAGCGAATATGCACTGCATACTTGAAACTGCTATTCCCTAATGTACAACATCCCGAGGATATTTCTGCTCATGAGTTCAATTTGTACTGCTTGAAGCCCGCAATTGAAATGCGGTCTATTATTAAAATTCAGCTTGGTATTCTTGACCCTGATGAATTTCGCGGTAAAACTGTTCCCGAATTAAGTGTAAAGGATATTGACGAATGAAAACGAAAATTTGTATTTCGTGCGGGAAAACAGGACTTTCACGAAATGAAATCGGAATTAACAAAAAATTACTCGGAGATGATATATCGGGTTTCTATTGTTTAGATTGCTTCGCTGAGTTTCTTGATGTAACACCGCAGGACATTTTGGACAAGATAGAAGAATTCAAAGAAGAGGGGTGCAAACTCTTCGAGTGAGAACCGGAGGTTGAGGCGATGATATATGCAGATAATGCGGCTACAACAGTTTTAGATGTCGATGCATTTGAAGCTATGAAGCCTTTCCTGCTTTCAGAATATGGGAATGCATCCCAAGCATACTCATTTTCAAGGTCAGCCAAAAAAGCGTTAAGGGATGCCAGGGAAACAATTGCCGAGTGTATTGGTGCTTATCCAGAAGAAATTTATTTTACGTCAGGTGGAACGGAAAGTGATAATTGGGCCATTAAAGGAATGATGCGTTATGGTGATGGCAGGGCTATCATTACCAGCCAAATAGAGCACCATGCTGTATTAAATGCCTGCGCCGCCGTAGAGCAATTAGGAGTCCCTGTTGTATATCTCCCAGTTAACGCTCAGGGAATTGTGACTGAGGCAACAATGCAAAACACAATAACAGGTAATACAAAACTAGTATCTATTATGCTGGCGAATAATGAGATTGGCACAATTGAGCCGATTTTGGAACTTTCAGCTATTGCACATAAACACGGAGCGTTATTCCATACGGACGCAGTGCAAGCAGTTGGACATATCCCTCTTGATGTTAAAAAGTTAGGTGTAGATATGCTTTCGGCCTCAGCTCATAAATTCAATGGTCCGAAAGGAGTCGGTTTTCTGTATATTAAAAAAGGAACCGCCATCAGACCGTATGCTGATGGCGGCTCACAGGAATTTGGTATGAGAGCTGGAACGGAGAATATTGCGTCTATTTTCGCTATGGCATTGGCACTCCGCAAAAACTGCGAACATATCAATGAAACTGAGACAAAATTACTCAAAATGGAGGATCTCTTCTTTCGGACACTTGAAGGGAGCGGAATTGATTTTCTTCGCAATGGAGCAAGAAAACGAATTCCTGGTAATATCAGTATTTCTATTAGGGGCGCCAATGGCGAAATGCTTTTGCACCGAATGGATTTAAAAGGAATTTGCATTTCCACAGGGTCAGCTTGCAATTCTGTAAGCGCAAAGATTTCCCATGTTATTCAGGCAATAGATGTGCCTGATGAATATGCAGGAGGTACTATTCGCATTTCTTTTGGAAAACATAATCAGGAGAGTGATGCACGAGCGGTTGCTTCAGCTCTGATTGAAATTTTGAGGAAATAAAATTTGGTAAATTCGTCTCAGTAAACCCATATGGTGAAAATACCCTTGACAAATCCGCTCTCAGAAAATCATGCTCAGCCGCTATGTGCAGGAGCAGGGCTGGAACCTCTACGCCGCCTACTGCGATGACGGGGTCTCCGGTACGACTTTCGACCGGCCTATGTTCAACCAGATGATTGCTGACGCCAAAGCTGGGAAAATCAATCTGATTTTGTGCAAAGACCTCAGTCGCCTCGGCAGAGACTACATCGAGGCCGGACGGTTTACGGACATCGTGTTCCCCAGCATGGGCTGCCGGTTCATCGCTCTCAATGACGGTGTGGACACCATTCACAAAAACAATGAGATGCTGGTCATTTTGAAAAATGTCATGAACGACCTCTACGCACGAGATACCAGCAGCAAAATCCGGGCAGTGAAACAGTCCACCTTCAAGAGCGGAAAGTATGTTGGTTGCTACGCTCCCATCGGCTACCGAAAATCCCCGGCGGACAAGCACATCCTTGAAATCGACCCTGTGACTGCTCCTGTCGTTCTCCGCATCTTCGATATGCGCTTGCAGGGGGACAGCTTTCGGAAAATCGCCCGGACGCTGAATGAGGAGGGCGTACCCTCTCCCCGCGGCTTCTACTACATGGCGGAGGGCAGGCCGAACCTGCGGGGCGAGACGCCCTACTGGAACGATGTGACGGTCAAGACCATTCTTCGGAATGAGGTCTACCTCGGCCACATGGTGCAGAACAAGACCGGCACCGTTTCCTACAAGGTTCACAAGCAGGTCAGCAAGCCGAAAGAAGACTGGATCAAGGTGGAGCATACCCATGAGCCGTTGGTCTCTCAGGAGGCCTGGGATGCCGTTCAAAGGCTGGACAACCATCCCTCCAAGGGGCGCTCCGGCAGCGATGGGGTGATCTCCCTGTTCGCCGGCGTCCTCTACTGTGCGGACTGTGGAGGTTCCATGCGGTATCAAAGGGATTACCGCAGCCGGAAGCGCCACGCCGATGGACACTTTGGCGGGTTTCAAGCATACTCTTGTAACCGGTATATGAATGGCGGCAAGGCGGCTTGTACCTCACACTACATCAACTGCAAGGTGCTGACGAAACTGCTCCTGCTGGACATCCATGCCAAGGCGATGCTGGCGCAGAACAGCCCCGCCGCCCTCAAGGAGAAAATCCTTG
>ERZ779623.779-NODE-779-length-10652-cov-5.506181_pt1 | contig 10652 bp, 7 predicted proteins | sample MGYA00514189_ERZ779623 | MGnify/ENA primary metagenome ERZ779623 (study PRJEB29562, sample SAMEA4376712) | mouse gut metagenome | isolation source: Cecum | study: EMG produced TPA metagenomics assembly of the A DSS colitis mouse model was used to assess the... | reverse complement strand
ATAGGAGGCAGGCTTTTTATCTGGTGCGGATTCGCGGCGGGCAGCCTCTTATTTCTGGTGTCTTTTTCCCTTTTGCACAAAAGAGTGACCATGCAGGTCAATGGAATAACAAACTATCTGGAACAGGTGAACAGGGGAAGTGGCGGCGTGCTTGGGCAAGTCGGCGAGGGCGCTTTTTCCAGGCTGCAGGACGAACTCTACAAGACAGTCACCGCTCTGCGGCAGACGAAAGATACGGCGCTTGCGGCCAGAAATAATTTTGCCGAAAACCTCTATAATATCGCCCACCAGCTTAAGACGCCGATCACCGCCATATCTCTGTCCGTGCAGATGCTCCGCAGTGAAATGACAGGAGAGGGGACGGAAACAGGACATCTTGCCCGGATCGCAGGGCAGCTCGCCCGGCTGACCCGTCTGGAAGAAGCGCTCCTTCTGCTTTCCCGCATCGACGCCGGCACGCTGACGCTTGAGAAAAAGGAAGTCGACGTTTTCACCCTGCTTGTGCTGTCTGCCGAAAATCTGCAGGAGCTTTTTCGGGAGAAAAATATCACGGTGGAGATACCGGAAGCGGGCGGGACATGCATTCTGGCGGATATGGAGTGGACCATGGAGGCCGTGATGAATCTTTTGAAAAACTGCATGGAGCACACCCCGTCCGGCGGTACGGTTCGCTGCGTCTATGAAAAGAATCCCCTCTACACGCTGATCCGGATTCAGGATACGGGCCCGGGCTTCGCCAAAGAAGACCTGCCCCGCCTTTTCGAGCGTTTCTATCGGGGAAAAGATGCGGCAGGCGGCGGCATTGGCATCGGCCTTGCGCTCTCCAAAGCCATCATCGAAGGGCAGAACGGCATCCTCTCCGCGTACAATCTGCAGACGGATGTGCAGAAGGGCGTGCGGACGGGCGGGGCCTGCTTCGAAATTCGCTTCTACCGGTAAAGCTTTCAGGACATTTCCGATACTGTCACCAAGCTGTCACTTTACCCGTCTATAATTCAGGTACAGAGAGGAGCCGGAGAAACAAAATCTGCGGTTCTGCTCACGCACCCGGGTATACCCCGTTTGGAACGGCGTAAAATACAAGGAATTGACAGGAGGAAATTATTTTGGAGATTTTAAAATGCGAAGGTGTGGAAAAAACCTACGGCAGCGGCGGCAATCAGGCGGTGGCGCTTGCAGGCATTGATCTGACCGTTGAAAAAGGAGAATTCGTGGCGATCATCGGGGCTTCCGGCTCCGGAAAGTCCACGCTGCTGCACATTCTGGGCAGTGTGGATAAGCCCACTGCGGGCAAAGTGACGGTGGAGGGCACCGACCTTGCGACCCTGCATGCGAAACAGGCGGCCATTTTCCGGCGCAGGAAGGTGGGGCTGGTGTATCAGTTTTATAATCTGATTCCGACGCTCACCATTCGAAAGAATATCCTTATGCCCCTTCTTTTGGATAAAAAGAAGCCGGATCCGGCATTTTTTGACCAGATCGTACAGTCTCTGGGCATTCCGGAACAGCGGGACCTGCTGCCGAATCAGCTTTCAGGCGGCCAGCAGCAGAGGGCGGCCATTGCCCGGTCGCTGATCTACCGCCCGGCAATTCTGCTGGCGGACGAACCCACCGGCAATCTGGATCAGAAGAATTCCAGAGAGATCATAGATATGCTAAAACTGTCCAACCGCAGTTTAAAGCAGACGATCCTGCTGATCACCCATGATGAAAAGATCGCACTGGAGGCGGACCGGATCGTCACCATAGAAGACGGCCGGATCCTGGCCGACGAGAAAAGGAGGTGACAGGTATGTGGAAAGAATATTCATCCGGTTACCTCAAAAAGAACCGTGCATCCAGCATATCGGTTATGACGGCGGCTTTTATCTCTGCTCTGCTTTTGTCCCTGCTGTGCAGTATTTTTTACAATCTGTGGGTCTATGAGATCGAGCGGATCAAAACGGAGGAAGGCGACTGGCAGGGCCGGATCGTGGGCGAGATCAGCGAACAGGATTTAGGACGTATCCGGAATCATGCCAATGTGGAAGCGGCAGTGATCAACGAGGACCTGTCAGCAGGACAGGAAACGGTGGTCGATCTTACCTTTATCAATAAGAGGGAGGTTTTCGAAGACCTGCCCCGTATTGCAGATCTGGTGGATGGTGACGAATATCCCGCCGTCACTTATCACTACGCCCTTTTAAACATGTATCTGGTTCGCAGCGCCGAGGATACTGCCCTGCGCTGGGTGTTTCCGTTTGCACTGGCGGTCACGGCGGCGGCCTGTCTGTCGCTTGTGCTGGTCATTCACAACGCTTTTGCGGTGTCCATGAGTGCCAGAATCCACCAGTTCGGTATTCTGTCAAGCATCGGCGCCACGCCGGGCCAGATCCGCACCTGCCTTTTGCAGGAGGCGTTTGTGCTGTGTGCCGGGCCGGTATTGGCAGGCAGCCTGCTGGGCATACTGGTCAGTATGGGAATGGTGGCAGCCACGAATCTTCTGTTGGCGGACGTGGAGGGAAGGCTTGTGCTGCCGTTTGGCTATCATCCCCTGATCCTGTGTCTGTCGCTTTTGACAACTGCTGTCACGCTGCTTGTCTCTGCCTGGATTCCGGCGCGGAAGATGAGCAGGCTGACGCCTCTGGAGGCCATCAAAAATACCGGAGAGCTGCAGCTGAAACGAAAAAAGAATTCCAGACTGTTGTCACTGCTGTTTGGAATAGAGGGAGAGCTGGCCGGAAATGCGCTGAAAGCGCAGCGAAAAGCCATGCGCACCGCAGCCTTGTCGCTGGTTTTTTCCTTTCTGGCTTTTTCCTTTATGATGTGTTTTATCACGATCACGGAGGTCAGCCAGCAGGAGACATACTTCGCCAGATACCAGGACGCCTGGGACGTGATGGCGACGATGAAAGATACGGACCTTGGTGATTTTGTGAAATTAACGGCATCAGACCGGCAGCAACAGTCCGAAGCACAGAAGCAGTCCGGAGAACAGAAATTGTCAGATGAAATCGACCAGACGTGGAACACCCTGCAGACTCTGCCGGGAGTACGCAGCTGTACAGCCTACCAGAAAGCAGCGGCGCGAAGGATCGTCACACCGGAAGAGATCAGCGCGGAAATGCTGGCAGCAGGGGGCTTTGAGAACCCTCCGGCGGAATATGTCTCCAGGGTTTCCGGTGGTTTTGTGGTAAATGCGCCGCTGGTTGTTCTGGATGACGACAGTTTTCTGGAATACTGTGCGCAGATCGGGGTGGAACCGCGGCTGGACGGGGCCGTGATCCTGAATACTACGCGGGACGCCAATGATCCGAATTTTCGAGAGCGGCGCACTCTTCCTTATCTGAAGGAGAACAACGCGACAACGGTTCTGATACGGGATGGATTGACGGAAGATGAGCTGGCGGCTCTGGCAGCAGGCTCTTTGGAGACTGGAGGCCGGCAGGAAGACGGGACAGCGGCTCCTGACAGGATTGTTGGAGAACAGCCTGTTAACGCAGCAATACTTCCGGTGACTGCCTATACCCAGACCCCGCCCGTCCTGCGGGAGGAGTACGGCACACTGGACTTTCACGAGCTGGTGCACTTCATCCCGCTGTCTGTCTGGAAAGAGATAGAAGAGCAGATCGGCGGCGCACAGCAGGAGATGTATCTGAGGATTTTGGCGCATGAAGGAACTACGCCGGCAGAACTTGCGAAGATAGAGGTGCAGATATCCAAATTTTTGGAAGAAACGCCGGATATCAATAGAGCAGATGGAGAAAGAAGTAGAACCGCAGAATCAGAATCAAACGAAGAACACCAAAGAAGTGAACACTCCGCCGCATCCACAGGCCGCATTGAGATCGAGAACCGTCTCCGTGCGCTGCAGAACAACGAGCGGATGTTTACCGGCATGAAGGCGGTCTTAAGTGTCTTCTGTATTCTGCTGGCGACTATCGGCATCGGCAATGTCTTCTCCAACACGCTGGGCTTTATGCGTCAGAGAAGGCGTGAATTTGCCCGCTATCTGTCCATCGGCCTGACACCGCTGGGGATGTGGAAGATCTTTTGTATAGAAGCGCTGGTCATTGCGGGGCGTCCGGTGCTTGTGGCGTTGCCCGTTACCGTCTTTGGAGTGATTCTTTTTATCAAGGCAAGTTATCTGGAGCCGATGCTTTTTATAAGAGAAGCGCCGTTTGTGCCAATCGCATTCTTTATCCTGGTCATCTTCGGGTTTGTGGGGCTGGCGTACTGGCTGGGCGCGAAACGGTTACTGGACAGCAGTCTGGCGGAAGCGCTGCGGGATGATACGGTGCTGTGAAATAATGTCCGTCTCCCTCTAAAGTCTCACCGGAATCATCCGATAAAGTTAGTGAAGAGATTTATCACAGAAAGGAGGCGTCTCCTATGCGTATAGAAGCTTATACACAGGTACAGCAGTTATACAACGCGACGAAACCAGCTAAATTACAGGGGAAGGCACACGTATCCGCTACCGACAGGATTCAGATTTCCAGTATCGGTAAGGATATCCAGATTGCCAAGAATGCGGTGGCAGCAGCGCCGGATATCAGAGAGGACGTGGTGGCGCCGATCAGGGCGGCCGTTACGAACGGGACATATCAGGTGAGTGCGGAGAGCTTTGCAGAGAAATTAATGCAGAAGTACGAGGAAATCGAAGGTCTGTAGACACAGTGAAGGAGAGAATATAACGTGGCGAGTTTAATGGAAGTCTTGATTGATGTTTTAGAACAGGAAAATCAGGAGTACGAGAAGCTGTTAAGCCTGTCCATGCGTAAAACTTCTGTCATTGTGTCGGAAGACCTGGCAGAATTAACTAAGATCACGGATGAGGAGCAGGTCATCGTAAGCAGGATCAATCATCTGGACAACCAGAGATATGAGGCCGTTAGTGACATTGCGGATGTACTTAACAAGGATGTTGACAAACTTAAAATCGTCGATTTGATCAAGATGCTGGCAGGAAGAACGGAAGAGCAGGAGAAGCTGGCGGCAGTGTTTGACAGGCTGCGCGAGAACGTGCGCGGCGTGAAGCGGGCGAACGAGCAGAACGGAGAACTGATCCGGGATGCGCTTGAGCTGGTGCAGTTTAATATGAATGTTCTTCAGTCGATGAATAAGGCTCCGGAGTCTGCAAATTACAACAGGGGCGCTTACAATACCGGCGATATGATCGGGACGAGTCATATGACTTTTGATGCGAAACAATAATTGTTAAGGACGGTGGAATTATGTCATTAATGGGAAGCCTTTGGACGGGCGTATCAGGATTACAGTCTTCAAATAACGCGCTGAATACGACGGCGCATAACATGTCGAATCTGGACACCGAGGGGTATACCAGACAGCAGGTCGCACAGGGCACCAGACCTTATGTGACGATCTCTACAGGTAGACCTAATTGGCAGCAGATCGGTCTCGGTGTCAATTATACCCTAACAAGACAGGAAAGAGATTATTTTATGGATCTGAACTATCGTCGCGAGTCGGGACGGAGCGCTTATTATGATGTGGCGACAAGCACGATGGAAGAGGTAGAATATATATTGGGCGAATCCAATGAGGGCCATGAGTTCTCGGAGTCGCTCTCTAATTTCTGGACGGCAATTCAGGAGCTGAGCAAGGATCCGACAAGTTCTGTGAACCAGAATCTGTTCGTGACCAGAGCACATGAGTTTACGACACGCGCGTCAGCTGTTTATACCAGCCTGTGCCAGTATCAGGACAATCTGAACAGGTCGATAGTCAAGGAAGTTAACAATATCAATAAATATGCGCAGGAGATCGAGGATCTCAACCAGCGGATCATAGCCGTCGAGGCCGGCAAGGAACATGCCAACGATCTGCGTGACCGCAGGAATCTGCTTCTTGATAAGCTGGCGCAGCTGGGTAATATCAGCTATAAGGAGGATGCGACCGGCTATGTGAGCGTCAGGTTCGAGGACGTGGATCTTGTCAAAGGCGGCCTGGTGAACAAGATGGAGCTGTATACGGATCCCCAGACCGGTTTCTATACACCTTACTGGAAGATGCTGGCGAACTATTCCTATGATGAGAAAGGCAATCCGGTGGTTACGGAAGAGGATATCCGCGCGGCGAAGGTGTTTGACCTGAGCAGGACGATTTCTTCCGAGCTGAATACGGATATCGGTTCTCTGAAAGGAATGCTTCTGGCAAGGGGCGACCACAGAGCGACTTATAAAGAGATCAAGGATTATCCGCCGGGTTCGGATCCGAATGACCCGACGCAGAAAGTGGACGGCTGGTATAATAAGAACGTGGCGCAGTCCATCGTTATGAATATACAGGCGGAGTTTGACCAGCTGATCCATATCGTAACGACGACGATCAACGACATTCTGGCGGAAGCGGCGGAGAAAGCCGCAGAGGACGGCAACCCGAATTATATGCGGGATGAGAACGGCAACCCCTGGCAGCTGTTTGTCAAGACGATAGAAGGTGACGACTGGACCACATCCAATATGACGGTCAACACCGTGCTGCGTCAGAATCCTTCTCTGTTATCCTTCCGGTTGTCGGAGCACTCCGAGGATAATGCGACAGTCGAGAAATTGAAAGCAGCTTTTGAAGCGAAGATATATACTTTGAATCCCAACGTACAGACGCCGGTCGGCTTTACCGACTATTATAAGAACCTGGTATCGCAGGTGGCCAACGGCGGTTCGGTATTCAGGCTGATTCAGGAGAACCAGACAATGACTACGGACGCGATTTTTTATGCGAGAGAGCAGGTGGTGGGAGTTTCTTCCGATGAAGAGCTGACCAGCATGATCAAATTCCAGAACGCGTACAATGCGTCCAGCCGTTATATCAACGTGGTCAGCGAGATGCTGGAGCATCTGGTAACTGCGTTGGGAAGATAGAAGAGGTGAGCCTATGTCATCAACATTTTTTGGTTTGGAAATTGCCGCATCGGGACTGCGGGCAGCGAACGCGGCCCTCAACACGACGGCTAACAATATAAGTAATGCAAGTACGGCTGGTTACAGCCGTCAGGAAGTAAAGCAGGAAGCCATGAACCCGCTCCGTGTATTTGCTACCTATGGCTGTGCGGGCGCCGGCGTCAACACGCTGGCCATCGAGCGGATCCGTGACAGCTTCTACGACCAGAAGTTCCGTGAGAACGAGACGAAGCTCGGAGAGTTCGACACGAAGGCTTACTACTGTAAGATGATCGAAGAGTATCTGACCGACGACGGCAAGACCGGATTCAAGTCGATCTTCGATGACCTGGGTGAGGCACTGCAGGAGATCACGAAGAATGCCAGCAGTGATTCCACCAAGAGCGCTTTTATCTCGACAGCCAAGAGTATGGCGGACTACTTCAACAATATGTACGGCGATCTGCAGAATCTGCAGGCGGACGTCAACGATGAGATCAAGATTCGTGTTGACCATATCAATTCCATCGCGCAGGATCTGGCGACGGTCAACAAGCAGATCAATCTGATAGAGATCAACGGGCCGGTGGCCAATGAGCTGCGGGATAAGAGGGATCTGCTGATCGACGAGCTGTCGGCGATCGTGAATGTGGATGTGACGGAAGAGCCGATCTACGATCAGACGGGGAATGAGACAGGCGCATACCGCTGTATCGTGCGGATCGCAGGCGGGCAGATCCTGGTTGACCAGAATGAATACAATCAGCTCGAATGCGTGGCGCGTGCTTCCGACGAGAAAGTGAATCAGACGGACATTGACGGTCTGTATGATATCCGCTGGACACACGGTCCGGAGTTTGGCTTATATAATGCATCCATGACAGGCGCCTTAAAAGGCCTGATCGAGATGCGTGACGGTAATAACGGAGAGTATTTCCGGGGTACGACCTCGGAAGTCATCTACAGCGGTGATACGAGCAAAGTTACCATCAAGACGGAAGATGCCTATCTGAGCACAATGATGAAATGTAATCTGTCCGATACGGGCGGCGTGATCAATATCGGCAACCAGCTGTATTATTATACGGACTGGAGCTATAACGGAGACGGCGAATATACCTTTACGATCGACAATCTGAAAAGCGAAGAGCCGATCACGGCGGTCAAGAATTACAAGTCGGCAACGGTCGGCGATGATGTGAGATATCAGGGTGTTCCCTACTACATGCAGCAGATGAATGAGTGGGTTCGTGAGTTTACCAAGAAGGTGAACGATATCTTTACGGACGGTCTTACGGCGGCAGGCGATGATGCCGGTATTCTGTTTACGGCCCAGAAGCCGAAGCAGGACGGCCAGTATACGGAAGACCAGCTGAATGATTCCGCGCAGAACGGCAAGGGCTATTACTATATGACGGCGGGCAATCTGGAGATTCTGGACGCGCTGATGAAGGACGCTTCCCTGTTGGGAACGAGAGGCCGGACGATCGACGAAAATGGCAATGAGCAGATAGACGGTGTGGAGCAGTGTGAACAGGTCAAGAAAGTGATCTCCATGATGAGCGACAAGAACCAGTTCAGTTTCCGTGGAAGAGATGCAGGCGGGTTCCTGGAGTGCGTATTGTCAGACGCGGCTTTAAATGCCAGCAATGCCAATATTTTCTATGCGACCTATCTGAGTCTGGAGACCAATATTGACAACCAGAGAATTTCCATCTCCGGCGTTGATGAAGATGAGGAAGCGGTAAACCTTGTGAAATACCAGAATTCTTATACACTGGCTTCCAAGATGATCTCGGTTCTGACAGAGATTTACGACAGACTGATCCTGCAGACCGGTGTCTAAGACGACAGAGTACTCACAGGCGAAGCAATATGATGGAAAAGAGGATGATAAGCCATGAGAATGACAAATAAGATCATGCGGAATAATTCGCTGTATAATATCAATCAGACTAAGATCATGCGGCCTGCCGATGATCCGGTGGTGGCGATCCGTGCGCTGCGTCTGCGCAGTAATGTGACCAGCGTGACGCAGTATCATGACAAGAATGCGGCGGACGCCGATCAGTGGCTGACGGTAACGGCGGACGCGCTCGCGACGATCGATTCTGTATTGAAGAATCTGTATGAGCAGGCGACAGGAGCAGCCAACAAATATGAGACTTCGGAAGATTTAAGTATCATTCTGGAGCAGATGAAATCCCTGACGAAGGAGTTTTACGCCAGCGGTAATGTGGATTATGCGGGTCGTTATGTGTTCTCCGGTTTCCGGACGGATACGGCGATCACGTTCTCGGCGGAGGATATCGCGCAGATGAAGAAACATCCGGTGTCCTACAATCTTACGGAGAGCATCGGTTATGAAAGCATCAGCACCATCAACTACACGGATTTCAGCGTGCTGGATAAGGGGCTTCCTGCGGGAGCTGCGGCCACGGAGAGCTACGAGCAGTATGTGACCAACACCACGATGTACCGTTTCCGGCTGGCCTATAATGATATAGACAGCAAGGATGAGAACGGCAACCCCAAGCTGCCGACTCTGACGCAGAACGGGACAGCGCTTAACAATATCACGTCTTATGCGACGGCGGAGGATGCCTACAAGGCAGTTGCCGACGGTACGGAGAAGGGGATCGCGTTTGTTGCCGGCACAGGCGAACTGGTATTCAGCAAGGATTTCTACGAGAATCAGTTCAAAGAAGGCGACAGGTTTGAAGTCAACTACGACAAGAGCAACTGGAAAGAGGGCGACATTAATCCCGTTCACTACTTCCCCTGCACGGAGACGAAGGATGACGGCCAGCAGATCATCTATAATAAGGTGAAGGAAGACCAGGATATTTATTACGACGTAGGTTTCAACCAGAAGATCCAGGTCAACACCGTGACGACAGAGGTCTTTACCCACGATGTGCAAAGAGACATGGACGATTTCTATTCCCAGAGTCTGCAGCAGCTGAAAGCGATCGAGACCAAGATCAGCGATCTTGAGAAGAAGATGCAGGATCTGCCGGAGGACAGTGCGGCTTATCAGGAACTGTCCCTGCAGATGGAAGGCGCCAAGAAGGCGGATTCCTACATCCGCGAGAATATCCAGAAGAAATTCGAGAACCAGATCACGAAGTATCAGAAATACCGCGATGACAACGATCTGGCGATCACCAACAACGCGACGAGAGGAAGCCGTCTGGATCTGATCACAGAAAGACTTTCCAGCCAGAAGGCAACCTTTAAGGAGCTGCAGACAGACAATGAGGGGATTGATATTACCCAGGTTGCAGTAGAGTTATCCAGTGCGGAGCTGACCTATCAGGCGGCGCTGATGGCTACCGGTAAGATCATGCAGACCAATTTGATGAACTATATCTAAGAGACAGCGGCAGCAGGTAACGGGCTGACCATGAAAATGGTTTTGATGACCGTGTATCTGCTGCCGTATTTAAGAGAGGAAGGTTAAGACTATGCAGATTACGACAAAAGTGTTTGGCGAGATCACAGTGGATGACGATAAGCTCATATATTTTCCGAAAGGGATCATCGGCTTTCCGGATCTGAAGGATTTTGCGCTGATCCATGACGAGGAGAAGGGATCGGACTCCATTCACTGGCTGCAGTCCATCCAGGAGCCTGCTTTTGCGATGCCGGTCATGGATCCGCTGCTCGTATGCCCGGATTATAATCCCGAGGCGGACGACGAACTGCTGAATAACCTTGGTGAGATCAAGCCGGATGACCTGCTTGTGCTCGTGACCGTGACGG
>ERZ779623.775-NODE-775-length-10679-cov-18.074266_pt1 | contig 10679 bp, 10 predicted proteins | sample MGYA00514189_ERZ779623 | MGnify/ENA primary metagenome ERZ779623 (study PRJEB29562, sample SAMEA4376712) | mouse gut metagenome | isolation source: Cecum | study: EMG produced TPA metagenomics assembly of the A DSS colitis mouse model was used to assess the... | reverse complement strand
ATAAGGAGGTGTCAAAATGGCCGTCCCGAAGAGTAAGGTATCCAAGCAGCGCAGGAATAAGCGACGCAGCTCCGTGTGGAAGCTGGAGACCCCCGGTATCAACACCTGCCCCAAGTGTGGTACTGTGACCCTGCCCCACCGCGTCTGCAAGAACTGCATGAGCTACAATGGCCGGGAGGTTACCGCCTCCGCCGAGAAGTGACGCCTGCCTGGAAACGGAAAAAAGCTGCCGCTGCCGCGGCGGCTTTTTTGCTGGCTTGACGAGCAGCCGCCCCGCCCGGTTTGATCCGGGCGGGGCGGCTGCTGTTTATTGGCCCGCGTAGGTGAACAGTTCGCAGCTTCCGGGGACGGTTTCAAACGCCGCCCGCTCGCTGTCAAAGCGGATTGTCCAGCGCAGGAACCAGGGCCACACCAGCGGGGCACTGACCACATCGTTGCCGATAAAGACCTCAAGGGGGAACTCAATCTGGATGGTGCCGTCCTCGGCGAACTGGTAGAAGACGAGTTCGCCGGTGACCCGGACGCTGACGCCGTCCTCCTCGATCCGGCGGAACGTTTCCTCGCGGCTGTCGTCGATGATCAGCTCTGCCGTCTGCCCCTCATAGGCGCAGGTGATGGTTCGGGTATTCCGGTCATACTGGAAGGTGCGGTCACCATTGAAGTCGTCCCGCAGAAGCGACCAGTCGTGGACGTAGCTGGGCACGTCGGAGGAGTCCAGGTCATAAATCACCAGATCCTCTATGTCGCTTCCGGCTCCCCAGTGCAGGTTTCTGATGACCGCCAGGGGGCCGTAGACACCCCCGCCGCCCAGCTTTTTCAGCTTGGGGGCGTTGCGCGTTCGGTCGTGGACGCGGTGGCCGAACACCTTGTAGAAGTTCCCGTCCCAGCGGATCAGCGTTTCCTCGCCCTCGTTCCGGGAATATACCCAGATCATGTCGTCGGGCAGCTCCGCCACCTTGTACCATTCCTCCGGATTGTTCGGGAGGCCGCCCATCAGGTCGGTGACCGGGGCGCTCAGCGGGGCGGCGGAGGCGATGTCGATGGGGGTGGGCTCCTCCTTCACGCCCATGTCCAGCTGATCCGGCGCTTGCAGAACCCAGTTCGCCCCATCGTAGCTGAGGGTGAAGGCGGCGGTGCCCACAGTATGACCCATCATGCAGTGCTCATCCGCCGGTTCGTAGGGCGGAACCACCCGAACCAGATCCTTCATTGTCTCATCCGCCGGACAGAACAGCAGTTCAAGGCGGATGGAATTGTCCGGGTTAAAGCTGATCCGGCGGAAGTCGCAGGCGTAAACATAGGCGCGGCCATCCCGGATATGTTCGTAGCCGTTGAAGAAGTCCTCCGGGAGAACACAGCTTCCCGTAATGTAGCGGCGGTCGAAGTCCTCGCTGTCCGGGTCGCCCTCGTTGTGGGAATAGGTGACGGCCATCATCCGACCGTCCTTACTGTAAGCCGCCACGTTGTTTTGGTTGAAGCGCAGCAGGAGATCATCCTGGGTGTCAAAGGCATCGGCGTAGGTGAGCGCCCCGTTGTTCCACTCGTACACCTCGTACCGGGCGAAGCCGGCATTCATCCACTGGAGCGCCAGCTCGTTCTGCCCGTCGCCGTCGAAGTCCCGGACAAACAGGGCGGGGAACTGATCGGCGGTGACGGTGGAACCCAGCAGGTAGGCCGCGCCGTTCCACTCCAGCCAGGGAAGCCCGCCCCCGCCCTGCCACAGTCTGGCGGCTCCGGCCTCGGTGTCGGGGCTGGCCTCCGCCAGCAGCGCCGCCCCGGCGGGGAGATAGGGCGCGAGCCTGCCGTCCTCATAGGTGAACCAGGCCGCTTCGGGCTTCCGGTTCTGCGGGCCCCAGCCCGTGGCGGCCTCAAATTCCTCCCGGGTGGCCTTGGCGCCGTCCACGAAATAACGTTCGTCGGTTTCGCTGTGAATTTCACACCAAGTTATATTTTTGACTTCAAAGCCGTTTTCAGTAAACAGGGCAGAGCCAATGCCCCAATTAAACGCACTGCCGCTCCAATCAAAGGTGCCGTCCGACTTCAGGTTCCCAAAGGCGCGGTAGACGGGGTTGTAGCCGTAGATTTCGTCCCCCTGACGGTGGAGGATCAGGTAGCCCACAACGCTGTATAAATACTCATACTCCCCCTCGGGCCAGATGACCATTTCGTTGACGCCGTCCCGGTCCAGGTCGATGACGGCCAGCCTGCCCGCCTCCACCACGGCGTCGGGGAACTGGTCGTCCCCATAGTAGAAGGTTCTCAGGTCGTGGATGCTGTAGGTTCGGCCGTCGCCCTCGGCATAATGGGAGTAGGCGGAGATGAACTGCCGCTCCCCGTCCAGCACCTCCTTCATCCACGGGTCCAGCAGGGTGTCCGCGAGGTTGGCCTCCGGGGGCTGGGCGGTCTCTGCGGGCTGGGTGGCGGTGGGGTCGGGAATGGGCTCGGATTCGTTCCGGGCGGACACCGGGTCGGTGAGCAGGCACACCGCCGCCAGCACCGCCGCGATGGAGCTGACCACAATCACCCACAGGGCGGGGCGGCGGTAGCCCAGCACGTGCTTGATGCGCCCCTTGGCGTCCCCCTCGTCAAAGGCCAGGGGGGAGGGGGCGGGCAGACGCCGTCCGGTGGCCAGGGCCAGCAGGGTATAGGAGTAATCCGCCTTCACCTGGGGGCCGAGCTGCCGCACCACCGCCTCGTCGCAGGCGGCCTCGATGTCCCGGCTCATGAGGACGTAGGCGGCCCACACCAGCGGGTTGAACCAGTGGAGGGCCAGGGCGGCCCAGCACACGGGCTTGACGATGTGGTCCAGGCGGCGCAGGTGAGCACGCTCGTGGCAGAGGATGAAGCCCCTGGCCTGGCCCGCCAGCCCCGCCGGCAGGTAGATCCGGGGCCGGAGCATTCCCAGGATGAAGGGGGAGTCCACCGCCGGATGCTCCCAGGCCCCGTCCTTGGCCCGGATCGCGCCGAACAGGCGGCGGCGCAGGCGCAGGTAGGAGATCAGGCCATAGCTCCCCATGGCCGCCCCGCCCGCCAGCCACACCCCGGTGATCACGGCCCGCCAGGGGAAGGGTGCGGGGGCCTCCGGCGAGGGCACGGCGGGGGCCTCGTCCCCGGGGAGGGTGAGGGCGGGGGGATTGGGATTGCTGATCACAGGGTTTACCGCCTGCCCCGGATTCTGGACGGGGGCGGTGGGGGTAACGGGGTTCGCGGGCTGCTGTCCGGCGTCCTGCTGGGGGAGGTAGAGCTGCCCTTGGGCGGGCCGGGCCTCCGGCACGATGGACAGGGGGCTTTCCAGGGACACGGGGATCAGCAGGCGGGCGAACACCACCAGCCACAGCAGGCAAAAAACCTGCCGGGGTGCCCGCTTCCGCAGGATCAGCCGCAGGACGATGAGGATGGCGGAGGCGTAGGCGGCGGTGACGCTGGCCTCCCACAAAATGTCAAGCATGGGAATCCTCCTCTCTGAAACGGTCAATGAGGGCCTTCAGCTCGTCGGCCTCGGCGTTGGAAATGGTTTTCCCGCCCATGAAATGGGCCAGGAAGGAGGGGAGGGAGCCCTCAAAGGCCCGGTCCACCACCGCGCGGCTCTCCTCCCGGAGAATGTCCTCCTGGGGGACGGCGGCGGTGACCACCGCGTTTTCGTTGCGCAGGATGCCCCGCTCCACCAGCTTTTTGAGCACCGTATAGGTGGTGGACTTCTTCCAGCCCAGCTCCTTCTGGGACAGCTCCACCAGCTTCCCGGAGGGCAGGGGCTCGTTTTCCCAGACGATGCGGGCGAAACGGTACTCGCCCTCCGCCAGCCGTAAATGCTCCATAACACGGACCTCCTTTTGGTCTATAGCTATCGACCTACTTGCAGTCTATCACGATAGACCAGATCTGTCAACCCTCTTTTTCCAAAATCAGAAAAAACTTTCGGAAGCCCCTGGAGGGAAAAGGACAGGAGGTTCGAGGCTGGAATCGCGGGGCAAAAAGCAAGCCCTCCCCCCGCCCGCGGCGGAGGGAGGGCTTATCGTTAAAAGGCGCGGCCGATATCAGTGCGGAAGTGCATATCCGTAAAGGAGATGGGTTTGGCGGCGGCATAGGCGTTGTCGATGGCCTGATCCAGGGTATCACCCAAAGCGGTGACGCCCAGCACCCGCCCGCCGCTGGTGACAATTTGTCCGTCTTTTTCAGCGGTGCCCGCGTGGAACACCACGGCGGATTTTCCCGCCTCCTCCAGCCCGGAGATGGGGAAGCCCTTCCGGTAGTCCAGCGGGTAGCCCCCGGAGGCCAGCACCAGGCAGCAGGCCGCGCTGTCCTTCCAGCGGAGGTCCAGCTGGTCCAGGGTGCCCTCCCGGCAGGCGGTGAAGATGTCCATCAGGTCGCTGTCCAGCAGGGAGAGCACCGCCTGGCACTCCGGGTCGCCGAACCGGGCGTTATACTCCACCACCTTGGGGCCGTCCGGGGTGAGCATCAGCCCGAAGTAGAGGACCCCCTGGAAGGGCCGTCCCTCCGCCTTCAGCGCGGCGATGGTGGGCAGGAAGATCTCGTCCACGCACCGCTGGGCGATCTCCGGCGTGTACTGGGGCGGGGGGGAGATGGCCCCCATGCCGCCGGTGTTGGGGCCCCGGTTGCCGTCGTAGGCCCGCTTGTGGTCCTGGCTGGCGGGCATGGGGTAGACGTGCTCGCCATCGGCAAAGGCCAGCACCGTCACCTCCGGCCCGGTCATGCACTCCTCGATCACCACCGTGGAGCCGGATTGGCCAAACTTCTTGTCCTCCATCATCTCCCGGGCGGCGGTCTTGGCCTCGTCCACGGTGGCGGCCACCACCACGCCCTTGCCCAGGGCCAGCCCGTCCGCCTTCACCACGATGGGCGCGCCCTGCTCCCCGATGTAGTCCAGTGCCTTGTCCAGCTGGGTGAACGTCTCGTATCTGGCGGTGGGGATGTGGTATTTCTTCATCAGCTCCTTGGAAAACGCCTTGCTGGCCTCGATCACGGCGGCGTTGGCCCGGGGGCCGAAGGCGGGAATGCCCGCCTCCTCCAGGGCGTCCACCATGCCCAGGGCCAGGGGATCGTCGGGGGCCACCACCACGAAATCCATGGCGTTTTCCTTGGCCCACTTCACCATGCCGTCCACGTCGGTGGCCTTCACGTCCACGCACCGGGCAATCTGGGCGATGCCGCCGTTGCCGGGGGCGCAGAACAGCCCGGTGACCTTGGGCGACTGCTTCAATTTCCAGCAGATGGCGTGCTCCCGGCCGCCGGAGCCGACCACTAATACTTTCATAACTGTACACCTCATTTATGCTCACGAAATTGATTTACATAATAGGGGATAATTCGCTGATTGCGTCTTTAGTAAACTGTACAAGTTCTTTTTCTGCGATTGTTCCGCTGAGGGATACCACATAGTCCCGCAATTGCTTTTCAACATTTAATGTAATTAAGAGTTGATTATATTCCTCTATGAAGGATTTGTACAATTGTCTTGCTTTTGCAAGAAAGCATTTTTGGTATTCAGACGGCAATGCTCCTTTCGCCTCGTGGCCGGTAAAGGGATCCATAATTTTAGGTGTATAGCATATGTTCCATGGGGCTTCAAACATAAATACATTTTTCGTGTGTCCCCATATATGTGAAACCTGGTAATTATATATATCATAGTTCCGCTTGAATCCTGTTATACGCTGTATGAGCTTTTGTGGGACAGCGTTATTTGTAGGATCCTTCTGAATATGAAAATTATTTAATAGTGTTGCGTAAAAATCTGTGTATAGTTGCGTCCCGTGGGCATCTCTGCCATATCCTCGTATATAAACCGTCTCATTATTGAATATTCGGTTTTTTAATGTCTCCCATTCTAATGCGACTTTCTCAATGCGTGGAAAAATGGTAGAAGATATGCCCCAATCAAAAAACGCTGCTTTGTCAATCCCAAAATGAGCCAGAAATTCCTGATATGAATCCATCCCATTATTACCCATACTTAATGGTGGAACAGCCGAATCCCGGTAAACGCCATCACCATACCGTGCTTGTCGGCGGTGGCGATGACGTGGTCGTCCCGGATGGAGCCGCCGGGCTGAGCGATATACTTCACCCCGGACTTGAAGGCCCGCTCCACGTTGTCCCCGAAGGGGAAGAAGGCGTCGGAGCCTACGGTGACCCCGGACTGCCGGGCGATCCACTCCTTTTTCTCCGCCTCGGTGAGCACCTCGGGCTTCGACTGAAAGGTGTTCTGCCACACGCCGTCGGCTAGCACGTCCTCGTGCTCGTCGGAGATGTAGATGTCGATGGCGTTGTCCCGGTCGGGGCGGCGGATGCCGTCCACAAAGGGGAGGGCCAGCACCTTGGGATGCTGCCGCAGCCACCAGGTGTCCGCCTTGTTTCCGGCCAGCCGGGTGCAGTGGATCCGGCTCTGCTGGCCCGCGCCCACGCCGATGGTCATTCCGTCCTTCACGTAGCAGACGGAGTTGGACTGGGTGTACTTCAGCGTGATGAGGGAGAGGAGCATATCGTGCTTTGCCTGCTGGGGCAGCTCCTTGTTGGCGGTGACCAGGTTTTCCAGCATTTTCTCGTCAATGGCCAGGTCGTTGTAGCCCTGCTCAAACACGATGCCGTAAATACTCCTGTGCTCGATGGGGGCGGGGGTGTAGCCGGGGTCGATCTTCACCACGTTGTAGCCGCCCTTGCGCTTGGACTTCAGGATCTCCAGGGCCTCGTCGGTGTAATCCGGGGCAATGACGCCGTCGGACACCTCCAGGGCCAGATACCGGGCGGTGTCGGCGTCGCAGGGGTCGGACAGCGCGGCCCAGTCGCCGTAGGAGCACAGCCGGTCCGCTCCCCTGGCCCGGATGTAGGCGCAGGCGATGGGGGACAGCCCGCCCTCAGGGGCGAAGTAGATCTTCCGCTCCACCTCGGACAGGGGCAGGCCCAGGGCGGCTCCGGCGGGGGAGACGTGCTTGAAGGAGGCGGCGGCGGGCAGGCCGGTGGCCTGCTTCAGAGCCTTTACCAGCTGCCAGGAGTTCAGCGCGTCCATGAAGTTGATGTAGCCCGGCTTGCCGTTGAGCACCTCCAGGGGCAGATCCATGTCCCCCTTCATGAAAATGCGGGCGGGCTTCTGGTTGGGGTTACAGCCATATTTCAGTTCCAGTTCGGTCATGACTTGCACTCCTTTTGCTCGTATGTAGGGGCGCGCATTGCGCGCCCGGAAATCAGTACCCGGATGTCTGACAGATCATTCCTCCAGGGTGTCCTCGTTGATAAATTCGTATTCCCCGTCGATGAGCATTTGCAGGTATTCGTCAAAGCTGTCCGCCACGATCAACAGCTCGTCCGGGTCGTGGAGATAACGCACCACCTGTCCCTTTTTGCCCTCGGTGGAGGGGGAGAAGTCGATGAAAAGCCGGGACGTGCCGCCGTTGTTCACGCAGTCGGAGAAGTGGAGAAAATTCAGCTTTTCCATGTCGTCGCAGATGCCCTCGTCCACCGGATCATCCTCGTATTCCCGGTTGATGAGCTCATCGCCCCACTGCGCGAAATTGTCCTTTGTCTCCACCATCTGGCGGGCGGACAGCAGGTAATAGGGGTAGCCCTCATAGTCGGAGCCCAGAAAGAGGAAGCACACCCTCCCCAACGGATAATCCCGGAAGTAGGTGCCGTCCACCAGTTTGAGCAGCTCGATGAGGCTTTCCGGCGCGTCGGGGTAGAGGCCCAGCAACTGGTCCAAATCCTCCTGGGCGGCCCCGTGGACGATGGAGGCGAAGTGGTCCCACTGTTCCTGCCCACCCTCCCGGCAGTATGCGTCTTTAAGGCCGTCAAAATAGGCCCGCGCCAGCTCCTTTGGTGACATCGTCCCGCCCCCTTACCAGTGCTTGTTGATGATGGAGGTCTCGTCCTCCCCGGTCTCCAGGTCGATATACCGCACGAACAGGGATACCTTGTTGTCCTCGTTCAGGGCCAGCCACAGCTCCTCCGCCAGGGTCTCCGCGTCGGGGGCGGTGACGGACACCCGCCGGGGCTCCCCCTCAAAGGAGGGCAGGGGACTGCCGTCGCTCTCGTAGGTGTGGATGAAGTGGCCCACCCCCGCCTTGGGCGCGTCGTATTCGTAGAAGTACCGGCAGGCGCAGGCGGGGTCCCCGTCCAGGCTCTTGAGGATGGACAGGTCGTAGGAGCCGTTGGGCTTCACCACGCCGGAGATCCGGGGGGTGTAGTTGGGGCCGTCCGGCTCGAAGGTGCGGGTGTTCAGGGCGTGGCGGTAGCAGTGGCCCGCCAGGATGTTGTCCCGGATGGTGTCGGTCTGATCGCCGTTGGTGACGATGGTGATGCCGTTGTCCATCCGCCGCACCGGATGGTAGATGATGAGGGAGGGGTCGGTCATTTTGGACTCGTCGAAGGCCTTGGTGCGGATGCCGTCCTCCGTCTCCTCGAAGACCCGGTTGCGGCTGTTCTCGCTGCGGCCCATGATGAAATAGGCGATAACGGCGTACCTGTTGTCCGCCGAGCGGCCCAGCATGATGCCCCGGCCGGGGTAGGGATTGTCCTGTAAATAGGCGGTCATATCGATCATTGCAGACACTCCTTTGAAAGATTTAACGGCTTCAGAATCCGCACCGTGCGGCCCTCCACCCGCAGGCGGCCCTGGCAGAACAGGGACACCGCCCGGGGCAGGATCACCCACTCCGCCCGCTCCATGATCCGCCGCTGGAGGGTTTCCGGGGTGTCGTTTTCCGCCACCTCCACCGCCTTTTGCAGGACGATGGGGCCGCCGTCGCACTCCTCGCTGACAAAGTGGACGGTCGCGCCGGACACCTTCACCCCGTATTCCAGGGCCTTCTCGTGGACGTGAAGCCCGTAGTAGCCCTCCCCGCAGAAGGAGGGGATCAGGGCGGGGTGGACGTTCAAAATGGCGTTGGGATAGGCCCGGACCATCTCCCCGGTGAGTATGACCATGAAGCCCGCCAGCACCACCAGATCAATGCCCAGCGACTGGAGCTTGTCCACCAGGGCCGCAGTCATGGCCTGGTTGGAGGGGTAGTCCCTCCGGGCCACCACATAGCCGGGTATGCCCGCCTTGGCGGCCCGCTCCAGGGCGTAGGCCCCCTCCTTGGAGGCGATAACGGCGGCGATGCGGCCGTTGATGATCTCCCCCCGTTCCTGGGCGTCGATAAGGGCCTGTAAATTGGTGCCCCCGCCGGACACCAGCACGGCGATGCGCTTGACGCTCATAGAAGCTCCACGCTCCCGCCGGAGGCCACCGTGCCGATCACCCGGGGGGACTCCCCGGCCCCGTCCAGGGCGGACACGGCCTTCACCACGTCCTCCTTGTCCACCACCAGCACCATGCCGGTGCCCATGTTGAAGGTGTTGAACATATCCCGCTCAGGGATGCCGCCCTTCTCCTGGAGCAGGCGGAAGATGGGGGGGATCTGGAGGGAGGACTTGTCGATCCGGGCACCCAGCCCCTGGGGCAGGCACCGGGGGATGTTCTCATAGAAGCCGCCTCCGGTGATGTGGCTGACGCCGTACACGCGGGCGGCCTGGATTGCGGCCAGCACGGGCTTGACATACAGCCTGGTGGGGGTGAGCAGCTCCTCCCCCAGGGATTTGCCGTCCAGTTCGTCCAGGGGCTTGGACAGGTCGGCGTGCTCAATGTCGAACACCTTGCGCACCAAAGAGAAGCCGTTGGAGTGCAGGCCGCTGGAGGGCAGGGCCAGAATCACGTCCCCGGCCTTCATCCGGGTGTTTTCGATCATCTTGGACTTGTCCACAAGGCCCACGGCGAAGCCCGCCAGATCATAGTCGCCGGGGGACATGACGCCGGGATGCTCGGCGGTCTCGCCGCCAACGAGGGCGCAGCCCGACCGGACGCAGCCCTCCGCCACGCCGGACACGATGGACGCCACCTTCTCCGGCTCGTTTTTGCCGATGGCGATATAGTCCAGGAAGAACAGGGGCCTGGCCCCGCAGCACACGATGTCGTTGACGCACATGGCCACGCAGTCGATGCCGATGGTGTCGTGCCTGTCCAGAAGCTGGGCGATCCGGATCTTGGTGCCCACCCCGTCGGTGCCGGACACCAGGATAGGCTCCGCCATGCCGGATACGTCGGGGGCGAACAGCCCGCCGAAGCCGCCGATGCCGCTGACCACGCCGGGAATCCTGGTGCGCTCCACGTGCTGCTTCATGAGCTGTACGCCCTTGTACCCGGCCTCAATGTCCACGCCGGCGGCGGCGTAGGATTCAGAATGGGAATTTTCCATGGGTGGAACCTCCGTTTTACATCTTTTTAAGAAGTTTACGAAAAAAGTTTAACAAAGGATATGGCTTTTTGATTGCTAAGTTTCGAGTGCGCTTGTGCTCTATTGCTAAGTTTCGAGTACGCCTGTGCTTTATCGCATCAATTAAGCCATTTGGCATTTCTCCGCCAGCAGTGCGATTTAAAACATACTTTTGGTCAAAAGAATTAATGTAGACATTTTCTTTCAAATAAGTATGGTCATTTGTTGCAACGAAGATTCGGGTTGTGTCAAGTGCGCGAAAACTGTCTATGGATAAAATAGAGGTCTCAATCGTGCCAAAAATTAAACGATCAAATGGTTTGGTCTTACTCCAATGTGCCATGACCCGTTTCTTTAAATCCTTAGAGCCTGTTTAAAATCTTTTGACAAAAAAGGCAGAATGGGAGATAATAG
>ERZ779623.773-NODE-773-length-10728-cov-7.613417_pt1 | contig 10728 bp, 11 predicted proteins | sample MGYA00514189_ERZ779623 | MGnify/ENA primary metagenome ERZ779623 (study PRJEB29562, sample SAMEA4376712) | mouse gut metagenome | isolation source: Cecum | study: EMG produced TPA metagenomics assembly of the A DSS colitis mouse model was used to assess the... | reverse complement strand
CTTAAATTTTCTTGCCGGGCGTCAGCCCGCCCGCGAAAATTTGCCTTGATTGGCGGAAAAATCTCTCACCGTTGGGCATTCCGTCAATTTTCAAACAAGGCCTAAACAATATCTCAAATGAATATCGGCAGAATTCCCCAGTTAGTTAAGTAAAATTAAAGAGGAAAGAAAAAATTTTTGGCGCCAAAGCGGTTGTACCCGGCAGGGGCCGCGCACATAGGAGCGCCGCGGAGAGGTCAAATTTGAATCGCAAAGTGTCTTCCTTTTCCGTGCTACTTCTTCCAGGTACTGCCCGGCCTCCAAATAAAAAGCGTTGAATAGGCCGTGTCTGCCCGAATTAGAGCGGTTCCCGGAAATAATGAGAAAGAGGCGGATTTCCGTCCCATGAGCAAAGCTGACGCTGGAGAGGTTCAGGGTGGGCACAATGACCACCACGTCGCGTCCATCAGCGTTGGCGTGGAGGTATACCTCGCTGCCCATCATCTCGCTGACATCCACTTTGGCCTTCTTGATATGCTGCTCCAGGCAGGGGCAGCAGCAGATGACGATGGACGGGCCGGGATAGCTCTCCGCCTCCCGCAGGGCCTTCAGGGTCTGGGCCTGGTCCGCGCCCATAGCCGCCTGGGCCACGTACACATAGCCGTAATTCATGAAGATGGCCCCCAGGTCCTTCTTGGCGATCTGCTTGCCTCCGGCGGCGAATTTCGCCACGGCGGAGGTGGGGGTCGCCTTGGAGGACTGTCCGCCGGTGTTGGAGTACACCTCTGTGTCCAGTACCAGCAGATTCACGTCCCGGTTCTGGGCCAGCACGTGGTCAATGCCGCCGAAGCCGATGTCATAGGCCCGGCCGTCGCCGCCGATGGCCCAGACGGACCTTTTGGCCAGGAATGGTCTGCTCGCAGGACGAGATGAAGAAGGCGGTGGAGTGCGGCTGCTGGCAGCTCTACCGCTGCGACCCCCGCCGGACAGCGGAGGGGAAGAATCCCTTCCAGCTGGATTCCGCCGAGCCGGACACGGAAAAGCTGCTGCCCTTCCTCATGGGAGAGAACCGCTTCGCCTCCTTGAAGAACAACTTCCCCGGCAAGGCCGACGCCTTCTATGAAAAGGCTGTCGTCGACGTCAAGGCCCGCTGCGCACGTTATAAGAAGCTGGCGGAGGAGGGCTGAGCCCCTTCCCGCGCAGGCCGCCGAATGCAGAGGAACTCCCCGGCCGGAGGACAATATGTCCTCCGGCCGGGGGGGCTTTCCGCCCATATCTTTGCGGTTTTCCCGAATATCCCGGCAGGTCTCCCGGGGGGGCCGCATTTCGCTGATGCGGAACCATCTGGCCCATAAGGCGGACCACGGACGGCTCGTCTCCTCGAACATTTCCGCCATTTGCACAGCCTGCGGCGCTCGTGACGCGGGCCGGGTCATCGTTCTCACGGGGTTCGCCGCTGAGACGGCCATAAGGACCGTCGTCTCTTGCTGTATTGCACAAAAATTCCGAAGCAAACGCCTGTAAAAACCGCCTTTTTGAGGGCAGAAACGGCTGTAATGCTTGCCGGACTAAGAGGATGTGCAACCTGCACAACCGCCTTTCAAAACAAGCAAATTGACTCTTGCAATTCTCACAAAGCTCTGATATACTGTACCCACTGATGACAGCTTGCTACCAACAGAGTATGTGAGATGAGTGCGATAACTGCCCAGTATGGTGTGGTTATTGCGCTCTTTTTGCATATATCAGCACCCCAAAATTTGGTAAGAGGAGATTGGAACACATGGAAACAAGACCTTATGTATCCTGGGACCTGATGAACAGCTTTTTGATCGACGCCTTCAAAGGCTACGGCGTTCCCGAGGCCGACGCGAAGATCTGCGCCGACGTCCTGCTGGAATCCGACCGCCGGGGCATTGAGAGCCACGGCTGCAACCGCTTCAAGCCCATTTACATTGACCGCATCGTCAACGGGACCCTGCTCCCCGAGACCAAAATGGACATCGTAAAGGACACCCCCACCACGGTGGTCATGGACGCCAACAACGGCATGGGCATGGTGGCCAGCTACCACATGATGGAAATGCTGATCGAAAAGGCCGCCAAATACGGCATGGCCGGCGGCGCGGTCTACAACTCCACCCACTACGGCATCGCGGGCTACTGGACCACCATGGCGGAAAAGGCGGGCATGATCGGCATTACCGGCACCAACGCCCGGCCCTCCGTGGCTCCCACTTGGGGCGTGGAGCCCATGATGGGCACCAATCCCCTCACCTTTACCATGCCCACCGACGAGGAGTTCCCCTTCAATTTCGACTGCGCCACCTCCACCATCCAGAACGGCAAAATCGAGTTCTACGCCCGCAGCGGCAAGCCCACCCCCGAGGGCCTGGTCGTCACCAAGGACGGCGGCACCATGAGCGACTCCGCCCAGATTCTCAAGGAGATGCGGGCCGGGAACTGCGCCCTGCTGTCCCTGGGCGGCCTGGGCGAGGCCACCGGCGGCTATAAGGGCTACGGCTTCACCACCATCGTGGAGATCCTCTCCGCCGCCCTGGCCGGCGGTCCCTTCATGAAGGATCTCAGCGGCAAGGCCGCCGACGGCAGCAACCAGATGTACCGCCTGGGCCACTTCTTCTTCGTTATCAATCCCGAGTTCTTCATGGGCCTGGACACCTTCAAGAAGACCGCCGGCGGCATCTGCCGCGGGCTCCGGGACTCTGAGAAGGCCCCCGGCGCGGAGCGTATCTACACCGCCGGCGAAAAGGAGTGGCTGGCCTGGCAGGAGCGCAAGGACAAGGGCGTGCCTGTGGGCGAGACCATCCAGAAGGAAATCATCGAGATCCGGGATAAGCTGAATCTGCCCTATCACTTCCCCTTCGAGGATCAGAAATAAGTAAGGAGGACTGCATCATGGATTACGCAAAGGAATCTCTCCGCCTTCATGGCGAGTGGAAGGGCAAGATCGAGGTGGTCGCCACCGTTCCCGTGGAGACCAAGGACGACCTGAGCCTGGCCTACACCCCCGGCGTGGCCCAGCCCTGCCTGGAGATCCAGAAGGATATCAGCAAGAGCTATGACCTGACCCGGCGGCACAACCTCTGCGCCGTCATCACCGACGGCTCCGCCGTCCTGGGGCTGGGCGATATCGGCCCCGAGGCGGGCATGCCCGTCATGGAGGGCAAATGCGTGCTCTTCAAGGCCTTTGGCGACGTGGACGCCTTCCCCCTCTGCGTGAAGACCCACGACGTGGACGAGTTCGTCAACGCCGTGTGGCTGATGTCCGGCTCCTTCGGCGGCATCAACCTGGAGGACATCGCCGCCCCCCGCTGCTTTGAAATCGAGCGGAAGCTGAAGGAAAAGTGCGACATCCCCATCTTCCACGACGACCAGCACGGCACCGCCATCATTACCCTGGCGGGCCTGACCAACGCCCTGAAGGTAGTGGGCAAGAAGAAGGAAGACGTGAAGGTGGTCACCTCCGGCGCGGGCGCCGCCGCCATCTCCATCGTGAAGCTGCTGCTGTCCGCCGGCTTCAAAAACGTCACCATGTGCGACCGCAAGGGCGCCATCTACCAGGGCCGGGAGGGCCTGAACTGGATCAAGGAGGAGATGGCCCAGGTGACGAACCTGGAGAAGAAGGCCGGAACCCTGGCCGACGTCCTGGCGGGCGCGGACGTGTTCATCGGCGTCTCCGCCCCGGGCACCGTCACCACGGAGATGGTCAAAACCATGAACAAGGACGCCATCGTCTTCGCCTGCGCCAACCCCACGCCGGAGATCTTCCCCGACGACGCCAAGGCCGGCGGCGCGGCGGTGGTCTCCACCGGGAGGAGCGACTTCCCCAACCAGATCAACAACGTCCTGGCCTTCCCCGGGGTGTTCCGGGGGACCTTCGACGTGCGGGCCAGCGATATCAACGAGGAGATGAAGATGGCCGCCTCCGAGGCTCTGGCGGGGCTGATTTCCAACGAGGAGCTGTCCGCCGACTACATCATCCCCAAGGCGTTTGACAAGCGGGTGGGTCCCGCCGTGGCCAAGGCCGTGGCTGAAGCCGCCCGGAAGTCCGGCGTCGCCCGGCTGTAACCATGATCGATCTCAGGAAGAAAACACTCTTTCTTCTGGACATGGACGGCACCATTTACCTGGGGGACCGGCTGTTCGACGGGACGCTGGACTTTCTCCGCCGGGTGCGGGAACGGGGAGGACGGTATCTCTTTGCCACCAACAACTCCTCACGGAGCGTGACGGCATATGTGGAACGCCTCCGGGGAATGGGCATCGACGCGGAGGCGGAGGACTTTCTCACCTCCGTGGACGCGACGGTCTGGTATCTCCGGAACCACGGCTTTCAGGATACGCTGATTTACGCCTCCGGCACCCGGACCTTTCAGGACCAGCTGCGCCAGGCCGGCTTCCGTGTCACAGACCGCCGGGAGGCGGGAATCGGGCTGCTGCTCCACGGCTTTGACACGGAGCTGACCTTCCAGAAGCTGGAGGATTCCTGCATACTTCTGGGGGACCCCAAGGTGGACTTTATTGCCACCAACACCGACTGGGTCTGCCCTACGGCCTGGGGCTCCGTGCCGGACTGCGGTTCGGTATGCGAGATGCTCTTCCGGGCCACGGGCCGGAGGCCCAAGGTCATTGGCAAGCCGGAGCCGGAGATGGCGCTGCTTGCCATGGACCGCTGGGGCTGCTCGAAGGAGGAGACCGTGCTGGTGGGGGACCGGATCTACACCGATATCGCCTGCGGCGTCCGGGCCGGGATCGACACCGCCTTCGTCCTCTCGGGCGAGGGCGTGCCGGAGGATATCGAGAAGTACGGCGTCCAACCCTCAGAGACCTACCGGGATATCCGGGAAATCCTGGAGAAGATGGATTGAGCCGGGCCGCTTCGTGGACAAGGCCAAGAATATTGGTCAAAATGTACGAATATTTAAAAAAATATTCACAGATTTTAGGTTTTTATTGACAAAGGGCGTCGAATGGTATATAATGGCTTCATGTGGTTCGCGACTTCTGGTTTCATTCGGTGGGAGACGTGATCGCAAACAAAAATTTGAAGGAGAGATTGAACATGAAAAAGGTTTTCACACTGCTGCTGGCCATGCTGATGCTGCTGTCCCTGTGCGCCTGCGGTGGAAACGGCGGCGATTCCCAGGCCTCCGGCGGCGATTCCCAGGCCTCCGGCGGCGACCAGCAGTCCAACGACAGCGTCCAGCCCTCCGGCGGGTCCGACGAGGACGCCGACAACTTCTACCTGGACATCAAGTTCTCAAACGTGTTCCAGCCCACCGAGTGGAATTACAAGGCCTCTGAGAAGCTGGCTGAAATGATTACCGAGCGCACGGAAGGCCATATCACCGTGACCTACTATGGCCAGAACGAACTGGACTGCTACGGCGACTCCGTCACCCAGGCCGTCAACAACGCCAACTGGATGGGACTGGAAGAGCCCTCCCTGTTCGCCGACTACGTGGGCGACGCCGCCACCCTGATCGGCCCCATGCTGTACAACAGCGACGAGGAGTATAACTACGTCATGGAGTCCGACCTGGTCAAGGACGTGTGCGACCGCCTGGCCGCCGAGAACATCCATATTCTGGACACCCACTACTCCTTCGGCTTCCGCAGCGTGGTCACCAACCTGGACGTCAAGACCCCTGACGACCTGAAGGGCCACCAGCTTCGGGCTACCTCCTCCGCCCTGTTCACTAAGACCCTGGAGTGCCTGGGCGCCACCCCCGTCCCCATGAGCTTCACCGAGTGCCTGTCCGCCATTTCCTCCGGCGTGGTCGAGGGCTTCGAGGGCTCCACCTCCACCCTGTCCGGCGCAGGCGCTCCCTATGAGCTGGTGAAGAAGGTCGCCCTGACCAACCACCTGATCGCCACCCGCTGGCTGTTCATGCCCGAGGACCTCTATCAGTCCATCCCCACCAAGTGGCGGGATATCATTGACGAATGCGCCTATGAGTGCGGCATGTGGGAGCAGACCTCCTGCCGTGAGGACGAGGATACCCAGAAGGAGATGCTGGCCGGCCAGGGCGTGACTTGGAACGAGGTCGACCTGGAGGCCTTCACTGCCGCCTGCGAGCCCGTCTATGACTGGATCTGCGAGGAGTACGGCGCGGATCCCGCTCTCCGCGGCAAGCTGGTGGAGCTGATCAACGAGTATCGCGCCAACAACGGCTGATCCTCTCCAACAAATCGTCCCGGCCAAGGCCGCGGGCTTTAAATCCCGCGCAGGCTGCCCGGTGAAACCGGGCAGCCTGCTAAGAGTGTTCGAGGCCGTATTCGCGGACGGGAAACGCCGTTTCCCGCCTGTGAATGCCGCCGCCACATTTGTGAAGGAAATGAGCTTATAATATGGAAGAGAAACGGAAAATCACGCTAAAAGGCGTCGTCACCAATCTGGACGCCATTATCACCGGCACCACGTTGACCCTCTGCGTCATCCTGGTCAACGCGAACATCATATTCCGCCGCTTCCTCAACAGCCCCCTCCAGTGGAGCGAGGAGGTCGTGACCAGCCTCTTCGTTTGGACGGTGTTCATCGGAAGCGCCTATGCCCACCGCAAGCACTCCCACCTGGGCGTGGACATCCTGGTCAACGTTCTCCCCGGCAAATCCAAGCCCATCGTGCAGGATATCATGAGCGTCGTGGAACTGCTGGTGCTCATCATGCTCACCGTTGTCAGCAGTCAGTATGTCTACAGCCTCATCTTCTCCCGGGGCGTCATGAAGATCGCCATGACGGATCTCCTGCGGGTTCCCAAGTGGTGGACGGGCATCGCCGTGCCCATCGGCTTTGGCCTCTCCACCCTCTATCAGGTGCGCTTCCTGCTGAAGGACCGCCTGCACATCATCAAAGACAAGGAGGCGGCAGCGGAATGACCTTGACCTTTACCGCCATGATTCCCATTTTCATGGTCTTCATCCTGTACTTCCTGGGCATGCCCATCGTCTACTCCCTGTTTGGCTCCACCTTCTTTTACTTCCTGTTCATCGACACCACCTCCCAGCCCTTCCTGATCCTGCAAAAGGTGATGAACTCCACCCAGTCCTTCTCCATGCTGGCCATCCCGTTTTTTATCATGTCCGGTTCGGTCATGAACTTCGGCGGCATCAGCGACAAGCTGATGGACTTCTGTGAGTGCGTTACCGGCCATATGAAGGGCGGCCTGGCCCAGGTGAACGTGCTGCTGTCCATGCTGATGGGCGGCTGCTCCGGCTCCGCCAACGCCGACTGTGCCATGCAGTCCAAGATGCTGGTGCCGGAGATGGAGAAACGGGGGTATTCCAAGGCCTTCTCCGCCGCCATCACGGCGGCCTCCTCGGCGGCTACCCCGGTCATTCCGCCGGGAGTCAACCTCATCGTTTTCACCCTCATCGCCCAGGCATCCCTGGGGCGGACTTTTGCTGCGGGCTATGTCCCCGGCATCCTGATGGCCATTTCGATGATGATTACCGTGGCCATCATTGCCAAGAAGCGGAACTATCCCACCACCCGGGATAAATTCCCTCCGGCCAAGGTGATTTTAAAGCAGGCGTTCATCTCCTTCTGGGGGCTGTTCTTCCCCTTCGGCATCATCCTGGGCATGCGTTTCGGCTGGTTCACCCCCTCCGAGGGCGGCGCCTTCGCCGTGCTGTACGCCGTGGTCATCGGCAAGTTCGTCTACCGCAAGCTGAGCTTCCGGGAGCACCTGATCCCCATTTTGATGGACACCATCGCCGGAACCTCCAGCGTGGTGCTGATCATGGTTTCCGCCAATGTATTCGGCCAGTACATGAGCTGGATCAACCTGCCGAAGATTGTGGCCAGCGGCGTGCTGAACCTGACGGACAACAAGTGGGTCTTCATGCTGCTGTGCAACCTGGTGCTGCTGATTATGGGCATGTTCCTGGAGGGCGGCGCGGCCCTGATGATCATTACGCCGCTGCTGCTCCCCGTGGCCCGGACGCTGGGCATCGACGTGTACCACTTCGGCCTGGTGGCCATCGTCAACATCATGATCGGCGGCATTACGCCTCCCTTTGGTTCCATGATGTTCACCACCTGCGGCATCACGAAGTGCCCGATCAGCGATTTCTTAAAAGAGGTCTGGCCCTTTATACTCAGCCTCTTTATCGTATTGCTGCTCCTGACCTTCTGCCCGAGGCTGATCACCATTGTCCCGGATCTGATCTACGGCCCTGCCGCCATGTAAACAGTTTAAGACCCGAGGGGGCTTTTCCCCCTCGGGCCTTTCCCGTCGTGATAGAGTCGGTTGAAAAGGAGCGTGACATCATGGAATACCAGGTGGAAATGCAGCACACGGAAAAGAGCTTTGAGGCGCTGGCCCACATGCAGTATGATCTCTTCTGCATGGGAAACCGGGTGGCCCGGTCGCTGCTGAGCCTGGTGCTGGTCATCCTGGGCGTGGTAAATTTTTCCCAGTGGTGGGGCATACTGATTACGGCGTACGGCTGCTATCTGGTCACCAGCACCTACAGCGCCGCCAACCACACCGCCCACAAGCTGACCAAGCAGCTGCGGGACAGCGGACTGGACTTTCCCGCCTCCCGCTACGTCTTCAAAAAGAAGGCCATGGAGGTCATTTCCCTGCCGGAGGAAACGCCCCTGGGGAAGCCCCTGGCCTACGCCGAGGTCGCCCGCCTGGGAGAGGACCGGGAATACTTCTACATTTTCCGGGACCGGTACGGCGGCTACATGATTCCCAAGGCCGCTCTGGGGGAGAGGGAGGACGCCTTCCGGGACTTCCTGGAGGAAAAGACGGCCCAGTCTTTCCAGGGCCGGAGCGCGCCGGTGGTCCGCCTGCTCCGGCAGCTGAGGCGGCGCGGGGGCGCATGAGCCCGCCTTATACGGACCAGAGCTGCTCGCTGGTGGTGGACACGGCCGATGCCCCGGCGGAGAGAGCCGCCACCACATCGGACTTTTCCAGCAGCAGGCCGCTGGCAATCAGGGGCTGATGGACCTCCTGCACCAAATGGCTGATGACGCTGGCGATGGCTCCGGGGAGCACGTCCACCACGTCGGCATTGGAGCTCTGCCGCAGGACATTGGCGAAGGACAAGGAGTCCAGCATGAAAAAGCGCTGGATGGTCAGAAGCCCCAGCTCCCGGGACCGGCGAATCAGGTTTGGGTGCGTGGATATGATGCCGTCCGCCTCTGTGCGGCTGGCGATGTACTCGGCGGAAATATCCTTGGAGGACATGCCCTCCACCAGATCAATGTGGATAAAGGCCAGCTTTCCCGCCTCCTTGACCCGCTGGACCAGCTCCCGGATATTCAGGATGGTTCCGTAGAGCAGAAAGACCACCGTGCTTTCGGAGGACAACGCCCGCTCCAATCCCTCGTCGTTCTTGACGGCGGCGATGACCGGAGCATCCTGGATCGCCTCCACAAACAGCTGTAGTTTATCCGTCATAAGCATCCTCCTTCTGTCCGGCGCACTGGTTTTGGAACTGCCAGTGCGCTTTCATTATGCGGTCGCGCGGGCAATCGGGTCAACGCAGCTGAAAAGAAGCCCCAGTTCCTTTTCCATTGCGCCGGCAATAAGACATATCTATATTAAAATACAAATCAGCCGGAAAAGTAATATATAAAATGTCTAATATTTTTGTACTTTCCTTGTCGGATATAGCAAAAATGGGCGGCTGTCCCTTCTGCACGGGAAAACGGGGACGGCCTGACCAAAGCTCTGGAACGTAGAGGGAGCGGGCCAAGCCCGCTCCCGTGCGTTTCCTATTCACGACAGGGTCTCTGCCTGAAGCTCGTCAAAAGCCGCCATACATTCATCCACCGTGGCGCCGCCCAGCAGCTGCCGCACGATCTGGCAGGTGTTCCCCCACTGCTCCACGCGCATGCTCGCGTTGGAGCCCAGGACGTAGACGCCTTCCTCAATGCGCTGGTTCAGGGGACGCAGGGCGGGAACGCAGTCTACCTTCACATTTTTGGAAGGGGAGATGACCCGGTTGGTTTCCGAGTAGATGCGAAGGGCCTCGTCGGAGGTCATGATATCCAGGACCTTGGCCGCGTCTTCCCGGTGCTCCGCCTCGGCGCCGACGGCAAGGCCGGTCATGGGCATCACCGGCATCTGGCCCCTATCTGTGGGGAAGCCGATGACCTGCATCTCAAAATCGGTCTTTCCATAGCTCGTCTCCGAGTTGGCCGCGCCCCAGTAGGCCATGACGATGGGGGTCTTTCCCGCCAGGAAATCCGGTCCCTCCGCCTCAATGGCCTCGCTGACCAGGGCTTTCTCCGCGTCGATATAGCCGCAGTCGATGAGGGTCTGCAAGAACTCGAAGCCGGGGCGCATGTAGTCGCTGTACTTGGCCTCTCCGCTGTTCAGGGCCGCGATTTCCGCCTCCGTGTTCCCGCCGTTATAAAGATCGGCGTAGGCTTGGGCAAAGACGAAGGTCTCCAGCCACCAGCGGTTTGCGCCGATGGGTGTCTCGATCCCGTTTTCCTGGAAAACGCGGCAGCACTCCAGGAATTCCTCCGGCGTCTCCGGCAGGGCCAGGCCGTACTGGTTGAACAGGTCCACATTGAGGAACAGGCCGTAGGCCACCACCTCCTGGGGGATGGCCACCAGCTTCCCATCCACCGTGTTAGCGGTGCGGACGACGTCCCGCAGATTTTTGGCGCTGTCCAGCCCGGACAGGTCCATCAGCTTCCCCTCAGCCCCCAGGGCCAGGACGGTGTCCGGATTGAGCAAATACAAATCGTCCATGCTGTTCCGG
>ERZ779623.771-NODE-771-length-10741-cov-4.034063_pt1 | contig 10741 bp, 9 predicted proteins | sample MGYA00514189_ERZ779623 | MGnify/ENA primary metagenome ERZ779623 (study PRJEB29562, sample SAMEA4376712) | mouse gut metagenome | isolation source: Cecum | study: EMG produced TPA metagenomics assembly of the A DSS colitis mouse model was used to assess the... | reverse complement strand
CGGTGCCCACCAGGGTGCCGATGGTGTCGAACATGTCGATCATGCAGAAGGTGATGACCAGGGTGACGATGGTAAAGATGCCAATGTCAAGGAAGCCCTGGAAGTTGAACTTGAAGAAGGTGGTCTCGGCCATGTCCTTGAAGGGGGGCAGCCAGTTGGCCTGGGCCAGGGACTCGAAGGGATTGCTCTTCAGGAAGATGATGGAGCCGGCCCAGTGGATCACGGAGGCGGCCAGCATACCGATGAGCACGGAGCCCTTGACCTTCTTCTTGGACAGCAGGACAATGACAAACAGGCCGATAAACATGGTCACCACGCTGAGTACCATGGCGGGGTAGCCGGAGCCCATGGTCTTGCTGGCGGCGTCGGCAGTGAGGGCGCCAAAGAAGTCACGCATGACGAAGAAGGGACCGCCGTTCTCGGAGTAGATACCGGCGTTGGAGCCAAAGCCGATGTTCATCAGCATCAAGCCGATGGCGGGGGCAATGCCCAGGCGCACCCCCAGGGGGATGGCGTCTACGATCTTCTCCCGGACGTTGAGCAGGGACAGGATCAGGAAGATGACGCCCTCGATGAGGATGATGACCAGCGCCGCCTGGAAGGAGGCCAGATAGCTCATGCCGGTGATGCTGACGATGTTGGCCACCACGATGGCGAAGAAGCTGTTCAGGCCCATGCCGGGGGCAAGGCAGAAGGGCTTGTTGGCCGCGAAGGCCATAACGAACATTGCGATGGCGGAGGCGATACAGGTTGCCAGGAACACGCCGTTCCAGAGGTTTGCGCCCTCCGCGCCGAAGCCGGTGAGCAGGTTGGGGTTCAAGGCGATGATGTAGGCCATCGTCATGAACGTGGTCAGACCTGCGACGATCTCCGTGCGGACGGTGGTACCGTTCTGTTTGAGCTTGAAAATCTTTTCCATTTTCTTCTCCCTTTCACTTCCCGCCTGCAGGGGGCGGGAAAAAGATAGGTAGAGCATACCACAATTCGACAAGAAATGCTAGGGACAGGATTCCAAATTGACAGGGTAGAATGGAGGGTATATAATGGAAAACGACCAAAAACAAGGAGGCGTCCCCTATGACCTATGAAATACAGGTGGCGGGCCTGACCCGTCATTTGCCCTTGTGTCCCATCAGCGACACCCTGATGATCGGTGCGTTCGTCATTTTCGGCGACGTGGAGCTGACCTGCGCCTGCGCCCGGGAGCTTTTGAAGCTTGCCCCGGAATTTGATTACATGGTAGCCCCCGAGGCCAAGGCTATCCCCCTGGTTCACGAAATGGCTCGCCAGAGCGGGCGCAATGAATATTTTCTGGTGCGCAAAAAGAAAAAGGCCTACATGGACGGAGTGTTTGAGGCCATCGACCGTTCCATTACTACCGAGGGAGAGCAGAAGCTCTACATGGATGGAGCCGACGCCAAGAAGATGAAGGGGAAACGCATTCTGATCCTGGACGACGTGATCTCCACCGGCGGCTCTCTGGCGGCGGTGGAAAGCCTGGTAGAGCAGGCCGGGGGCAATGTGGTGGGCCGTATGGCGATCCTGGCCGAGGGAGACGCCGCCAAGCGGAAGGACATCATGTTTTTGGAGCCGCTGCCCCTCTTCAATGCGCAAGGACAGCCACTATAACTTAGAGCAACGGCATAAAAAGGACCCGAAGCATGGCTTCCGCTGTGCTTCGGGTCCTTTTCTATCATCAGAAAGGTCAACCGGCTTTTCTCCACGTTCTGGGGGAGAGCAGAAAGAGAATGGGAAAGATCTCCAGGCGCCCCACCAGCATATCCACCATGAGCACGATCTTGGAGAGGGCAGTGAAACAGGAGTAGTTTCCGGCAGGTCCCACCAAGGCGAGGCCGGGACCGATATTGTTGAGACAGGCCAGCATTCCCGTCAGGTTTGTTTCCATGGAGAGGCCATCCAAGGACAGAATGAGGAAAGAAATCACGGCGATGGCGCAGTAGGCGGACATATAGGTGTTCACCCCCAGGAGGGTGTCCTCACCCACGGCGCGGCCGTCTACCCGAACCAGATTGACGCTGCGGGGGTGGAGCATCTGGCGCATCCGGGCGCGCAAGGATTTGGCGAGCAGGAGCAGCCGGGCGCACTTGATGCCGCCGCCGGTGCTTCCCGCCGAGGCGCCGCAGATCATCAGTACCACCAGGATCGAGCGGGAGAACTCCGGCCAGAGGTTAAAGTCCTCGGTGGCAAAGCCGGTAGTGGTCATGACGCTGGACACGGCAAAGGCGGCGTGATGGAGCGCCTCCCCTACGCCGGAAAACAGGGAGGTGATGTCCCAGGTGATGACGGCGATGGCGGAGAGCATGATGCCCACATAGAGCCAAAGCTCTTCGTTGCGAAAGACCTGCTTGAATCTGCGAAGCAGCAAGAGAAAGTAGACGGAGAAATTCACCCCAAACAGGGCCATAAACACGGTGCATACGGTCTGAATATACGGTGAGTAGCCCGCCATAGAGTCGTTTTTGATGCCAAAGCCGCCGGTGCCTGCCGTACCAAAGGCGGTACACAGGCTGTCAAAAAGAGGCATATTTCCTGCCAAGAGGAACAGGACGTTGACGACGGTCAGAGCGATATAGATGCCATATAAAATAGCGGCAGTCTGCCGCATTTTAGGCACCAGCTTGCTGACACTGGGACCGGGGCTTTCCGCACGCAGAAGGTGGACGGAGGAACCGCCATCCTTGCCGCCCATGGGGACGATAGCCAGCAGGAACACCAGGATGCCCATGCCGCCCAGCCAGTGGGTGAAGGACCGCCAGAACAAAAGACCCTTGGACATGGGGTCGACCTCGGTCAGGATGGACGCCCCCGTGGTGGTGAAGCCGGAAATGACCTCAAAGAGCGCGTCAATATAGCTGGGGATCTCCCCGGCAATGACAAAGGGCAGCGCCCCCACCGCAGAGAGGACGATCCACCCCAGAGCGGTAACCAGCATTCCTTCCCGGGCATAGAAATGTCGATGGGCCTTTCGTCCGATGAGCCACAGTACGCCGCCCAGAGCGGCGGCGATGAGCATGGTGAGGAACACCGCGCGCATGGCGGTTTCCTCCCGGTAAATGGCAGAGACGATCATCGAGGGAAACAAAAACACACATTCCAGCAGCAAAAGGAAGCCCAGGAGCTTCCCGATCATGCGATGGTTCATTTGGCGCTTCCCTCCTAGTCTGCAAAGATATCGCCCAGGTCGCTGATGGCTCGCCCCTCCCCGGTAACGACAATAAGGGTGTCGCCGGGATAGAATTTACTGTCGCCCTTGGGGAGGATGGTCTTGCCGTTGTGGGTGATGCAGGAGATCAAAATGCCGCTCTTCAGCGGGATATCCTTCAGGGGCTGGCCGCAGTAACGGGTGGTCTCTCCGGTGCGGAACTCCATGGCTTCCACTTGGCCGTCCACGATGGGATGAAGGGTGAGAAAGCTACCGCCGTCCTGCCTGTGTGCGGAGGACATGGCGCGCACATAGCGCACGATGTTGGCACAGCACAGGGCCTTGGGGCGGATGATGGAGCCCAGGCCAACCTTGCGGAAAAGGTCGGTATATTCCATGCGGTTGATCTTGGTGATGACCTTGCCTACCCCCAGATGGTGGGCAAACATGGAGAGGACGAGGTTCTCCTCGTCCATGCCGGTAAGTGTGATGATCGCATCGTAGCTGGTAATCCCCTCAGCGTCCAACACGTCCTGACGGGAGCCATCTCCCTCGATGATAATGGCCTTGGGCAGGGATTCGGCCAGCTGGAGACAGCGGTTGTGGTCCTGCTCGATGATCTTTACGTTCATGCCGCTCTCCAGGCACCGCTTGCCCAGATAGAAGGCGATACGGGAACCGCCGATAATAAGGAGGTCACGGACCTTATGCTCTACCAGGCCCAAATTGCGTACCAGCTGAGCCAAGTCGTCCAGTGCGGCGGTGACAAAGAGAGTGTCGCCCCCCTGCAGCACGAAGGAGCCGCCGGGGATGTGAACTCCGTCGTCTCGTTCCACGGCGCACACCAGCACGTTGACCCGGGCGATCTCGTAGAGCTTATGAAGAGGGATGCCGTCCAGATTGGAGTCGGCAGCCACTGGGACGGCAACGATCTCTACCCGTCCCTTGGCAAAGGATTCCCGCTTCAAAATAGAGGGGAACTGAAGGAGTTGATAGGCCTCCAGAGCGGCGGCGTGTTCAGGGTTGACGGTGAGGGAAAGGCCCAACTCATCGTGCATATAAGCCAGCTGGTCGGAATACTCGGGGTTGCGAATGCGGGCGATGGTGTGGGCCGTACCCAGTTTTTTTGCGGTGAGACAGGTCAAAAGGTTCAGTTCGTCCCGGCTGGTGGCGGCAATGAGCAGTCCCGCGTGCTCCGCTCCCGCCTCCCGGAGAGTGGCCATGGACGCGCCGTTGCCTACCACGGCCATAATGTCCATGCGGTCGGCGCTTTGCGTGAGCACCTGGGGATCGGAGTCCACCATAGTGATATCGTGCCCCTCGGCGGAGAGCTGACGGGCCAACGCCTCGCCTACCTTGCCGTCGCCAACGATGATGATGTTCACAAAGCCTTACGTCCTTTATCGAACGGTAGAGTAATTCGTCGTGTAGTAGCCCATTATACCACATTTGCCCGGACTTTCAACCCTCGGCTTTCCTGTCCGAATTGGGGATTGCGAAACGGGGAAGAATGGTGTATAATAGCTTCATCTTACCCCGCCCGGTTGCGGGGCAAGGTCGCACTAGTCGGGGAGTTAGCGGTGCCCTGTACCTGCAACCCGCTCCAGCAGGGATGAATCCCGGCCCCCGGACTCTTTTTGTTTCGTCTGCCCTCCATAAGCGGCGATGAAGGATCGGTCTCGCGCAAGGCGGAGTCGTGAACCGTGTCAGGTGGGGAACCAAGCAGCACTAAGCGGCCAACCGTTTGTGCCGCGAGGGCGCCGGACCCGAGCTGGCTGTGGAGGTAACGGGGGTAGAAAGGGCTTCAAAGGCCGGTGTGCGGCCGTGCCCTGCAACCGGGCATTTCATTTGTGAAGCAGATCTTATGTTAGGAGGTGAGGATATGTACCAGGCCCTTTATCGCAAGTATCGCCCCAAAACCTTTGAAGAGGTGGTGGGCCAGGATCACATTACCCAGACCCTCCGCCGTCAGGTGGCGGACGGGACCTTGTCCCATGCCTACCTCTTTACCGGCACCCGGGGCACCGGCAAGACCTCCTGCGCCAAGATCTTGGCCAAGGCGGTAAACTGCCGCCATCCTCACGACGGCGACCCCTGCAATAAGTGCGACGCCTGTGTGGGTCTGGACAACGGCGCTATTTTAGACGTGGTAGAGCTGGACGCGGCCTCCAACAACGGCGTGGACTACATCCGCGCCCTGCGGGAGGAAGCGGTTTACACCCCTGGTAGCGTGAAAAAGCGGGTCTACATCATCGACGAGGTACATATGCTCTCCGCCTCTTCCTTCAACGCCCTTCTCAAAATCATGGAAGAGCCGCCGGAGCATTTGATGTTTATTTTGGCCACCACCGAGCTTCACAAGGTCCCGGCCACCATTAAGTCCCGGTGCCAGCAGTTTGCTTTCAAGCGCATTCTGTCCGGCGACATCGAGGGGCGGCTCACCTGGGTGGCGCAACAGGAGAAAATCGACCTGACCCCGGGGGCCGTTGCCCTGCTGGCCCGGTTGGCGGAGGGCGGGATGCGGGACGCGCTGTCCCTTTTGGACCAGTGCCGTGCCAACGCCGGGCCGGTGGATGAGGAGGCGGTGATCCGCGCTCTGGGCATGATGGGCAACGTGGAGACCGCCAAGCTGCTAAGCGCCCTGGCCGCAGGGGATACCGCGGCCGCTCTGGCCACTCTGGACCGGCTGTACCGGGCGGGGAAGGATATCAAGACCCTGTTGGGTGAGATGTCGGCCCTGTGCCGGGATCTACTCATCCGCAAGACTGCACCCCAGGCGGGGGCGTCTCTGCTCACCGGGGGCTATGACGATGTGACGCTCCGGGGCCTTTCCGAACAGCTCACTGCTCCCCGCCTGATCCAGATGCTTACCATTCTTCAGGGGACGGCGGCGGATCTGGGGAGAAGCGCCAATCCCCGCACGGATGCAGAACTGTGCTTGATCCGTTTGGGCGATGAGAGCCTGGACGGCAGTGAGCTGGGCCTCTCCGCCCGGGTGGCCCGGCTGGAGACCATGATGTCCTACCCGGCCCCCGTTCCCGCTCCAAAGCCTGCTCCCGTGGCCACCGCCTCGGAAGCGCCGGTCCCGGCTAAGGGGACAGTTCCCCCACCCGCGCGGGTAGAGGAAGTGGATGACGTGCCGCCCCCCTGGGAGACGGAGCCGCCGCCCCCGGCGGTGGAGCCGGAGGCGCCCGCTCCCGTGGCCCCGGCGCCCGCGCCGGTCCCGGTGTCGGCGGACGACAGCTTCTGGCCCGCCCTGCTTCCTGGGCTGAAGCCCATCCTCTCCCCGGCGGTGTGGCCCTTTGTGTCTAACCCTGCGATGACCGTGGGTGTGCTGTCTGGCGACACGCTGACCCTGGAAGCCAAGGTGAGCGTGACCAAGGCCATGATCGACAAGCCGGAGGTGCTGGAGGCCATTGCCCGGGCGGCGTCGGCCCGGCTGGGGCGGGAGGTGGCGGTGAATGTTTCCGCCCCCGCGCCTAAGGCGGGAAGCATGGAGGACCTGTTTGCCATCGGCCAGAGCCTGAACGATGAGCAGTAAGAAACGCTGAGAAAGGGGAACAACAGATATGGCCAAGGGATTTGGGAGCCGCGGGATGCCCGGTATGGGCGGCGGCATCAACATGAATATGATCAAAAAGGCCCAGAAAATGCAGGAAGACATGCAGAAGATGCAGGAGGAACTGGAAAACGCCACCTATACCGCCACGGCGGGGGGCGGCGTGGTCACCGCCACAGTGAGCGGCAAACGGGAGGTCACCGCCCTGGAGATCGATCCCGAGGCGGTGGACCCTGAGGACGTGGAGATGCTCCAGGACATGGTCATCGCCGCCGTCAACGAGGCCCTTCGCAACGCGGAGACCGCCGCCGCCGAGGGGATGCAGCGCATCACCGGCGGGCTGAACCTGCCCTTCTGAGGCTGTGAGAGAGGTCAAGGTCAACCGGGTCTACCGCCACTTTAAGGGTGACCACTACCTGGTGATAGACGTGGCACGGCACTCGGAGACCGGAGAGGAATATGTGGTCTACCGCAAGCTCTATGGCGACGGCGGGCTGTGGGTGCGCCCCTTAGCCATGTTCCTGGAGCCGGTGGATAAAGAGAAATACCCCGACGCGAAGCAGGAATACCGCTTTGAGCTGCTGGACATCCCCAGCGTGGCGGGGCATAAATAGCGAAAGAAAAGAGACACGCAACAGCGTGCCTCTTTTCTTGTTACGGCTGAAGGGATTCTACCCGCGGGCTAAAAAAGGCGTCCCCGGCGCCGTTTTTGCGCTCTGCGGAGCGCCGCCCTGTTCGAATCCACTCATCCGTAAAACAAATCCCGGACACATCCTAAGATGTGTCCGGGATTTGGTACGGCTGAAGGGATTCGAACCCCCGACCTACTGGTTCGTAGCCAGTCACTCTATCCAGCTGAGCTACAGCCGCATACTGCCCTCACGACAGCTTAAATATAATACCACACTCTTCCTGGAAATGCAACCCCTTTTTTCTTTCTTTTTTCCAAAAAGGTGTTGACATCGGGAGCTCGACATGGTAATATAACTCTTGCGTTGAGGGCAAGGCCCTCGCTTTGCGCCGCGCGAGTGGTGGAATTGGTAGACTCGCTGGCTTCAGGTGCCAGTGTTCGCAAGGACGTGCGGGTTCGACTCCCGCCTCGCGCACCAAAAAAGAGAGACACCCTTTTGGGTGTCTCTCTTTTTTGCGTTTACATCCTGGGCAGCTTGTCTGCCAGGGTGTCGGCGGCGTCCTCGGCCAGGCGGCCCACGGTTTTGACGGTGTGCTTGGCAGCTTTCTTGATGTTTTTTTCGTTTTTCATCATGGTGGCGCCCATAGCGGCCCCGGCCAGCACCCCCAGGCCGATCCCTCTCAAAAACGGATGATCGCTCATGTCCACTCCTCCTTTCACGCCCTTAGTATGGCCCGAATTTATGAAAAATTCATTTGCTTATTGGCGCAGGGTTAGGTATAATAAAAAGACCGTGTAACAAAGGAGTTGTTTGCCATGAGACTGCTCATCCGTCAGGGACGGTTCATCGACCCGGTTGGGGGCATCGGCGGCGTCATGGATATTTTGCTGGAGAACGGCCGGGTGGCGGTGATCGGGAGCAACGTGGAGCCAGACGGGGCGGAGGTCATCGAGGCCGCCGGTCTGATCGTCTCCGCGGGGCTGGTGGACATGCACGTCCATCTCCGGGACCCGGGCTTTTCCTATAAGGAGACCATTGAGACCGGCCGCGCCGCCGCCGCCGCGGGCGGCTTCACCGCCGTGGCCTGTATGCCAAACACCCGCCCGGTGTGCGACGACCCCGAGGTGGTCTTATACATATTGGAAAAGGCCATCACCCCCGGCACCCGGGTGCTACCCATCGGCGCGCTGACCATCAACGAGGACGGGGAAAAGCTTACCGACGCCGCCGCGCTGCGTCAGGCGGGGGTGGCGGCCCTGTCCGACGACGGAATGCCGGTGCAAAACGCCAACGTGATGCGCGACGGCCTGATGAAGGCCGCCCGGCAGAGCCTGACCGTCCTCTCCCACTGCGAGGACAGGGACTTGGTGAAGAACTACGCCGTCAACGAGGGCCAGGTCTCCCGTGCTCTGGGCATCCATGGCCGCCCCGCCATCGCGGAGGAGCTGATGGTTATGCGGGACGCTATGCTGGCCGAGGAGACCGGCGCGCCGGTACATATCTGTCACGTCTCCACCGCCAGGTCGGTGGCCATCATTCGCAGCTACAAGCACAAGGGGGTCCCCATCACCTGTGAGACCTGTCCTCAGTACTTCACCCTTACATAGGAGGAGATACAAAAGCAGGGGACCATGGCCCGGGTGAACCCACCCCTTCGCACCAAGGCGGACGTGGAGGGGATCATCGCCGGACTGCGGGACGGCACCATCGACGCCATCGCCACCGACCATGCCCCCCACGCGGTGGAGGAAAAGGCAAAGCCGCTGGAGGACGCCCCCAGCGGCATGTTGGGCCTGGAGACCGCTTTGGGGGGGACGCTCACCGCGCTCTACCACAAGGGCAAGCTCACCCTCTCCGACATTTTGCGGAAGATGACCGTCAACCCCGCCTCCATCCTGCGCTCGCCTTACGGGCGGCTGGCCATCGGCAACCCGGCGGATGTGGTCATTTTCGACCCCGACGAGGTGTGGCAGGTGGAGCCTGAGCAATTTCTGTCCATGGGCCGCAACACCCCCTTTGGCGGGCGGCGGCTGAAGGGAAAGGTCAAGTATACCATTGTAGACGGCCAGATCGTCTACCGGGGATAAGAAGGAGGAAGGGACATGTCCTTTGATCGTCTGCACCAACTGATCCGCAAGACCAAGAACCCCACGGTGGCGGGGCTGGACGCCCGGCTGGAGTACATCCCGCCCCAGCTGGTGAAGGAGTGTATGGACAAGCACGGGGAGAACCTGGAGGGGGCCGCGGCGGCGGTGCTCCGATATAACATGGCTTTACTGGACGCCCTCCAGGGGATCGTCCCCGCGGTGAAGCCCCAGGCGGCGTACTACGAGCTGCTGGGCTGGCCCGGGGTGAAGGCTATGCACGACACCATCCAATACGCCCACGATAAGGGCTTTTACGTGATCGCCGACGTGAAGCGGGGGGACATCGGCTCCACCGCTCAGGCCTATGCGGAGGGTTGGCTGGGCAAGAGCAAGGTGGGGGAGCAGGCTTTGAGTGCCTTTGACGCCGACTGCGTCACCATCAATGGCTACATGGGCTCAGACGCCATCCTGCCCTTCCTTGACCTCGCCAAGGAGGAGGACAAGGGGGTGTTCCTCCTGGTCAAGACCTCCAACCCGTCCTCCGGTGAGCTCCAGGATATGGTGGCGGGGGACCGGCAGGTGTACACCGTCATGGCCGACCTCTGCAAGCGACTGGGTGCGGGCACCGAAGGGGAGTGCGGCTACCAGACCCTGGGCGCGGTGGTGGGCGCGACCTATCCCGCCGAGCTGCGGGAGCTGCGCCGCCGCATGGAGAAGACCTTCTTCCTGGTGCCTGGCTACGGCGCCCAGGGAGGCACCGCCCAGGACGTGGCCGGAGCCTTTGACCGCTACGGCTGGGGGGCGATCATCAATTCCTCCCGGGGGATCCTCTGCGCTTGGCAGAAAGCGGAGAACGGGGCGGAGCGTTTCCAGGACGCCGCCCGTGCCGCCGCCGAGGCCATGCGGGATGACATCAAAAAGTACGTGACCATCGTATAAGCAAGAGGTCTCAACACAAAAAGAGGTGAGCCTATGCCCATCCAGCAACAGTGTACCGTGATAGACAAAACGCCTCTGGGGGCGGATACCTGGTGGATGACTCTGTCATGTGGAAACATGGTGGAAAAGACCTTTCGCGCGCCCGGTCAGTTTGTCCACATCGCCTGTCCGCCCTACTTCCTGCGCCGCCCCATCTCGGTGGCCACCTGCCAGAGCGACGCCCCCGACGACGGCTTGTCCATCGTCTTCCAAGTGCGGGGAGAGGGCACCCGTTGGCTGGCCCAAAGGTGTGAAGGGGAAACCCTTGACGTTCTTGGCCTGCTGGGCAATGGCTTTAACATGGTCCCCGGCGGTCGGTATC
>ERZ779623.757-NODE-757-length-10951-cov-5.033315_pt1 | contig 10951 bp, 7 predicted proteins | sample MGYA00514189_ERZ779623 | MGnify/ENA primary metagenome ERZ779623 (study PRJEB29562, sample SAMEA4376712) | mouse gut metagenome | isolation source: Cecum | study: EMG produced TPA metagenomics assembly of the A DSS colitis mouse model was used to assess the... | reverse complement strand
TAGTTGTGGTTTAAGAGCATTTTCAGGTAACGCAGGATGTTGTAGTTCAGGTACTGGGCCTCGTCGATGGCCATCACCAGGGGCTGCTTCTTCTCCCCGATGGCGATAAATTGGATATTGATCAGCCCTTTCACGTGCAGGGCCCTGGCCAGCCTGCGGGTGTACTCCGCAACCTTGTCCTTGATGAGTTTGCCGATGGTGGGCGCCGGGTACACGGAGATGCTGTCCCCGGAGTGTACGCCGGTCCTCTCGATATGCTCCATAATGCCCGGAATCAGAATGTCCGTGCCGTCGCACACCGCATCTACCTCGATCTCCTTGCCCTGGAGGTACTTATCCACCAAAATCGGATGATCCTGGGCGATACGGTTGATGATCTCCATAAATTCCTCTATCTCCTGGTCGGAGATGGCAATCTGCATCCCCTGTCCCCCCAGTACATAAGAGGGCCGCACCAGTACCGGATAGCCCAGGCGGCCTGCCACTGCCTTGGCCTCCCCGGCCGTGTACACAGTGCCCCCCGCGGCCCGGGGAATCTCTGTCTCCTCCAATATTCTGTCAAAAAGCTCCCGGTCTTCCGCCGCGTCCACATCCTCCGCCTGGGTTCCCAGAATGGGTACACCCATTTTCATCAGGCTCTCCGTGAGCTTGATGGCGGTCTGCCCGCCGAACTGCACCACGGCCCCGTCGGGCTTTTCAATGTTCACGATGGACTCCACATCCTCCGGGGTCAAAGGCTCAAAATACAACTTGTCCGCAATGTCAAAATCCGTGCTGACAGTCTCCGGGTTGTTGTTGATAATGATGGTCTCATACCCCGCCCGTGAGAAGGCCCAGGTGGCATGGACGGAGCAATAGTCGAACTCGATGCCCTGACCGATGCGGATGGGGCCGGAGCCCAGCACCAGCACCTTTTTGCGGCCCTGACTGGCCACAGCCTCATTTTCCCCGCCGAACACGGAATAGTAATAGGGAGTGGCGGCGGCAAATTCCGCCGCGCAGGTATCCACCATCTTGTACACTGCCACGATGCCGTTGTCATAGCGCATCTGCCTGATCTCCTCTTCGCTCCTGCCGGTGAGCCGGGCGATCACCTGATCCGGGAACTCCAGCCTCTTGGCCTCCCGCAGCAATTCCACCGTCAGTTCCTGGGGCTGCTTCTGCGTCCGTTCCAGCGCCTGCTCCATCTCCACCAGAACGGCTATCTTGTCAATAAACCACACATCAATCATGGTAATATCATGAATGGTCTGATAGTCAATACCCTTGCGCAGCGCCTCCGCTATCACATAGATCCGCTGATCGTCCACCACCTGCAGTCTCTCCAGCAGTTCCTCGGAAGAAAGGGCTGTAAAGTCATAGCTCCGCAGGCAGTCCACATGCTGTTCCAGGGAACGGATGGCCTTCATCAGCGCCCCCTCAAAGTTACTGCAGATGCTCATGACCTCGCCGGTGGCCTTCATCTGGGTGGTCAGGGTACGTTTCGCCGTAATAAATTTATCAAAGGGCAGTCTGGGAATCTTTACCACACAGTAGTCCAGGGCAGGTTCAAAACTGGCGTAAGTCTTGCCGGTGACAGCGTTTTTGATCTCGTCCAGGGTATAGCCCAGGGCGATCTTAGCCGCCACCTTGGCAATGGGATAGCCCGTGGCCTTGCTGGCCAGGGCCGAAGAACGGCTCACCCTGGGATTAACCTCGATCACACAATACTCAAAGCTGGTGGGATGCAGGGCAAACTGCACGTTACAGCCTCCGGTGATCTGCAGTTCGTCGATGATATGCAAGGCGGAACTGCGCAGCATCTGATATTCCTTGTCGCTGAGAGTCTGGGAGGGAGCCACTACGATGCTGTCCCCGGTATGCACTCCCACCGGGTCGATATTTTCCATGTTGCAGACGGTAATGCAGTTGCCTGCGCCGTCCCTCATGACCTCGTACTCAATCTCCTTCCATCCGGCAATACAGCGCTCCACCAGCACCTGCCCCACCCGGGAGAGACGCAGACCGTTTTCCAGAATCTCCTCAAGTTCCACTTGGTTATGAGCAATGCCGCCGCCGGAGCCTCCCAGCGTATAGGCCGGGCGCAGCACCACAGGGTAACCGATCTGATTGGTAAAGGCAATGCCGTCCTCCACATTTTCCACCACCAGGGAGGCGGCGCAAGGCTCCCCGATGCGCTCCATCAGATCCTTGAACTCCTGCCGCCCCTCCGCATTGCGGATGGTGGCGGCGGTGGTGCCCAGCAGCTTTACCCCATGAGCCGCCAGAAAGCCGGATTCCTCCAGTTCCATGCCCAGGTTCAGCCCCGCCTGGCCCCCAAGGGTGGGCAGGATGCTGTCGGGCTTTTCCTTCTCGATAATCTGCTCCAGCACCTTTGTAGTCAGGGGCTCAATATACACTTTATCGGCAATATCTTTGTCCGTCATGATGGTGGCGGGATTGGAGTTGACCAGGATGACCTCCACTCCCTCCTCTTTCAGTTAACGGCAGGCCTGGGTACCCGCATAGTCAAACTCCGCCGCCTGACCGATGACAATGGGGCCGGCGCCGATCACCATGACACGGTTTACATTGGGATTCTTTGGCATAGTATTCCTCCTTATATAGTGGCAGGGGACGCTCCGGGTGGATATACACTTCTGCTGCGGCAGCTTCTCGCCCGGCCTGACAACGCAGCCCCGCAAAACTCCCAAGCACCTCGCTTTGCGCGGACCTGCTCATACAGCCTTCACAGCAGCATGTTCCCACTCAGATCTGTATCCTGCTATCCTTACCAACGGTTAGATTTTCCTTCCCTTCTACCGCAGTTCTTTAAAATAGTCAACTCTGCATACTTCATCACGAACATGCGCATATGTCATGCCAACAGGTTTTCCGTTGTAATAAGCGACAAAAAAACATAGCGTCTCTCACTCTTTTTTGCGCATCATCGAAATAAATCGATCAAACAGATAGCCGGAATCCTGGGGGCCGCAGCAGGCTTCCGGATGGAACTGCACCGTAAAAATATTTTTACCCGTGTAGGCCAGGCCCTCGTTGGTGCCGTCATTGACATTCACAAAGGCGGGCGCCGCCACCGCCGGGTCCAGATGCTCAGTGTCCACCACATAGCCGTGATTCTGTGAGGAAATATACACCCTTCCCGTGGCCAGATCCTTCACCGGATGGTTGCCGCCCCGGTGGCCGTACTTCATCTTGTAGGTGTCCGCTCCGGTGGCAAGAGCCATAAGCTGATGACCCAGGCAAATGGCAAAGATAGGCATGTCAGAGGCATACAGCTTCTTCAATTCTTGAATTATGGAAACACACTCCTTGGGATCTCCGGGGCCGTTGCTGAGCATAATGCCGTCCGCGCCGGAGCTTAAGATCTGCTCCGCGCTGGTCAGAGCCGGGTAGACTGTGACCTCACAGCCCCTGGCCGCCAGAGAACGGGCGATATTGTCCTTGGCCCCAAAATCCATCAGCGCCACCTTCAGTCCCTTGCCGTTTAGTTCCTTTACCAAAGACGGACGTTTCTCCCGCTCCCCCCTCGCATAGGAATCCCGGTCAAAACGCGCGCTGCCGGAGATGGCGCCGTTGTCCGCCAAATCCTGACTGGCCCGGACCGTATAGGGGGCTGCGCAGCTTACCTTCTCCACCACTTTGCCGGTGGTGTAGGCGTGGAGCCGGGGCAGGATCTCCGTTAAGTCCCCGTACTGCCGGGTGGTGATCATGCCGTTCATGGTTCCCTTTTCTCGCAGGATCCTGGTCAATGCCCTGGTGTCGATCCCCGCAATGCCGGGCATATTATTTTCCTCCAGAAATTCCTGTATAGTCAGGTCAGCGCGGAAATTGCTGGGTATCCTGGACAGTTCCCGGACAATAAAGCCATCGGGCCATGCCCTCCTCGACTCCATGTCCTCCCGGCATATACCGTAATTGCCGATCAGAGGGTAGGTCATGCACACCGCCTGTCCCGCATAGGAGGGGTCTGTCAGCACCTCCAGATATCCCGCCATGGATGTATTGAACACAATCTCGCTGATCACCTCCCTGTCCGCGCCGATATGCGTTCCCTCAAATATGTTGCCGTCTTCTAAAATCAAGTATGCCCTCATTCCGCATCCTCCTTGTCCTGCTTCCTCATCCGCCCGGATTTCGGGGGCAGAGATTCCTGCCTTATTTCTGCAATCGTCTGCCGCGCAGTGCGCCGTTGTCTCTTCAGCATCAGTTATTTTGCCGACCAGTCCACAAAATTGTCATGGGTTAATGCATAGTCAACCGACGATTGAACCTCGCCGACCTGATTGGTCCAGGAATTTTCATTTATTCTGACCTTCTGAAAACCCAGCATCTCATAGACGTGCTGTGCTCTGGTATTGTTCAGATTCGTATCCAGAATGATTTGCCTATAACCCATAGAAAACAACTCTCCTATGAGCATACTCAGTAGGACTCTTCCCAATCCCTTTTCCTGATAATCAGTATTGCAGATCTTTATGCCGATTTCAGCCATACTATTTCCACGATTATAATAACTCATCTCGCCGATTGCGGAGCCTTTGTGTTCAATGATCAGCCGACGCTTTGTCTCGTCACTGTCCTTTTGTATTTGTTCCTGTATCTTCTCGGCCGTTGTGCCGAGCCCGCCCGGAAAACCGGCGTGTGCCATCACACTGCCGTCGTTCCACCATCTCGCAAGCTGCGCGCAGTCCGCGCTCTCCGCGTTTCTGATACACAGATCCCCCTGAACAATATTCACGGCTTACCTCCCTATATTTGTTTTCCGCTTTGGCAATTTCCATTTACGCCCCGCGGGGCTCTCCGATCCATAATGCTTTATTCCGGAAATATGAGCGTGATCTGGGTTTTCTTCCATTCGCAATGAACGACTTTGGGTATCCATTGCGTTCCCGTCTCCGAATCCACAGCATAATTGCCATGGAAGCCGCCGGCGCCTTTGCCGGGATCCCATGGCAATCACTTATTTATTGTTTACTGAATCGCCGCGTGAATCTCCTGCAAGGACATCACGCCAATCTCCCCTTCCTTGATCACAGTGCGGATTCCCTCTGCGGTGGCCTTGGCTGCCGCCATGGTGGTCATATAAGGCACTCTGGCCTTGATGGCAGTCTTGCGGATATAGCTGTCGTCAAAAAGCTTTTCCTCCTTGGCAGCCGGAGTGTTCACGATCAGCTGGATCTTACCGTTCATAACCTCGTCCACAATGTTGGGCCTGCCCTCCTGCATCTTGTTGACGCGCCGAGCCTCTATGCCGCTATTAACCAGCAGTTCATAGGTGGTTCCGGTGGCCAGGATGTTAAAGCCGCACTCCGCGAATATCTGAGCAATCTCCACTACCTCCGGCTTGTCTTTGCCGCTGACGGAGAACAGCACCGTCCCCGAGGTGGGCAGTTTGGTCTGGGTGGCCTCCTGGGCCTTGAAAAATGCCTCTCCCACATTGGTAGCCAGTCCCAGCACCTCGCCGGTGGAGCGCATCTCGGGCCCCAGCACCGGGTCGACCTCCTGGAACATATTGAAGGGGAACACCGCTTCCTTTACCCCGTAATATACAGGCTTTACCTCTTTCATACCCTCGATGGGGGATGCCATGCCCGTCAACTCCCTGGTCATAATCTGGGTGGCCAGCTTCACCATCTGCACACCGCAGACCTTGGAAACCAGGGGCACGGTGCGGGACGCTCTGGGATTGGCCTCCAGCACGTACACCTTGCCGTCCTCGATGGCATACTGCATGTTCATCAGACCGCAGACCCCCATCTCCTCCGCGATTTTACGAGTGTACTCCTTGATGGTGGCCACCAACTCCTCCGGAATATTTTTGGAGGGCAGGATACATGCGGAATCACCGGAATGTACCCCCGCCAGTTCGATATGCTCCATAACCGCGGGCACATAGGCGTGTCTGCCGTCCGCGATGGCGTCCGCCTCGCACTCGGTGGCATGACGCAGGAACCGGTCGATCAAAATGGGGCGATCCGGGGTTACGCCCACCGCAGCCGCCATATACTGCCGCAGGCTCTCCGGCTCGCTGACCACTTCCATGCCCCGTCCGCCCAGCACATAGGAGGGACGCACCATGACGGGATAGCCAATCCTGTTGGCAATCTCCAGGGCTTCGGATACGTCTACCGCCATACCGGCCTCCGGCATGGGAATCCCCAGCTTCTCCATCATGCCCCGGAACAGATCCCTGTCCTCGGCCATGTCGATGACCTCCGGGGAAGTACCCAGAATCCGCACTCCGTTCTTTTTCAGATCCGCCGCCAGATTCAGAGGCGTCTGCCCGCCAAACTGGGCGATGACACCCACCGGCTTCTCCTTTTCATATATACTCAGCACATCCTCCAGCGTCAGCGGCTCGAAATACAGCTTGTCGGAGGTGTCGTAATCCGTGGACACTGTCTCCGGATTGCAGTTGACTATAATGGTCTCAAAGCCCAGTTCCTTTAATGCGAAAGCCGCATGTACACAGCAGTAGTCAAACTCAATGCCCTGGCCGATGCGGTTGGGACCGCCGCCCAGAATCATAATCTTCTTTTTGTCGGAAACCGCTGTCTTATCCGGCGCATTGTAGGTGGAGTAATAATAGGCGCTGTCCTTGGTGCCGAACACATGCACCGGCTCCCAGCTCTCGGTGATGCCATAGCCGGTGCGGGCTGCGCGGATCTCCTCCTCCGGCACCTCCAGCAGTTTGCTCAAATAGCGGTCCGCAAAGCCGTTTTTCTTGGCCTGCTCCAGCACCGCCTTCTCTGGCAGGCTGCCCCTCATGGCCAGCAGCGCCTCCTCTTCCTCCACCAGTTCCTTCATCTGCTCGATAAAATAGTGCTTAATCTTGGTGAGTTGGAACAACTCCTCCACCGTGGCGCCCTTTCTCAGGGCCTCATACATGATAAACTGCCTCTCGCTGGTGGGAACTACCAGCATTTTCAGCAGTTCTTCCTTGCTCTTCTCATGGAAATCCTTGGCAAAACCCAGACCATAGCGCCCGATCTCCAGGCTGCGGATGGCCTTCTGGAAAGCCTCCTTATAGGTCTTGCCGATACTCATGACCTCGCCCACCGCCCGCATCTGGGTGCCCAGCCTGTCCTCGCTGTCCTTGAACTTCTCAAAGGCCCATCTGGCGAACTTGATCACCACATAATCCCCGCCGGGCACATACTTGTCCAAAGTGCCGCACACGCCGCAGGGAATCTCGTCCAGCGTAAGCCCCGAGGCCAGCATGGCGGATACCAGCGCGATGGGGAAGCCCGTGGCCTTGCTGGCCAGCGCGGAGGAACGGGAGGTTCTGGGATTGATCTCGATGACCACGATCCGGTCACTTTCGGGATCATGGGCAAACTGCACATTGGTGCCGCCGATGACTTCCACCTCGTTCACGATCCTGTATGCCTGCTCCTGAAGCCGCTTTTGCAGTTCCTGAGAGATGGTCAGCATGGGAGCGGAACAGAAGGAATCCCCGGTGTGTACACCCAGGGGATCAATATTCTCGATAAAGCAGACGGTGATCATGTTGCCCTTGGCGTCCCGCACCACTTCCAACTCCAGTTCCTCCCAGCCCAGGATGGATTCCTCCACCAGCACCTGGCCCACCAGGGAAGCCTGCAGGCCCCGGGAGCAGACACTCTTAAGCTCCTCCACATTGTACACCAGGCCGCCGCCTGCGCCGCCCATGGTGTAGGCCGGGCGCAGCACCACCGGATAGCCAAGCCGATCCGCAATGGCCAGCGCCTCCTCCACGGAGTAGGCCACTTCGCTGCGGGCCATCTCGATGCCCAGCTTGTTCATGGTTTTCTTGAACTCAATGCGATCCTCCCCCCGCTCGATGGCATCCACCTGCACACCGATAACCTTAACATTGTATTTGTCCAGCACCCCCGCGCTGGCCAGTTCGGAACAGAGGTTTAAGCCGGACTGACCGCCCAGGTTGGGCAGGATGGCATCCGGGCGCTCCTTGTCAATGATCTGCTCCAGACGCTTTACATTCAGAGGTTCAATATAGGTAACATCCGCAATTCCCGGGTCAGTCATAATGGTGGCTGGATTGGAATTGACCAGCACAATCCGGTAGCCCAGCTGTCGCAGAGCCTTGCACGCCTGGGTGCCGGAATAGTCAAATTCACAAGCCTGTCCGATGATGATGGGGCCGGAGCCGATAATCAATACTTTTTTGATGTCTGTTCTTTTACTCATACTCATCCTCCTATTTGAAGCTCTTATGATCCTCTGTTATGCATAATCCCTTCTGGGTACATAAGAAAAGCCAGTAACTAAAACTACTGGCTTATCACTGCAATGTATGGAATAGAAGCAATTATGGAAAAAAGGGAATAAGAAGCCCTGCACATCTCTGCCGGAATATTCACATGTTTGCTCACGCGCACTGCCCTCATCTTCTTCCTCCGCTTCAACTCATTTTTTCTATTATAGCGAAAAAGGACTGCTTCGTAAATAGGAAATTACGCATTTAAGAAAATTCAGAATATTCCTCTTGCTACACTTGATTTTCCAGATTTATCATAGCAAAGATCTCCTCCGCCGACGGCCCCTTGCCGCTGATCTCCACCAACACATTATCTCCGTACAGGATGCCCATACGGGTGCGGCTGCCGGACACGTCCCCCGCCTCCTGGACTTGGTAGGTTCTGGCGGCCACGATATCAAGAGTGACCTGATCCGGCCTGAAGACCGCATTACTCACCTGCTGCTGTAGTTCCTGGGGCACACTGCCGCTCCAGGGAAAAGTATACAAACCCAGATCGTACTCCTCCGGCTTCTCCACATCCACCAGCCAATCGCTGACATCCTCATCCGCCTGCCTGCAGACATACGTTATCTCCTCCATGCCCTTGTTCCAGGTCACGTACAAAACGGACGAAGAGCGAACCGCGCTGGAAAAACTGTATCCCTCCGGCGCCTGCACGTCCACGTACCGGCCATAGACCGCATCCGTCCGAGCCGCCTCCCAGGTCAGATCCATTGCGCTTTCTCCGGACTGCAGCAACTCCTCCTTTATGGAGTCGTCCATATCTTTTATGGCATCCTTATCCTCCAGGCTTTCCTTTATCTGCTCTGACTCGCTCTGCTCTTTGCTGCCCTCGGTCTTCGAGGAGTCTGCCTGCTCATCATAACGCGGCGCCGGCTCCGAGGCAGATGGCGCTTCAACCGGAGCGTTCTCTTGAGACGGCTGCTCCGAATCCGTCTGGACAGTCTTGGAAACCGCCTGGTCCTCTCCCGCCTCTTCGGGCCCTGCGCCGCCAGCTATCTGGCCCTCTTTATCCTCCGCCACAGAGCGCTGTTCCTGTGCGGCTTCCATAGCGCTTCCATTTGCGTCCGACGCACCGCTCATGCTGCCGTCCACACTTCCCCTGGGCATTGTAACCAATACCGTTATATACCCTATACCCACACAGAGCACCAGGCTGGCCGCCGCTGCCAGCGTCTTGCCCACCCAGGAGGGCGCCCTGCGCCTTCTTTGGACCCGCCGCGCCTCCTCCACATATGTCTCGTCGATTTCTCCGATCTCCCGAAACAGATCTTCCCTGTTCATCTTTCCCATTGATATACCATCCTATTAGAGTTTTGAAGAAGTTCCACATATTCTACACCTGCACACCCTGTTCCTCAAGGTATACCTTCAGTTCCTGCCTTACCCGAAAAAGCGTGGTTTTCACCTTGCTCTCGCCTATGGCCAGCCTCTGCGCAATCTCCTTGACGGAATCCGCATAATAATATCTGCGCACGAAAATGATTCTTGTCTCCGTTTTCAGTTTTTCCAGAAATGCATTTATCATTCCTGCCACTTCTCCGGCGATATAGGTATCCTCCACAGAATAGGACGATGACAGGCATTCCTCCAGTTCCTCCAGCACAAGGTCAAACTGGCTGTTGCGCTTGCCCGCCCGGTTGTACTCATAGCGGTTTAACGCAATATTCCTGCTGATCCGGCTCAGGAACGCGGAGAAAATATTGGGTCTGGTGGGAGGAATGGCATTCCACACGGCCACATATGTGTCATTTTCGCACTCCTGGGCATCCTCGTAGCTGCCCACGATATGCATGGCAATGCTGCGGCACAGACGGCCATATTTCTCGGCAGTCTGTGTGATCGCCTCCTCGGAGCGTTCAAAATACAGATCTATAATCTTGCTGTCCTCCATCATCCTCTGTGGTCCCTCTCACGATCTGCAGATACTGCCGCCCCGGCATCTGTCTCCTCCCTCGCGGCCCTGCTGTGTACACGCTCCCACACCAGTGTGTGTTCACCCTAAATGACAGTAAATTTTATGTTTGGTTACAGGTTAAATAACTTTCCTGTCCTCAATCCCTCCGCAAGAAGCCGTTCTCCCACCGCCTCCATCGCCAGTTCCAGACAGCCCATGACGCCCTGGTTGTCATTTAAGCTGCAGGGCACGATGTAGCGATTCAGATTCTCCAACTCCGGTGTCACCATATAGCCCGCCATCAGCTTCTCATACTGCTGGCGGATCATGGGGAAAAGCTGCTCCTGATGCATGACCCCGCCCCCCAGAATAATTCTTTTCGGCGCATAGACAAAAGTATAGTTTACGCAGGCTTGGGCAATATAGTATGCCTCCAGTTCCCACACCTCCTGCCGTTTTGTCAGTTCCGCCCCCTTGGCGCCCCAGCGCTCCTCAATGGCCGGTCCCGATGCCAGCCCTTCCAGACAGTTCCCATGGAAAGGGCATTTCCCCTCATAGGTATCCGACGGATGACGCTGCAGCAGAAGGTGACCCGCCTCCGGATGCATCATTCCGTGAAGCAGCCCCCCATTGGCATAGACTCCCACGCCCACCCCGGTGCCAATGGTCACATAGATGCAGGTGTCCAGACCCTTGGCCAGGCCAAAAGTGGCCTCCCCCAGCATGGAAGCGTTCACGTCCGTGTCAAAGCCCACCGGGCACCCCAGCGCTTCCTCAAACGCGCCCAC
>ERZ779623.755-NODE-755-length-10973-cov-10.630427_pt1 | contig 10973 bp, 15 predicted proteins | sample MGYA00514189_ERZ779623 | MGnify/ENA primary metagenome ERZ779623 (study PRJEB29562, sample SAMEA4376712) | mouse gut metagenome | isolation source: Cecum | study: EMG produced TPA metagenomics assembly of the A DSS colitis mouse model was used to assess the... | reverse complement strand
CGGGAATTTATGGCGTGAAGCTGTGTGCGGGGATTTCATCAGTGGTTCCTTAACACCCGAGAAAAAGCACGATTGAAAAATAGCGCTTTTTTGACATCGTAGCTTGGCGTCCTGAGAAGGACGCAAAAATCCGCTGGCCCCATACCAGGACCAGCGGAAATACTGAATTTGTTTGATGGGCTGTAAAGAAGAACAGGGGGCCGGATGGCCCCCTGTTCTATTTGGTGATAAGGTTCGACTGTCGTTGTACGGGTCTGCTTCCTTATCGGTCCTCGGCTAAGGCCAGGGTCCTCTCTTTGTTCAGCGAATGCCGAAATGCCGGATATGGGCATCCTGGAAAAAGTTCTGCGAAGTGGTAGTACTTGGGCCGAAAGACATGCGGCTGAGATGCTTGAAGGGAAAGGGCATTTGAAAGACTTTTGTCCCGCCGCCGATGATGGCGCCCTCCACCAGGCTGTTTTCGTCGTGACGGGGGAAGAAGATCATCAGCAAGCTGTCGGGCTCCAGGAGAGCCACCACCTGCGGCTGGGTGCTGCCGTCCGAGCACTCGAACTGTACCTTGAGCTGGGAAGCCGCTCCGGCCGGGGTGTAGTTCGCGTGTAAAAAGAATAAAGTCATCTCCCAATCGTTCCAATTGGATACGAAGGGCTTGGTGCCAAGGCCCAAGCTGGGGCTGCCCAAGCTGTTGAAGGTGATTTTCTCAAGCCGTCCGGTTTTTCCGGCCAGGGCGGCGGCGATCTTGGCGTTGTCGGTGTTGAAGTCAGCCATCCGGATGCGGTCCGTCAGCTCCCATTGGTTCAATCCGTACTGTTCCGTTTGCTTCATAAAAATAACCTCCTGTTTTGATATACAAGTGTAGCTAAATAAGGGGCCCAGGCGGAGGAGCGTTGCACGGGGACGTGCACAAGGAGGCTGGCTGGATGAAAAAATAGGGCAGGAACAGAAAAAACGGGAACAAGAGTGCAATTTTTGCTGTACAAATGGGGACAAACCTGCTATAATATTAGGACCCCCTGAGGGGCCTCCTTCAAGCGGCTTGCGTGGACAAGCCATGGAATAAAGGTCTCCCCCCGCCGCATACTATCTACCGGCGAGGTGGGAGCGGACATGTTGGAGTGGTGCGCTATGAAGCTGAGTAAAGAGAAAATAGAAGAAATTGAGCGGCGGGTATCGGAAGTCCTGGTGGACTATGGAATCTACGACGAAAATGTGGACTCCCTGGACGTAGTCTGCCTTGCCCGCAGCCGCGGCTTTTCGGTGCGGAACGCCTCCTTGAAGGACAGCGAAGACGGCTTTTTGCTTCTCCAGCCGGACCCCGTCAGAATCAAGGGCGAGCTGGTGGACGGGAAGATCATTGCGGTAAACCGGGAACGCTCCGGGCCGTACAAGCGCTTTGTGGTGGCCCATGAGTTTGGGCACTATGCCCTGAACCACTGTAAGGAGGGAAAGGCATACCTCCACCGGGAGACCCAGACCGGAAAGAACGAAGTGGAAAACGAGGCGGATTATTTTGCCGCCGCCCTGCTGATGCCCCGGGAGGCCTTCCGGCGGAGCTATCAGGAGCTGGCAGACAGAGGCGTACCGGAGAAGGAGCGCCACATCCGCCTTGCGGCGCAGTACCGGGTGCCGGTAGAGAGTGCCCGCCGCCGGATTGAAGAGCTGGACCTGGCGGGGTAAACGGGAGCGGCAGAGATGGCAGAGATAGCGGAGAGAGAACCCACCGGCGGTGAAGCGCCGGAGAAGCCCGCGAACGGCGAAGCGGTTGAGAAGGCCCTTGAGAGTGTTGATGAGACCGGAATTTCCGGCGAGATATTCCAGGACACGCTGGACAGCTTTGACCGGCGGTATGTGCAGAGCGAGAAAAACCTTGGCTTTCGGGACAAGTATGCCACGGATGAGCAGAACATGCGGGACAAGCAGATCACCCGGCTGCTGGAGGCCTATGTAGACACATATGAGGACAAGGTAAGGAAGAACAAGGAGTACCGGAGCAATATCCTGTGGACCTGTATTACCATTACCGTCCTGTTCGCCATTGTGCTGGCGCTGCTGCCCTTCCAGGTGTTTGGCGGGGATATGGAGGCGGGGGACGTGGTGTCCTTCGCCACGGCCTGCGTGTCGTTTCTGACGCTGATCGTGGGCCTGCTGCACATCGTCACGAAGTACGTCTTCCCCGAGAACGACGAAGAGTACATCACCCGAATCGTGGAAATGATTCAAACAAACGACTTGAAGAATAAGCAGGAGAACGCGAAAAACAGCCGATCCGGCGGAGGCGGGGGGTCTTCAAGGACGGAGGGTAATCCGCTGCGTCTGGCGGTCGAATTGGTTGATTCCAGGCGGAACGGTTCAGGAGAAGATTGAACGTCCGGGCGCGGAGGCGGAGCCCCGCGCCTTTTCCGCGCATAAAACCGCCCCGCCGGGAAACCCTACCGGAAAAGGGAGGTTTTGACCATGGATTATTTGAACGCGTTTCTCTGCGGGGGCCTGCTCTGCGCCATCGGGCAGATTCTGATTGATAAGACCCAGCTGACCCCGGCCCGGATTCTGACGGGCTACGTGGTAGCGGGGGTAATCCTCAGCGCCATCGGGCTGTACGAGCCGCTGGCCCAGTGGGGCGGAGCGGGGGCGACGGTGCCTCTGACGGGCTTCGGCCACCTGCTGGCCAAGGGGGTCCGCAAGGCGGTAGACATAGACGGCTGGCTGGGGGTCCTGACAGGGGGCCTGACGGCGGCGGCAGGGGGCGTAGCGGCGGCGGTATTTTTCGCGGCAGTCACGGCAGCCGTGTTCAAGCCCAGCGCAAAGCGGTAAAAACCGGGAATGTCCAATTCAGAGAGTAAGAAGAGTAAGAGTATATGTTGCAGGGGCGGACCAGGGTGTCCGCCCCTGGCATTTGCAGCAAGCGGGGCGGACACCCGGCTCCACCTCCACAGCAGAAGGACAATTCCTGGGAAAATGGCCTGACCAGGGGGTCAGGCCCCACAAGCATCCACCCACAAAAAACCAATCTCACTGAACAGGATGTTCTATCGATAGAAGGACAAATTACTTCTTTTTCTCTTTTGGACCGTGCACGGCCCGTTTTCTCTTTTTCTTCTGGAAGAAAAAGAGAAAATGGGGGGTGCAATGCACCGGCCATTGCTGGTCACCAATCCTCCCGCCCGTCAGGGCCGGAAAAACTGTCATAGAATTGTTACCCCTTTCCGCCGGAAAATCTGCTATACTAAAACCGCAGATATTTCGACAGAAAGGACCCGCCGCCATGCGCCGAATATTCAGCCTCGTATTACTTGTCTTCCTCCTCACCGCCTGCGCCCCCTCCGCCCCCCCGGCGGAGGAGCCTCCCCTGCCGGAGCCGGAGATTCAGGAGCCGGAACCGCCCCCCGCCCCGGTGCAGGAGCCCTATGAGATCAAGGACCCCACGGAGGAGCGGGAGGGCTATGTCCCCTGGACCGGCGTGGTAGAGCACCTGTTTTTCCACCCGGTCATCGCCTACCCGGAGCTGGCCTTCGACGGAGACAGCCAGGCCAACGGCCTGGACGACTTCATGGTCACCGTGGACGAGTACAATAAGATCCTCCAGAGCGTCTACGACAAAGGCTATGTCCTGGTGGACATCAGCAGCGTCTGGAGCGAGGAGGAAGGGGAAGACGGACCTCATATGGTCCGGAATACCCTCTACCTCCCCGAGGGAAAAAAGCCCCTGATTCTCAGCTACGACGACACGAATTACTACCCCTACATGCTGGAAAACGGCCTGACCTATAAGCTCATCATCGGAGAGGACCTGAAGCTCGCCTCCTGGGGCAGGGACCCGGAGGGGAACGAGGTGGTCAGCCGGGACCTGGACGCGATTCCGATTCTGGATAAATTCGTGGAAGAGCACCCGGACTTCTCCCCCTTCGGGGCCAAGGGCTGCCTGAGTCTGACGGGCTACGAGGGGATCTTAGGCTACCGCACCCAGACGGACACCAAGGAGTGGGACGACGCCAAGGAGGCGAACCGCCAGAAGGAGCGGGAAGCCGTCCAGCCCATCATCGAGGAACTCCGCCGCACCGGCTGGACCTTCGGCAGCCACACCTGGGGCCATATCCGCCTGGGCGACGGAAACATGACCCGCATTGAGGCGGATACCCAGCGCTGGCTGGACGAGGTGGGCAGCCTGGTGGGGGAGACCACGATCCTGTTTTACCCCCACGGCGAGCGCCCCGACGGCAACGACTGGACCATGACGGGCCCGGCCTTCCAGTACTTACAGAGCAAGGGCTTCCGGGTCTTCTGCTCTGTGGGCGTGGAGAGCTTCAGCTTCATCAAGAAAGATATCAGCGCCGTCATCTGCGACCGCCTCCACCCGGACGGGACGACCCTGCGCCACTCCCGGGACCGCTATCTGCAATTCTACGACGCCAAGGACATCATAGACTTAACCGTCCGCCCCGAGAGGGAGGTCTCCTGGGCGGAGGAATAAGAAAGGAGTTTTTTCCATGACAAGAGAAGAACTGAAAGCCGCCGCCGCGGCCATGCTGGACCGGGCCTACATCCCGTATTCCAACTTCCCCGTAGGCGCAGCCCTGGAGTGCTCCGATGGCACGGTTTTCACCGGCTGCAACATTGAGAACGCCGCCTATTCTCCCACCCTCTGCGCCGAGCGGGTAGCTGTCGGCAAGGCCGTCAGCGAGGGGCACCGAGATTTCGTCCGCATCGCAGTGGCGGGCCGCTGTGAGGACTTCTGCGTCCCCTGCGCCGTGTGCCGCCAGGTGCTCTACGAGTTCGCCCCGGACATGGAGATCATCAGCCTCAACGGCAAGGGGGAGGAGCTGGCCCTGACCCTCCGGGAGCTGCTGCCTCACGGCTTCGGCCCGAAGTATTTGCTGAAAGAGGAGTAAAAAAGCCGCCCCTCCGGGAGAATCCTCCCGGAGGGGCTTTCCCTTGTCAGAATTCAAAGACCTGCCCGGCCCGTTCCACCGGCACGGTGCGGTCTGTAAAGGCAGGATGCTTTTCCAAAAATTTCCTGGTAAAAGCAAAGTCCCCCCACTGGTGCATAGGCAGGAAGCGCCGGACGTCCGCCGTTTCGAGGAAATACGCGGGCCCCCGGAAGCCCGCCTCTCCCAGGCGGGGGTCCAGGGGCAGCATGGCCAGGTCCAGGCGGCGGCCCCGAAGGGGCTCTGTGTACTTCTTGAAATTAGCGGCCATATTGTTGTTCCATGCCTTGTCTTCCCCCTCCCAGTGCCACCAGTTCAGGTCCCCGGCGTGGAAGACGGTCCAGCAGTCCACCGTCACCAGGAAGGCCTCCCCCTCGTCGGTAGAGGACAGGGCCTCCACATCAGCCCCAGGCAGGGCCAGGGACTGCCCGCCCCGGAGGTTCCGGCACTTCTCCGCCGTCTTCGGAGATAAGCCCCAGCGGCTGAGATTCCGGGGGCTGAGCTTGATGTCGTGCCCCAGGACGAACTGAACGTCCCGGTCCGTGCCGTCCAGGGCGAAGATCCGGGGGTCAAAATGGTCCGGATGCACATGGCTGGCAAAGACGTAGAGGGGGACCCCCGGCTTGACCGCCGGGAGTTCCCCTTTCCACCAGTCGAACAGCAGCGCGGCGGAGTCCGACTCCACCAGGAAGCCGCTGTGGTCCAGAAAGACGGCCCGCATTACTTCAGCTTCACCGCCGTGCCGTAGGCCACGACTTCTGCGGCTCCCTGCATCACGGAAGACGAGCCGTAGCGGACGTTGACCACCGCGTCGGCCCCCAGGGCCTGGGCCTCGTCCACCATGCGCTTTGTGGCGATCTGGCGGGCCTCGTTGAGCATTTCGGTGTAGCCCGCGATCTCGCCGCCCACCAGGGTCTTCATGCCGGCCATAAAGTCCTTTCCGAAATTCTTGGATTGGACCACGGTCCCCTTTACGATTCCCAGGGCCTCGATTTCCTTTCCGGGCACATAGTCAATAGTCAGCAGCAGCATCGGATTCTCCTCCTTCAATTTCTTGAAAACGTTCTTTTAACACCACCAGGGCGGGGACGACCAGCAGTCCGCACATGCCCGCCAGGGCGGCGAAGAGCCAGAGTGCCCACCTGGGCAGGTCCGGGATGAAGCACAGCGCGGCGAAGCAGATTACGCAGGCCGCTTGGAACAGGGCGAACATCGTTACGCCCAGCACGGCCTGCCGCCGCTGGCGGCGCCGTTTGGATTCGATAGAGACCGTCACATCGGTCCCTCCCTTCCTCGTATAATGGGGGGAGCCCCAAAGTTTCCCTTTCCCGTAAAAATGGGGAAGGGCTTGCGGCGGGAAATATTTTATGCTATAATGCCCAATAAGCGGCGGTCAAACCAGAGAATCGCCTCCGGCCGGACCGGCACAGGCTTTCCAATATTTGATACAGGTGGTGCGGTATGGGTATCTTTTCGTTTTTGAACCGGGACCAGGACCTTGCGGATTACATTCCCGCTCCGGTAACGCCGGCGCCGGAAGAGACAGGCCCGGGCCTCCCTGAGATGTGCAGGGAAATGCCCATTGAGGTGGTGGAGAAAACCGGGCGGGTGCTGAACACCGGCCTGATCACAGAGCACGGGGGCACGGAGTTCACCATGGGCCGCCATCCCGGCGGGCTGTCCTTCAAGGTCTGCGAGCCGGGAAGCACGGTATACGTGCGGGGTTGCGACAATAAGATGAACCAGTTTTACCTCCGGGCCACGGTGGAGGAGTCCACCCGGATTCTGATGAAGCTGAAGGATTTGGAGCCCGAGGTCCACGAAAACCAGCGGGATGCCTTCCGCCTGGCGGTGAATAATGCCCCCATCTCCATTTATTACTTCAACGACGAGCGCTTTGAGCGGCCGGAGGAGTGCAAGCTGGTGGACATCAGCACCGGCGGCTGCTGCTTCACCTCGGAGTACCTCCATGGGGAGGGCGAGGTGCTGCGCCTCAAAATCAAGCTGGAGGACTACGTCGCCATGGACTTCATCGGCGAGGTCATCCGGGTGGTGGAGTGCGGGCCTAATGAGTTCCGCTGCGGCATCCTCTTCGCCCAGCTGAAGAAGGATGAAATCAACTCCCTGACCAAGGTCCTCTTCAACATGCAGCTTGGCAACCGGCGGGAGCACAGCCGTTCCGAGGACGGGCATTGGTAATTTCATAGCGTTGCTTTCCCGGCGGGGCGCTTTGCCAAAAGCGCCCCGTTTTTCCGCTCTTAGGCCTTGTTTGAAAATTGGCGGAATGCCGGATTTGGGCAGATTTTATTGCCAGGCAAGGCGATTTGACGCGGGAATCCTGACGGATTTCAAGTTAAATCAACGCAGTCCTGGCGGAAAAAGATTCCCAAAGACGGTATTTTGCCATTTTTCAAACAAGGCCTAGTACCGGCTGGCCTCTTCCTCCTCGCCGCCGTCGATCTCGTCCAGCCGCTGGAGCAGGGCCCGGATGACCCCGAGGATGATCCCGAAGATCACCGCGCCGCCCAGAAGGAGATACAGCAGCAGGAGCGGAACCGCCGCAGGGCCATCCTGGAGAACGCCTGCCATGGACATGGCGGTCAGCACAACCAGCGGCAGCATATACAGTACCACCGCCGCCGTAATGACAATGGGGGCGATTTTCTTCTTAGTAGTTTTTCGCATCGTCGATCTCTCCTTTCCCGATTTCCCGAATCCGCTGGACCAGGGCCAGCACAACCCCGCCGATGATCACCAGGGGGACCAGGGCGAGGACCAGCAGCATCAGCACCGGCGGCGCGTCCTCCACCCCCAGGGCGATGATCCACAGCAGCAGCCCCACAAAGCCCCCCATCAGCAGGACCATCCCCGCGGTGATGGCCACCGGAGCCACGTAGCGGATGCGCACATCCTTTTTCTGCTTGTTCTGGAAGGTAGCGCCGCCCTGCTCCATGGCCTCCATCTCCTTTAAAATACTTCCGGCGTCCAGGTCTTCCAGCCGCTCCTGCCGGTCCGTCAGTCTGCCGCAGAGGCGGATGGCCTGCTCCAGGTTGTCCCGGTCCCGCTCCAGGGTGACCAGGTGGCGGCGCATGCCGTCGCCCACGGTGTGGACGCCGCTCTGCATCCGCCGGATTTCCTCCAGGGGCACGCCCAGCTTCCGCAGCAGCTTGATTTGGAGCAGGACGCTGACCTCGGCCTCGCCATAATCCCGGTAGCCGTTCTCGCTGTTCCGCCGGGGGGCCAGGAGCCCCTCGGCCTCGTAAAAGCGGATGTTTTTTCGTGTGATGCCCACCAGGGCTTCCACCTCGTTTATTTTCACGTCCCTCACCTCGGTTTCTGCTGCTATGGTACACCTTCCAGCAGGGGGAAGGTCAAGAGGGATTTTGTAAATTTCCGAAAAAGGACAAAAAAACTGCCGGAGGTCATACCCCCGGCCTATATCCTGCGTCTTTCGACCCCCGTCCCTCGTCGGAAGAAATTCCGCTCTGTTCCGTCCCCGCCGCTTAACGGCGAGGACTTCACCCGCTCCATTTCTTCCTCCTCTTCCCACAAAATCTGAGGATTTTGCGGGAGCCCTATTAGGCCTTGTTTGAAAATTGACAAAATGCCCAACGGTGAGAGATTTTATCGCCAATCAAGGCAAATTTTCGCGGGCGGGCTGACGCCCGGCAAGAAAATTTAACGCAGAGCGGCGGAAAAAGATCCGCCGTTTTGGGCGTTTAGACTTTTTTCAAACAAGGCCTAAGAGGGGCCGAGGAAATGGAGCGGAACGGATGCGCGGTAAAACCGCGCGGAGTGGAGCGCAATTTTCGACGCCCTAGATTGCGCTTTGCGCCCGTTCCTCCCGCTCCAGGGAAATCTCCGGCCGGGCGGCGGCAATGGCGTCCAGGACCTCGTTGGCGTTCGCCAGCTTCTCAAAGGTGAAGTCCTGATAGAACTCCCCGCCGTCGTAGTACAGCCGCAGACGGGTGACGGGCAGGGCCTTGCCGCAGCAGCCCGTCAGGGGGAGGCTGGTATTCCGGGTCAGGGCCCGGGTCAGGGAGGCGAAGGAGAGGTACTGCGTCCCCGGAAAGGCGGGAAAGTAAACGGCCCTTTCGCTGAAGCGGTATTGCTCCGCCCGGCGGGCGGTCTTGTAATCCCCGGCGGGGTCCTCCAGGGGGCAGGATTTGGCAAGGGGCTTCGGTGTGAAAATCGCCATGACGGAGACCTCCCGGAAAGAATTATTTTTTCCAGTATAGCGGGCTTTTTCCAAAAGCTCCATGGCAAAAGCAACAAAACGGGGAAATACTGTGGAAATGCCACTTGCCCCCGGGGAAAAAGGACGCTATACTAATACCGGGAACCCGCCCGGCGGGCTTCTTCTCTGAACAAAATATCTCTATTCACCGGAGGTTTTTCATGTACCGAATCAAGACATTCAACAAGATCGCCCCCCAGGGGCTGGAGCGGCTGGACCCCGCCCGCTACCAGGTGGGGGAGGACGTGGCGGAGGAGGAGGGCATCCTGGTCCGCTCTGCCAATCTGCTGGACTACCCCTTCCCGGACAGCCTGCTGGCCATTGCCCGGGCGGGGGTGGGAGTGAACAACATTCCCCTGGAGCGCTGCTCGGAAAACGGCGTGGCCGTCTTCTCCACTCCCGGGGCCAACGCCAACGCGGTGAAGGAGCTGGTCCTCTGCGGCATGCTGATTTCCTCCCGGGACGTCACCGGCGCGGTGCGCTGGGTGAAAAACCAGGCCGCCTCCGGCGTGGAGGTGGAGACCGTGGTGGAGAAAGGCAAGGCCGCCTTCGTGGGCCCGGAGCTCTACCGGAAGGCCCTGGGCGTCATCGGCCTGGGGGCCATCGGTTCTTTGGCCGCCAACGCGGCCCTGGACCTGGGGATGGACGTGTACGGCTTTGACCCCTTCCTCTCCGTAGATGCCGCCCTGCGGCTGGACCGCCATGTCCGCGTGGTCCAGGACGTGAACGAGCTCTATAAAAAATCAGACTATATCACCATCCATATCCACTTTAACGAGAAGACCCGCCACATGATCGGCCCGGAGGCCTTCGCCGCCATGAAGCCCGGCGCGCGGCTTATCAACCTGGCCCGGGGCGGCGTTGTGAACGACGAGGCGCTGCTTGCCGCCCTGGACGCGGGGAAGGTGACGGCCTATGTCACCGACTTCCCCACAAATAAGCTGGTGGCGAATCCCCACGTGATCGCCATGCCCCACCTGGGGGCCTCCACCCCGGAGAGCGAGCAGAACTGCGCCGTCATGGCGGCGGAGGAGCTGTGGGACTACCTGGAAAACGGGAACATCAAAAACTCCGTGAACCTCCCCGACGTGTATCTGGACCGCAGCGGGGCCCAGCGGCTCTGCGTCCTCCACAAGAACATCCCCGCCATGCTGGCCAGCATCACCGCCCTCCTCAGCCGGGACGGCGTAAACGTAGAAAATCTGAGCAACAAGAGCAAGGGGGACTACGCCTACACCCTGGTGGACCTGGGGGCCAAGGTGGAGCCCGCCGTTCTGGAGGAGCTGCGGACCCTCCCCAATGTCATCCGGGTCCGGGCCATCGGTTAAAATCGCTTTCCGAACAATATTAAATAAGGAGGGACGCCTGTGTTCGACCTGAACGGGGCCCTGGAGCGGTTTGCCGGGAAGCTGGCCCTGGAGAACATCCTGACCGCCGCCCTGACGCTGCTGGTCTGCCTGGTGGCGGTGCGTCTGCTGCTGAAGCTGGTCCGCCGCCTCCTGAGCCGGACGAAGCTGGAGGAGCGCATCCGGCGCTATATCCTGACCCTGCTCAAGCTGCTGCTGTATACCCTGACGGTGGTCTTCACCGCCGGAAGCCTGGGGGTCAACATGTCCTCCCTGGTGGCCCTTCTCTCGGTGGGGTCCCTGGGGGTCACCCTGGCGGCGGAGGACGTTCTGGGCAACGTGGCCGGAGGGCTGGTGATCCTGTCCTCCCATCCCTTCGCCATCGGGGACTTCATTGAGTCCGGCGGCGTGTCCGGCGCGCCGTAGGAGGCGCTCATCTTCCAGACAATCCGCCGCCGGCCCAGCACC
>ERZ779623.752-NODE-752-length-11035-cov-6.209927_pt1 | contig 11035 bp, 8 predicted proteins | sample MGYA00514189_ERZ779623 | MGnify/ENA primary metagenome ERZ779623 (study PRJEB29562, sample SAMEA4376712) | mouse gut metagenome | isolation source: Cecum | study: EMG produced TPA metagenomics assembly of the A DSS colitis mouse model was used to assess the... | reverse complement strand
GCCTCCTGGCCTTCCGGAAGGGAGGCTATGGGGAGCTGGACTCCTTCGGCATCGACACATGGGGCGTGGATTACGGCCTGCTGGATAAAAACGGCCACCTGGCGGGCATCCCCCGGTCCTACCGGCTGGGCGTGCAGGCGGACATCGACGCGGTAACGGAGAAAATTCCCGCCGCGACCCTCTACGGGCGCAGCGGCATCGATACAGGGCTGACCTTCAACACCCTCTATCAGCTCTACCGGCGGAAGCGGGAGGGGGACGCGGCCCTGGGGGCCGCGGACAAGCTGCTTTTGACGCCGGACCTGCTGGGCTACTTCCTCACCGGCGAGACCGGGACGGAGTACACCATCGCCACCACTACCCAGCTCTACGACCCGACCGCCCGGGATTGGGACTGGAAGACCATCGGCGAGCTGGACCTGCCCCGGCACATCTTCACGCCCATTCAGCCCAGCGGCACCATCCGGGGCCGCCTGCGGCCCGAGCTGTGCGAGGAGCTGGGGATCAATGCCGCAGCCTTCGTGGCGGTGGGCAGCCACGACACGGCCTCCTCCGTGGCGGCGATCCCCGGGCGGGGGAGCTTCGCCTTCTGCTCCTCCGGGACCTTCTCCCTGGTGGGTGTGGAGACGGACCGGCCCTATCTGGGCCGACAGGCGGCTGCGGAGGGGTTCTCCAACGAGGGCACCGTCCAGGGCGGCTTCCGTCCCCTGAAGAACATCATCGGGCTGTGGATCGTCCAGGAGTGCCGCCGGGACTGGCAAAAGGCGGGACGGCGGCTGAGCTGGGATGAGATCGTCGTCGAGGCCGGGAAGGCCCCGCCCCTGCGGTCCATCATCGACACCGACAGCCCGGAGTTCTACGCCGGCGGCGGCATGGCGGGAAAGATCCAGGACTTCTGCCGCCGCACCGGCCAGCCTGTGCCGGAGACGGTGGGCGAGATCGCCCGGTGTGCCTACGAGTCCCTGGCCCTGAAGTACCGCGTGGCGGTGGAGGGCCTGGAGAAGGTCAAGGGCGGCAGGATCGACACCATGAACATCGTGGGCGGAGGCATCAACAACCGCCTCCTCAACCAGATGGCCGCCGACGCCATCGGCCGCCCGGTAATCACCGGCCCCGTGGAGGGCGCGGCCATGGGGAACCTGTTGACCCAGGCCATGGCCCTGGGGGAGATCGGCGGCATGGACGCGCTGCGCGAGGCGGTCCGCGCCTCGGTGGAGGTGGAGACCTGGGAGCCCCGTCACACCCCAGAGTGGGAGCGGGCCTATGAGAAGCTTCGTACATTTATCAAATAAAAGGAGAGGGTCTCAATGAGCGTAGATATGACAAAATGGCAGGAGATGGCGAAGGAGCGCATCCACGACCGCCCCGCCGGGACGGGCCGTCTGGCCGGGAAGGTCACCATCGTCACCGGCGCGGCCCAGGGCTTCGGCAAGGGCATCGCTCAGGATCTGCACCGGGAGGGGGCGGCGGTGATCATCGCCGACATGAACCTGCCGCTGGCGGAGAGCGTGGCGGCGGAGATGGGCGGCAATACCACCGCCATCGCGGTGAACGTCTCCGACGAGGAGAGCGTGGCGGACCTGGTGGCCCAAACGGTGGAAAAGTTCGGCGGCCTGGACCTGATGGTGGCCAACGCCGGCGTGGTCCGCTCGGGGCCGCTGGCCTCCTTTGAGAAGAAGGACTTCGAGTTCGTGACCAGCATCAACTACACCGGCCTGTTCCTGTGCTGCAAGTACGCCGCCATCATCATGGAGGCCCAGCATGAGGCCGATCCGGAGGCCATGTTCGACATCGTGGCCATGTCCTCCAAATCCGGATTGGAGGGGTCCAACAAGAACTTCGCCTACGCGGGCAGTAAATTCGGCGGCATCGGGCTGGTCCAGAGCTTCGCCCTGGAGCTGTGCGCCAAAAATATCAAGGTCAACGCCATCTGCCCGGGAAACTACCTGGACGGCCCCCTGTGGAGCGACCCAGAGCGGGGGCTGTTCGTCCAGTACCTCCAGGCCGGGAAGGTCCCCGGCGCAAAGACCGTGGAGGACGTGCGGCGGTTCTACGAGGCCAAGGTGCCCATGAACCGGGGCTGTCTGCCCCTGGACGTGGCCCGGGCGGTGATGTACTGCGTGGAGCAGAAGTACGAGACCGGCCAGGCCATCCCCGTTACCGGCGGTCAGGTCATGCTGAACTGAGGGCGGGCCGATGATCGACATTGCCATTCTGGACCGCCTGAACGCCCCCGCCGCGGAGGAGCGTCTGGAAAACCTCCGGGCGCTGCTGCCGGAGGCCGGCTTCCCGCCGGCGGTCCCCCAGTACATCAACAACCACATCCACACCATCTACTCCTTTTCCCCCTACTCTCCCACGGCGGCGGTATACGCCGCCCGGGCCGAGGGCCTGTGTACGGCGGGGATCATCGACCACGACTCCATCGCCGGGGCCCGGGAATTTCTTGCGGCGGCGGAGATGGCAGGGATGCCCGCCACCATCGGCATGGAGTGCCGGGTGGATATGACGGGCACCCGTCTGGAGGGACGGCGGACCAATAACCCGGACCAGGTGGGGATCAGCTACATGACCATCCAGTCCGTGCCCAACGACAGGATCGACCTCCTGGACCGGTTCTTCGCCCCCTTCCGGGAGGCCCGCAACCAGCGGAACCGGGCCATGGTGGAGCGGATCAACACCCTGCTGCCGGAGACCGGCCTGGACTTCGACCGGGACGTGCTCCCTCTGAGCATGGCCGCCGGGGGCGGCGGCGTGACGGAGCGGCACCTCATGTACGCCCTGGCGAAGAAATTGACCGCTGGATACGGGCGGGGCGAGGGCCTGACCGCCAAGCTGGAGGAGATGGGCCTGTCCCTCTCTGAAAAGCAGAGGGCGCAGATGCTGGACGGGTCGTACCCCTTCTACGAGTACGACCTGCTGGGCATCCTGAAAAGCGCCTTCGTGCCGAAGATATACATCGATGCCGCCGGTGAATGTCCCAGGCTGGCCGACGTGGTCCGCCTGTGCCGGGAGGCGGACGCCTGCCTGTGCTACGCCTATCTGGGGGACGTGGCCGAGAGCGTCACCGGCGACAAGAAGGCCCAGAAATTCGAGGACGACTATCTGGAGGACGTCTTCCGGTGCCTCCGGGAGGAGGACGTGTGGGCGGTGACCTATATGCCCACCCGGAACACCCCCGCCCAGCTTGCGCGCCTGCGGGGACTGTGCGTGGAGCACGGCATGTTCCAGGTCTCCGGCGAGGACATCAATTCCCCCCGGCAGAGCTTCGTCATCCGGGCCATGGAGGACCCCCAGTTCCAGAATCTGATCGACGCCACCTGGCGGCTCATTGAACACGAAACGACCGGAAGACCCATCCGGGACCGATAAAGAAGGAGAAGCGCTATGAACACGAAAGCAGTACGTATCCACGGGAAAATGGACCTGCGGCTGGAGGACGTCGTCCTGCCGGAGGTGGGTCCCGACGACGTTCAGGTAAAGATCGTCTCCGACAGCGTGTGCATGTCCACCTACAAGGCCGCCGTGGAGGGCGAGGAGCACAAGCGGGTCCCCAACGATGTGGCGGAGCATCCTACCATCGTGGGCCACGAGTTCTGCGGCGACATCGTCGCCGTGGGCGAGAAGTGGAAGGACAAGTATCAGGTGGGCCAGCGGTTCGCCATCCAGCCCGCCCACTTCTACAAGGGCTCCCTGATGGCCCCCGGGTATTCCTACCAGCACTGCGGCGGGTCCTCCCAGTATGCCAACGTCCCCATTGAGACCCTGCTGATGGACTGCCTGCTACCCTACAACTCCGATGTGTACTTCTACGGCTCCCTGGCCGAGCCCATGAGCTGCATCGTGGGTACCTATCACGCCATGTACCATACCACGGCGGGGTCCTATGTCCACGAGATGGGCATCAAGGATGGCGGCAAGCTGGCCCTGCTGGCCTCCGTGGGCCCCATGGGCCTGGGAGCCATCGACTACGCCCTGCACTGCGACCGGCGGCCCTCCCTGCTGGTGGTGACGGACATCGATGACGCGCGGCTGAAGCGTGCGGCGTCCATCTACACCGTGGAGGAGGCCAAGCGCCAGGGCATCGAGCTCCACTATGTGAACACCCGCATGGAGAACGCCACGGAGTACCTCCGGGAGCTGAGCGGCGGCACGGGCTACGACGACGTGATCTGCTTCGCCCCGGTGAAGCCGGTGGTGGAGCAGGCGGGGGACATCCTGGGCTACGACGGGTGCCTGAACTTCTTCGCGGGCCCCACCAACACCCAGTTCAAGGCGGAGTTCAACTTCTACAACGTCCACTACCTCTACACCCACTTGGTGGGCACCTCCGGCGGCAACACCGACGACATGCGGGAGGCCATCGAGATGATGAACGCCGGGAAGATCGATCCCGCCGCCATGGTCACCCACATCGGCGGACTGAACGCGGTGGTGGATACGGTGCTGAACCTGCCCCAGATCCCCGGCGGGAAGAAGCTGATCTACAACCAGATCAATCTGCCCCTGACGGCCATCGACGACTTTGAGGAGAAGGGCCGGACCGATCCCCTCTTTGCCCAGCTGGACAAGCTCTGCAAGGCCCGCAACGGCCTGTGGAACGGCGAGGCGGAGAAATATCTCCTGGCCAACGCCAAGGCCATCTAAGAAAAGCCGGACCGGGAAAGGAGGAAGCATATGAAGACCGATCTGGAGGCGGCCGTACTGGGGCTGGAGCTGGGCTCCACCCGGATCAAAGCCGTCCTGATCGACGGGGACCACCGGCCCATCGCCTCCGGGGACTACGCCTGGGAGAACGTGCTGGAGGACGGGGTGTGGACCTACCACCTGGAGGACGTATTGAAGGGCCTGCGGGGCTGTTACCGGAGCCTGGCGGAGGACGTGGAGCGCAAATTCGGCGAGAAGCTTCGAAAGGTGGCCGCCATCGGCATCTCCGGCATGATGCACGGCTATCTGGTCTTCGGGCGGGACGGGGCGCAGCTGGTCCCCTTCCGCACCTGGCGCAACACCATCACCGGACAGGCCGCCGCCGCGCTGACGGAGGAATTCCGCTTCAACATTCCCCAGCGCTGGTCCGTAGCCCACCTGTACCAGGCGATCCTGAACGATGAGCCCCATGTGAAGGACATCGCCCTGCTGACCACCCTCAGCGGGTACATCCACCTGCGGCTGACGGGACGGAGCGTTGTGGGCGTGGGGGAGGCCTCCGGGATGTTCCCCTATGACAGGAAGTCCGGGGACTTCGACGCGGCCATGGTGGAGAAATTCGACCGCCTGACGGCGGACCGGGGATATCCCTGGAAGCTGCGGGAGATCCTTCCCCGGGTACTGCCCGCCGGCGCGGAGGCCGGGGGCCTGACGGCGGAGGGCGCGGCCCTGCTGGACGAGACCGGCGTCCTGGAGCCGGGCATCCCCCTGTGCCCCCCGGAGGGGGACGCGGGAACGGGCATGGTGGCCACCGGCGCCGTGCTGCCCCGGACGGGCAGCGTGTCGGCGGGGACCTCCGCCTTTGCGCTGCTGGTGCTGGAGCGGGAGCTGAAGGGCTGCTATCCGGAGATCGACGTGGTGGCGACGCCCTCCGGCAGTCCGGTGGCCATGGCCCACACCAACACCTGCACCTCCGACGTGGACGCATGGGTGCGCCTGTTCGCCCAGTTCTATGAGGCCATGGGGCAGAAGGCGGACCTGGGGGAGCTGTTCCCCCTGCTGTACCGCAAGGCCCTGGAGGGCGCGGCGGACTGCGGCGGGCTGGTGGCCTTCAACTACTACTCCGGGGAGCCCATCACCAAGACGGAGACCGGGCGGCCCATGCTGGTCCGCCTGCCGGACAGCGAGTTCAGCCTTGCGAACCTGATGCGGGCCCATCTCTACAGCGCCGTCGCCACCCTGAAGCTGGGCATCGACCTGCTGGTGGAGCAGGAGCACGTGGAGACGGACCGTCTGCTGGGCCACGGCGGCTTCTTCAAGACCGAGGGCGTGGGACAGCAGATCCTCGCCGACGCGCTGGAGGTCCCGGTCTCCACCATGGCCACCGCCGGGGAGGGCGGTCCCTGGGGGATGGCGCTGCTGGCGGCCTATATGTGCCGGAAGGCTCCGGGGGAGTCCATGGAGGACTATCTGATGGAGCGGGTCTTCGCCGGGGCGGACGTCAAGTCCGTCCAGCCGGACAAGGCTGGCGGAGAGGGCTTCCGGCGGTTTTTGAGCCGGTACGCCGCCGCCCTCCCGGCGGAACGGGCCGCGGCGGAGATACGGTAATTGGCAAATCGTTGTGTGTAAAAGGGCGGCGGGATGATCTCATCCCGCCGCCCTTTTGCAATCAGCGATATTTTGCCACGATGCGCCGCAGCTCGTCCCAGTGGGCCTCCATGTCGCTCACCAGCTTGCACTGGGTGCGGCAGCGGTCCAGGTTCTGGCCCTCCCGGTCGATGTGGAAGTATACGTCCCCCTCCAGATGGTCGGTAAGGAAGCGCATCCCGCACTCCAGGGTCATCAGCTTGGCGCCCCAGGGGAGGTAGGTGACCTCCTCCTCCGTCAGCGTGCCGTCCGCGCCCTCCAGGAAGGCCTGGGTATACAGCTCGAAGAGGTGCAGGTCTAGGGCGACCTTGCTCAGGTCCCGCTCGTCCTCGGCGCAGTGGTTGGCACCGAAGCGGATGGAATCGCCGAAGTCGTTGATGGACAGGCCCGGCATGACGGTGTCCAGGTCCACGACGCACACGCCCTCGCCGGTCTCCTCGTCCATGAGGACGTTGTTGAGCTTGGTGTCGTTGTGGGTGACCCGCAGGGGGAGCCTGCCCTCCCGGAGGGCCTGGAGGGCCACGGAGCAGTCCGCCTCCCGCGCCAGCATGAAGTCGATCTCCGGCCGACACCCGGCCGCGCGGCCCAGGGGGTCCGCAGCTACGGCGGCCTTCAGCTTCGCCAGACGGTCCTCAGTGTCGTGGAAGCGGGGGATGGTCTCATACAGCGTGTGGGCCGGATAGCCCTGGAGGAGCCGCTGGAACCGCCCGAAGGCCCGCCCGGAGGCGGCGAACAGCTCCGGCGTCTCCGCCGTCTCATAGCAGACGGTGCCTTCCACGAAGGGGTAGGTGCGCCCCGCGCCGCCGTCCGGCTCGGCGTAGAAGCGCTCCCCCGTCCGAGTCCGGAGGAAGTGGAGGGTGCCACGACGGGCGTCGCCGCCGGTCCGCTCCAGCTCCCGGGCGAGGTATTCGGTGATGCCCGCCACGTTCTCCATCAGCTGGCCGGGCTGCTTGAAGGCCACGGGGCTGATCCGCTGGAAAACGAACCGGCGGCCCGTCTGGGTCTCCACCAGGTAAGTATCATTGATATGTCCTGATCCGAACCGCCGCGCTCCCGCCGGGGGAGCGCCGAGATCAAAGGCGGCAAGGGCGTCGTGCAAGTAGGTGTCCGCGTTCGGCATGGTCGTGTCTCCCATAGTTCAGTCAAGATGGATGGGCGTCTTGCGCCGTATTCCATTATAAGGGGCTTTTCCGGTTTTTGCAACTTCTAAATTGCTCCCGGCCCGGAGGCAAACGCCTCCGGGCCGGGTTTTGTATTTTACGGCAGATGGTCACGCCTCCTGGGTCAGATACTCCTCCAGACAGAGGCCCAGTTCATGGATCTCCGCCGCCGCTTCCTTCCCTACGTAACGGTAGTGCCAGGGCTCGTAGATGATGCCGGTGATCTCGCTCTTGCCCTCGGGGTAGCGGAGGATAAAGCCGTATTCCCAGCTGTGCTCCATGAGCCACTGCTGGGCGGGGGTGTCCGCCTGGGAGTTGTCCAGGACCTGGCTGTGCTTGTCCACGATGTCCACCGCCAGGCCCAGCTGATGCTCGCTGGTGCCGGGGATGGCCACGGACTTGGCGGCCTCTACCTTGGCCTCCTCCAGGGACCAGCCTTGAGCCGCGAGGCGGGCCACCTTGTTCTGGTAGAGCTGCTCCTGCTTCTCCTGGGTGCGGTAGGAGGAGCAGATCGTGGGGGACAGCCCCGCCGCCCGGCAGCCGTCCATCATGGCCTGGAGGTCCGGATAGCACCGCTCGTCCACGCTCTGGCCGTTGGCCAGCTGGGTGCGGGTGCAGGTGAAGTCCTCCGGCAGGGGGTTCCAGGGGTTTACCAGGAGCAGCATCCAGTCCTCCGTCCCGTCGGGGATGGAGGGTTCCGTGCCCTGGCCCGCCGGGAGCTGGCCGGAGGTCCCGGACAGGGTGCGGACCAGGGAGGTCCGGCCGCCGGGCTCCTCCGGACGCTCCTCGGGAAAGGTAAAGGCCATTACGAAAGCGGCGGAAGCCAGCACGAAGGCATACAGGGGAAGCCTGCTCTTCCGGCGGGCGCGCCGTTTACCGGTACGGGCGGAACATTCTCTTTGGTACATAGAAACACCTTCCTATCAATGAGATAATACGATGATACCAGAAGATTTCATAAAAGTATTATCGTTTCAGTATCATTCCGGCATCAAAAGTATTACGAATCGTAGGACGAATCGTAGGGCGGCGGAGATTCGGCGGCCGCGCCGCCGAAGGGGGAGATGTAGGGTGACAGCGTGGCGAAGCCGTCCAGGAAATGGAGATACAGGTCCAGCTGGAAGTAGGACTTCTCTCCATCTCCGCCCAACGGGAAGGTCAGGGCGAACCTTGCGGCAGTATCGAACCATTCCTCGCCGGTGATCTGGACATTTGTGCCGTAGTACTCCTCCAGAAACGCGCGCCAGTTTTCCGCCTGGACGTAGAGGGGCTCCGTACCGTTCTTGGTGAGATATTTCTCTGAATAGCCCATGCAGGGGATCGAGATCATGACGGCCTTCCCGGCGCCGTCATCCAGCCAGATGTATGCCGGGCTGTCGGGCCAGCTGATGTTCCACATGGGGATCGAGATCGTTTCATCACTGGAAATAATGGTTTGCGGCCAGACCTCGGGGGTGGTGAGCGCCTCCGGGATCGAGTCCAGCAGACCGTATTGGGACAGCGCCGCCAGGACCTCCCGGGCCGCGTCCAGCGCGTCCCACTCATTGAGACTGGCCTCCTCCGACGCCGCGGCCTCCTCCACGTAGTAATCCGATCCCGCGATCAGCTTCAGCGTCCGTCCCAGGTCCGTCTCCTGCCGGAGGGTCAGGAAGAAGGAGTCGAAGGAGACGCGCTCCTCCAGGCGGGACCCGTAGGCGTCCAGGAGATAGGACGCCGTGCCGGGCATCGCCGCCCCCGCCGCCACCAGCAGCAGGGTAGCCGCCACCAGCAGCGCGTTTTTCAGCCGCCTCATCACCGGCCTCCTCTCAGTTCCACAGTGACGCGGCACCCCTGGATGTCCGTCCGGTTCTCGAACCGGATGGACCCGTGGTGGAACGCCGCGATCTCCTGGCACAGTGCCAGCCCCAGGCCGAAGCCCCCCTGCTGCCGGGACCGGGCCTTGTCCACCCGGTAGAAGGCCTCCGTCAGATGGGCCAGGGCCTCCTCCGGGATGCCTGTCCCCGTATCCAGCACCCGGAAGCGCACCCCGTCGGACAGCATCTCCGATTCGAAGCGCAGCTCGCCGCCCCGGTCCATGGCCTTCTGGGCGTTGTCGGCCAGATTCAGCAGCAGCGACCAGGCCAGGTCCGGCTCCAACCGGCAGGTCCCCGGCTGGCAGGCGCAGGATATGGAAATGTTCCGCTTGGCCAGCAGGGGCTTCAAATGGTCCGCCAGCGCCCGGAGCATGTCCTCCGGGGCGACCTCCGCCAAGGGCAGGTCCTGCTCCTCCACCACCAGCAGATCCAGCAGCTTCCGGGAGAGGTTGGACAGCCGTTTGCTCTCGGAATAGACATACCCGGCGGCCTCCGTCTGCTCGGCGGGGGTCAGGGTGCCGCTCTGGAGCAGCTCGGCGTAGCCGATGAGGCTGGTCATGGGCGTCTTCATCTCGTGGGCGAAGCTGCCTACGAACCGCTCCTGCCGCTCCACCGCCTGGTGGAGCTCCCACACGGTCTTCTCCATCTGTTCCGCCATGAGGTTGAAGTCCTGGGACACCGCGCCGATCTCGTCCTCGCTCCGCACGGGCGTCCGGCTGGAGAACTCCCCGGAGGCAATGGCCCGGGAGGCCCGGGACAGCCCCACCAGCGGCGCGGTCAGCAGCCGGGACACCGTGTAGGACGCTCCGGCGCACAGCACCGCCATGACGGCGAAGACCCGCAGATAGGTGTGCTGCTGGCTCTGGCGCATGGCGTAGAGGCCGGAGATGTCGTGGGCGGCCTGGAGGTACAGGGTCTCCCCGGTGGTCCGCACCGCGCCGGAGAGCAGGAGCCAGTGCTGTCCGCCGCCGCCGTCCACGATCCGGGACAGGCAGGCCCCCGGCTCCGGCAGGACGCCGTCCTGGGGGAAGGGATAGCGCGTCTCGGACTCAAAGAGCACCCCGTCCGCGGTGGACAGCCGCAGGGCGGTCCAGGCGGCGCTGTCCTGGAGGCACATCTGGTTCATGGTCTGGACGATGGCCTCCTCGTCCAGGTAGGGGGTCAGGCCGTTGACGATCTGCAGGGCGCTCCAGGCCATGCGGTAGGAGGAGAAGGCCGCGTTCTTCTCCCGCTCCAGGGAGTCCTGGAAGAAGCCGGAGATCAGGAGGCTCCCTCCCGCGCCGAAGAGCAGGGACAGCACCGCCAGCATACACAGGGTCATCTTGAACCGGAATTTCACGGCGTTACCTCCAGCCGGTAACCCACCTTGTTCACGGCCTGCAGCATGGTCTCCCAGCCCACCTTCTTCCGCAGGCGCTGGACGTGGAGGTCCACGGCCTTGCTGCCGAAGGGATACTCGCCGCCCCATACCCGCTCGTAGATGGTCTCCCGGTACATGGCCCGCCGGGGGTTCCGGGCGAAGAGGAGCAGGAGGTCGTACTCGGTCTTGGTCAGGGATATCTCCTCCGCCCCCCGCCAGACCCGCATGGAGGCGGTGTCGATCCGCAGGCCGCCGGTCTCGATGACCATGTCGCACTTCCGGTACCGGCGGAGCACCACGTCGATCCGGGCCAGCAGCTCGATGGTGTCGAAGGGCTTGACGATGTAATCCTCCGCCCCCAGCCGCAG
>ERZ779623.745-NODE-745-length-11122-cov-10.450619_pt1 | contig 11122 bp, 14 predicted proteins | sample MGYA00514189_ERZ779623 | MGnify/ENA primary metagenome ERZ779623 (study PRJEB29562, sample SAMEA4376712) | mouse gut metagenome | isolation source: Cecum | study: EMG produced TPA metagenomics assembly of the A DSS colitis mouse model was used to assess the... | reverse complement strand
GGACGGCCAGCATACATTGATGGGTGCCGTACTTCTCCGTGAACATTCGGTCAGCAACGGGTTTGCGATCGTTGATGAACATGATATTCATGGTGGCCGGGGCCTCCGGCAGTTCCAGCGCCGACATTTCCATCACGATGCCCTCCGGACGGTGTACTCGGCGGCGTGGTTCAGGATGTCACCGGGGGGCTGGCCCAGCAGCCACTTACGATACTGTTCCTGTTCGGCGCTCATCCGCTGATACAGTTTGGTCAGCAGATTGGGGTTCGCCATGTTCATCAGCTCCTTCTGAAGATAGTAATAGCCGGTAGACTTTCGGATTGAAAATCTACCGGCTATTTATGCTTTTCCGTTACAGCTCGTGCCAGACGGGCTTTCGCCGCGCAAAGGTGCAAAAACGCCTGAAGCCGCAGTCCCGCAGAAGCGCCTGCCGCTCCCGGACGGCACAGCCCACGAATTTTGCGGCGTGGGCGTCGGTGCCCAAGGTGACGGCCTCGCCCCCCAGGCGGCGGTACATTTCCAGCCACTTTTTGTCCGGCAGGGGCGTCCCGCCCCGGTTGGTGTTCAGCTCAAGACCAATTCCCTTGCGGTTCAAAATGGAGAAGATGTCCGTAATCTCCCCGCCAAAGCGGTCCATGCTCAGGTTCCAGCCCCGGTTCTCGTTGAGGTAGCGCAGCGGCAGGGTCAGATGGCCCAGCGCGTCAAACTTCCCCCACTCCGCCATGACCTTCACCCGGCCCAGGTAGTCGGCAATGCCGTCGTAAGCCTCTTCCTCCGTCTTGGGTTCGAAGTAGTAAAGGTCCAGGCCTTTATAGCGCTTTGAGAGCATATGGACGGAGCCGATGATGAAGTCCAGGGGCGGCGCGTCCGCCAGCAGCTTCTCCGTGTGGGCGAAGTTCCAGCAGGCGTCCCCCAGCTCGATTCCCAGGCGCAGCTTGATCCGGTCCCCCATAGCGGCCTGAGCGGCTTCAAACTCCTTCGTCAGGACAGACCAGTCATAGGGCCCCCGCAGGTCCGTGCCGCCCCAGACGATGGGCTCCACATGGTCGGTGAAGCAAAGCTCATCCAGCCCCGCCGCCTCGGCGGCCTCCGCCAGAGCCGTCATGGAGTCCCCGGCGTCCGGCGAAACGCGGGAGTGAAGATGGTAGTCAGCCAGATACACGGAACGGTTCACCTCTTTTTCTTTCCCTTGCCGAAGAAGCCCTTCCGCTCCTCGTAATTCTCATCGCCCATGGTCTCGGCAAACTTCCGCAGGGCCTCCTTCTGCTCCTTGCTCAGGTTCCGGGGAGTTTCAATGTAAACGGTGACGTACTGGTCCCCCCGGCCCCGGCCGTTGATGGAGGGAATGCCCTTGCCCTTGAGGCGGAAAACGGTGCCGCTCTGGGTCCCCTCCGGGATATCGTACTTCACCTTGCCGTCGATGGTGGGGATCTCCAGCTCCGCCCCCAGGGCCGCCTGGGCGAAGGTGATGGGCGCCTCGCACAGGACGGAGGTGCCGTCCCGGCGGAAAATCTCGTGGGGCCGGACGGTGATGGTGACAAGCAGGTCCCCGGCGGGGCCGCCGTTCTTCCCGGCGTTGCCCTGGCCCCGGATGGAAATGGTCTGGCCGTTGTCGATGCCCGCGGGTATGCTGGCCTGAATGGTCTTGCGCTTGCGGACCGAGCCCGCGCCCCGGCATTCCCGGCAGGGCTGGTGGATAATCTTCCCCTTGCCGCCGCAGCGGGTGCAGGGGGACGAGGTGGCGAAGACCCCCATGGGCGTCTGCCGCCGGACCTGGACCGTTCCGGTGCCATGGCAGTCCGGGCAGACCTCCGGGGTGGTCCCCTCAGCGCAGCCGCTGCCCTGGCAGCTGGGGCAGGGCTCCAGCCGCTCCACGGTGACGGCCTTCTCACAGCCGAAGGCCGCCTCCTCAAAGCTGAGGATCAGGGACAGGCGGATGCTCTCTCCCCGCTGGGGGGCGTTGGGGTTGCTCCGCCGCCCGCCGCCGAAGCCGCCGCCGAAGAAGCTGCCGAAAATATCCCCCAGGTCGCCGAAGTCGAAGCTCCCGTCGAAGCCGCCGCCCCCCGCGCCGAAATTGGGGTCCACGCCGGCGTGGCCGAACTGGTCGTACCGGCCCCGCTTCTCCCTGTCCGAGAGAATTTCGTAAGCCTCGTTGGCCTCCTTAAACTTTTCCTCGGCCTCCTTGTTGTCCGGGTTCAGGTCCGGGTGGTACTTCCGGGCCAGCTTTTTATACGCCTTTTTGATTTCGTCGTCCGACGCGCCCTTAGACACGCCCAAGACTTCATAATAATCACGTTTCTGTTCCGCCATTCGTCGTCGCAAGGTCCGCTAAGCTCCGTTTCCGCCTTGCGGCGAAAACTGCGCCCGCTCCCTTGCTCCTCCTCTCCGTCCCGAACCCGCTGCGCTGGGCTTCGGGCCGGGTAATTAACAGGGGGATGCGGAGCCGCCTATCAGCGGCCCCGCATAATCCCAATTTTATTTCTTCTGGTCGTCGTCGTCCACGACCTTGTAGTCCGCGTCGTAATACTGGCCCTCCTGGGACGCGCCGGAGTCTCCGCCGGGCTGGGCGCCCTGGGGATTGGCCTGCTGGTACAGCTTCTCGCTGACGGCGTAGAACGCCTGCTGGAGGGCCTCGGTGTCCGCCTTGATGGCGGCGGTATCCTGGCCCTTCAAGGTCTCTTTCAGCTTGTCGAGGGCTCCCTGGACCTTGCCCTTGTCGTCGGCGGGGATCTTGTCGCCCATGTCCGCCAGGGTCTTCTCGCACTGGTAGACCATCTGGTCCGCCTGGTTCCGGGTCTCCACTTCCTCTTTCAGCTTCTTGTCCTGGGCGGCGTACTGCTCCGCCTCCTTGACCGCTTTTTCGATGTCGTCTTTGCTCATGTTGGAGGAGGAGGTGATGGTGATGTGCTGTTCCGTTCCGGTGCCCAGGTCCTTGGCGGAGACATTGACGATGCCGTTGGCGTCGATGTCGAAGGTCACCTCGATCTGAGGCACGCCCCGGCGGGCCGGCGCGATGCCGTCCAGGTGGAAGCGGCCCAGGGACTTGTTGGCGGCGGCCATTTCCCGCTCGCCCTGGAGGACGTTGACCTCCACGCTGGTCTGGTTGTCGGCGGCGGTGGAGAAGATCTGGCTCTTGCGCACGGGGATGGTGGTGTTGCGCTCGATGAGCTTGGTGCACACGCCGCCCATGGTCTCGATGCCCAGGGACAGGGGGGTCACGTCCAGCAGCAGCAGGCCCTTCACGTCGCCGGTGAGGACGCCCGCCTGGAGCGCCGCGCCCATGGCCACGCATTCGTCGGGGTTGATGCCCTTGAAGGGGTCGGAGCCGGTGAAGCCCTTCACCGCGTCCTGGACGGCGGGAATGCGGCTGGAGCCGCCCACCAGCAGAACCTTGGAGAGGTCGGAGGGCTTGAGGCCCGCGTCGCTCATGGCCTGGCGCACGGGCCCCATGGTGGCGTCCACCAGGTGGGCGGTGAGCTCGTTGAACTTCGCCCGGGACAGCGTGATGTCCAGATGCTTGGGACCGGAGGCGTCGGCGGTGATATAGGGCAGGTTGATGTTGGAGGTGGTGACGCCGGAGAGCTCGATCTTGGCCTTTTCCGCCGCCTCCTTGAGCCGCTGCATGGCGACCTTGTCGCTGGAGAGGTCCACGCCGTCGCTGCGCTTGAACTCGCCGACCAGCCACTTCATGACGCACTCGTCAAAGTCGTCGCCGCCCAGGCGGTTGTTGCCGGCGGTGGCCAGCACCTCGATGACGCCGTCGTCAATGTCCAGGATGGACACGTCGAAGGTGCCGCCGCCCAGGTCGTAGACCATGATCTTCTGGGCCTCTTCCTTGTCCACGCCGTAGGCCAGGGCCGCGGCGGTGGGCTCGTTGATGATGCGCTTCACGTCCAGGCCCGCGATCTTGCCCGCGTCCTTGGTGGCCTGACGCTGAGAGTCGGTGAAGTAGGCGGGGACGGTGATGACCGCCTCGGTGACGGCGCCGCCCAGGTATGCCTCCGCGTCCGCCTTCAGCTTCTGGAGGATCATGGCGCTGATCTCCTGGGGGGTGTAGTTCTTGCTGTCGATGGCCACCTTGTGGTCGGAGCCCATCTCCCGCTTGATGGAGGAGATGGTCCGGTCCGGGTTCGTGATGGCCTGGCGCTTCGCCACCTGGCCCACCATACGCTCGCCGGTCTTGGAGAAGGCCACTACGGACGGGGTGGTGCGGTTGCCCTCGGCGTTGGCGATGACGACGGCCTCGCCGCCCTCCATGACCGCCACGCAGGAGTTGGTGGTTCCCAAATCGATACCGATTACTTTAGACATAATGACAGCCTCCTGAAATATATGAAAAAATTTTAATATAGCTTTAGGCCTTGTTTGAAAATTGGCGGAATGCTGGATTGGAGCAGATTTTTTTGCCAGGCAAGGCGATTGGACGCGGGAATCCTGACGGATTTCAAGTCCAATCAACGCAGTCCTGGCGGAAAAAGATGCCCCAAGACGGCGTTTTGCCATTTTTCAAACAAGGCCTAATTGGCGACCTGCACCACCGCGTGGCGGATCACCTTGTCGCCCAGGACGAAGCCCGCCTGGAACACCTGGGCCACCTCGTTCTCGCCCAGGTTCTCGTCGTCCACGTGCATGACGGCCTCGTGCCGCTCCGGGTCAAAGGGCCGGCCCTGGGCCTCGATCTCCGAAACCCCCAGCTTCTTCAAAAGCTCCTTGTACTGGGTGAAGATCATCTCCAGGCCCTTCTTGTGGGGATCGTCCTCCCCGCCGGGGGCCGCCGCCGCCCGCTCCAGGTTGTCGTACACCGCCAAAAACTCCTTAATGGTGTCCGCCTTGGCGTCCTGATAGAGGGTCTCCTTCTCCTTGGCGGTGCGCTTGCGGTAGTTGTCGTACTCCGCCGCCAGACGGGCGAACTGGTCCTTGGTGGACTCCAGCTGCTTGACCGCCAGCTCCATCTGCTCCACCTGTTCCCGGGTGAAGGTGATTCCGCCCTTTTCCTTCTTCTTTTTGCCCTTGGCCGTCTTTTCGCCCTCCGGCTGAGGCTCGGGGGCCGTTTCCGTCTCCGGAGCCTCCTCTTCCAGGGGCTTCTTGTTCTCTTCCGTCATTTCCGTTCCTCCTTCGGGGGTAGTTCCTCCGGTTTTCCAAACAATCGCGCCAGCCCCTCGGCAAAGCCGGAGAGCCGGGCGGCCACCGCCGCGTAATCCATCCGCGTGGGACCCACCACGCCGATGAGGCCCCGCATATCGTCCCCGATGTCATAGCTGGCCACCACCACGCTGGTGTCCTTCAGGGCCTCCTTGACGTTTTCCGGGCCAATGAGGATCTCCATGGGCCGGCGCTCCGGCATAGGGAGCTCCTCCTTGCTGTCCGCCAGAAAGCTCATGAGCTCGTGGGCCTTGTCGGCGTCCCGGAACTCCGGGAGCTTCAGCAACCGGCTGGCCCCGGCGGTGACGATCTCCCGCTGTCCCGCCTCTTCCAGGGCGTCCGCCGCGAAACTCACGGCCTGGGACAGCAGCAGGAAGAGCTGGGGGCTCACCTGATCCGCCACGTTCATCAAATGCTGGCTCATGCCGCCGGGGTCCGTATTGGTAAAATGGCTGTTCAAAAGGTTCGCCGCAGCGGGCAGGTCCGCCGGGTCCACCTTGAGCTGCATCCGCAGAAGCTGGCTCTTTACCTTGCTGTCGCTGGTCATCATTACCAGGATGCAGTTCCGCTCGTCCACCGCCAGCAGCTCGAAGCGCCGGACGGTGAGCTCGGTTTTCCGGGAGGCGGCAATATAGGCCGGGTAGCGCACCATGGCGGAAACCGCCCGGCCCGCCTGGGCCAAAAGACGGTCCAGCTCCTCCATTTTCAATTGCAGGGACTGGTTGATCTTCTCCGTCTCCGCCAGGGAGAGGCGCTGGGCCTCCATCAGCTCGTTGACATACAGCCGGTAGCCCTTGGGGGAGGGCATCCGTCCGGCGGAGGTGTGGGGCTGCTCCAGGTAGCCCATCTCCGTCAGGTCGGACAGCTCGTTGCGGATGGTGGCGGAGCTGACGCTGCCCCCCATCTCGGCGGCAATGGCCTTGGACCCCACCGGCTCGGCGGTGCGGACATAGTCCTCCACCACCACTTTCAGTATCTGCCGTTTCCGGTCCGAGAGCTCCACGCCGGCTTCCTCCTATGTCCGCTGACCCTTGGGACGGGTCGTTCTTCATACTTTAGCACTCCTTTTCTCCGAGTGCTAAAGCGAGTTTACCACCGGAGGCATTTGTTGTCAATGGATGGATATAAACAAATTGTAAACAAACCGGGTCGAAACCGTAAATCCCTCCGCCGCCGGGCGGCGTCCGGAGGGCGCCGGGGGTTTTCCGCGGCCCGTTTTCCGGCCTCCGGCTTTGTACTTCACAAAACATACCGAAAGTTATCCAGAGCGCGCCGAGAGTAAAAAATTGTGCTTTACTTTTTCGGCAAAAACTGGTATCATGTTAGACTGTGTGGGATATACAGCAGAAAGGGATGAGCACATGCTGAGTGAGCAGGAGCTGGCGAAAAGTCCGCTGTTTCACGACATCAGTTATCAGGATTACCGGGAAATTCTGTCCTGTTTTCAGGCGGTCCAGCGGTCCTTCCGGGCCGACGAGCTAATCTATGATTTCTCCTCCGACGCCGTGGGCGTCGTGGAGCGGGGCCAGGCGTCCCTGATCCGCATTGACGAGGAGGGCGTGGCCACCGTGCTGGAGGACCTGGGCGCCGGGGGCGTCTTCGGCAAGACCCTGGCCTTCGCCGGGTCCACGGGGGACAGCCTGGAGGTGGTCTGCCGCCGCCCCTGCGACGTGGTGTTCATCGACTACGCCCATATTCTCAGCCGCTGCGGCCACGCCTGCCAGCGGCACAGCATCTTGGTTCAGAACATGCTGCAATTGATGGCGGACAAGGCCCAGGCCCTCTCCCGCCGGGTGGACGTGCTGTCCCGGCGGTCCATCCGGGAAAAGCTGCTGTGCTACTTCCGCCAGCTCTCCCAGCAGGCGGGGAGCCGGACCTTCACCCTCCCCTTTTCCCTCAGCACCCTGGCGGACTACATCGCCACGGACCGCAGCGCCATGATGCGGGAGCTGAAGCGCCTCCGGGAGGAGGGCAGCGTCCGCTCCGAGGGGCGGCAGTTCACCATCCGGCAGTAAGTCTGCCCAATCTTCCAACGCCCGCAAAGGAGGCGGCTTCCATGGACTATGAGCAGATCCGCGCGTTCCGCAACGAAAAGAACCTCTTCGGCAAACGTCTGGGCATTTATGTGGAGGAGCTCGGCCCCGGCTATGCCCGGGCCGTCAAGACGGTGACGGAGGAGGATTTGAACCCCCTCCAGGTCCCCCACGGCGGCGTGTACTTCACCCTGGCGGACACCGCCTGCGGCTCCGCCATGGCGGCTTACGGCGCCATGGCGGTCACCGTCAACTGCTCGTTCAGCTTCCTGAAAAGCGCAAAGGCCGGCGACAGGCTGACGGCGGAGGCCCGGGAGCTTCCGGGCGGCCGGAGCATCTGCGTGCTGGAGGCCCGGGTCACGGGAGAGGCGGGGGAGCTGTTCGCCGCGGGAACCTTCACCTTCCGGCGGCTGGACAAACCAATCGGGCCGTGACAACATGACAAAATATGGCAAAGAGGCTGTCGGAGACAGCCTCTTTTTTCGCTCTTGTGGAAATTTATCCGATGTAGGGCAGGATCATCGAGGCCAGCAGGGCCACCACCAGCACCACCGCCAGGGCCAGCGCGATCACCCGTTTCAGCTTGCCGTTCATGTGGGTTCCTCCTTTGTCAGTACTTTTCGGATGCTTTTCTCCGCCTTGCTCCGGGGGAGCATCAGCTCGTGGCCGCAGCCCTGGCAGCGGAGCTTGATGTCCATGCCCACCCGCAGGATCTCCCACCGGGTGCCGCCGCAGGGATGGGGCTTTTTCAATTCCACAAGGTCGTGCAGACGCAGGTCCATCTTGTCCTCCTGTCAACCATTTCGGTTTTCCGCATATATTGGCTGTATCAATGATAAGGATGCGATATCATGCCGGAAAATAAACTGTACCCCCCGGAGGGCCTCCGCCCTCCCGTCCCCCTCACCTTCGACCGCCTGCGGGACGCCCTGGAATCCGGGGAAATTCTCGAGGCCCCCGTCCAGCGCTGCGGCGTGGACCACACCCTGTACCTGAACCTGGGCGGCGTCCAGGCCCGCATACCCCGGGAGGAGGCCGTGGCCCCCTGGATCAGCGGCGCGGAGCGGGACATCGCCGTCCTCTCCCGGGTGGGGAAGCCCACCTGCTTCACCGTCACGGCCCTGGAGGCCGACGAAAAGGGCGCGCCGGCGGCGCTCCTCTCCCGCCGGGCCGCCCAGGAACAGGCCATGGAGTACTTTTTCGGGCACCTGGAGCCCGGAACCGTCCTCACCGGCCGGGTCACCCGGCTGGAGAGCTTCGGCGCCTTTGTGGACGTGGGCTGCGGGATCGTCGCCATGCTGCCCATTGAGCACATCTCCGTCTCCCGCATCTCCCACCCGAAGGACCGCTTTCAGGACGGGCAGAAGATTCTGACGGCGGTGTGGTCCCTGGACCGGGAAGCCCGGCGCATCACCCTCACCCACCGGGAGCTGCTGGGCACCTGGATGGAGAACGCCAGCCGCTTCCGCCCCGGGGAGACGGTGCGGGGCGTGGTGCGGACGGTGAAGGACTACGGCAGCTTCATCGAGCTGGCCCCCAACCTCTCCGGCCTGGCGGACGCCAAGGAGCGCCTGGCCCCTGGAGACGGGGTCAGCGTGTACATCAAGAGCATCCGCCCGGAGCGAATGAAAATCAAGCTCCAGGTCATCGAGAAGCTGCCCCCGGCCCCTGCGGAGCCCATTCACTACCAGGTCACCGACGGGAAGCTGGAGCACTGGGTCTACTCTCCGCCGAACTATGAAAAGCAGGCGGTGGAGACGGTATTCACAGCTCCTTCCCCTTGAGCTTTTCCCAGTAGGCTTTCGCCGCCTGCTCCGTCTTGTTCTCTCCCCACTCGTAGTATTTCACGCCCTTCAGCGCGTCGGGGAGGTACTGCTGGTCCACCCAGTGTCCGGGGAAGCTGTGGGGGTAGAGGTAGTGCTGCTGGTTGTCAAAGCCGGTGGTGTCGGCGTGGACGTTCTGCAACTGCCGGGGCACGTCCCCGGTGCGGCCCGCCCGCACGTCCGCCCGGGCCTTCCCGATGCCCTCCACCACGCTGTTGGACTTGGGGGCGGTGGCCAGCAGCACCGCCGCCTGGGCCAGGGGAAGCTGCGCCTCCGGAAGGCCCAGCTGCATCGCCGTGTCCACACATGCCTTCACAATGGCCACGGCCTGGGGGTAGGCCATCCCCACGTCCTCGCTGGCGGAGCAGAGCAGGCGGCGGCAGGGGGTCACCAGATCCCCCGCCTCCAAAAACCGGGCCAGGTAGTGGAGGGCGGCGTCCGGGTCGCTGCCCCGGAGGGACTTCATCAGGGCGGAGGCGATGTCGTACATGGCGTCGCCTCCCTTGTCATAGCGCATGGCGCTGCGCTGGGAGACCTGGGCCGCGTCCTCCCTGGAAATGAAGAGCTTCCCCTTCTTCGCCTGGGCGGCCTGGCTCAACAGCTCCACGGCGTTGACGGCCTTCCGCACGTCCCCGCCGCAGGCGGTGGCGATTTGCAGGGACAGCCCCTCCTCCCACTCCAGGGGAAGGGGCGAGCGCTCCTTCTCGATGTTCAGCGCCCGGAGGACGGCGGGCTCGGCCTCCTCCGGGGAGACGGCCTTGAACTCAAAGACCGTGCTCCGGCTGAGGAGGGCGCTGTAGACGTAAAAATAGGGGTTCTCCGTGGTGGAGGCAATGAGGGTCAGCTTGCCATTCTCCATGAACTCCAGGAGGCTTTGCTGCTGTTTCTTATTGAAATACTGAATCTCATCCAGGTACAGCAGCACCCCGCCGGGGGCCAGCAGGGTGCCCACGTCGGCGATGACGTCCTTGACGTCCTGGAGGGAGGCGGTGGTGGCGTTGAGGCGGTAGAGGGCCTTGTGGGTCCGTTCCGCCACGATGTTGGCAATGGTGGTCTTGCCGGTGCCGGAGGGGCCGTAAAAGACCATGTTGGCCTCGGTCCCGCTCTCGATCAGGCGGCGGAGCACCGCGCCGGGGGCCAGGAGGTGCCGCTGTCCGACGACCTCGTCCAATGTTTTGGGGCGGATCTCGTCCGCCAGGGGGCGCTGCATGGCGGTCCCTCCTTTTTTGGGTTTATGAGAAGGGATTATACCACACCGGGAACAAAGTTTCTACCCGGTTCGGAAAAATTCTTTTTCCGGGGCCTCACAGCCCCCCGCCGCTCTCCACGATGGCATCCCGGAAGCCCCCGTCGCCGTACCGGAGGTATTCGATCTTGTACCGCCCGGTCAGGCCCCGCTCCAGGGTGACGCTGCCCAGATACTCCCCCATCTCCATCAGGTAATACTCCCGATTCCCCACGCTCACGCCGCCGTACACCGTGATTTCAGACGGGTCCCAATCCTCGGACTCCCGGTTGTGAAACGCCGCAATCTGCTCCGGCAGTGTAACCATGTTCAGCTCGATGGGATGCGCTGTCCAGTCCCACAGCAAAGCCAGGGCCGCCCCCAGAAGCAGACCGGCGGCCCCGCGTTTTATGGCTCTCGCCGTAATCTTCATCGCCCGCACCCTCTCCGTTTGGTTTTCATTCATTATACCATGGCCCCTCCTCCCCGGCAAGGGCTGTCCCCCTGTTTTCCCCTGGACAAGTCTCCGGCCTTCTAGTATAATAGATTCAAGATCCGGACGATATTTCTAATAATCAGTACTATCCTCTCTTCCCATTTCCATCCAGGCGGCCTACAATAAGGCCAGATGAATCTTGAAAATATTTCACCCAAGCGGTCAATTTTTATAATTTGAAAGGAGCGGTTTCTATGTCCATTCTTGTCTGCGGCGGCGCGGGCTATATCGGCAGCCATACCTGCGTGGAGCTGATCAGCTCGGGCTATGACATTATCGTGGCCGATAACCTGTACAACGCCAGCGAAGAGGGCCTCCACCTCGGACTCGCTGCACAGCTCGGCCTTGATGAAGGACCTGCTTCCCGGTGATCTTCTCCACCCGGCGGAGGGCCTCCTCGCTG
>ERZ779623.740-NODE-740-length-11183-cov-4.419752_pt1 | contig 11183 bp, 10 predicted proteins | sample MGYA00514189_ERZ779623 | MGnify/ENA primary metagenome ERZ779623 (study PRJEB29562, sample SAMEA4376712) | mouse gut metagenome | isolation source: Cecum | study: EMG produced TPA metagenomics assembly of the A DSS colitis mouse model was used to assess the... | reverse complement strand
CCTGCAGGTTCTACAATACATTCATACTTCGAATCCTTTTACCCCAGCTTAGTAACCCCCCCCGGTGAGGATGATTCGCTGGGGTCTTTTTTTGTCCGGAAATGCCGGATTTATGCGGATTTCAGGAAAAGGGGATTTGCAGTGAATACAAAGACCTGGGATGAACGGTTAGCAACTGTTATGTTTCAAGGAGTAGACAGCTTGTCAAGCATAGCCAAATTTGATAAAATATCCTAAATTATAGGTGAAGGAGGACTAAGATGACATTTGTTTTGATATTGTATAGTTTTTATTTGAACTATCATGAAAGAAGGTTAATAGAATCCTGGATAAGAGCGGTACTGGTGTGGGTATGTATTGCTTATTGCTCATTGGAGGTATTATCGATATTTTCCGCTGTTCGATTTATGACACTTGCTGTTTTCTGGGGAGTGACAGATGCCGTATTGTTTAGTTACATTTTATTTCACGGAAAAAGAAATCTCAACATAGGAAAGGATCTGATATTGTATATCATTCGATTTTTATATGAAAACGCAGTATGGGTCGTTCTTGGTGCGGGGCTGATTTTTTTGGCGGTGCGGACAACTCCCTATAATTGGGATTCTATGACATATCATTTATCCAGAATTGCAAACTGGGCACAGAATCAGTCTGTCGGACATTATGCGACGCATAATATCAGAGAGATAGTCAGTCCGGTACTTGCAGAATTCATAAATCTTCATATTTATATTTTATCTGGTAATAAAGATATATTTGTCAATCTGCTCCAGTGTGCTTCGACATTGACAAATGTTTGGCTTGTATATGAGCTTGCAGAGAAAATTGGCTGCAGCAGACCATATGCGCAGCTTGCAGCATTTTTATTTTATACCTGCCCGATTGCCTTTGGAGAGGCGTTGACAACACAGGTAGATCAGTTTGCAGCGCTTTGGTTGTTGATTTTTGTGTATTATTATCTTGATATGATGGAAGGAAACTATTGCTTTCGGATTGACGGAGATACAATAGGCAGATGTCTGATCATGGGCGGCTGCATTGCTTTCGGATATTTGACGAAACCGTCGGTTCTGGTTGGGATGGCTTTTTTTGCTGTTCTTTTATTGATAAAATGTAATAGAAGAAAACAGTCGGCTCTTATTCTCCTGAAATAAGCGGGGGGGGGAATTTTGTGGAATAGTGTTGACACTTTTGCCGGAGCTGCTGCGTAATATCAGCTCATTTGGTTCTATTTCTCTGTCTATCGCAGGACAGAGGCAATTAGTAGGAACCATAAAGCCGGCATATATATTGATTAACGGATTAAAAAACTACGCTTTTAATATTCCGACCATTTATATTCCAAGGAGTAGACATTGGATGGAAGCGATAGTATATCGTATGGCTGGGATATTAAATGTAGTGATTGACGATCCATGCATATCGGAAGACGGGCGAGTGTTTTTTCTTCATGAAGCCCGAACGTATGGTCATGATACGGCAGTGAATGATGTGATCGCGTGGTGCTTTATTTTGTGCCTGATATGGGGAGTATATCGATTCAGGAAACAGAAAAATGAAGCAGGTAAGTTTTACGCGGTGGCGGCTGCTGTTCTTTTTATTTTATTCTGTTGCATTGTCAGATGGGAGCCCTTTGTATCAAGATATATGATATCTTATTTGGCGATTCTTTGTCCTGCCATAGCTTATGAGGCGGAAGATTTCAGGAATTATATGGGGAATAGGAAAATAGCTGTATGGCCGGAAACTGTCATACTTTTTATGTGTTGTGTGGATTTGTCCGGGTTGGTGGATTTTCACTGGCAGAATTCACAAGTTGGTTCGGTGGACAGGTTCCGCGGGTATTTTTATCACCAGGGTCATCTTTATGATGAGTATAAAGAAGTGTGTGATATGTTGCCTGAGGAAACAAAGAAGATCGGGTTGATTTTAGGCAGCGATACATATGAATATCCTGTGTGGCAGCGATTGGAAGCTTCGGATATTTGTATAAATCATATCATGGTGGTTAATGAAAGTTCCCAATTTGAAGATGAAGATTTTATTCCTGATTGTATTATTTCATCTTATGGCGGAGAAGAAATGCTGGAGTATCATGATAAAAAGTATTATCTGCAAGGGGGTTGCACGGACAATGAATATTTGTGGCTTTATTGTCAATAGAAACAGGATAAAAGTCAAAAGTATTTTTATCTATATCCTGTTGGTGGCATTGCTGATATCAGTTATTGACAACAAGAGAAATATGCACATTGACGAGGTTCTGACTTATGGTCTGGCTAACGATGCGAAAGGATGGATGATGCCGGTAAACGGGCAAATCTATTCTCCGGCGGCCGATGCATGGATGGAATATGTAACTGTTGAGGATAATAGATTTGATTATCATATGGTATGGAATAATCAGGCAGGAGATGTCCATCCGCCATTATACTATGCTTTGGTACACACGATCTGTTCTTTGTTTGCGGAAAAATTCAGCATATGGTATGCGGGAGTTGTCAATATTGCTTTTGCGGTATTGACGCTTTGGGCAGTGCGGCGTATGCTGAATGAGCTGACTCCAAGTCCGGTGGCTGTAACATTCGGTTCTTTCGCTTTTATCCTGTCAGCAGGCATTCTTTCTGCCGCGTCTTTTCTTAGAATGTATATTATGACAATGTTCATGGTTACTTTTATAACGTGGCTGTTTTTCGAGGCTGTAAAGAAAGGATGTGACCGGAAATTTTATGTGGCTGTTATTGGGACATCGATCACTGGAGCTCTGACGCATTACTATTTTATTGTATATTTATTTTTCCTGTGTATCGCATTTGGAATCTATTTGCTGCTATGCAAAAGATACAGAGATGTAATAGTATTTATTCTATCCATGGCAGGCTCCGGTTCAATAGCGGTCATGATTTTTCCAAATATGATCACGCATATGTTTCTAAAAGACGGGTATCGTGGGCAGCAATCTGTCAATAATCTGAGAAACACTGATTTTTCTGAATATCTTATGCGAGTAAAAATATTCTATGCTTTTATTAATGAGCAGTTGTTTGGAGGAATGCTTACTTATATTATAATAACTGTTCTGCTTTTTTTAGTCTGCAGAATGATTTGCGGAAAGATAATATTTATAGAAAAGATGGCAGATAGAAAAGTATTATGGTATATGATGCTGTTTCCGAGTGTTTGCTATTTTCTTATAGTTACTAAAATGGCAGTCATGATGGAATCCAGATATATATTGCCCATTTATACGGTTGTGTTATTGGCAATTTATAGTTTTCTTTATGCCGGCATGCAAAGGATACTGGATGAGAAAAAGCAGACGATTGTACTTTGCATTTGTGTATCTGTGATCACGGTTAATACATGGAAAACATGTACATGGGAATATTTATATTTGGATTCCGTCACATTTTTAGAGAAAACCGGGAAATATCAAAACGAGAATGTCATTTATGTCTACGATACAGGATGGAAATTGACATGGTCGTTTTTCGAAGCGCGAAACTATAAAAGCGCCGTTTTTTATGAGATAGATGAAATCGCAGAATTGGAAAGTATACCGTATCAGAATGATGAGAGTCTGCTCGTCAATATTACTACGGATTCCGGCGATGTTAATGCCGAGAATGTTTTGAATACAATATTGCAAAAATGTCCATTGTTGGACGGCTATGAAGTGATAGGCAGTTACGGTTATACGACAACTTATCATTTGACTGGCAATGTCATGTAGGAGAAAACAGAAAGGGAAGATCCGTCGTGAACTGTAACCTGGTGCCGGATATAGTAAAAGTGGCAGCAAAAGATACTGTTATAAAGAAGCACAGTATGGTATATTATAAAAGAAGTGTAGGGGGTAGAATAATAGAATATGCCGAAACAGTGTGGAGGATGCTGAGGTTGAAAGATTTTTATATCAGGAAGATTTCATTACGTAATTACAGACGTTTTGAAGAGAAAACGATATATCTTAATAAAAATATGAATTTGCTGATCGGAAAGAATGCTTCGGGGAAGACGACAGTATTGGAGGCGGTTAATGTAGCAATGGGGGCTTATCTTGCAGCATATAAAGAGTATGTTCCCAGTCGTTTTGTGCAGAATATATCAGATAGTGATGTCCGGCGTAAAAACCAGAGGACGGATCAAAAGGATGTATTGATAAGCTCCGGAATCGAACAATATCCATGTTCTGTCGAAACGGAGCTTTTAATGGATGGGCATAAGTTTGTATATAGGCGTATCCTGGAAAAAAAAGACAGTCGTACGAAGTTTGCCGCGAGTAATCCGATGCAAAAGGAAGTTGTTCGGTGGGAGAAGGCGATGAAAGCCAGTGACGGAACAGATGAAGGACTGATTTTACCACTGGTATTATATTTGAGTTCGGCCAGATTGTGGAATGAAAATAAAAGCTCTGAATTTGATGATATTCCGAATCGAACAGACGCCTATCATCGTTGTCTTGATGCAAAAAGAGGAATGCAGATGCCATTTCAGTATATGAGGTACATGAAAGAGATAGCGGTACAGGAAAAAGGAGGAGAAGATTTCCCGGCATATACCTTGATCATGGATGCGATTCAGGAGAGTATGCGTGTAGAACTTAATCCAGGTGAGAGAGTAGAGTATGCTCTGCGTTATAAGGGATTGGCGTTGGTTGAGGCGGATGGTACATGGATACCATTTGAGGGTTTGAGTGACGGATATAGAGATGTGATCAAGATTATCACAGACATTGCGGTCAGAATGTGTATACTTAACCCTTATCTTAAAGAAAATACTTTTAAGGAGACCCCGGGTATCGTTGTGATCGATGAACTTGATTTGAGCCTTCATCCAGAGTGGCAGAGGAGGATTATCAATACACTCACGGAACTTTTTCCCAAAGTGCAGTTTATTTGTGCCAGCCACTCTCCTTTTATCATTCAATCTTTGAAGAAGGGACAGCTGATCTCTATGGATGGAGAGATCAGAGACGAGTATGCAGGGCAGAGTATTGAGGATATTGCCGAGGATATCATGGGGGTAGAGAATCCGCAGTACAGCGCTGAGAAACAAGAGATGTATGAGCTGGCAGAAGATTATTTTCTGGCTTTGGAGCAGGCAGACAAGGAAGAAGATCTGGATAGAATGAAAGAAAAATTAAACGTTCTAACGGCTCGTTATGGTGATAATCCAGCGTATTATGCCTATCTGAACCAAAAATATATTGACAAAAAAGCGGAAATGGGGAGTGGGAGATGAGGCCCGTCGATAAAGGGGATGCGCCTTATATTAAAATTTCAAAATATCAGGAGGCCGAACCCTATCTGGAAAAGAGAATTGGAGCATATTGCTCTTTTTGTGAAATGCGTGTGAACAATGCCTTGGCTGTAGAACATAAGGAAAGCAGGAATAGCGGTGGTGCATTAACAGATTGGAGCAATTTGCTTTTAAGCTGTGTTTACTGTAATTCCAGAAAGTCTGAAAAGATTCGGAAAGGTAATCTGGGTAGATGGCTTTGGCCGGATCAACATAACACTTTTTTAGCTTTTACATATGAGGACGCGTTGCCCAAAGTAAACGAAACATATCTAAAAACTGTCGGTGAAGATGTTTTGATGAGAGCGAAAGCGACTATGGAAGATTTAGTCCTGGATTACAAACCGAAAAGCACAGACGGGAAAAAATATAAAGATAAGCGCTGGCAGCATCGGTTTCATGTATTGACGATCGCAGAGGATTATAAAAACAGCTGGATCAAAAATCGAGGGTTGGAGTACGAAGAACAGCAACTTAGAAATATACGTTACACAGCAGAACAATCGGGATTCTTTTCAGTGTGGATGATGGTATTTCAAGATGAACCAAAAGTAAAAGAGGCTTTGCTTGATGCTTTTACAGGTACTTCGAAGGAGTGCTTTGATGAGAAGGGAAATGCGGTGAGACGTAAGGATAGCATACTGTGAATCATAAAGATAATCATTATAGGAACGGGATTTAATGCCGGGATTTGTAAAACGCTTTATGCTTGCAGGAAATATTGGTTGGGATAAGTATCTGTTGGGGAAAAGAATATTAATGTTGACAAATCCATAATAAAATGTAAAATATACGTGGATAGGTCAATCGAAGATTGCACATATCCGGAAACCCGCGAAATTGGGCTATCGCCAAACGGTAAGGCAACGGACTCTGACTCCGTCATTTCAAGGTTCGAATCCTTGTAGCCCAGCTCAAGTGACCCGGTGAAAGTGATTCACCGGGTTTTTTGAAGTAAGAAGGTGATGGTATGTATACATTTGACAGCAGGGTAAGGTACAGTGAAGTGGGCACGGACGGCAATATGACGCTGATCGCGCTTCTGGATTATTTTCAGGACTGTTCCACGTTTCACTCGGAAGATATCGGTCTGGGCACGGACTATCTGCGGGAGCTGAATCAGGTATGGATGCTGTCCGCGTGGCAGATCTGTGTCAACCGGTATCCGCATCTGTCCGAGCGGATCGTGATCGGGACGGCTCCTTATGATTTCAAAGGGTTTATCGGATATCGTAATTTTGTGATGAAGACGAAGGAGGGCGAGGTGCTTTCCTATGCCAATACCATCTGGAGCCTGATGGATCTGGAGAAGATGGCGCCGGCGAAGCCCAGCGAGAAGATGTTAAAGGGATACGTGCTGGAAGAGAAATATCCGATGGAATATGCGCCGCGCAGGATCCACATACCGGCAGACGGCAGGCCGATGGAATCGTTTGCGGTGAAGGAACATCATCTGGATACGAACAATCATGTTAACTACGGACAATATGTGCGTATGGCCATGGAATATATCCCGAAGGATTTTTTTGTAAAGCAGCTGCGGGTGGAGTATAAGAATCAGGCTGTGCTGGGAGACATGATCTGCCCGGTGGTGACGGCAGATGCAGACAGCGGGCTCTATACGGTGGCATTGAACAGGGCAGACGGCAGGCCGTACAGCATTGTGGAGCTGAGCGGCCGGGAAAAGAATGCGCCCGATAAGCAGAAGGCGGTATGAAGTACGGCATCTGGCGTACACGGCAGAAATGGAGGAACTTATGATCAGGCTGGGAGAGATCCAGACGTTACAGATTTTGAAAAGAGTGGACTTCGGCGTCTATCTTTGGGACGGGGAAGACAGTAAGGAGCGGGTGCTGCTTCCGAGGAAACAGGTGCCGGAGCAGGCACAGACCGGTGAAGGCGTGGAAGTGTTCATCTATCGCGATTCCAAAGACCGCCTGATCGCGACGACGGCCAGGCCGGGTGTCACGCTCCACGGCGTGGCGCGGTTGAAGGTGGCGCAGGTGGGGAAGATCGGCGCCTTTCTGGACTGGGGACTGGAGAAGGAATTGCTGCTTCCTTTTAAAGAGCAGACAAGACGGGTGTCCGCAGGAGAAGAATGTCTGGCGGCGCTCTATATCGACAAGAGCAGCCGGCTGTGTGCGACCATGAATGTGTATCCGTATCTGACAACGGACAGCCCTTACCGGAAGGAGGACAGAGTCAAAGGGACGGTCTATGAGATCAGCCGGAACTTCGGGGCTTTCGTAGCGGTGGACGACAGATATTCGGGGCTGATCCCGCAGCGGGAGCTGTACGGTGCGGTACAGATTGGAGATGTGATCGACGCACGGGTGACAGAGGTGAAGGAAGACGGCAAACTAACGCTCAGCATCCGTGAGAAGGCCAATCTGCAGATCGAGAAGGATGCGCAGAAAGTGCTGGAGATCATCGAGAGCTTCGACGGCGCGATGCCGTTTACGGATAAGGCGTCTCCGGAGGTGATCAGACGGGAGACCCAGATGAGTAAGAATGAGTTTAAGAGAGCGGTAGGGCATCTGTTGAAGGAAGGGCTGATCCAGATAACGGAGCATGCCATCCGCCTGAAATAGTATCATAACAGAAAGTCCCATTCACAGTCGGTTCCGGCTTAAAACAGCCGGAGACAGAGCGTGGATGGGACTTCGCTGTGGCAGTGCCTTACACCCGGATATCGATATTGGCACCGATACCGGGATTGACAGACAGCTCCATGCCGGCGGTGTCCATCATTTCCGTGATCTGGTCGCCCATGGACGAAACCTGATCCAGCGATTTACTGAGCATCGCCACGCCGTAGGCGCTCTGCGTGCTGACAGTTGACATTGCAATAGATAATGCTGCTATATCCATGATATCATTTCACCTCCTGCTGTATTATATATCGTTTCTTTGCGCAGATTTCTTTACCGCTGTTTGTTGCCCGGACTGGTCAATTTACAGTTTATTCCTTTTGTATAAATTGTCTAACCGGTAAAAACTGGAAAATAATTCCTTTTCTTTAAATAGTACACAAAAAATTCATGAATGGTGGTAGATTTTTTTGTAAATATAGATTAAAATGAAAACTGGACGCATTATTTTGATGAATTTAGTGGGGTTGCATTTGTATAATTTGCTTAAAGAATGATAAGAGGTGGGGTATGATTTCAAATCAGATTTTACAGAGTACGATTGAAGGGTTGAAATCGATCGCGAGGGTTGAGCTGTGCGTTATGGATACCGACGGGAAGGCGGTGGCCGTGACGGCGGACGAGATGGAGAAGTGCGGCAGACCGGCGGCGGAATTTGCCAGATCGCCGGCCGATTCGCAGGAGATACAGGGGTATCAGTATTTTAAGATATTTGATGAGCAGCAACTGGAATATATCCTGATCGCCGGCGGCATCGGAGAGGATGTCTATATGGTGGGGAAGATGGTCGCCTTTCAGATCCAGAATCTGCTGGTGGCCTATAAGGAGCGGTTTGACAAGGATAATTTCATCAAGAACCTGCTGCTGGATAATCTGCTGCTGGTGGATATCTACAGCCGTGCCAAGAAGCTGCATATCCAGACGGATGTCAAAAGAGTGGCGCTGATCATAGAGACGGACAATGCCAAGGACAGCAATGTGCTTGAGACCATGCGCACTTATTTCGGAAGCAACAGCAAGGATTTTGTGACGGCCGTGGATGAGAATAACGTGATCGTGGTCAAGGATCTGTCCGAGAGTGACAGCGCGAAGGAGATAGACAGGGCGGCATCGGGCGTTGCGGCTTTTCTGGAGAAGGAGAATTACCGCAATGTGAGGATCGCTTACGGCACGACGATCGGGGAGATCAAGGACGTCAGCCGTTCCTATAAGGAAGCCCGGATGGCGCTGGATGTGGGCAAGATATTTTTCGAGGAGAGAGATGTGATCGCCTACAGCGAGCTGGGGATCGGGCGTCTGATCTATCAGCTGCCGATCCCGCTGTGCAAGATGTTCATCAAGGAGATCTTCGACGGGAAGAGCCCGGACGATTTCGACGAGGAGACGCTGACGACGATCAACAAGTTTTTCGAGAATTCCCTGAATGTGTCGGAGACTTCCAGACAGCTGTTCATTCACCGCAATACGCTGGTGTACCGTCTGGATAAGCTGCAGAAGAGTACGGGACTTGACCTGCGGGTATTTGAGGATGCGATCACCTTCAAGATCGCTCTGATGGTAGTAAAATACATGAAGTATATGGAAAGTTTCGAGTATTGATCTTAAGATTGAACTAGAAAGATGGAAGTGGTGAAGAACGTGGCAGAGAAACGAAGAAGGAGAGGCGCGGTACCGCAGAAGGAGATCATCACACTGACGAATGTGTGCAAGGCATACTCTACCGGTGCACCGGCGCTTAAGGATGTCAATCTACATATTAACAGAGGAGAATTCGTATTTATCGTGGGCGACAGCGGTTCGGGGAAGTCTACCCTGATCAAGCTGCTCCTCAGGGAACTGACGATCACAAGCGGTTTTATCAATGTGATGGGCTATGATCTGACAAAGATACGGCACAGGAAGATTCCGAAATTCCGCAGAAATCTGGGGGTGGTATTCCAGGATTTCCGTTTGTTGAAGGACAGGAATGTCTATGACAATGTGGCTTTTGCGCAGAGGATCATCCAGAAGTCCAACAAGGAGATCAAGAAGAATGTGCCCAGCATACTGGCTGTCGTGGGGCTGGCCGGCAAGTACAAGGCGAAGCCGAAGCAGCTGTCGGGCGGCGAGCAGCAGAGAGTGGCGCTTGCCAGGGCGCTTGTCAATAAGCCGACCGTGCTGCTGGCGGACGAGCCGACGGGAAATCTGGATCCGAAGAACTCCTGGGAGATCATGAAGCTGTTGGAGCAGATTAATGAGAGCGGCACTACGGTCATCGTGGTGACGCACAACAGAGAGATCGTGAACGCGATGCAGAAGAGAGTGGTCACCCTCAAAAAAGGCGTGATTGTAAGCGACGAGGAAAAGGGAGGATACATTGATGAGGATTAGCAGTTTTTTCTACACGCTCAGACAGGGTGTGCGGAACCTTTTCCGTAATAAGTGGTTTACGCTGGCGTCCATTGCCACGATCAGCGCCTGTCTGTTTTTGTTCGGTTTATTTTATGCGATCGTTATCAACTTTCAGCATATTGTAAAGACTGCGGAGGAAGGCGTCTCCGTGACGGTCTTTTTTGACCAGGGGATCGAGGAGACAAGGATTCAGGAGATCGGGGATATGATCGCCAGACGGCCGGAGGTGTCTGATATCAGGTTCATATCTGCGGAACAGGCGTGGGAGTCCTTTAAGCAGGAATATCTGGGTGAATATGCGGACGGATTTACAGAGAATCCGCTGGCTGATTCGGCCAACTATGAGATTTATCTGAATGATGTGTCAATGCAGTCAGCACTCGTCACCTATCTGGAGTCCACAGACGGTGTGAGACTTGTCAACCGCTCGGAGCTGGCGGCTACCACGCTGACAGGCGTCAATGCGCTGATCGCCTATGTGTCGGTGGGCATCATAGCCATCCTGTTTGCGGTGTCCGTCTTCCTGATCAGCAATACGGTTACGATCGGTATTTCCGTGCGTAAGGAAGAGATCAATATTATGAAATATATCGGCGCTACGGACTTTTTCGTCAGATCTCCTTTCGTGATCGAAGGTATGATGATCGGTGCGATCGGTGCGTCCATTCCGTTGAGTGTTATCTACACGCTGTATAATGTCGTGCTGCAGTATGTGCTGGAGCGTTTTCCGATGCTGACGGATCTGCTCAGCTTCCTGTCGGTGGATGAGATCTTCAATGTGCTGACACCCGTTTCGCTGGGAATCGGTATCGGCATCGGTTTTCTGGGAAGTATAGT
>ERZ779623.736-NODE-736-length-11211-cov-7.158659_pt1 | contig 11211 bp, 10 predicted proteins | sample MGYA00514189_ERZ779623 | MGnify/ENA primary metagenome ERZ779623 (study PRJEB29562, sample SAMEA4376712) | mouse gut metagenome | isolation source: Cecum | study: EMG produced TPA metagenomics assembly of the A DSS colitis mouse model was used to assess the... | reverse complement strand
GTACCAGTGCATGACGCCCCGCTCGGCCTCCTCCGGCATCCGCTCCCGGATCAGCGCCGTCATGATCGTACTCGCATAGCCGGTCAAGTCCTGGCCGTCCAGGGTGATGGGATCATCATCCATGTCTCCGTATTCGTTGGGCTCGAACAGGTCGGCGGTCATGGGCGCGAACAGCTTCAGCGTCTGAACAGGCGGCGGCAGGACGCTGAAACTGTCCTGTCCCAGCACCAGTCCGAGGTCCCGGCCATCGTCCCACTTGACATGGAAGGCGCCGATGTCATCGATCCTCTCCAGCGTTCCCATACTGCCCGGTTTAAGCGGCTGGGTATCGTCCTTCATCTCCCGGAGCCGGACCCGCCAGCCCTCCGGGAATTGCTGGCGCAGAAAGTCCAGCCACTCTTGTACTCAACCGTATACTCCGCCGACAGGAGCTGCGCCCGCACTTCCTTCAGGTATTTTGTTCTCATTTCCTGCTTCATAGTAATATCTGCAGCCTTCTTTCCTCTGAATTTGTTTGCGGCGCCCTTTTTGCCGCAGCTCATATGGGGGTATAAAACAACGTTGTTATTGGTGAGCTTGAAGCTCTCAAATGGCTTTCGTCCTGCCCTCCTGGTCATTGCCGCTTTACGCGGTTCGATCTCTTCTGGCGTCAGAGACGGACCGCCGTAGTTGGTAGGCAACGTGATCGCTCCTTTCATCGATTGGTATCCGAAACGATATCACAACTGGTTTGTAACGGCTATTCACTATTTTTAACTAATTTTGAGCGGTTCTCTCTCCGAAATGTTCAGAGCGCCCTTTTTGAAATAGAAAAGCACCGAATCTGCTGACTGGCATAGTCAACAAATTCGGCGCTGAAACTTCGTATAAAATACTGCTGTCAAATACCGTGTGCCTGTGCCCTTGAAAAAGGGCACTTTTGGATAAGCGGCGGGTTTTTTCGGAAATAGGGGAGTTCGAACCCCTCCGGTCGTAGTGGAAAGGGGCAAAATATCCACTTTTGCGAATTTTGAAATCCGGGAAAACAAAAAGACGAAACAATTGGGGCTCTAGGCGTTCATGCCCAGATATCCAGATTGTTTCGTCTTTATGGTGGAGACTACTGGACTCGAACCAGTGGCCTCATGCGTGTGAAGCATGCGCTCTAACCAGCTGAGCTAAGCCTCCAGATACGTATTTGATTTTCTGCCCATAAGACGCCGTGCATCACGACGTCTTATGGGGTGGTGACCCGTACGGGATTCGAACCCATGTTACAGCCGTGAAAGGGCCGTGTCTTAACCACTTGACCAACGGGCCGTCGTCAGAGCAAAATCCGTTCTGATCCTTTTCTTCAAAAATCTGTGGATTTCTGAAGAGCTTGGGTAAAGAGGGGGAGACGGGCTTCCATGAAGCGCCGCAAGGCGCTTCATGGAAACTTGGTAGCGGCACCTGGATTTGAACCGGGGACACTGCGGGTATGAACCGCATGCTCTAGCCAACTGAGCTATGCCGCCATGTCTGCCATCCGTAACGGACAAGTGATACTATAGCAGAAAGCCCCGGGTTTTGTCAAGCCCTTCCTTAATTTTTCTTCAAAATTTTCTTCTGGGCCGGGAGGGCTCCGCTGAGAAGGAAAAATTTTTTGAAATTTCCCCTTGACTCTTCCCCCGGGAGAGGGCTTATGCTGTTTTTGAGCTCAACATTCGCAACGTTGTGGAGGTACCGCTATGCTGAAGATCGGCGAATTTTCCAGACTCTCCAGAGTCGGCATCCGCTCCCTGCGCCGCTACGACGAGGCCGGGCTTCTGGCCCCGGCGTCCATTGACCCCTTTACCGGCTACCGCTACTACAGCGAGCGCCAGCTTCCTGTCGCCAACCGCATCCGGGCCCTCCGGGACATGGGCTTTTCCCTGGCCGCTGTCCGGGAGGTGCTGGGCTGCTACGATGACTCTGGGGCGCTGGAGCGATGCCTGCTGCTCCAGCGGGCGTCGGCTTGGGAGGAGATGGAGGAGGCGCGGAAGCGGCTTCGCCTATTGGACACAGCCTTGGAACGGCTGAGAAAGGACGAAACGATGATGAAATACGATGTTACCATTAAAACCCTGCCTGAGCGTCATGTCGCCAGTGTCCGGCAGATCATCCCCAGCTATGACCGGGAAGGGGACCTGTGGCATATCTACTGCCAGGAGACTGCCCAGATGAACATTCAGGACGGGGACCCGGTGCTCTGCACCGCCATGTACTGCGACGGGGAGTTCAAAGACCAGGACGTGGATGTGGAAATCCAGAAAAACGTGGTGGGAACTTACCCCGATACGGAACACGTAAAGTTCAAGACCGTCCCGGCGGTGCAGGTGGCCTCCGCCACGTTCCGGGGAAGCTACGACCAAATTTCCGCCGTGAACGAGGCTGTGGCGGCCTGGGTGGAGGACAACGGCTGGACCTTTGACGGCCTCTTCTTCAACATTTACCACGTCAGCCCCCACGAGACCCGGAATCCCGGCGAGTTCGTCACCGAGGTCTGCTATCCTGTGAAGCGGAAATGAGAAAGGTCCCCCGGCGGTTTTCCGCCGGGGGACTGCTTTTTACCGCGGGAGGAACTGAATGTTCACATCCACATTGCCGCCGATGCCGGCGACGGAGCACTTGCTGGAGAACTGCCAGTAGTCCGGCTGATAGTAAAGGGTCGGGCACAGCTTCTCCGAGCTCTCGCTTTTATACTCGGGATACCAGCAGAGGTACGGTGCGATGGCCCCCTGGTCGTACTTCACGTAGCTGACATAGGTCCCGGCGTAGATCATGGGCGTGTAGCCCGCCTCCTGAATGCGTTTGCAGAAGGCGATGGCGCAGGCGGTGGCCATCTCCGGCGAGGTGCCGTAGACCCGGTAGGTAGAGTCGTGCATTTCCCAGTCATAGGCTACAGGGCCGTTGATGTTCAGGCCCCGGAGGCGATCGATGACGAAATCCGCCTCCTCGATGGCCTCCTCTACGGTGATGGCCTGGGCGAAGAAGTACACGCCGGTCTCGATCCCGGCGGCCATGGCGCCCTCGATATTCTGGCGGTAGAAGGCGTCCTCGCTGATTTTGCCGGAGGAGTAGCCCCGGAGGCCGATGCGGACCATGGCGAACTCCACACCGTCGCTCCGAACCGCCTGCCAGTCGATGGTCTCGTTTGCGCTGGCCCGGTTCTGATAGGCGGAGACGTCGATGCCGAAGCGGGTGCGGAACTGGGAGCCGGTGTAAACCAGCCGGTCCGGGTGGTCCGCAGCCCAGATGAAGTCTCCGTTCTGGAGCTGATTCCGCTCTGTGCCCGCGTAGACGGGGATCTTCCGGTCGTTGTAGTCGATGGTCTCCCCGGTGGTAACGCCGGGGGTGTAGACCTCGCTGGGCTGGATGCCGGGCCCGGCGGGCTGTTCCGGCGTTACCGGGGCGCTGGGGTCCGCAGGAGTGGGCACCACGACAATGCCCCAGTCAAAGTCATTCCCCGAGCCGGGGGTCCCGGGCTCTTCGGGGCGGACAGGCTGCGCCGGGGTCACCGGGTCCACAGGCGTGACGGGGGCCTCGGTTGAAGTGTTGAGAATCTGAGGCGTGACAGAGCTGAAATTCCGGATTTCCCCGGAGACCGTCACGTTGTCCAGGGTAACGGCCCCGGTGACGCCGGGGGCGATGAGCAGGTCTCCGGTGACGGTCATATTGGACAGGTCCGCGCCGCCCGCGGCGTTGATGAGGAGACTGCCCTCCACGCTGCTGGAGTAGCTTCCGCTGGTTTGGATCAGGACCTGGATCATGTTGTTCAGCAGGTTCACCAGCTCCGCCCGGGTCAGGGCCTCCGTGGGGCGGAAGCTGTTGTCCGTCGCGTCGGTGATCCAGCCCCGGGCGGTGAGCTCCGCGATGTAAGGCCGGGCGTAGCCCGCCACCTGGGCCTCGTCGTAGTAAGCCAGGGCGTTGTCCGTTCCCCCTAGCTGGAAGGCCCGGGCCACCATGGTCATGGCCTGCTGGCGGGTGATGCTGTCTCCCGGCAGGGCCTTGCCCTCGCTGCCCAGGTATACCCCGGCGGCGTTGAGCTTCAAAATGGAGTCCTCCCAGCGGTTCCCCGTGGTGTCGGAGAAGGTCCCGGCGGGGGCGGCAGACTGGAACTGGAGGAAGCGGTCCAGAATTCCGGCGAAGGCCCCCCGGGTGATGGAGGCGTCAGGCCGGAAGGACCCGTCGTCGTAGCCCTGGAGCACGCCGTACTCCTGGCTCCACTTGTTTACGCTTGCCTCGGCCCAGTGTCCGCCGGTGTCGGTGAAGGCCATGGCGGGGGTGAGGAGCAGAGCCCCGGTCATAAGGCCGGAGAGGATGCGCTTGGGCAGTCGAATGTGACGCATAGCAGGTTCCTTTCGTCGTTTTTTGTCGATTGAATGTGTAAAAAAATTCCGCCGCCCGTCGGAGCCGCGGAAGAGGGTCCTCGCTGACAATTGCTTATTATAAAGGAAAACCACCCGATGGTCAAGACGCCGGGTGGTTTTTTGTGGAAACCAATTATTGGTACTCAATGCGGAGCCGCAGCCGTTTTCGCTGGGGGAGGGGGCCGCCTGGCTCCTCCCGGGCGACGGAATCTCCCCGGAACACCGACAGGGCCAGGCCGATAAGGGCCATGTCCACCACCGTCTGGAAGTTCCCCACCACTAGGGGCAGGCTGGCGGAGAACAGCACAAAGCCGAAGTTCAGCGCCGCACTGAACAGGGTTTGAAGCCCCAGCGTCAAGGTTACCGCCAGCACCACCAGACGGCCCGGCAGATAGCTCTGCCGCAGGCCCTTCACCAGCAGCCAGAGGAACAGACCCCCCAGCGCCGCCAGCAGGACCAGCAGGGGGACCCAGCCCCAGGCCGCCGCCATGGAGGCGGGGAGAAAGTCGTGGGAGAAGTCGATGGGCCGCATCTCCTGGCCGCCGCTGGTTAAGACGCGGACCCGCGCCCCGGCGTGGACGGCGATACCAACGCTCCCATGCTGCCGGAGGGGCGGGACGTCCTGCCATAACGCCTGGAGAATAAAGCCCATGAAGCCCTTGGCCTTTTTGTCCTGCATCGGGTGAAGGGCAATTTGCACCCTCCCTAGAAACGAATTGAGATAGCCCCGGGAAAGGAGATAGGTCAGCATGACGGCCGGGACCGCCAGTACTGCCGCCAGTCCCTTCCAGCAGCCAACACCGAACCAGTCCCGCCCGGCGGCGTATAGAGTCAGCGCCAGGCCGGAGAACAGCAGGACAAACAGCCCAAAGCTGCTGGGTGTGAGGCAACAGACCGCCGCCAGGGGAACACCGCCTAAAATAGAAAGGAAAACACCTTTCCACCTGATGTTCCGCCATGTGTAAAGCCAAAAGGCATAGGCTATGGGATAGAGTAGAAGTATGTATTGGGTATAATAGGCCACGCCTTGCGCCGCCGTAATGTACAGTGTTGCTATCCCAACTGCCAGCGCCCCGACGTATATGGCCCGGGCGTGCCGGACCAGACGGGAGACGTCCAGGAAATACATGCCCAGCATGACCGCCGTGCCCAGGCCCAGGGTGGACAGAGCTCTTGACACGACCAGAGCTTCTCTCACATAGGGCTGGCGGAAGACCACCCGCAGGACCGCTCCCGCCGCCGCCAGCGCGATGGTCAGCCCCAGCAACCCCCACTGGGGCCGGGGCCGGTGAACGGCATCCAATTCCGTTCCCACGGTGACCGGGTCCCCCATATCCCGGACCGCCAGCCGCTCCGCCTCCTCCGGGGATTTGCCCTCCTGGAGAAACGCGTCCCTCTGGTCCGCCAGGTGCCGTTCCAGCTCCCGGATCAGCACGGGCCGGGCCCGCTTCCATCGAATCTGCTCCTGGACCGCTTCCAGGTAAGCCCGCATCGTCTCAGGCAAGGCACGCACCCCCCATCAGCACCCGGCCCACAGCCCCGCCGTAGGCGTTCCAGGCGCTTTCCTTCTCCCGCAGGGCGCCCCGACCCTGCATTCTCAGGTCGTAGTACCGCCGGGCCTTGCCGGACTCCGCCGTTTGCTCATAGGCGGTGACGAAGCCCTTTTCCTCCAGAGTGTGGAGAAGGGGATAGAGGGTCCCCGCTTTCAGGCGGAAGGCGTCCTCGCTCCGCCGCCGCAGCTCGTCGATCATCTGGTAGCCGTACAGGTCCCCGTCCTCCAGCAGCTTTAAAACCAGCAGGGACATGCTTCCGCTGACCAGGCCCTTTTCCAGTTCCATGCGCGGCCTCCTTATATATAGATTACCGATATATCGATTATCTATATTATAGATCGGCAGCCTATATATGTCAAGAGGGAAACGAGAGAATTTCGCGGCTTCCACCAAAATCCGGGAGAATTTTTGTAAAATTCCTTGACAGGGCAGGAAGGCGGCGGATACAATAGAAAAATCAGATTTTGAAAAATGAGAGGTCGTTTTATGAAAACACCCTTTGTCACAAAAGATCAGCTGGAGGCCGCTGCCGCTCAATACCCCACGCCCTTCCACATTTACGACGAGAAGGGCATCCGGGAGAACGCCCGGCGGCTGAAAGCCGCCTTTGCCTGGAATCCCGGCTTCCGGGAGTACTTCGCCGTCAAGGCCACCCCCACCCCCGCCATTTTGAAGATCCTTCACCAGGAGGGCTGCGGCTGCGACTGCTCGTCTCTGGCGGAGCTGGCCCTGGCGGAGCGCTGCGGGATCACCGGGGAGGAGGGGATCATGTTCTCCTCCAACAACACCACGGAGGAGGAGTTCCAGGCCGCCCAGCGCCTGGGGGGGATCATCAATCTGGATGATATCACCCTCATCGACACCCTGGTGGACGCCGTGGGGAAGGTCCCGGAGAAAATCTGCTGCCGCTACAACCCCGGCGGGGTGTTCACCCTGGGGGAGAGCCGGGACTGCGTGCAGGTGATGGACACCCCCGGCGACGCGAAATACGGCATGACCCGGCCCCAGCTGGCGGAGGCGTTCCGGCGGCTGAAGGGACTGGGGGTCAAGGAGTTCGGCCTTCACGCCTTCCTGGCCTCCAATACGCTGTCCAACGACTATTATCCCGCCCTGGCCCGCATCCTCTTCCAGCTGGCGGCGGAGCTCCAGGCGGAGACGGGCTGCCGGGTCACGTTCATCAACCTCTCCGGCGGCGTGGGTGTGCCCTACCGCCCGGAGGAGCCGGAGAACGACATCGCCGTCATTGGCGAGGGCGTGCGGAAAGCCTATGAGGAGATTCTGCTCCCCGCCGGGATGGACGGCGTGGCGCTGTATACGGAGCTGGGCCGCTATATGCTGGCTCCTTACGGCCATCTGGTCACCCGGGTGATCCATGAGAAACACATTTATAAGGAGTATATCGGCGTGGACGCATGTGCCTGTAACCTGATGCGCCCCGCCATGTACGGCGCGTACCACCATATCACGGTGATGGGGAAGGAGGATGCCCGCCGGGACCACAAGTACGACGTGGCGGGGAGCCTCTGCGAGAACAACGACAAATTCGCCGTGGACCGAATGCTGCCCAAGGTGGACGTGGGGGACCTGCTGGTGATTCACGACGCGGGGGCCCACGGGTTTTCCATGGGCTACAACTATAACGGCAAGCTCCGCTCGGCGGAGCTGCTCCTCCGGGAGGACGGCGGCGTGGAGCTGATCCGCCGGGCGGAGACGCTGGAGGATTATTTCGCGACGCTGGTCTGGTAAGTTCCTTTCCTTGAAAGGAAAGGAACCAAAGGAACTTTCGTTCGCTCTGGTCGCCTGGAGTTCAGCCGGGGCGAAGCGGCGGCAGCGAAAAACCGCCTGGGAAGTACAGTCCCAGGCGGTCTTTTCTGTTTTAAAGTTTACGGAGTGCGTCCACCAGAGCGGTTTTGCCTTCGGTCTTTTCGTCCTTCATCTTGATGACCCGGGCGGGGCTTCCCGCTACAACGGCGTTGTCGGGCACGTCCTCAATAACCACGGCCCCGGCGGCTACCACGGCGTTTTTGCCGATATGGACCCCCTCAATGACCACGGCGTTGGCGCCTACCAGCACCCCGTCCTCCACGATGACGGGCGTGGCGGAGGCAGGCTCCACCACTCCGGCCAGCACGGCTCCCGCGCCGATGTGGCAGCGGGCCCCCACGGTGGCCCGGCCGCCCAGCACGGCCCCCATGTCAATCATGGTGCCCGGGCCCACCACGGCGCCGATGTTGATAACGGCCCCCATCATAATGACGGCGCCCTGGCCGATTTCCACCTTCTCCCGGATGATGGCGCCGGGCTCAATCCGGGCCTGGACGCCTTTCAGGTCCAGCAGGGGAACGCCGGAGTTCCGGCGGTCGTTTTCCACAACATAGTCGGTAACCTTATCCCGGCTGGCCTCCAGGATGGGGCCCAGCTCGGCCCAGTCGCCGAAAACCGTGAAGCTGTTTCCGGAGCCGAAGACCTGGGCGGAGCCGAAGTCCACGGGGCCGGCGGTGTTGACGTAGAGCTTCACCGGGGTCTTTTTTTCCGAGTTTGCGATATAGTCGATGATTTCCTGGGCGTTCATAAAAAACCTCCGTAAAAATGCTGGCCGCGCTGCCGCCGCATAGACTTGGTGTTAGTACAGGATACATAGCGTGTTAACGTTCTTTTGGTTCCTTTGCCGCAAGCGGCTCTGAGGCTCTGCTGCTCATGCGCTGCATTCGCAAAGAGCCTCACATCTTTCAAGAAAAGGAACTCACTCTCCGAATAAGATTTTTTGCAGGTCGTATGCTCCGTTGGGCTTCCCTGGCAGCAGCCGGGCCATGTGCAGCGCGCCGTTGACGAAAATCTGGCGGCTGGCCGCCCGGTGGGTGAACTCCAGCTCCTCGTCGGGGCCGAAGAAGTGGACGGTGTGGGTCCCCGCCGCGGTGCCGCCCCGGAGGGCGTGGACGCCGATCTCCTCCTTCCGCCGCCGGCCAGTGTTTCCCTCCCGGCCATAGACCGGCGTCAGGGCGTGGGCGGGGTCGATGGCCTCCAGCAGCAGCTTGGCGGTGCCGCTGGGGGCGTCGGCCTTCTGGTTGTGGTGGGTTTCCGTCAGCTCGATGTCAAAATCGGGCTTCAGCACCCCGGAGACCGCCGCCAGGGCCCGGTAGAGCACGGCGACGCCCAGGGAGAAGTTGGCGCTCCACAGCACCGGGGCGGAGGTCCCCAGGGCCTCGACCTGCCGGAGCTGCTCCGGGGTGAAGCCGGTAGTGCCGGAGAGCAGGGGGGTCCCGGTCCGGCGGACGTAGGAGGCGATTTCCGGCAGGGCCTCGGGCCGGGAGAAGTCGATGACCACGTCGGCCGCCCGGCCCAGCTTCCCCAGCCGGTCCAGGTCCTCCCGGCCGAAGGCGGCTTCGATCTCGTCCCCGGCAGCCTGGGCGGTCTCCTGGATCAGGCGGCCCATTTTCCCCCGGCCGATCAGAATATACCTCACAGCAGTCCCGCCTCCTCCAGCATGGCCCGGAGGGCCTTCTGGTGCTCACCGCTCATCTCGCACAGGGGCAGGCGCATGGGGCCCGCGTTCAGGCCCATCATATTCATGGCGGACTTGACGGGAATGGGATTCACCTCCATGAAGAGGCCGTTCATCAGCTCCAGGTATTTCAGCTGGTTCTCCAGGGCCCGGGCCTGGTTTCCGCCGGCGTAGTCCGCCACGATTTGATGGCACATGCCGGGCATCACGTTGGCGAAGACGGAGATGACCCCGCTGCCGCCGATGCTCATCAGGGGCAGGGTGATATCGTCGTTGCCGGAGTAGAGGGCGAAGTCCGGGCCCACGCAGCGGGCGATCTTCATGGCGTAGGACATGTCTCCGCTGGCCTCCTTGATGCCGCAGATCTGAGGATGCCTGCTGAGCTGTTCCACCACGGAGACGGGGATGGAGCAGCCGGTGCGGCCCGGAACGTTGTAGAGGAGGCAGGGGATCTTCACCCGGTCCGCCGTATCGGCGAAGTGGCGGACCATGCCCTGGGGATTGGCCTTGTTGTAGTAGGGGGCGATAAGCAGCAGGGCGTCGGCCCCCATATCCTGGTATTCCACGCTCTTCTCGATTTGGGTGGCGGTGCAGTTGGAGCCGCTGCCCACGATGACGGGCACCCGGCCGTTCACCACCTTGACGGTGTGGGCTACCACGGAGGCGTCCTCCTCGTGGCTCATGGTGGGGTATTCTCCGGTGGTGCCCAGGGTGAGGATGCCGTCGGTCCCGGCGGCGATCTGCCGCTCCAGGAGTTCGGTGAGGACGTCGAAGTTGACGCTGCCGTCCTCGTGGAAGGGGGTGATCATGGCGACGATGGAGCCGGTGGGGTTGTTGAATTTCATTTGAGTGCCCTCCAGATGTTGATATAGTTGGGGGATGGCGGTTTCATATAAAAAAAGCCGGTAGAGGCCGCGCTCCTACCGACAGGCTCCACGCCGGAAACGGCATGGCGGTTCTGTAAGCGGATAGCGCCCCCGCGGCGCATCGCCGCGGACAGTCCCGGAGGTCTTCCCGCCGGGCCCACCCTCCGCCCATGCCTGGGCGAAAGATTCGGCGGAGCTGCCTCCCTCGCGTTCCCAGCCTGCCGGCTCCCGCGACCTCATCGTCTCCGCGCCTCTATCTCATTTTTTGCTATCATATCATCTTCCAACCTCGGTTGCAAGGGGGGAAGTGGAAAAAACTCTTGTGGAAACCGACAAAAACACTGCTGGCCCTTGCCTCCCGCCAACAAGGCGTGTTATATTAGAAAGCGCTGAATATCATGGAAAAAGAAGGAGGCAACGCCATGCTGTCCGTTGTCGAGTACCGCCGCGCCCTGCACCGTATCCCCGAGCTGGACGACCGTCTGCCGGAGACCTGCGCCTATGTCCGTTCCGCCCTGGCCAGCTTTGAGCTGGAGGCGTTTTCCCCTATTCCCTCCAGTGTCTGCGCCTTCCTGGACGCGGGAAAGCCGGAGACCGCGGCCTTCCGGGCGGATATGGACGCACTGCCCATTGAAGAGGCCACCGGCCTGGCCTTTTCCTCCGGAAATACCGGGGCCATGCACGCCTGCGGCCACGACGGAAACACCGCCATGGCCCTGACCCTGGCGGAGTACGCCGCTTCCCACCGGGAAGCGCTGCCCCGGAACGTGCTCTTTCTCTTCCAGCCCTCTGAGGAGACCACCGGCGGCGCGGAGCGGCTCTGCGAAACCGGTATTTTGGAGCAGTACCACGCGGCCCGGGTGTTCGCCATGGCATAGGCCCGGCGGAGATACTCCGCTCCCGCCGCCAAGGCGTCGATC
>ERZ779623.734-NODE-734-length-11239-cov-5.004649_pt1 | contig 11239 bp, 6 predicted proteins | sample MGYA00514189_ERZ779623 | MGnify/ENA primary metagenome ERZ779623 (study PRJEB29562, sample SAMEA4376712) | mouse gut metagenome | isolation source: Cecum | study: EMG produced TPA metagenomics assembly of the A DSS colitis mouse model was used to assess the... | reverse complement strand
TGTACTCCATTGCCCCGAAGGTGGTGGCGGTGTCAAAGGCTGCCGCGTCACGCACATCCGCCGGCGTCACAGCGCCAAAGCCATCAGGGAAGCCCTTGTCGTTTGTGGACAGCTGGCAGATGAACGCGTCCACATGGCCTGCCCTTTCATCAGAGGCCAGATACTGGTCCAGCCGACTTACATAGCTGCTGTTGGCCCGGTCCGCCAGCGTGGTGCCGGACACGGCCTCCTTGATGCACTGGGCCCCGTGCTTTTTGGCCAGGAAATCCGCCATAGATTCCTGACCGGAACTGGCCCCTTCTGAGACAGAGGAACCCAGCCAAAAGATGACTTTTCCCGCCAGGGGGCTGTCCGCAATCCCCTGCGTGCTGGCGACGGAGTACTCCTCCCGGTTCCCCTTTAGCGTGACCTTGATGTTCTGCTGCACGGTTTCCCCTCCATAGACTCTCTTGGCTTACAGGGACGGCCGCGACAGCGGCTGGTCTACGCTGATCCCCTCTTCGGACACGTTTTCCAGTATTGAGCCGTCCTTCATCTTGGCGTTGATGACAACCCCGGCCGGATCGAAGGTTTCGCCTTCCTCATACTCCAGCTTCTCCGGCGGCTGTGCGATGGAGAGCTTCCACACAGCAGAGGCCTCCGAAGAAACTCCGCCCGACGGATCGCTGGCAGGATCCCCTTGACGATCAGGGGATCTGTCCGCACAGGCGCCCAGGACAAGGAGAAGCCCAAGCACCGCCGAAATAATAAAGATTTTTTTGTTCATTTCAGTTATCCTCTTATTTCATGTCCTGCCCATTTGATCCAACAAAGCAGGAAACCACGCCCAATACCGCACACAGGAAAAACACGCCCGCAAAGGCCATGCCCATAGCGGCATTTCCGCCGATAAAATTGACTTTGTTCCACACATCGGACAAGCTGGGCACCGCGACACGGAGCACTACCCCAAAAGCGGCGGCATAAAACGCTGTAGGCACAAAAGCGGCAAATTTCAGCCGGGTGAACACCGTCAGCGCGGCGGAGCCCGCGCCTGCCAACGCCAGGGCAAAGCCAATGAATGTAAACGTTTTGTCTGTTCCGTCAAGCACAATATACAGGACAGCGCCCAGCAGGGCTGTGGCCCCCGCAATCAGATTCATATAAAACCCCAAACCCCGGTTTTTAAACACATTCTTCATCTCAGCGTCTCTCCTTTTTTACGTAAGCATTCCAGGCAAACATCCCCAGGGATGCCACGGCCAATAGAGCAAGGGCGGCGCAAACAGCAATCAGCGCCGGCTGCCACCAGTAAACGGTCTCATGGACGACAGTTTCTTCTGCCAATCCGTTAATCAGAATGCTTCGGCTGTGGGCATAATAGAAATGCTCATTGGCTGTTTTCATCCAGTTCAGGATGTTTCCGTCCCGATCTTTGATCGCCAGATTGGTCAGCTCGCTGGTGCGCCCGGTGTCGGAGAGGAACAGATCGGTGCCGCTGGTGATACACTCGGCAGTGAGCACATAATCAGAGGCATCCTTGGAGGAATCGGTGATATTGATGCCCTTAAAGCCCCATTCGTTGCGGAGGATCTCCACCTGTGCGCCGTAGTGGGCAGGTGACGCGGTCATCCCGATCCGATTGTAGCTGGTCATGACGCCCAGACCGCCGCCATCGCTCAACGCGCCTTCAAATGCCTTGAAATAAATCTCCCGGCAGGCCTGCTCAGTGGCAAAAGTGGCCACACCATGGCGGTTGACCTCCTGGTCGTTGAGACAGAAGTGCTTGAAGCCGGTGATGACGCCCTTTTCTGTCATGGGTTGGGCGTTGGCACGGCTCATGAGATAGCTCATCAGGCCGTCCTCGGAGAAATACTCGCTGTTGCGGCCCAGGTAGGCAGTCCGATGAATGTTGGCGCCGGGACCAAACACCATGGTAACGTCGGCATACATGGCGTCCTCCGCCATAAGGGCGCCCCGCTCCCTGGCCAGATCCAGGTTAAATGTGGCGGCCTGGATCGGCTCATCCACAAACAGGGTGCAGCCCTTCCGGTTCCCCTTGGTATAGCTGCCCTGAACGCCGCAGGGGCCGTTTGTGGAGGCATTTGCGGGCTTACCCACTTCAGGGATGGCCACATTGCCCCGGTTGTCACCGCAGATGGTGGCCAGCTGGTTGATGCTAAGCTGATCGATAAACGTCTACCATTGATCCGCCCCGAACTCCACATCCTTCATGCTTACCAGCTTCAAGCCAGCGTCCTCACCGAAAACCATATCGCCGGTATCCGGGGCGTCGCCGGGCTTTTGATAGGTTTTCCCGATCATTAGCTCCGCCATGGCGTCCGTGGCGGTCAGGCCGGTATAGCTCTCAGGGAAGGTGTTCCAGTCCGACCTGCTCAGATAGGTGACAGTGCCGGGAAGATACTCGTTCAGGTCAGCATCTTGAAGCTGGTTGGACACGATGGCCCCAGTTGTGGGGCTGAGTGCATAGGTAGTGTTGTCGTACTGCCCCAGCTCTGCTTTTACCGCATTGGAGGGAACGCCGGACACAGGGTTCCCCTTTTCATCAAACAGGCCCTCGATCCCCCTGGCGGCCATAATGTTGTTCAACGCGTCATGGCTGCTGCCGCCGATGGCAAACCAATAATCCCCTGCGTCAAATATGTAGCAGCCGGTCTTGGAGGGATCCGCGCCGTTTTCAGCGTTCTCATCATAAACTGCGAAATAGTAATCAGGCACGGTGATGGTGACCGTCTCGCTTTCCCCAGCCGCCAGCCCGCTTGATTTCTGGAAGCCGATGAGCTGGATGGCGGACTTCTCGGCCTGTCCAGGCTCCCAGGGGAGCTGGGCGTAGAGCTGGACCAATGCTTTGGACTTTCCATCAAATCCGCCGTTGTTGGTAACCTTTACAGCAGCGGTGACGGTGTGCGCACTTTGATCCCAGAGGATGCTCTCCACCGCCTGGGTGAACTGGGCGTAGGACAGGCCATAGCCGAACGGATAAGCCATCTCAGCGGCATAGTCCCAGCCGCCATCGCTGGCAAACGCTCCGGCAGGGCCGTTGGCGTCGTTGATGCCCAGCACCTGGTCCTGGTAGCGGGTCTCATAGTATTTGTAACCAACATAGATCCCTTCCGCATACACCAGGTAGCGGTCGCCGTACATCTTCTCCAGATTGGTGAATTTGTAATCGCCAAAATTCTGCATGGCGGGCGCGGACAAGGAACTGGAGGCCCAGGTGTCCGGCAGATGCCCGGACACATCCGCCGCTCCCGTAAGGATATCCATCAGCGCGATAAAGCCATAGTCGCCTGCCGCGCCGAACACGAGGCAGGCATCCACCCCGTACTCTTCATATTCGATCCACTCGATATCCATGGCGAACGGGCTGTTGATGAGGACCACGGTTTTCCCGAACTTCCCGCTGTCATGGATCATCCTCAGCAGATCTGCTTCTTCCTGGTGGAGGGACAGCATGGGAACGCCATCCGCGTCCAGAGGATCAAGGTCAACACCTTCCCCTCCGTAACGGGTAAGCAAGACAATGGCCACGTCATTGTACTGGGATGCATAGGAGCTTTTCAGCGTGTCGGTGTAAAAGCTGGCGGGCGCTTCGCCCACAGTAGAACCGCCCCGGGTCGCCACCGAGGTGCGGACGATGCCGCTGTTTGCATATGCGTCCCGCATGGTGGGATTGACCTGGAAACCGGCGGCCTCCAAGGCGGTATACAGTTCGCCGCCCCGGTCAGCGTTAAAGCTGGCGTTTCCGGCATTGGATTTATAGATGGGGTCGTTGACTGAATTGCCAAAAACAGTAACGCTCCGCTCACCAGCGGCCAGAGGAAGCGCACTGTTTTCGTTCCGCAGCAGCACCGTCCCCTCGTACATAGCCCGAATATTATGATCCCGTTCATCTGCAATAAGGCGGTCGGCGTTCTCCGCATTCAGCGGCCCGTAAGCGGAGGGATAGTAATTGGTGTCCCCGCTCACTTCAATGCTTTCGCCGGTGATGCCCAAAAAGCTGTTTACATAGCCGCTGTAATAAAATGCAGAGCTGGTAAGGCTCAAGGCGGCAGACAGCAGCAGGGCAAACACCGCAGCCAGTCCCAGCCATTTCTGATATTTTTTCTTCATGACGTGCCCCCTGAGATGTTTTCGGGCCGCAGCCACAGTTCGTGGAACTGCGGCCCGCTGAATTGTTGCAGATCAGCCGCCTTTCGCTGCTTTTTTACTGCGCACCACCATAAACGCGCTGCCCACGGTGAGCAGGGCGCACACGCCGGTGGCGGCGTACAGCGCGATCCGCCACAAGGGGGTCACACTGACAACAGTAGCGTTGCCCATGTTCATGGCGTTGGTCCGGGTGATGCTGAATACCACGTTCTTGGCCGCGTTGTGGACCGCCGCGGCGATGGCCGGATCATTGCCGGTCCCGTCCAGGGTACCCATGCCGCCCTTCTGGCCGCACCAGTAGTCCTGTCCGGCCAGCACGCCCATCCGGTAGTCCATCCACTTGGCGTTGATGGCCATGTCGGTGATGGCGGAGCCCTCCATGCCCCATTCGTCCCGGAGCACGCCGGTCATGAGACCGTGGTGGGCGCCGGACCACACCGCGCCGATGCGGTTGAAGGAGCTCATGACATTGGAAGCGCCGCCCCGGATCGCACCTTCAAAGCTCTCCAGATACAGCTCCCGGATGGACTGCTCGTTGGCCCACACAGAGATCCCATACCGGCCCTGTTCCTGGTCATTGAGGGCGAAGTGCTTCACAAAGGCCAGCATCCCCCGGTCGTGGAGGCCCTGGACCTGGGCGGCGGCGATCTCGCCGGACAGCCAGCCGTCCTCGGAGTAATACTCGTTGTGCCGGCCCAGATAGGGGCTCCGGTGGATGTTCACGCCGGGGGCGTAAATGCCGGCCACGGCGGCTGCGTTGTCCCCGGACTGGGCGTGGAGCATATCCTCGCCCATGCACTTGCCCACCTCCTGGATCAGCTCTCGGTTATAGGTGGCCGCCATCACATCCTCGGAGGTAAAGGCCATGCCGTTGGCCCCGCCCACGATGCTCTTGGTGAAGCCGGTGGGGCCGTCAAATTCCTGGGTGGCGGGCAGGTTGATGGCCGGGAGCACCTGGGTCTGGTAGGAGCCGTTATAGATCAGGTTCAGCATATCTTCGTAGGAGAGCTGGCCGATCAGCTCATCCCAGGCAGGGTCGTCATAGTCCTTGTCCACAAAGTCAATGGCGTTGAGGGAGCCGCCCGTCCCGGCGGCGGGAGCCTGGCTCACGTCGGACCAATAGAGCTGCTTGTACTGCTCCACCAGGGCGTCCCTGCCGGCGTCCTCATGGGTCAGGCCGTCGTCCCACATGCGTCTGTAGCCCGAAGGCTCACAGTGGCCTGGGGGAAGGTTCCGGTCCAGTTGCTGCGGGTGAGGTAGACCACCTGCTGATCCTCCGCGCCCTCGTACTTATTCAGATCGGCGTTGTCGAACAGGTTGGTGATGGGCTTGCCGGTGACGGAGGACACAGCATAGGTGGTGGTATCCAGGGCAGGGTTATTCCATTTGGCCGTGAGGGCCGCGTCGCCGATACCGGTCATGCGGGAGGCATCTGCCCCCTTGGCCATCAGGATGTTGTTGATGGCGTTGTGCGCGTCAGTACCCACGGTGAAGTAGTAGTCTCCGGCGTCCAGGATGTAGGTCTTGGCGGCGTTGGCGTCATAGCTGGTCAGATCCTCTTTCAGGACGCGGATATCAAAGTGCTCGGTCTCGCCGGCCTTGATCTCCTTTTTGTCAAAGCCGCACAGCTCCACGGCGGCCTTCTCAATCCCGTTCTCCCGGTCATAGTCGGTGTAGGGGGACTGGAAGTAGATCTGCACGGTATGCTTGCCGTCCATACTGCCGGTGTTGGCCACATCCACCCCCACCTGGAAGGCGTCGCCCTGGTCCTCCACGGTGAAGTTGGAGTATTCGAAGGTGGTGTAGCTCAGGCCGGAGCCGAAGGGGAAGGCCACGTCGGCCCTGTAGTCGTACTCCCCGGCGCTGCCCTGGCCCAGCACATAGTCCTCATACCGGGTCTCGTAGTAGCGGTAGCCCACGTAGATGCCCTCCTGGTACACCACATAGTTCATATTGCACTTTTCAATGCCGGGGGCGGTGTTGTTCTGGGCAAAGGCCAGATCCAGCTGGGCGGCGTTGGTATAGGGGAACGCGTCGTAGTTCACCATGGCGGGGGAGGAGTGGTTGTCCTTCAGGAAGGTGTCCACGATCCGCCCGGAGGGGTTCACCTTGCCCGCCAGGATGTCCGTCACGGCGGGCAGGCCGTTGATGCCCAGGTTGCCCGTCCACACCACCGCGTCCACATCGTACGCGTCGATGAAGTCCAGCTGGAGGGTGCTGGAGGAGTTGAGCAGCACTACGATTTTCTTGAACACGCCCTGGTCCTTCAGCTCCTTCAGGTTCTGGAGCAGCTCCATCTCCTCCTTGCACAGCCGGAGATAGTCGCCGCCGGTCATGTAAGGCTCCAGCGCCTCCAACCCGCTGGGCAGGTCGGCGCCCTCGCCGGAGGAGCGGGACAGGGTGACCAGGGCGGCGTCGCCATAGTCGGCAAAGGTGGATTTCAGCGCGTCGGTGTACTTTTCCCAGGGCACCTCGTTGATGCGGTATTGGGAGGGGTCGCCGCCGGACAGGGCCGCGTTTTCCCGCTTATAGCCGCTGGTGACATAGAACTTCCACAGGTCGGTGTTCACACACCCCGGCTGGAAGCTGTCCTCCAGCGCGGAGTACAGGCTGGCACCCTCGCCGGTGGAGACGAAAGCGGAACCGGTTCCCACCTTCACCGGGTCCACAGAGGACTGGGAGAAACAGGAGAACTTGGTGTCAGCGGCCAGGGGGAGGGTATCGTCCCGGTTGAGCAGCACCGAGGCCCCCTCCGCCATCACCTGGCGGCACACGTTCCAGTCGTTGGCCACCAGCTCTTCCTCGGAGTCGTAACGGGTCCAGTAGAAGATCTGTGCGTCCGGGTCGGGGATGATGCGCTGGGTCTCGGCGTTCAGCGCTACGTTGATCATGGGCGCGAAATAGTTGGTGATGGGGATTGCAGCCACGCAGATCACTGTGAACACGGCGAAAACCGCCATGGGTATTTTCCAAAAGTTCCTCTTTTTCATAGCTGTCCTCCTGAATGAAAGAAATGGGCGGGCCGCGGGCACAGGTCTCAGCCCTCGGCCCGCCGGATTGCGGTAGATCAGCCGTTCTTTGCTTTCTTTTTGCTGCGGATCAGCATAAACGCGCTGCCCGCGGTGAGTACTGCCATTACACCCGTGGCGGCGTAGATGGCCATCTGCCACCAGGGAGTGATGGCCCGCACGGTGGCGTTGCCCACGTTCATGGCGTGGCTGTGGGTGATGGAGTAGGCGATGTGCTTGACGGCGGTCTGCACGGCCGAAACAATGGCCGGGTCGTTGTCCAGCCCGTCCAGGGTCTCCATGCCCATGCTGTAGCCGTCCCACAGGTCCTGGCCCGCCAGCACGCCCAGCCGGTAGTCCATGTAGGCCGCCATGACGGAGCAGTCGGTGATGGCTGCGCCCTTCATGCCCCACTCGTCCCGGAGGACGCCGGTCATCAGTCCGTGGTGGGCCCCGCTCCAGGTGACACCCAGGCGGTTGAAGGAGCTCATCACGCCCATGCCGCCGCCCCGGGCCACGCTGCCCTCAAAGCCCTCCAGGTACAGCTCGCGGATGGCCTGCTCGTTGGACCAGGTGGAGATGCCGTAGCGCCCCTCCTCCTGGTCGTTGAGGGCAAAGTGCTTGGTGAACACGTACACACCCCGATCCTGGATGGCGGCCACCTCCACGGCGGCTACCCGGCCAGACAGCCAGCCGTCCTCGGAGTAGTACTCGAAATTGCGCCCGCAGTATGGGGTGCGGTGGATATTGGCCCCGGGGCCGTAGATGCCGGAGAACACGGTGCCGGATTCGTCGGTGGCGTGGAGGAAGTCCTCGCCGATGCACTTGCCCATGTTCTCAATGAGCTCCAGGTTGAAGGTGGCGGCCATCACATCCTCAGAGGTGTAGGCCATGGCGGAGGCGCCGCCCATCAGGCTCTTGGTGAAGCCCTGGGGGCCGTTCTCATCGTTGGTGCCGGGCAGGCTGATGGAGGGCACCGGCTGGGTGAGGTGGAAGCCGTTGTAGATGAGGTTGGTCATCTCGCTGTAGGGGATCTGGCTGACCAGGTCGTTCCAGGAGGGGTCGTCCGCCTCGGTCTCGGCGAACATACTGGCGTTGAGCGTGCCGGACACACCCACCTGGGGCATAGTGGCGTCAGCCCAGTAACGGCTCTTGGCGGTTTCCACCATGGCTTTTCGGTCCGCCTCGTTGTGGGACAGGCCGTCCTTCCACATCTGATCGGTGATCTTCAGCGAGACGGTGGAGGGCCAGGTGCCCGTCCAGTCGCTCCGGCTCAGGTAGGTGATATCCTGGCCGTCGTCGCCCTCATACTTGTTCAAGTCGGCATCTTCAAACAGGTTGGTGATGGGCTTGCCGGTGACGGAGGACACGGCGTAAGTGGCCTTATCAAAGGCGGGGTTGTTCCATTTGGACGCCAGCCCGGCGTCCCCGGCGGCGGTCATGCGGCCCTGGTCCGCGCCCTTGGCGGCCAGGATGTTGTTGATGGCGTCATGGGCGTCTTTGCCCACGGTGAAGTAGTAATCGCCGTCCTCCAGGATGTAGGTCTTGGCGTTCATGTGGTCGTAGGAGGTCAGATCCTCCTTCTCCACCGTAATGGTAAAGTGCTCGGTGTCACCGGCGGCGATGAACTTCTTGTCGAAGCCGCACAACTCCACCGCGGCCTTCTCCACCTGGTTGTCGATATCATACTGGGTGTAGGGGGACTGGAAGTAGATCTGCACGGTGTGCTTGCCGTCCACCGCGCCGGTATTCTTCACGTCCACCTCCACCTGGAAGGTATCGCCCTGCTCCTGGACGGAGAAGTTGGAGTACTCGAAGGTGGTGTAGCTCAGGCCGTAGCCGAAGGGGAAGGCCACGTCGGAGCTATAGTCATACTCCCCGGCGTTGCCCTGGTTCAGCACATAGTCCTCATACCGCGTCTCGTAGTAGCGGTAGCCCACGTAGATGCCCTCCTGGTACACCACGTAGTCCCGGTTGCACTTGCCGATGCCGGGGTCGGTGTTGTTCTGGGCGGTGGCCACGTCGTAATCCGCGCCGTTGGTATAGGGGTACGCGCCGAAGTTCTGCATGGCGGGGGAGGAGTGGTTGTCCTTGAGGAAGGTGTCCACGATGCGGCCAGAGGGGTTCACCGTGCCGGCCAGGATGTCGGCCACGGCGGTGATGCCGGTCATGCCCACATCGCCGATCCACAGCACCGCGTCGATGCCGTAGTCGTCCACAAAGTCCAGCTGGAGGGTGTTGGAGGAGTTGAGCAGCACCACGATCTTCTTGAAGGTGCCCTGCTCCTTGAGCTGCTCCAGGTTCTCCAGCATCTCGATCTCCTCTTTGCACAGGCGCAGGTAGTCGCCATCGGTCATATAGGGCTCCAGCTCGGGCAGGCCGCTGGGCAGGTCCGCCCCCTCGCCGCCGGACCGGGCCAGCACCACCAGGGCCACGTCGCCGTACTGGGACCAGGTGCCCTTCAGGGCGTCGGAATACTCGCTCCAGGGCACCTCATTGATGCGGTACTGCGCCTGGTTGCCGCCGGTGGTGTCGGCGTTCACCCGCTTGTAGCCGGCGCCGGCGTAAAACTTCCACTGCTCGGGGTTGACGGAATTGTCGCCGAAGGCCCCGTCGATGGCGGCCTTGAGGGAGATGGCGTCGTCCGCGGACACCTGGCCGGAGCCGGTGCCGCCGTACAGCAGGTTAAAGCTGGACTGGGAGAAGGGGGTGAACTTGGTGCCCGCGGCCAGGGGCAGGGTGTTGTCCCGGTTGACCAGCAGGGCCGCGCCCTCCGCCTCAATGTCGTGGCACAGCTGCTTTTCAAAGGCCACGAGGTCGTCTTCGTTCTCGTAATCGCTCCAGAAATAGATTTTGGCGTCGGGGTCGGGGATGACCTCCTGGGTCTTGGCCCCCAGGGCCACGTTGATAGCGGTGGCAAAGGCGTTGGTGACGGGGATGGCCACGATGCACACCACCAGCAGCAAGGCGGTGACCACTGTGAGGATGGTCCACAGCAGGCTGCCTTTTTTCTTCATAGCATGACACTCCTTTTCTAAAAAAGGCCCCAGGCGAACGAACCGGCCTGGAGCCTTTTTTGCGTTTGGGTCTCGGCTTGCTTCTATGCGCCGGTTACTCGGCCTTGACGGCGGTATTGCCGTCGATGGTCCAGGTCTCGCCGCCCATAGCGCCCCAGATCTGGGCGAAGGCGCCCAGCACGTCCTCGCCGGGGGCGGTGACGGTGAGGGTGTCGCCGTCCAGCACGTAGGTGAAGCCGTCCCGCTCCATGCCGTACTCGGGGTACTTGACCTTCATGTTGGTGTCGTCCAGCAGCACCAGCACCAGACCGCCGGCCTCATAGGAGGCGATGCCCTCCTCCGTGGGCTCACCGCCCTCAGCGGGGGCCTGGCCGCCCTCGGGGGCGGACAGGGTGGAGATGTCCTCGCAGACCAGGGTGTAGCTGGCCGTGTTGCCGTCGCCCAGATTGCGCTCGGCGGTAAAGGTGGCCTTATTGCCGTCCATGGTCACATCCACGGCCTCGCCGCCCAGGGTGATGGCAATGGCCCCGTCGGCCAGGGTCCAGGTGCCGTCGGCAAACTTGTCGTAGCCGGCGTAAACCAGCACCGTGCCGTCGGCCTGGAGGTAGGCGGTGCCGTTGTTGTCCGTGTCGGTGAAAGTGCCCACGTGCTCGGGGGCGGTGAAGTCCTGCTTATAGGCCTGGATGAAGGCGTTGGCGTCGGCGTAGGTCTGGCCCTCCTTGCCCTCCATGGGGGCCACGCGGGTGTAGGACATACCGGGCACCACGGGGAAGGTCAGGTCAAAGGAGTACACCCCGGCCACGTCATAGGCGTAGGCGGTCTGGGCGTTGGACTCAGTGCCCGCCTCGTCCACATAGGCCAGCTTGATCTGAAGGCAGGCCACGCCGTCCTTTTCAACTTCCTTCCAGGTGCCGGACATATAGCTGGCGGTGAAGGTGGGGTTGGTGGCGGCATCGGAGGCGTCGAAGTTGGCGAACATATACTTGTCCGCAACAGCGGTGCCGTCCTCGTTCAGGTTCAGCAGGAACGCGGCGTTCAGCATGGAAGCGTTCTCGCCGGATT
>ERZ779623.733-NODE-733-length-11246-cov-5.617639_pt1 | contig 11246 bp, 9 predicted proteins | sample MGYA00514189_ERZ779623 | MGnify/ENA primary metagenome ERZ779623 (study PRJEB29562, sample SAMEA4376712) | mouse gut metagenome | isolation source: Cecum | study: EMG produced TPA metagenomics assembly of the A DSS colitis mouse model was used to assess the... | reverse complement strand
TCAATGATTTGGTACAGAACACTCCCGCACCCTCCATTGATGCGATACGAGGATCAGCATTATCAAACATTGCATCGAAAATACCAATAGCTGCACCTGCCTCACGAATCTTACTACGCTGCAATGCAAACGAGGCTTCGTTATTTGCCGCAATAGTAGTATGTTGTGCAGCATTAGCAGCACCAACAGCAAACAATTGTTTCCAGAATCCATCACAAGGCTTGAACAGTTCAACATCTACACCAGTAGTAATCTGTCCGGTAGATACGCTTTGAGCGTTCTTATCACCAAACCAGATGAAACGCCAAAACATACGCTTGATTGCTAAATCAAGGGCTGGCATTACTATGTCATCCATGTACTCTGTAGAGGAAAGGTCGGCAATGTCGGTGCCTGTTTTTAGACAATATTCAGCAATTGTTCCTTCCAACTCTTCATAGCACCACTTCAAAGGAATAGACCAGTCACCAATGTTCCACGTCTTCTCTGCTGCAGCAATAGCAGCATTACGATAAGTTGGGTTACATCCAGCGCCTGCCCATCCTACATCTTCCATCTCGCCCGTCCATCCAAGTTTTTGGCCTTGAACTACGTTCTGACGGAAAGTAAAAAACTTCTCCAAATCTTCGTCGATGAAGTTTGTCATAATCAAAAGCTCCTTCAAACTTTTGATAGCCCCATTATCGGGGGTTAAATTTTTAATCTGTTCCCACGTCATAACTCAATCATTTATTATATCTGTTTTTGTTTTTCTCTCTCGCCTCTGCAAGTCTCTTTTCAATCTTGCTTACCGGCTTTTCTTCTTCCGGCCTTTTAGCCTGCGGTGATACGGAACGTTTCGCTGGTGTATAAGCTCCCGTAGCATTTCTCAGCCAAGACTCACCGCCAGCTTTACCAACAGCAGCCAATATACGTGCATCTGATTCACTTTTTGCGTTAGAGCGCAATTCTGCATTTTCAGCTTCCAGTTCAACCACACGGTCTTGCAACGCCTGCACATCTTCATCACTGGATGACGGTTCTTTGATTTCAGTGATAACGCCATCGGTAACAACAACCGTTCGACCATCTTCCAAGACATGTTCACCATCAGGAGAAGCTGGGTCACCTACCTGAATTTCCCCTTCTTCCCGTTCTACCGTCAACTCGTCTCCGGTTGATGTAGTAATTACCATACCGACAGCTTCGGGCTTAGAAACCCCTAGAGCAACTCCTAGCATGTGTAATGCTTGTGCTACTGTCACCTTCTTTTCTTCTTTTGCCATACTTTTACGATTAGAATTATTAATAATTGGTTCTTTTGCAGATGCAGAAGCAGCCGGAACGATGGAAGATACAAATCCCAGTTCGATAGCCTTTTCAGCATTGAACCATCCATCCGTAGCCATTTGAGCTTCTAATACTTCCCGTGTCTGCCCTGTGCGCTCTACATACACAGAGAGAATTTTCTCCTTATCAGCTTGTAGACTTGACTTAAGCTCTTCAAGCTTTTCGATAGTCAATTCACCTATCTTTGCGCTAGGTTGATAAAATGGAGAATGTATAAGAAACTCAGCATGCTGATATGCGCTTCGTCTTTCAAGTGGAGCGGCAAGTAATATCACGGTTGCCATTGACGCACAAATTCCAACAGCTTTGCATGATATCTCTTTTCCAGAAGCTCTCAAAGCATCATATATTGCATACCCTTCAACACAGTTTCCACCACAGGAATGAAGTTCAATATCAATGCGGTTATCGTCAGCCGGTATCCAATCTATGAAACACTGTATATCCGCGAAGGAAATACAATCATCACCAGATAACCAATACTTCATTTTATCGGCTTCCGGCTGAATGTCTTTATTAATGTATAATTTCGCCATATCTCTGCAATTGTTTGAAACAAAGGTATGAAACGAGATACGGGTATAAGAATATAAGAAGGAAATAGCACTGACACGGCATGACAGTAAAAAAAAGGTGAGCAACCGCCCACCCCATCCTTACATCTTTACCTCAGTTGAAAGCCTATCTATAATTCGATAGGTAGTTCTTTCCGCTACACCATATTCGTCAGAAAGATATTGCATGACATACGTCTTTTTGTGACCTTCCTTTATTAGACGCAAATACTCTTTGTACATCTCCAAGTACTTAACATCTGATACCTCCACCGCAACTTCGGACATCATCTCTAGCGCGGTTCTGTTTGCATAAAGCAGTTCGTAAGCTTTCATAAATTACCTAAGTTCTCCAATACTTCTACACGGTTACTAACTGAACTAATCTCTTCAACTGACACAACAGGTCTGGGCATCATCTGTACACCTTTGGCGACTGCTCTAGCCAGCATATCCTCTCCAATGGTCTGATTACTTGATGCAGCCAAGTTGATTGGCACTCCTCCTCCCATCATGTTGAATGATGAAAGAATAGGAGAAAACATGGAAGTGGCTCTGGCCGTGATTACCGATTCACCATTTGACAACTGGGCAGGGACGCTATCACTAGTTCCGGTTCCAGGTCCAACAACTTGACCACCTGATGCGAACTTGGCACTTTTTACCGTTTTGATTGCCGTGGTTATATTAGCAATTACAGTTGCAATGGTGGTAGCTATTGCAACAATATTACCGGGGAAAGGGACTGATTGAGCCTGAGCAACCCCAGCAGCAATCGCTTTACCTGTATTGATAGCAATCTCTGCAAGTGCCAATATCTTTGAAGCCATTGCTAACTCTCTTGAATGTTCACCTGCCGCATCGGCCAAAGCAGATAAAGAATTTGTTATGTCAGCAGCAGCCTGAAACTTCACCTGTTCTATTTCAACCTGCTTATCAGTCAAATCTTGTTTGGCATCAAGATAAGCATTCTCAATCTCAATCTTGCGCAAATTGAAAGCTTCAATACTTTCTCCTTCCATTTGGTGCAAAGACTCTAATTCGACTCTTTTCTGCTCTACTTTGATACGAAGAATTTCTTCTTCATTACCATGAGCTTGAGCAATCTCTGTTTCAAATCTTACCTTAACAGCATCTTGTTGTTTTTTCAATGTATCTGCTTCACGTTGCGCATCTAAATCATCCATCTGTTTGTTATACTTATCACGGATAGCTTGCTTCATCTGCTCAGTAAGTTCCGTATTGGATAACTCCATATCACGCTGAGCAAGGATTTGTTGCATTTTTAGCTGAAATTCCTGCTCACTTCCAGATTTAACGGCGGCTAACTGAGTATCAATAAGTTTCTGACGGTTGGCAATATCTTTCTGTAGTTGTTCATCTGACAGCTTTTGCAACTCCACTTGTAATTGTTGTTCTTTCGCCTTTATTATTTGCTGTATGGCATCCTTAGCCTTTGCGGTTAAGTTCTTCTCCTCAGTTAGTTTACGCTTCAAATCAGCAATCTCACGACTATATGAGAGATTGATTTCCTTACGTCGTTTCTCTCTCTCATCTTTTACTAAAGATAACAGGGCATCTTCGGCTTGCCGGATGGCATCCCGTTCTTTATCCCGCTGTTCTTTAGCAGTCTTAGCATATTCTTCTGCTGCTTTTTTCTTGGCTTCTGCTTCTGCCTTTGCGCTAGCTATACCTTCCTGAATGATAGTATTCTCTTGTTCCTTGAGTTCACGGGTCTTATCGTATTGCTCCTTACGGGCACGATATACATCCGCTTCCAATTTTGCTAGTTCTTTATTGGTTTCTGCATTATTCTCAGCCCACTCGGATTCAGTCTGCAATGCCTTTAGCTTACGTTCTGCTAGCTTCACGTTCCTGTCAGCTTGTTGTTCTTCCAGCTTATTAGCTTCACGGACAAACTTAAGTCTTTCCTCTGCTGTGTACTTCTCCTTGTCTTTCGCAAGAGTACGGAGCTTTGAAACTTCTAGGGCATCCTTCGCATTCTGCACTTCATCCACCCGTGACTGCTGCTCAATAGCTATTTTTTCCTTTGCAATTTCAATGGCTTCACGGTTAGATTCATTGATTTCTTTAATTGCTCCGCCTACTAGTGGAAGTTTCTCCATTAACTTCATTTGCCAATCGTACAACTTCGCCCATGCTTCCACTACAGTAAGGATGCCGGCTGCAAAAATCTGAAGAACATGTAATAATCCATCCAAAAGTTTTTTGAGTGGAGCCAGCAATACACTAACGCGGTTAGTTGCTTCCTCGCTGGAATTTATAGCCTTTACAAGCCCCATGATTACTAATGCAATTCCTGCAATTATAGCTACTACCGGATTCATCAACAGAGCTAGTAATTGCTTTCCGAAAGCAGACACAGCCGCTTTTCCGGCCATAAATGCTTGTGACATAGATTCCATTCCGCCCACAGAGTTGGCGATGCTTCCTAAAAATCCTCCCTGAATACCGACTAATGATAGAAGTTCACTTTGAAACTGTCCCCCAGCTTCAGAGGTAGCTTCAAGCTGTGCTCTTATCTCTTCCATATGAGTACGCATTTCTTCACCAGTAGCTCCCTTCCGTTCTTCCTCTGACATAGCCAGGTAGGCATCACGCATTTCATCCAGTTGTTTCTTCAAAGGAGAAAGAGCCTTCTCGAATGCTTGCTGATAACTGCCTACATTTCTATAAAACCGTTGTGTCTTTTCCTCAGCTTCCTTTATCTTATCAGTGATAGCATTAATATGCACCTCCAAATCTTGTCCGGAAGCCGATTCACGTTCCGCCTCGGACATTTCATCGTACTGCCGCGTCAAGTTAGACAATGAAGCACGAAGAGCAACTAGACTATCCTGCTGTTGCTTTTCAGCATTGATGTTATTCTGAATTTCTTTATTAAGAATTCGGATAGCCTCATTATTCTCTGAGATAACCTGCTTACTTGCCGCCATCTCCATATTATACTCGTCTATGGATATTTGTCCAGCATCAAGCTCTTTCTTTAGTTCTTTTTGTCTCTGCTTAGTTTGGTCTATAACCTGTTGATATTTAGCTATTCCTCGGATTGCATCATCATATCGTACTTGAATATCAAGTATCTTTGACCTTACATTGTCATTTGCCATAGCATTACAATTTTAAAAGTTTACACTCACATATATCATTCTCTTTAGTTTTTATCTCCACAATAGCCAGATAGCATCCATATTGAGCCAAATAAACCGGTACATCCATTTCTAAGTCTCGAAGTTCGATACTGTTAAGACGGATGTACTCGGTTACTACCTTTGCATTATTGATTAGCTCTTTGTACGTCTGATAGTTGTTTGCAATTAAGGTAGTCCATTCCAGCCCTTTGAATATTCCTTTTACCCCATCAAGCAATAATATCCTGGGATTAGCTTTATTATACTGTAGTTCTCCTTTATCATTATAAGAATACAAAGGGATATAAGCTACGCCATTTTTTGTGTCGCAAGCGGAGAAAGGCAATTTAATAGCATCACGTTCGTAATCTATCGTAGTATCCTCAACCTGTATATTTCCATCATAGTTTCCAGTTACCTTATTATCTTCTTTATACCGGAACCAATTATTTTGAGCTATGTTACTGAGGGTATATCCTAAGCTGCGAGGTGTTACACTTTTATATGCCATTATAACACGGTTAGTCCAGTCCACGGCTTTAGATTTGTTTGCAGACAGGTTGTCAAACGGAATGAACTTGATGCCGTTTGTTCCGTCGGGCAAAGCAAAAAGCCCGACCATTGATGCAACAGCCTTGATAAAATCTATTTGTTTGATGTCAGGCAGATTGGGAACAAAAGGAAATTTTTCTCTGAATTTGACTTCCCCCCTAGCAGATAAGATTAAATCCAAATCTATACTAGTCTCCAAATCTGATAAAGTATTAAAACCTCCAGCTTCGTCCATTAATCCTAACGAGATAACACTATTTTTCCACAAATCAGTAATATAATCTATATTAAACTCAACAGCCCATTTATCTCCGTATTGTTGGTATGATGAATATTTAGTTCGCTTCACTCTTTCAAGGCTTATATATAAATCAAGATATAAATAATCAAGGACAACACGATTAGGAGTAAATATGGTAATTATGCGCCCTTTTATATGGGTTTCTTTCGAGTTGTATAAAACCCTATAAGCTTTAACTGTAGCAATCCCTTGGTGATATTCTATATCTTCTCCAAGATACCTTTGTGTTTCATCACCATTAAAAACCAAATTCAGACCAAAATATCCAAGTAGCAGACTTAATCCGACACCTGCACCAGTTAATTTTATTGGATATTTATCATATAACTTTTGCGAATCATTGTTTGTTAAGAGAGGAACAATCATCTTATTTATGAAAGCCAGTTTGTCAGAAGAGAAATTAAACGTCACTCCGCTTTCTTCCTGTATCTTATCAAGTATCCATTTAACAGTAACTACCGGACGATACCACACATTAGGGTCATCTGAATTGAATTCATAGTCAATAAGGGGGAATTGTCCTGAATTGCTTCCCTTATTACTCCACACTACCCAGTCTACTCCCTCAACTGTTCCGTGTGAAATATCCGTCAATTTCTTACCATCATTTACAACGCCAGCAAAGTTTGTGACATTACCCCATGTAAGCGCAACTTCTATAAATTCCCCGGTTTCAAGCAACACTACATTCGCATCTTTGATTATTTCAATACCATTCCGTAACACCGTACCTTTGTGCTTTAAATACGGATAGCGGCTTGTTGAACTAGGAATATGGGAACACTCAATTATAGAAAGATTCTTTGCCGTTTTAGGTAACTTGATAGTATAGCTATTATTGCTTACTATTTTACTAATATCAGTAAGAAGATTGCTCTTATAATTCAGACTAATATCTGTTTTTTCCAGGTCGGCTTTTATGCCATTTATGTATAACTCATCTCTTGTCATAGTATTTGTGTAATAGTTTCCGGCATAGTTATTTGAATCTCAAAGTCTTGAAGGTCTGCACCACTATCGGTAAATTAACCTGCTACTATATTTACAGGAATCCAATTTCCATCAATATACATGTCAACTATAGGGGAAGAGTAAATAGTAGAAAGCATATTGAATGCTTCTCTATCCACTAGTGCAGCGCATGCCTTTCTTATAGTTTGGTACGTTTTTCCTTGATAGCGACCCATCCCGTTATATGTGTATTTTACATCGCTATAGTCAACATTCAGTTTCTCTCCCTCATTGGATGACTGCCCAATCAAATCCCCTTCCTGAAATAACCAATATTGCAGGAATCCATGACGGTCTAGCCAACGCAAATAGATTCCTTTATCACAATCATTGAAAATCACTTTGATAAATACCGCATCTTCTGGAATAGGTTTAAATGTTCTATCAAAAGTAAATTGAAAAGTACTAGGAGCTTCGGGAGTATTCAGAATCTTAATCATTCCGAAATCTTTTGTATTAGCAAAGTATTCACTAAAATCTTTATTAATCAGCCCCTCATCAACATTCTGATAAATATAATTTTCTCCATCATACCTTACTTGTATACTTCCTTTGCTATATAATGAAATAGTCCATGGAAAATTTCTGAACATTGTCACCGTCCTAGACGGATTAAATACCTCACCGATATTCATTGCTCCCCAGATGCAGTTTATAGTGAAATTAAAGATTCCTCCAATGTTGTGAAGAACTCTAACTTTCACCTTCTTGAATTGCATTGCTTCGGCATTATACACATCAAACAAAGATTGTAAATAAGTGGATATATCAATAGATATATTATCACCCGAAGCATTTCTTCTACTGTCTTTATATCTATAATATTCATCTCCTTCAATAATCTCATATATGGTTGTGTCAAAAGCTGTCCCTCCAGCAAGTATTCCGCCTTTCACCTGTATTATTTGAGGATTAAAGACAAAACAAAGTTCATCGGGGTATGTAACAGTAACCCCACTATTCATTTTATAGGTTCTCATCCGTTGTTCAAATTTATGTGCTCGACATCTCTCTCAAAGATACCAAATACTTTGTTCATAATATTTTCAATAGTCTTTTCCACTTCTGAGGAATAGATATCCTCGCTAGCCCCTCTTCGATGCAATGCAGTTCCCTCACTGGCTATCTTATGCGCAATGGCTCCCGATAAACGCATCATCCCTCTTTCTTCTGGCGTGTATTTAGGTTGCCATTTACCAGAAGCTTGGCGTTTATACGGAATGGATTCCACCGCTATTCCCTTATCAATAATCCATTGCTGAATTATCTTTGTGAAATTCTTAGGCACATTACCGGAACCTCGCCCTGTCTCCAATACTTCAAAAGCTTGGCGCCCCCAAAGTATACCACCAGACCGTAACATCTCAACGTGAAGGCTAGCAATAGTGCGCCCGCTAGCTTTTTGCCCAGCATTAATGTGCCGTTCAATAATCCTAAGCTTTAAAGCATCCAGCTCACTGCGTACAATACGTAACGACTCATCCTTTCCTGCCATGCACCATCTCTCCTATATCTTTACCCGGACAAATAATAAGTCCCCTACTCTCTTTCAACTGTGCTTCTATTACAATCCCCGTCACGTTGACATCTAGTTTGTCATAGATAACCGAGTACAGTATATCACCATCAACCGGTTCAAACAAATCGCTTGTATTCAAACGAAGAATGAACTCTTTTGCCAGATTCTTGCATCGTTCTATAATTCCGTCATTTTCCGTTCCGTCAAAATCCAAATCGGATTTGTCAATGAAAGCAATCATACAATAAGGATAGTCTTTCAACTGCGTCTTTCCTAGGTTGAAAGTCCCTGATGCCGGAAGAACATTCAATACAGCCGGCAAAGAAACATTATCAAGCTTTACATTTGCCGTAGCCCAATTCTCAAAGATGTAGGTAACACCTTCCATCTGCTCAACGATACTTTTAATTTTCGCTTCTACTGTTGTCATTTCTCTTCTGATAATATTTTCCGTAACCTTCTTTGAAATACATATCTTTTCGCATCTATATCCAGGCACTTATATATGCGCACCCATGGAACCGATTCAACCTGTTCATGATTGGTTATCCCCATGCGGGTAGCGAAATAATCTATGAGTCCGAACATTCCGAACTGCATCTGATTAATTCCTGCACGTAATTCTTCGGAAGTAGGCGAAACACTTGTAGATGCAAACAGATTATTAATCCTCTCAACCTCTTTGGCGGTCCACATGGAAAAGCCTAGAACTTGCTCCGCGTCACATATCATTATCTCTTCGTCCACAAGCCCTAACAGCTCACGACAAGGTGATAAAATGACATCCATAGTCGTAGCTATTGATTGCAACTTGATAAGCTGCCCGAATGTTAAGTCATTCAGCGTATCAGGCGTAGGCATATCCCCAACTTTTACAGGTCTAGGTAGATTCTCCATCTGACTTGTAATATCCTCATGGCTAGAGGAAACATCACTTAGTATCAAAAATTCTTTTACTGTCATATTACATTGTTGCTAATTTGGCTTTTGCTTTTTGAGGTATTGGTTTGATACGGAAGTACATCGACATAATCAACATATCCAAATAGTCAGGAGAATGGCCTAGCAGTTCCTTCATTTTCTCTTTGCCTATTATGCCTTTCTTCTTTGTATCCGCATCCACATGGTCTTGTTTTAATACCCCTAATTCTTTCTTTATACGCTCTCTTTGAGCATCCGTACATATAATCCTTATCTTACGGGAATTTATCAACTCAGCAAGCTTGAAAGCGCATTCAGATTTAAGATTGTCATATTCAACACTTAGCGGCCTACTTCCCCCGTGAAATTCCTTTATCCCTGTTAGATAGCTTTCAAGATATGCACCTAATCCATCGGAGTCAACGATAGTCATACTACGAGGAATACCATAATCAATCATCAAATTTTTCAGGTCTGACTCTATCATCTTTCCCGGACTGAATTCTTTATCAATCCGGATGGTACATACATTGCCTACCCAATGACCTGCGACGAATCTATCACGCCCTTTCATTGCAAGGTCGGCAGATGCAGAAGGTAGTCCAGATGCCTTAACATGCTCATTGGCGAACAGGTCACATATAGCATCGTAATCACAAAGTACTGACGGGTCATCGTCATACTCCCAATTCCCATAGTAAAGACGCTCCTTCGTTACCTTGTCATTTGTGTTTTTAAGGGCGTTGATATAATCCTCTGTCGCAAACGGATTATCCTGTACTAGAGCCGGAACAAAGGCGTATCCTTTCTCCAATGTGCCTTCTTTCCACCTTTTGTAAAATAAGTCATATAACCAATTCTTTTTAGGATTACAAGTTATCAGAATCTTACCCGGTATATTATACACATCATTTAGGTGTCTACCTATACGAGTTATCAGAATCTCAAAAGCAAGTTTATGAACCTGACCTGCCTCTTCTATCCATCCTCCGGTAAACTCCTTAGAACCTAATCTTTCATACATTGGGTCCTTTACCGGATAGTACGTCAAATCCAGAAAGATAATCTCCGACCCGTTATCAAAAGATACTCCGTCATTGGTAATTCGGTACTCGGTGAAGTGATGCCACGCAGCTACCTTCACGAATGTAACTGCAATAGATTCACGACTATCCTTTAAACTATCACGGCCAGCAAACCAACGAGTACCAGAAAGATGGTAAGCGCATTGCATAAGCCATTCACAACCCAGCCATGACTTACCACCCCCACCGGCACCGCCATAACACAAGAACTTCGTAGTCGAATCACGAAGGTAGTTATATGCTAACCGTTGCTTTATGTTTACCTTTTGTTCTTCCATTATTTCACCTCGTCAGCCTCTGGAGTATATGGTAAGAAATTGAATCCCTTGAATTCTTTCCCTCCTGTAGTGTGGTCCACCTCTTGTTTGTCAGCAAGTCCTAATGTACGCGAAATAATATTAGCATTGAACGCTCCAACACATGCACCTTCGAACTGCTGAGTCCTGATTATTTCCTCCACGCGTGCGATGACCTCTAAAAAACCTTCATCATTTTTATTTATACATGTCTCACGGAAGTTGTTCCACCATCTAGGGGAAGCGCCTACATAGATGCGGAATCCGGAGAGTGAATAAGGTCTAGCAGTCGGTGTTACTTCACGCTGTGTCTGTTCCTCATTAACAGTTTCTACCTTCTTCCCTTTCTTCCGTTTTACAGGTACTACTTTCTGGATGGCCTTTTTGGTAGTCCACGGAGAATCATCGCACCATTGGAAATATTCGCATGCCGCTTCCCATAATAATTCAGGAGTTGAAAAGAGCTTATCCCTTCCGTGAATTCTTGTTAGTTTCCAAAACTGATTTTCTTTTGGTGCAGCGATTT
>ERZ779623.725-NODE-725-length-11360-cov-8.575498_pt1 | contig 11360 bp, 5 predicted proteins | sample MGYA00514189_ERZ779623 | MGnify/ENA primary metagenome ERZ779623 (study PRJEB29562, sample SAMEA4376712) | mouse gut metagenome | isolation source: Cecum | study: EMG produced TPA metagenomics assembly of the A DSS colitis mouse model was used to assess the... | reverse complement strand
GTGGGCGTTGACGGATTCGAACCGCCGACCCTCTGCTTGTAAGGCAGATGCTCTGAACCAGCTGAGCTAAACGCCCTTACACTTCCGTTTCAAAAGCGATGCAAAGGTACGGCTTTTTTTGAAACCTCCAAACATTTCTCCTATTATTTTTCAAGAAAGTTTTTACCCTTTTGACAAAACTACTGATTATCAACAAATAACAAAAAAAGTTTTTTTTTCGTGCAGATGTCAATTCTTTAAGCTAATAACCGCCGCAACTATTTTATACTTCTGCCTAAGCATACCTTATACTTCTCTACCATTCGTAAATACAAACTTCTTTTCGTCCGAAAGAGATGCATTGAATTCGAATCCTTCCCAAGAGAATTTTTTCAGTTCTTCAGGATTTTCAATCTTATTCTTCAGGATGAAACGTGTCATTTCGCCACGGGACATCTTTATATAGATTACTATCGAAGCCAATTTTCCATTCTTCCACACTTGAAATTCGGGGGTGATGACACGCACTTCTTTCTCCACCCGTTTCCAGTCGAACAGGCCTTTCATCTCGTCACTTGCCAGGTTACAGAGTACTCCACCCGCCTTCTTTATATCTTCTATGAACACATCCGTCAGGCGGGACTGCCAATAAGAGAACATGGTCTGATTTCCCAATTCCGGCAGCACCACGTCGCCTTCCAAACGATAGGAACGAATGGTATCCAACGGCCGCAACAGGCCATAACAGAAAGAGGTCAGTCGCAGGTGTTCCTGCGCATATTCAAAATCATCTTTGGAGAAATCCTTCGTGTTCAGACGTTTGAACACGATTCCGGTGTAAGCCAGCAAAGCGGGGAGTTCAGGCGTTCCTTCCCCATGAAAGGTTTGATAACGCTTATAATTTTCTACGGCTATCTTCGAATTCACACGCAACAAGCGTTCCAGTTCGTCCACCGAAAACTGGGACATCTGCAAAGCAATCCCCGACGCTTCTTTTTGAAAACGCGGAACTGTATTCAAAGGCACTTTCACCTTTGAAGTCCCGCTCATAGTCTTGGCACAGGATAGAAGTACTAACATGTTTAAATCTGATTTTATCTTTTTAAAGAACAAAAATAAAAAATAAATCGCTTCTCTTACCGGCGGATAGCCAAATTATCCTTATTTTCGCCCGACAATTAACTTTAATCATTTATTAATAACAAAAATCCCCCTTATGAGACACACACTGATCCCCCTGAAAGTGCTATGCCTATTGACAATCTTTTGCCTGACCGGGAATTTATCCCGCGCAGCCGTTAATCCGAAACCATTCGTAGTTCCCGAACTGAAACAATGGACGGGAAAGGACGGTAACTTTATCCTGGGAACGGACGCAAAAATCGTCTGCACTTCTTCCAATCCCGAACTGTTGAGAGTAGCTAAAATGTTCGCCGACGATTATCAACAAATGTTCGGACAAGTATTGAACGTGACGGAAGGCAAAGCCAAGGCCGGAGATTTCGTCCTATCATTGTCGAAAGACAAGAAACTGGGACAAGAAGGCTATGACATCAAGATAGCCGACCGCGTGACGCTCTCCGCCCCGACTCCTACCGGACTTTACTGGAGTACACGCACCCTCCTGCAAATAGCGGAACAAACCACCGACCATCAACTCCCCAAAGGGACTATCCGTGATTATCCCGACTATCCCATCCGTGGGTTTATGATAGACTGCGGACGTAAATTTATCCCGATGCCTTATCTGCAAGACCTGGTGAAAATCATGGCTTACTACAAGATGAACACCTTGCAAGTCCATCTGAATGATAACGGGTTCAAGCAATACTTTGAACACAACTGGGACAAGACGTATGCCGCTTTCCGCCTGGAGTCTGACACTTATCCGGGACTGACCGCCCGCGACGGTTCTTATTCAAAAAAAGAATTTATTGATTTCCAAAAACAGGCAGCAGCCAACTTTATAGAAATCATACCGGAGATTGATATCCCCGCCCATTCACTTGCGTTCGCCCATTACAAACCGGAAATCGGCAGCAAGGAATACGGAATGGATCATCTTGACCTGTTCAAGCCGGAAACTTATGAATTTATGGATGCCTTGTTCAAAGAATATCTGGAAGGAGACAATCCCGTATTTGTAGGAAACCGCGTACATATCGGTACTGACGAATACTCGAATGCGAAGAAGGACGTGGTAGAAAAATTCCGTGCGTTCACCGATCATTATATCCGCCTGGTAGAAGGATTCGGCAAACAAGCCATGGTTTGGGGCGCACTCACCCATGCCAAAGGTGACACTCCCGTCAAATCAGAGAACGTTCTCATGAATGCTTGGTACAACGGATATGCCGACCCGGCAACCATGATAAAAGACGGCTACCAGCTTATCAGTATTCCCGATGGAATGGTTTACCTGGTTCCCATAGCCGGATATTACTACGATTACCTCAACGAATCATTCTTATATAACAAATGGACACCGGCGCATATCGGCAAAGCCGTATTCGAAGAAAAACACCCTGCCATCCTCGGTGGTATGTTTGCTGTCTGGAACGACCACGTTGGTAATGGAATTTCAGTGAAAGATATTCATCACCGTGTATTCCCCGCCCTGCAAACTCTTGCCGTGAAAATGTGGACAGGCAAAGATACGAGTCTGCCTTACGAAACATATAATGAAAAGCGTGCCGCCATCAGCGAAGCTCCCGGAGTCAATCAGATGGGAAGAATCGGCAAGAGCCCCGCATTAGTCTATGAACGTTCCACAGTTACTCCCGGCAGTACGTCCGATTATCCTGAAATCGGCTATAACTATACGGTAAGTTTCGACATCACCGGAGCACTGGAGAAAAGCGGAACAGAACTATTCCGTTCACCGAACGCCGTCTTCTACCTGACAGACCCGATTCGCGGCATGATGGGTTTTGCACGCGACGGTTATTTGAATACTTTCCCATATAAGGTGAATCCGGGAGAGAAGGCTACGGTTCAGATTGAAGGTGACAGCCGTAGCACTACACTTAGAGTGAACGGAAAGGTAATTGAAGAAATGAATATGCAGAAACTTTACTTCAATGCGGGAAAAGATTCCATGAACTATATCCGCACATTGGTTTTCCCGTTGGAAAAAGCCGGAGATTTCAATAGCCGGATAGAAAATCTAAAGGTATATAATTACTGTGTAAGCAAATAATAGAAAGTAATCCTACTAATTTTAAAATCAGAGACTTATAGTTTCCTATCGTTTCCTGCAACGGAAACTCCCGTATCTCTACGGGGAAACAACCGTTTCCCTACGAGGATACTAGCGTTTCCCAGTATGGATACTCACGTTCCCTTATAGGGAAACGGATCTATCATTATGACTCTGAAATTTAGTCCTTACCGCAAAAGAAAAACTCCCCCTTCGGACAAACCGAAGAGGGAGTTCTTTTATTGGGATAATCAGCTAAAGCAGTTTTTTTATTTATATTCCTGCCAGCTCTTAATCTGAATATCGCTCAGTTTCAGTTCACAGAATGCCTCGATAAAGGCACTTGCCAGACGGGCATTTGTAATCAACGGAATGTTATGGTCGATTGCGCCACGACGGATACGGTAACCGTTTGTCAATTCGCGTTTGCTGTGATTCTTCGGAATGTTGACAATCAAGTCGAATTTGTGGTCAGCAATCATCTTCATTACGTTGTTCTCTGCATCCGGTTTTTCATCCGGCCAGTAAACCGGAGTCGTATCTACACCATGAGCATTCAGGAATGCGGCAGTTCCAGCGGTAGCATACACTTTGTATCCCTTCGCGAACAGCATACGGCTTGCATCCAACAAATCAACTTTCGACTTCATAGCACCTGAAGAGAACATTACTGCTTTTTCAGGAATCTTGAAGCCCGTAGCGATCATCGCGTTCAACAATGCTTCGGAGAAGTCGTCGCCGATACATCCCACTTCACCAGTAGAAGACATATCTACGCCCAATACCGGGTCAGCCTTATGCAGACGGGAGAAAGAGAACTGAGAAGCTTTTACACCGATCCAGTCAATATCGAACGCCGATTTATCCGGTTGTGAATAGGGAGCATCCAACATGATGCGGGTAGCGGTTTCGATAAAGTTGCGTTTCAGTACTTTGGAAACAAACGGGAAGCTACGCGAAGCACGCAGGTTGCATTCGATAACTTTCACCTCATTGTTGCGGGCAAGGAACTGAATGTTGAACGGGCCGGAAATATTAAGTTCTTTGGCAATCTGCCGGCTGATTTTCTTGATGCGGCGTGCAGTCGCGAAGTAAATCTTCTGAGCCGGGAATACCAACGTAGCGTCACCGGAGTGAACACCTGCAAATTCCACGTGTTCGGAGATTGCGTACTCTACCACTTCACCGTTCTGCGCAACAGCGTCAAATTCAATTTCTTTTGTATTTTCGAGGAATTGGGAAACAACTACCGGATATTCCTTAGAAACTTCGGCAGCCATCTTCAGGAAGTTCTCCAGTTCTTCGTCATCGTAGCAAACATTCATTGCAGCTCCCGAAAGAACGTAAGAAGGACGAACCAATACTGGATAACCTACTTTTTCTACGAAGCCTTTCACTTCTTCAAGACTGGTAAGTTCCATCCAAGCCGGTTGGTCAATACCCAGTTGGTCGAGCATAGCGGAGAACTTGTTACGGTTTTCGGCACGGTCGATGGAAATCGGAGAAGTACCCAGTACAGGAACTGACTGACGATACAGTTTCATAGCCAGGTTGTTCGGAATCTGTCCACCTACGGAAACGATGACGCCGCGAGGTTGTTCAAGGTCGATTACGTCAAGTACACGTTCGAAGGAAAGTTCGTCGAAATACAGACGGTCGCACATATCGTAGTCGGTAGAAACCGTTTCGGGGTTGTAGTTAATCATGATAGACTTGTAACCCAGTTTGCGGGCAGTCTGAACAGCGTTCACCGAACACCAGTCAAATTCTACCGAGCTACCGATGCGGTAAGCACCCGAACCCAGTACGACTACTGATTTCTCATTCTTGTAATAGTTGACGTCATAACCTTCCACTGCATAGGTCATATACAGGTAGTTGGTCAGTTCCGGATGTTCGGAAGCGACGGTGTTGATGCGTTTTACAGCCGGAAGGATACCCAAAGATTTACGGTGAGCACGCACGGCAAGATTTTCTTTCTCCATGTTTCCGGTCGGGTTCAAAACGAAACGGGCGATTTGGAAGTCAGAGAAACCTAACACTTTAGCTTCGCGCATTACGTCAGCCGGGATATCTTCCACCTTATTATAAGTAGACAATTTGGCTTTATAATCAACGATGTTTTTCAGTTTGCCGAGGAACCAAGGGTCAATCTTAGTCAGTTCATGGATACGGTCGATAGTATATCCTTCTTCCATTGCCTGCGCGATAGCGAAGACACGCAGGTCTGTCGGGCGAGACAGTTCTTTGTCGAGGTCGTCAAAATGTGAATCGTCATTTCCTACGAAACCGTGCATACCCTGACCAATCATACGAAGACCTTTCTGGATGATTTCTTCGAAAGAGCGGCCGATAGACATGATTTCACCTACCGACTTCATGCTTGAACCGATTTCGCGGGATACACCGGCGAATTTCGTCAAGTCCCAACGAGGGATTTTACAGATATAGTAGTCGAGTTGCGGAGCGACATAAGCTGAGTTCGGAGTTCCCATCTCACCGATTTGGTCGAGTGAGTAACCCAAAGCAATCTTAGCTGCAACGAATGCCAACGGATAACCGGTAGCCTTGGAAGCCAGAGCGGAAGAACGGCTCAGACGGGCGTTTACTTCAATCACACGGTAGTCGTCCGTATCAGAGTTGAAAGCGTACTGGATGTTACATTCACCTACGATACCCAGGTGGCGGATACATTTCGTAGAAAGTTCCTGCAACATTTTCAGTTCCTTGTCGTCCAGTGAGCAAGTAGGAGCAACAACGATAGATTCACCTGTGTGGATACCCAGCGGGTCGAAGTTTTCCATGCTGGCTACTGTGAAGCAGTGGTCGTTAGCGTCGCGGATTACTTCAAATTCGATTTCTTTCCAGCCTTTCAGAGATTCTTCTACAAGGATTTGTTTGGAGAAGGCGAATGAGCTTTCCGCCAGTTTCAGGAATTCTTCCTCGTTAGCGCAGATACCGCTACCAAGACCACCCAGTGCGTAAGCAGAGCGTACCATCACCGGATAACCGATTTTGCGTGCTGCGGCAATCGCGTCTTCCATGCTTTCTACAGCCTGGCTCACCGGAGTCTTCATGTCGATTTCGTCCAGTTTCTTAACGAACAGGTCGCGGTCTTCTGTGTACATGATGGCTTCTACCGATGTACCAAGCACCTTCACTCCGTACTTATCAAGAATACCTTGTGTGTAGAGTTCAGCGCCGCAGTTCAGCGCAGTCTGTCCGCCGAATGCCAGCAGGATACCGTCGGGACGTTCTTTCTTGATAATTTCTTCTACAAAATAAGTGTTTACGGGAAGGAAATACACTTTATCGGCGATACCTTCAGAAGTCTGAATGGTTGCGATGTTCGGGTTTACCAATACTGAGCTGATACCTTCTTCTTTCAAAGCTTTCAGTGCTTGTGAGCCTGAGTAGTCGAACTCTCCGGCCTGTCCGATTTTGAGTGCTCCAGAGCCCAAAACGAGAACTTTCTTGATTTCCTTTTCCATTTCTTTTGTTGTTATAATAAGTTGTTGTTTCTAAGTTCGTTTATAAAAAAAATGCGTTACCCTCAAAAAAGGATTAACGCATTACCAAAGAACTAAAATATCGTTTTTGGAGAAAAGAGAAGAAGCCTGCCGTTTCCGGGTGCAAAACATCCGAATGTAGATAATACTTACTTCTGATTTCTTGTTGGTTCATTGTCGATTTCAAAATTTGTGCAAAGTAACGACATATTTTGCAAATGGCAAAAAGAAACGCCTACTTTTTTACAGTGAAGTGAGCGCATTTTAGTGCTCCTTTCAGTTTTTATCTGTATCTTTGCCGCTAAATCTATATTAATAAGGTAATAACAATGGGAAAAGAAAAAATCATATTGACGGGAGACCGCCCTACCGGCAGACTTCATATCGGACATTATGTAGGTTCGTTGAAACGCAGAGTTGACTTGCAGAACGCAGGTGATTACAGTAAGATGTTTATCTTCATCGCCGATTCGCAGGCGTTGACCGACAATATAGACAATCCTGAAAAGGTACGTCAGAATGTAATCGAGGTTGCCCTCGATTATTTGGCTTGCGGCATCGACCCATCCAAGGCCACTATCTTCATCCAGTCGCAAATCCCGGAACTGTGCGAGCTCAGTTTCTACTTTATGGATCTTGTCAGCGTATCACGCCTGCAACGCAACCCCACCGTGAAAGCGGAAATCCAGATGCGTAACTTTGAAGCGAGTATCCCCGTAGGTTTTTTCACTTATCCCATCAGCCAGGCTGCGGACATCACGGCGTTCCGTGCAACGACCGTCCCCGTCGGCGAAGACCAGGAACCGATGCTCGAACAGGCACGCGAAATCGTCCGCCGGTTCAACTATATATATGGTGAAACTCTGGTAGAGCCGGAAATCCTGTTGCCGGACAATGCGGCTTGCCTGCGTCTGCCGGGAACCGACGGCAAGGCGAAAATGAGCAAATCACTCGGCAACTGTATTTATCTGTCGGAAGAACCGGAAGAGATTCAGAAGAAAATCATGAGTATGTACACTGACCCGGGACATCTCCGTGTACAAGATCCGGGAAAGATTGAAGGCAATACCGTATTTACTTATCTCGACGCTTTCTGCCGCCCCGAACATTTCGAACGTTTCTTGCCGGACTATCCGAATCTGGAAGAGTTGAAAGCTCATTACCAACGCGGCGGATTGGGTGACGTGAAAGTAAAACGTTTCCTGAATTCCATCATGCAGGAGACTTTGGAGCCGATTCGCAATCGTCGCAAGGAGTTCAGCAAGGATATCCCTGCTATCTACGAGATGCTTCAGCAAGGCTGCGAAGTGGCAAGGGCTGCGGCTGCGGAGACTTTGGCTGACGTGAAGAAGGCGATGAAGATTAATTATTTTGATGACAAGGAATTAATCGAAGAGCAGGTGAAACGTTTCTCGCAAGAGTAAAACATTTCGTCTGGGAATAAACATAATTTATAAGGTAAAGGCTGCCCTTCTTTTGTAGAACAGGCAGCCTTTCTTATCGGATATTTTTCAAAGATTCAGTTTGTTTCTTCCTCGTCATTCTTGAACAACACATCCTTTAGTTTCTGATAAAGGAATGAAAGTATCAGCAATATCAATCCCAGAATGATAAATACAATAATCTTGCCAATGGTCGGCATAGCCCATAAATCATCAAAGACGAGTTTGAGCAGGACTATTCCGAAAGTCGCAAGGCTCACCATGCGAAGTACTTTCTGATGCAGACGCATGCCCAACCCCATTTGGACAAAACCGGCAATGCTTAATGAGAGTGACAGCCCGGCACTGAAATCGTCCACTCCTACTTGCCAAAGGAAAGAGCGTACCATTGTCAGCCAAAGGAGCGTGGCAAGAATATTCAGATATACGGTGAAACGGGATTTTATGCCGATTGATGTATAGTACATACGTGCTACATAATACAAATTCGCTATTACGAACGCAGCTGTCAGCCATGGTAGTACAACAGGAGGGGAAGTCCATATTCTCTGGTCGCCCCATATATTTATAATATATACAAGTACGTTCGCCCCGATAGTCAAGATATAAGAAGTGAGATGCTTCGTTATCGGGAATCGTTTTCTGAAAGCATAGCAAACACTCGAAATGGATATGGCTGTAAACAAGAACATAGCTCCGCTTCTCGTCGCCCCTTCAAAATACAAATTGAATTCCATCATAAATGTATAATAAAGTATGATTACGGAGACGATAAGCATAAAAGGATTCCAGAAGCTGTATTTCAACCGACGTGCCGTAGAGAAGAAGGAATGATAATATTCCATTAATAAAGCAAATGCTCCTGTCGCTAATCCCACAAACAAAGAGGTGGCAAATGAACTATTCAGAAAAATTGTATCCAAAGAATGATGTTCAAACATCACACTATACACATCCATCAAGTAAGAAACGAAAGTGAGTCCTACCAGAACTTTAGCCGCATACTCATATACTCTAATTTTCGACTTAACATAGAGCCACAACAGCAATACCATTTCCGATGCCCAAAGCAAGGTTATATAGTTTCCGTCCAGTTGAATCGGAACTGTAATGGAGACAAATGCCAGCACAAGCCCCAACGTGGTATGCACGAGGAATTTATATTCCTTTCTATTCTTCCACAACCAAAGAACCAGCCCCAAGTTAACGAGAGCGATAAACAGGCTCAACAGACCGCTCGCCTTAAAAGACAGTCCCATGTTCTTCAGGAATAGAATACCCGAAAGCAGATAGACAAAATTATTAGTGATGATGACAAATACCAGCCCGCGGCTCATTGCCTGTATCTTCTCTCCACGGAGAATGGAAAACACAGGAAGCAAAAAGATAAAATAGAACAGGGTAGCGAACATCAGCAAATGCCCCGAAATGACCGTAGAACGGGAAGAATAACTCAACAATAAGAAACTAGCCATAATAAGGCAAGTAAAGACAAATGAGATAATCGGAAGCTCACTCCACTTTTTATAGATGGAAAGCCCGAACATTCCCAAATTCAAAATGCTCACATAAGTAAACAGAACTTGATAACTTCCTTCACCGCTACTCACAATGAAGGGGGCTAAAAATCCACCTACAAGTGCAATAATAGCCAGCTCACGCCTATCATATATCACAGACAGAACAGACATAAATATAGTGATAGCTACCAGAATAATAAATGCAACAGTCTGCGAGAAGATATGATAATAATGGAATGCGATAGCAACCGTGAGATAGAACACAGCGAAAGCACCACCGGCAAGCAGTGAACTGAATGTACGATATTTCTTCTGTAAACGTTCGGCAACAATCAGTAGTGCCGCCCCCGTCAGGAAACCAAGTACGGTACGGAAAGTCTCATTTATCCAGTTCTTGTCAATAGCGTACTTCACAAAGAACCCCACCCCTATCACAAATATGAGAATACCAATCTTTCCAAACAGGTTTTCGCCGATAAACTTCTCATAATTTACTTGTTTCTTCGGTGGTTTCGGAGTAGTCGGTGCCATATGAATCGGTTCTGGCGACATTGCAGACTCTTCCTTAGTAATATCCTCAACTGGAATCTTTTCAATAATCTCTTCTTGAATATCTTCCAAAACATCTTCTGAAATATCTTCCGGAGCGTCTTTCAATTTATCAGTAGCCACAGCCTCAACAACTATATCTGGTTCCTGAACAACCAACTCTTCTTCAACCAATTTCTCTTTTGGCAGGACTTCTGCTACTACTTTTTCAGGCATCTCTTCACTTGATTTCATATCACCGGCAGCCATTTTCGCCTGCCCTTTCAGGAGAGCATCCATCTGTTTTTTTATCGCATCAAGCTCTTTCTCTATCTTCGTAAACCGCCCATCAAACCGACATAGCAAAACAATAAGTATCACTATACCGAGCAGCGGATATACACTATTCAAATCGCCCATAGTATTTTGTATTTGATTCAATATCACAAATATAGAAAAAATAACTAAACAATACGATTATTTTGGTAAAGAAGAATCTTTCAGCTATCAAAGTGAACAACGCCTCAACCGACATTTTTCAGGAATCTCCGGAACAGACGAATCAGGAAATATAACTCTAAATTCCAACGAATCGTTTTTCAAAGGAGAAACCATTATCCATATTTCATTCCCTTTTATAGTATCCGTTTGAATATACATGCTTATCTCTTCATACCGCTGCCGTCCACGGACTGCAAAGTTTATGTTTTCTGCCACACGACATTGCAAATCTCCATTCTTCTTTCGAGCAGTATAGATACCAGTAATCTTTTCTTTATCACCACATACCAAATCTAATTTTACTTGCCATAAACTATCTTCACCACACCATATGCCTGAAAAATCCATAGGAAAAGAATATCCAGTAACTTCATGAAATGCTTCAACTTTCTCTTCTTTAAATTTAGCAAAAAACACAGGTGTCCTATCCCCCCTTCTGGCAAACAACATATAATTAAACCAAGAAGCAAAAACTCCTGATGATGTATCCCTATGTGGATAGAGCACAGACAATGGAATCTCATCAAAATCAGCATCATATACTTTAGTAAGAAACAAACTGTCGTTCCTTAGTTCCCAAGTAGCGACATAACCTCTTGCACAAGCAGTATTCCATTTGGTATATTTATAAGTACTATCTGTAACGATGGGATACCCTCCCATCGTAATAGACCCCGTCAAT
>ERZ779623.723-NODE-723-length-11379-cov-3.771989_pt1 | contig 11379 bp, 7 predicted proteins | sample MGYA00514189_ERZ779623 | MGnify/ENA primary metagenome ERZ779623 (study PRJEB29562, sample SAMEA4376712) | mouse gut metagenome | isolation source: Cecum | study: EMG produced TPA metagenomics assembly of the A DSS colitis mouse model was used to assess the... | reverse complement strand
AGTCCCTCCGAAGAGGGCTAACCGCCACCGTCCTCCCGTGAACAGCAGCACCTGAAGCTATTTTAATACAGGCTCTATCAAAAATCAATATACACGCTCAAAAAGAGAAAATCTCCTTGTCCAATGGATGCCAAGGGGATTTTTCATTATGACAATTCTTATGACAAATGAAAAACGAAAGATAACGTATGATATCATCCAAAAATCTACGCAAATCCCAAAATTCCCTGATTTTAAGCATATTTTACCAACCATAACCAATGATAACATGCACCCCGAACCAACAAGAGGTGAGTGCTGATTTTTTGTGAAAAAAGTGTGAAATCGGCGGGAATACGGGATTTTTAAAAGGTGGGATTTTCTGGAATCCCGTATTTTGTACCTTTTCTGAAAAAAATATGACCGCCGCAGGGTTAGTATGAAATTTTCATAAATCCTGTTCCATTTGAAAAGGCATTGCGTTATAATGAAACCAATGACAAACAGGAAATTTACAGATGATAATCTGGCTGTCAGGCTTGATTATAAATTATGAGGAAAAGGAGATTTTATGAAGATAACTGTTAATGCGACGGGAATTGCGGCATAACCGGGAGGTTTGCTACATTTCCAACAAACCTCCCAAAAGTTTATGATATTACTTTCAGGAGGCTGTTTCCATGAATAAGGAAAATAAGATAAAATCATTTAATAAGGGTTACTATAAGACACATCCATGTAATGATACATTCGTTTGTAAGGTTTGTGGAAGAACTGTTGCGACAGGTGGTGCAGGAAGCAAACATAGAAATCACTGTCCATACTGCCTGTCCAGTCAACATTTAGACATCAGGCCAGGTGATCGGGAAGCGGAGTGTGGAGGTGTCATGGAACCGATTGCTGTTTGGGTGAGGAAAAATGGCGAATGGGCGATTATCCATAGATGTAAAATTTGTGGAATATTGAGTTCAAACCGCATTGCGGCGGATGATAATCCTATGAAGCTGATGTCCCTTGCGATGAAGCCTGTTTCTTCGCCACCGTTCCCTTTAGAAAAGATTGAAGAAATGACAAAACTAATGGGTGGAGATGGAGAGTTAAAGTGGTGAAATAAAACAGGCAGCAGGTAGTGTAAAATAGTTTGTGTTTTCAATAAAAAAATGGCTCCTTTCTGGTAAGAATTCAAATATGACAATTCTTATCAAAAAGGAGCATTTTTACGGCAGCAGTGAAAGACTGGATACGACAGATGACTGCAGAAAACAACATCAGCGGCGGCGCAGACTGGCCGGCTCTCATATTTTTATTGAATCTGGTTCAAAATCGGCATATAATAAAAATCAGTATTCTACCTGTTCAAAAAGGAGTATCCATGAAATTTATCCATCTGTCTGATCTTCATCTTGGGAAAAGGGTCAACGAGTATTCCATGCTGGAGGATCAGAAATACATACTGAAACAGATTCTCGGCATCATGGACGCGGAAAGGCCGGACGGGGTCCTGATCGCCGGGGACGTTTATGACAAATCGGTGCCGGGCGCGGAGGCGGTGCAGCTGTTTGATGATTTTCTGTACCGTCTGTCCGGGCGGGGGCTTCAGGTGTTCGTCATCAGCGGCAACCATGATTCGCCGGATCGGCTGGCGATCGGAGGACGACTCATTGGCAAAACAGGCCTGCATCTGTCCCAGGTTAATGACGGGACCGAGCCCTGCGTGGATCTGGAGGATGCCTACGGAAAGGTGCACGTCTATCTGCTGCCTTTTCTGAAACCGTCCCATGTGCGCAGGTTTTATCCGGAGGAGGAAATCGAGACATATACGGAAGCCATCCGGACGGCGCTTCGCAACAGCCCGGCGGAGCCGTCGGAGCGGAATGTGCTGGTCACCCATCAGTTTGTGGCCGGAGCGGAGCGTTCGGAGTCGGAGGAGCTGTCTGTGGGGGGCTCGGACCATGTGGACGGTTCGGTCTTTCAGTCTTTTGACTATGTGGCGCTGGGGCACCTCCATGGGCCGCAGAACGCGGGCGCCGGGCATATCCGCTACTGCGGCACTCCGCTGAAATATTCCTTCTCCGAGGCCGGGCATCAGAAATCCGTAACGGTGGTGGAACTTGGGGAAAAAGGGGATCTGTCCGTGCGGACGGTGCCGCTGAAGCCCCGTCATGATCTGCGGGAAATCCGGGGGACCTATATGGAGCTGACGGCCAGAAGCTTCTATGAGGGAAGCCCGGTGGAGGACTATCTGCACATTACGCTGACGGACGAGGAGGACATTCCGGACGCGGTGGGCCGTCTGAAGGTCATCTATCCGAATCTGATGCGGCTGGACTATGACAATCAGAGAACAAGAGCGCACGCCTGGTCCGCGGGCGCGGAAACGGTGGAGAAAAAGACGCCTCTGGAGCTGTTCATGGAGTTTTATGAGAGGCAGAACAACCAGCCGATGAAGAAAGAACAGAGAGAATTTTCCATGGAACTGATCCGGGAGATCTGGGAGGGAGAAACATGAGACCCATAAAACTGACGTTGTCGGCGTTCGGCCCCTACGCGGGGCGGATGGAACTTCCCATGGAGCGTCTGGGAGAAAAGGGCCTGTATCTGATCACCGGGGATACCGGGGCAGGGAAAACGACGATCTTTGACGCCATTACCTTCGCGCTTTACGGAGAGGCCAGCGGAAAGGAGCGGGAGCCGGTCATGATGCGCTCCAAGTATGCGGCCCCTGAGACGCCGACCTTTGTGGAACTGCTTTTTTCTTATGGAAACCAGAGGTATACCATCCGGCGCAGTCCCAGCTACCGGCGCCCGGCAAAGCGGGGCGGAGGGATGACGGTCCAGGACGCGAGGGAGGAGCTGACGCTCCCGGACGGGCGCGTGCTTACGAAGAAAGGGGAAGTCAATCAGGCGGTCCGCGGAATTCTGGGTGTGGACCGGGAGCAGTTTTCCCGGATCGCCATGATCGCCCAGGGAGATTTCCTGAATCTTCTGCTGGCCCCCACAAAGGACCGCAGGGAAATATTCCGGCAGATTTTTAAAACCGGACGGTTTCAGGAACTTCAGGAGCGCCTGAAAGAGGAATCCGGCGTAATGAAGGACCGGTGGGAGCGGCAGAGGGCCAGCGTCCGCCAGTACGTCGGCGGCCTGGTCTGCCCGGAAGATGACGTATGCGCCATGGAGCTTGCCGCGGCGAAAGAGGGAAAGCTTCCGATGGAGAAAACGGTGGAGCTGATCCGCCGGCTGCTGAAGCAGGATCAGGAGGCGGGACAGGCCATCGCGTCGGAGATGGAACAGACAGACCGGCATCGTCGCCGGATTCACGAGGAGCTGGCGCGGGCGGGCGAGATGGAAAAGACGGAGCAGGCGCTGGCGCAGGCAGAGCAGGCGTTCCGGGAGAAGGAGGCGCTTCTAAAGGAGCGGCGGCTTGCGTGGGAAAGAGAAAACGAGAGGAAGCCTCTGCGGGAGAAGCTTCAGGAGCAGATCACCATGCTTCAGCAGATCCTGCCCCGGTATGAGGAGCTGGATCAGAACCGAAAGAACATACAGTTATTAAAGAAACAGCAGGAAGAGTCCGGCGTCCTGCAGCAGAAGCAAAGAGCCGGGCTTCAGAGACAGAAAGAGGAACTGGAGCGATTCCGGGAGGAACGGCGGAGCCTGGAGGACGCGGGCGTAAGCCTGGAACGTTTCACGGCGCTGCTGGAGACGGCGGACCGCCGCCGCGTGGAGCTGGAGCGGCTTGAACATGCCCGGAAAGAGTACGGCGCGCTTCAGGAACAGTACGAAGCGGCGCAGGAAGCGTATCTCCTGTCATCCCGGAAGGCAGCGGAGTGCCTGGAGAGGTACCGGGCATGGAATCAGGCATTCCTGGACGGACAGGCCGGCATCCTGGCGGAGCGTCTGGAGGAGGGACGGCCCTGTCCGGTGTGCGGCTCCCTGTCCCATCCGCATCCGGCGGAGAAGGGGGAGGCGGCGCCCTCAGAGAAGGACCTGGAAGCGGCGAAAGCGGCCAGTGAACGGGCGCAGGCGGACATGTCCGCAAAAAGCGAGGCGGCCGGGATGGCAGGAGGCCGCATGAGCGGGAAACGCAGGGAGATCGAAGAGAAGCTTGCGGAACTGCCGGGAGGCTGTGCCTTTGAGGAGGCGGAGCAGAGGCTCCGGGAGGAAACGCAGGAGAACAGCCGCCGGATGACGGAGCTTCAGAACCTGATTCGGGAAGAGATGAAACGGAAAAAGAGAAAGCAGGAGCTGGACGGCTGGATTCCGGACCAGGAGGCGGCGCTTTTGCGGGCGGAGGAGGCTGTCAGACGGGAGCAGATCGCATGCGCAGAGCGGGAAGCCGGGCTTACGGCGCTTACGGAGCAGACCGAGAGACTGGCCGCGTCCCTGACGATGGGGAGCAGAAGAGAGGCGGAGGAACAGTTCAATGGGCTGTCCCGTCAGAAACGGGAACTGGAACGGGCCGGAGAAGAGGCGGAGCAGGCGTATCGGAACGTGCAGCAGGAGATCAGCCATGAGCGCGGCCGGATCCGCTCACTGAGGGAACGGCTTCGGGAGACGCCCCGGCCGGATAAAGAGAAGCTTGAGGCTGACCGCCGCGGGCTGGATGAACGATACGGCGGGCTGCAGGACCGGCTGACGGACACGCGTACCCGGCTGGCGGCCAACGGTTCCGCGCTCCGGCACATTCTTCAACAGTCGGACGCGCTTCAGGAGACCGAGGAGCGGTGGGCCTGGGTGAAGGCGCTGTCCGACACGGCCAACGGGAATCTTGCAGGCAGAGAGAAGGTCATGCTGGAGACCTGGATCCAGACGACGTATTTTGACCGCATCATCGATCGGGCCAATACACGGTTTATGGTCATGTCCGGCGGCCAGTACGAACTGAAGCGCAGGGCGGAGGCGGAAAACAACCGCTGCCAGAGCGGCCTGGAGCTGGACGTGATCGATCACTATAACGGCACCACAAGTAGCGTAAAGACGCTTTCCGGGGGTGAGAGCTTTCAGGCGTCCCTGTCGCTTGCTCTGGGGCTTTCGGATGAAGTACAGTCCTCGGCAGGCGGAATCCGGCTGGACACCATGTTCGTGGACGAGGGCTTCGGTTCTCTGGATGAGGAAGCGCTCCGGCAGGCGGTCCGGGCCTTGTCGGCGCTCTCGGAAGGAAACCGGCTGGTGGGGATTATTTCCCATGTGTCAGAACTGAAAGAAAAGATCGACCGGCAGATCGTGGTTACAAAAGACAGAGCCGGAGGAAGCAGGGCAGTGATCCGGGAGTAGCCGGTATTGTGCCCGGGACCCCGTCGGCGGTGTCTGCCGGTTTCATAAAAGTTTACGGAGGAAATGTTATGGAAGAAAAGGGACAAAAACAGGTCAAAGGAATCCGGATCAGCACTGTGAATATCATCATGATTTTTATATCCTGTGTGCTGTACATCCTGCTGATTACCGCAACCATCCGCGTCTCGGGCAAATACAATGATGTACATAATTCCATGGATGAATATATCGCCTTTGAAGAAAATGAGGCGTTTCTGACAGAGGGTTCCACCTATCTGACGGAACAGGTACGGCTTTATACGGTGACGCTGGAGCCGGAATATATGGAACATTATTTTACGGAAGTCCATGAGACCAGGCGCAGGGAGACGGCGCTGGAACAGCTGGAGTCTTCCTACGGCGGGGATAAAGCGTACGAATATCTGGTGGAGGCGCTGGATAATTAAAACGATCTGATGAAGTACGAGATCTACGCCATGAAGCTGATCTCGGAATCTCAGGGATACACAAAGGAGCAGATTCCCGAAGAAGTGCAGGCGGCTGGTCTGTCCGACGAGGATCAGAAACTGGACAGTGAGGAGATGATCCAGAGGGCGAGGGAAATCGTCTTCGGGACCGATTATCAGGAGGCCCGGACCCGGATTCTGGACAATGTGGAAAATTCCATGAAGAGCATTCATGAAAAGACACATGAGAAAATGCTGGGAGACGCCGATTCACTGGAATCTACGATGATCATACAGCGGAGGCTGGTCAGCATCCTGTTTGTGGAGAACATTGCCACGTTTCTTCTGATCATCCTGCTGATTATCAAACCTCTTCGGATTTATGTAAACTGCATCAAAGAGGAAAAGATGATGGAGATCACCGGCTCCTATGAGTTCAAATATCTGGCGCTGACCTACAATGACATATTCGAGATTAAAAATGCCAATGAAGCCATGCTGCGCTACCGCGCGGAGCATGACCCGCTGACCGGTATCGTAAACCGGGGAGGTTTTGAACAGCTGAAGAACATGTTCCGGGTAAAGGGCGGCGCGCTGGGCCTTTTAATCATCGATGTGGATAAATTCAAGCTGATCAATGACGGATACGGCCATGAGGTGGGCGACCAGGTGCTGAAGAAAGTGGCGGGATTTCTGAAAGACGAATTCCGCGCCACGGACTATCCGGCGCGGATCGGCGGAGATGAATTCGCGGTGATCCTGACCGGTATGACAGAGGAGATGGGCGCGGTGGTGATGCGGAAGATTGGAAAGATCAATGAATCGCTGCTGCATCCGGACGACGGGCTTCCGCAGGTGTCCTTAAGCGTGGGCGGCGCATTTTCGGAACAGGGTTTTACGGATGATCTGTATAAAATGGCGGACGCCGCTCTGTATGTGGTGAAAGAGAACGGCCGGTGCGGCTGCCGGTTCTATGAGGAGGGAATGGAGCTTTGAAGTATCTGGTGATCGGAGCCGGGGGGACCGGCGGATGTATTGGGGCGTATATGACGGAGGCAGGCAGGGACGTGACGCTGATTGCAAGGGGCGCGCATCTGGCGGCCATGCAGGCGGACGGACTGCGCATGGAAACGACGAAGAAGGGAAACTATACGGTAAAACCGGTAAAGGCGACAGATATGGAACACTATGGGGAACATCCGGACGTGATCTTTGTCTGCGTCAAGGGCTATTCTCTGGAGGAGACGATCCCGTTTATCCGCAGGGTGGCAAAACCGGAGACGGTGGTCATCCCGATCCTGAACATCTATGGGACCGGAGGCAGGCTTCAGGAACGGCTGCCGGAACTTCTGGTGACGGACGGGTGCATCTATATCGCAGCGGAGATCCGGAAACCGGGCTGCCTGTGGCAGAACGGCGATATTTTCCGCGTAGTGTTCGGCGTACGGAAGCCTTCCGAATACAGAGAGGTACTGGAAAAGGTAAGGCAGGACTTGGAGGACAGCGGGATCACAGCTATATTGTCGGACAATATACAGAAAGATGCGCTGCAGAAATTCTCCTATGTCTCGCCGGCAGCGGCCTGCGGGCAGTATTATGACGCCATGGCGGGCGACATGCAGAAGCCAGGGGAGATCCGGGATACCTTCGCGGCGCTGATTCATGAGATCGATGTGCTGGCAGAGGCCATGGGGATTCATTTTGGAGTGGATATTGTGCAGACGAACCTGGATATTCTGGACAGCCTGACGCCGGAGGCATCTACTTCCATGCAGCGGGATGTGAAACAGGGAAAAGCGTCCGAGATGGACGGGCTGATCTTCGAGGTGGTCCGGATGGGCAGGAAATACGGAGTAAAGCTGCCGGTCTATGAGAAGATTGCAGAGGAACTGAGAAAAAGAGGCTTTTCCTGAAAAGAATTATTGACATATGTCAGAAACGGGCTATAATAGAGTTATGGACAGGGAATCCCTGGGGCAGACCCGTTTTATCGTTTTGGGAAACGGCCCGGACGGGGAGATTCCGGGGATCCGGCGGCAATCGGAGGTAGGAGGATGCCAAGACCATGCAAAAGAAGACGCGTCTGCGGGGTGCCGGGCTGTGAGCGGTTCGGTCCGATGGACGGCACACCGCGCACAGAAGGGAACACCATGACGCTGGACGAGTATGAGTGCATCCGGCTGATGGATCTGGAGCATCTGACACAGGAGCAGTGCGCGGCACAGATGAAAGTGGCGCGGACGACGGTGCAGGCGATCTACAGCTGTGCCAGAGAGAAGCTGGCGGACTGTCTGGTGCGGGGAAAGGAGCTACGGATTGCAGGGGGGAATTATGTGCTGTGCGAGGCGCGGATGTCCTGCTGTCACAGCCACTGTACAGGGTTCGCCGGAGTATTAGAAAGAGAAGGAGAGCAGAAAACGATGAAAATTGGTGTAACTTACGAAAATGGACAGATTTTTCAGCATTTCGGACATACGGAGCAGTTCAAAGTGTATGACGTGCAGGACGGAAACGTGGTATCTTCCAAAGTTGTGGACACAAACGGAAACGGACACGGGGCGCTGGCAGGATTTCTGAAAGAATATCAGGTGGATACCCTGATCTGCGGCGGTATCGGAGCAGGCGCGCAGAATGCGCTGGCGGCAGTCGGGATCCGGCTTTACGGCGGCGTATCCGGCGATGCGGATGCGGCGGTGGAGGCGCTTCTGAAAGGGAAGCTTGATTACAATCCGGATGTGCGCTGTGACCACCACGGAGAGCATCACGGCGGAGACTGCGGCAGCCACGGATGCGGGGAGCATACGTGCGGATAAGATCCAGATACAAAGAATACGGGAAAGACAGAAGAAGGGGTCGCTGAAAGATGTATCTCTGTCTGTGTGCCCGGCACTTCAGACAGTGCTGTTTCGCACACAGACAGGAGACTGCATTTGGCAGCGGCTCTTTTTTATTGTCTGGATGAAGATGAAAGCGGATTCTGTTGAAATCAGTTGTTTGCCTTGTAAAGCGGGCTTTTTCATAGTATACTAAGATCTGTAAGGGAAGGAACTCACGGATTTATGAAACGCATCACTCTGGAAGCGCTTCTTGCCAAAAAGCGGCAGGCGGACTACGGACAACAGTATATGTACATTACCGGGCTTCTGGAATCGGGCCGGATCCGGCCGCTGAAGGCGTCCGGGAAGAACGGCAAGAAGCCGGCGCTCTACCGGGAATACTGGCTGGTGGAGGAAGAAGAAGATCCGGGTCCGCTTCTGGAGGAACTGAAGTTCCGTCTGGTCCCGTCCATTTCCATCGATTATTATCTGGCCCATCCGAAGGTGTATCAGGAGGAGCGGCTGTGGGTATTGCTGCTGGACGCCTGGCTTCGCAGGAACAAAACCCGTCCGCTGCTTCCGGAATCCATGAATGAACGGAGCTTCGAGATCTGGGGCAGAGAAAAGTTTCTGTTAAAGGAGCAGGGGAAGAAGGTTCTGAAGCACTGCGGGATCCCGCTGGAAGCGCTGAACCTGTATGAGACGACCGAACCCCTCGCCTGCTATTCCCACACGAGAGCCGTTCCCCAGAACCTGCTGATTCTGGAAAATAAAGACACCTTCTACAGTATGCGCCGCCATCTTCTGGACGGAGCGGAGACGATCCTGGGCGTCCCCACCGGAACGCTGATCTACGGCGCCGGCAAGGGAATCCTGCGCTCCTTTCAGGATTTTGATCTGTGTGTGGAGCCTTATATGACGGATGAACGCAACCGGATCTGGTATTTCGGAGATCTGGATTATGAAGGGATCGGCATATGGGAACGCCTGGCCGAGCTGTGCCGCCCGATTCGGGAGATTCGCCCCTTCTGTCCGGCCTACGAAGCCATGCTCAAAAAGGCGGAGCAGTTCCAGACGCTGCCGGCGACCAAAGAGCAGCAGAACCGGAACATTGGAGACGCGTTTTTCGGGTATTTTTCAGAGGAGACATCCCGGAAGATGAGACGGATTCTGGAGGACGGCGCCTGGATCCCGCAGGAGATCCTGAATATTACGGATTTCTGAAAAAGCCGGACGCAGTACGTTTCTACAGAGGACAGGAAGGATATCCCATGCAATACGATTTTCTGAAACATTTCCCCCGCCGCATGAAAAGCGTCGGGCTTCATTTTATGCTGATCCAGAACAGCATCCAGAAAACCACCTGGAAGCAGTACGGGTTTTCCACGGGTGCGGAGCAGATCAACATGATCTTTGCGGTCCTTCTCTATATCATGGAGCAGTCCCTCCGGGAAGAAAACTGTACCATGGACGACATCGGGGCCTATATTGACACCATCAATGTGCAGCATTTCCACAAAAATCTGAACTATGACGAATGCCGGCAGCTGGGGGATTTCATCGTCAACGTGATCCTGTGCAACGAAGGAAAAGCCATGTATTTTGAGGGATTTGATTTTGAAGAACAGGAATACGAGCCCATGCATCTCAGCTATGTGGCCAACCTCATCGGCTACGTGGATCAGGAATTCCGGCGCACCTCTTATTATCTGACCGATGACGGATACAATCTGCTGCTTTCCACTCTGGAAATTGAAAATAATATGAAACTGACCGTCCACGAGATGATCTTTCAGATGCATCTGGAAAAGCAGAGCTATGACAGGGCGGCGGATGAGATCAAAAACGTTTTCAATCTGCTGCGGGTCCAGCTGCAGAAGATTCAGGAGGCCATGGGGAAGATCCGCAGGAACGCCCTGAACTATTCCGTGCGGGATTATGAGACGATCCTTCTGGAAAATCTGGACACGATCCAGGATACCAAGCAGAAGTTCCAGAATTACCGGGAGATGGTAAAGAGCCGGGCAAAAGAGTTGGAGGGGAAAAACATCAACGTCCGGCAGCTTCTGCCCAAAGAGGAGGAAAAGCTGAACCATCTGCGGGTGATCGAGTCCTATCTGAACCGGACCATCGATGAACATCAGAAGATCCTGAACAGCCATTTTGACCTGAAGGCGCTCTATACGAGGGAGCTGGAGCAGCTCTCCCAGATGTCGCTGATCCGGCGGTTTTCTCTGCGCGGCGAGCTGTATGACAAGGTATTGGACAATCCGGCGGCGCTCTGCCGGCTGGATTATTTCCTGCGGCCTTTGTTCAATCAGGACGCGGGCAAGGCCTATAACCTGAACAAGGCGTTTCAGCTGCAGCGGCCGTCCCGGAAGCGCACGGAGGCGGACAGCGGGGAAGAACTGGATTTTGACGAGGAAAGCTGGAGACGGGAGAAGGAGAGGCTCCGGCAGGAAAAGCTGAAAAAATACGAGGGAAGCTTAAGTTGCCTCATCCGGCACGCGTCCGGAAAGGACGGAATTTCCCTGCTGGAGCTGGAAAACGAGCTGGACGACGGGGAGCGGGCGGAGCTGATTCCCAGTGTGGAGATCTTTAAGGAAATCATGGTGGAGCTGCTCAAAAACCGGGAGATCGACCTGACGGCGCTTCAGAAGGAGCGCAGCGAGTACATTCAGGACAGCGCCGGGGATTTCCAGCTGAACGACATGCTGCTGAAGCTGGCCGACGCGGAGGCGGACGCCGGGCAGAAAAGGATCCGGCGGGTCCATGCGTCCAGGCTGGAGGACGGGAATGTGGTGGCCTTTTCCGGGATTTTGGACGAGGACGGCAGAAGCAGAACGATCCGATGCTCCAATGTGCGG
>ERZ779623.718-NODE-718-length-11401-cov-3.557553_pt1 | contig 11401 bp, 10 predicted proteins | sample MGYA00514189_ERZ779623 | MGnify/ENA primary metagenome ERZ779623 (study PRJEB29562, sample SAMEA4376712) | mouse gut metagenome | isolation source: Cecum | study: EMG produced TPA metagenomics assembly of the A DSS colitis mouse model was used to assess the... | reverse complement strand
ATCCAGGCGGCCATGAAGGAACGCCGGGACGGGATACGGGAAGTGATCCTGACCGATGGCTGTCCCTTTACGCTGGGAACCGAGGTGGTGCGGGAATACGAGGAGCACCGTTTTGAGAACGGCGTGTTCCTGCCGATCATCGAACGGAATACGGTCATTCCGGCCAGCCGGACCGAACGCCTCTATACGGTGCGGGACAACCAGACGAAGATCCGGGTGCACATCCTTCAGGGGGAAAGCCGGTTTGCGGTGAACAATCTGTCCCTGGGCGAACTGATGATCGACATTCCTTCCAACAAAGCGGGGGAAGAAGCTGTGGATGTGACCTACACCTATGATATCAATTCCATTCTGGAGGTGGAGGTGAAGGTATTGTCCACCGGGAAAAAGACCCGGCAGGTGTTCAAGGACCGGGATCTGGACATGAGCGAGGAGGAGATCGAGGAGCGTCTGGAGACGCTTTCCTATCTGAAGATCCATCCCAGAGACAAGGAAGAGAATAAAGTGCTGCTTCTTCGGGGCGAACGGATCTATGAGGAAAGCCTGGGGTATAAAAGAACTCAGGTGGAGCAGGTCCTGCGCCGCTTTGAGCATGCGCTGGACTCCTACGATCAGGAGCAGATCGCCCAGACCAAGCAGGAGCTGATCGAATTTCTGGAAACGCTGGATGAGTGGGAATAATTCGGAATGGATATGAGGATGGAAGAAACAGAACAGAAACTGAAGCGGATGGTGGAAGAGCTCTGGAAGGCGGGCCCCTATAAGATCATCCTGAGCAATGTCAGAAAGGCCGCCCCGGAGGAAGAAAGCTCCGGGCGGCAGTATCGGAAGATCGTGCTGAACCGTCTGGACACCTGCTGGCAGGCGGAAAAATATACGGACAGGCAGGTCTTCCATGAAAATCTGCCGGAGGATAAGGTGGAAGCGTATGTGCAGAACGCCCTGTCCGCCGGCTTTCGTCAGTGCAGCGCCTGGGACGGAGAGTGGGAGCAGACCATCCGGATCTCCAAAGGCCGGAAGATATCCAGCCAGAGAAAAAGGACGGCGCAGGCGCCGAAGGAGAAGCGGGAGCATAACCGAAAGAAACATTATATCCTGGAAGAAGGGACTGTGATCCCGCCGCTTCAGGATATGGGGATTTTCACCGCAGAAGGAAAAGTAGTACGTTCCATGTATGACAAATACCGTCAGATCAACCGGTTTGTGGAACTGATCGACGACGAGATCGACAGCCTGCCGAAGGATCATCCTGTTACGGTGATTGACTTTGGGTGCGGAAAATCCTATCTGACCTTCATTCTCTATTATTATCTGGTGAAAGTAAAGGGGCTGGACGTGCGGATCACGGGACTGGATCTGAAGGCGGACGTGATCGAACGATGCAACCGGGCTGCGGAAACATACGGTTATGAGGGCCTGCATTTTGAACTGGGCGACATCAACGGCTACGACTGCCCGTATCCGGTGGATATGGTCATCTCCCTGCATGCCTGCGATACGGCGACGGACTATGCGCTTTATAACGCCGTCCGCTGGAAGGCGAAGCTGATTTTCTCCGTGCCCTGCTGCCAGCATGAGCTGAACCGGCAGATGAAAAGTGAAAATCTGTCCATCCTGACCCGTTACGGCATCGTGCAGGAACGGACGGCGGCTTTGATGACCGACGCTGTCCGGGGAAATCTTCTGACCGCCTGCGGCTACCGGACGCAGCTTCTGGAGTTTGTGGATCTGTCCCATACGCCCAAGAACATCCTGATCCGGGCGGTGAGGGCCGTGATCCCCGGTTCCGTGAAGCAGAAGGCGCGCCTCGAGGTGGAGGAGCTGAAGAACACGTTCGGTTTCCGGCCGACGCTGGACGGGCTGCTGTTTCCGGACAGGCAGGCATGAAAAAACGAATACGTAAAAAGAAAACTTGTTGTAAAAGGAATCAGAGGTAGCTAAGATGGAAGAAAAACAGATGACGTCCGGCGGACGGGAGACGGAGAAATTATATTACAGGGACAGCCACAGGAAGGAATTTGACGCTGTGGTGCTGTCCTGTGAGGAAAAGCGCACAGCCGACGGAAAGAAAACAGGATACCGGGTCGTACTGGACCGGACCGCGTTTTTCCCGGAAGGGGGAGGACAGTTCGGCGACGTGGGCCGGCTGGATCGCGTGGAAGTGGTGGACACCCATGAAAAAAACGGCGTCATTTACCATGAGACAAAAGAACCGCTGGAGCCGGGACAGACCGTGAAGGGAAAGCTGGATTTTGCCGTGCGGTTTGACCGGATGCAGCAGCATTCCGGAGAACATATTTTATCCGGTCTTGTACACAGTCTGTATGGATACGATAATGTAGGATTTCACCTGGGCGCGGAGATCACCACGCTGGACTTTAACGGGGAGCTGACAGAGGAGCAGGTGCGGGATCTGGAACTTCGCGCCAACCGGGCGGTATTTGAAAACGTGCCGGTACAGGTGCTGTATCCCACAAAGGAACAGTTGAAATCCGTAAACTACCGGAGCAAGATCGAGATCGAAGGACAGGTCCGGATTGTGTCCATTCCCGGGTACGACATCTGCGCCTGCTGCGCCCCCCATGTGGACCGGTCCGGGGAGATCGGGCTGATCAAAGTTGTAAGCTGTGAGAGGCACCGGGGCGGCTGCCGGATGACGATTCTGTGCGGGTCCCGGGCGCTGGAGGATTACCGGAAGAAACAGCAGAGCGTGACGGAAATCTCCGTTGCCCTGTCCGCAAAGCCGGAGAAAGTCGGGGAGGCGGTGCTGCGCCTGAAGGAACAGCAAAGCCATCTGAGAGAACAGCTGAACCGCATGCAGGAGCGCTATCTGCAGCAGAAGCTTGCAGAGCTGACCGGGAATGAACGAAATGTCTGTCTCTTTGAGGAAGAACTGGACAGTATCGCCGCGCGGAATTTTGTGAATGCCGCGGTGGAACAGTGCCAGGGCATCTGCGGGGCGTTTATCGGGACAGATGAGAACGGTTATCATTATATCCTTGGAAGCCGGACGACGGACCTGCGGGCGTTTTCCAGAGTCCTGAACGAAAAGTTCCAGGGAAAGGGCGGCGGGAAGCCGGAAATGGTGCAGGGCTCTTTGACGGGAACGGAAGAAGAGATCCGAAGCGTTGTGGATTCCTTCCGGTAGGGCAGACAGCGTCTCTTCCCCGGAGGAAGACGAGGATGCGTCTGACCGGACAGAAGAAATACAGGGAGCTATATGAAAAACAACAAAGGACAGTGGATCAAAGCGATTCTTCTGTCGGCTGTCGTTTCCGGAGCGCTCACATTGACCGCGGCGTCGGGCATCCTGGACGCCGCGGATCTGTCCCTGTCGGACCGGTGGTATCAGAGCCGAAGCGCATCCGATGGGAAGATCGTTCTGGTGGGCATCGACCAGAGGGCTCTGGAGGAGATCGGCACATACAGCCAGTGGGGACGGGATGTGGCCGCCATGGCGCTGGAGCACCGGATGGACACGATCCGCCTGCTGGTGCGCATCGCACATCTGGAGGGGCGGCTGGACAAAGGGGAATACGAGACCTGTCTTAAGCAGGCGGCGGAAGCGAAAGAACTGACAGACAGGATAAATACAGCGGGTTTTGTGACGGATGAGATGCTGGAGCAGCTGGGAGCGTTAAAAGAGCGGACCTACAAGGGAGAAGACGGAAAGGACCACCCCTGGCTTTCCGGGGAGGAGTACCACATGCTGTCACAGATTCATTTTTTCAATGACCTTGCTCATGTGAGGGAATGGGCGGCGGCCCATCATGAATATCTGGACGATCAGTCGTACAAACGGGTCATGCCGGTGGAAAAAGCGCTTTCGGATCTGCAGATCATGGCGGAAAAAGAAGGAAAGCTGGATCAGGAGCTGACAGGGCTGTTCCTGAAAAGCAGGTGCTGGGAAGAAAGCGGACGATCTGATTGTGTAACACTTTGAAACAAACAGGCTGCCGAAACGCTGCCCCCTGCTGCAGAGGACGGGGGCCTGCCGCGGCAGCCTGTTTTCATGTTATCCCAAAAGCTTAATAGGTGTAGTCTTCCACATCCACCTTGTCCACTTCCTGATAAGGCGCCAGGGTGGAGACCATTTTGATGGGCCGGTCATAGCTGTTTTTACAGTAATGGACTTCTCCCGGCTCGATATGGATCATCTGTCCGGGATACAGGTGGTTGACCACGCCGTCCACCACAATGTCGATCTCCCCCTCCAGAATGTAAAAATTTTCTTCCATGATGTTGTGATAGTGCGCCTTGAAATCCTGCCCGGGCATGAACTGCACAAGGGCAAAATTCATACGGGGGCCTTTCATCAGATATTTGGGCCCGCTGTCTCCAAAACGGTATTCCCGGTCTTTTTCATCTACAATATACATGATTTTTGTCTCCTTTCTGACAGATCCGTTCATTTTACAGGCCCGGGGCGGTCCACATGGCCCGGGTCAGTCCCTCGTTGACCAGATCAAGCTGTGCGGCGTAGACCTCCCGCCATACCGGATAGAGTTCCTCATAGACGCTGTGGTTTTCCATGTCCGGCTCAAAGGTCCGGTCCCAGCGGACGGTCCGCCGGGCGCCTTCCTCGATGCTTTCGTAGATTCCGACTCCGTATCCGGCCAGGATGGCGGCGCCCAGAGCGGTGGCTTCCCGGACTACGGGTACTTTGACGGGCATGCCCAGCACGTCCGCCAGAATCTGGGACCAGAGGGCGCTTTTGGAGGCGCCGCCGGCGAAGATAACCTCCGAAGGCCGGTTGCCGGTTGCCTCATGGACCAGATCCATATGGCCTCTGACCAGCAGGGCGGTATTTTCCAGGATGGCACGGTAGAAGGTGAAGCGGTTGAATTTCACCGGGTCCAGTTCAAAATTGGTGAAGGTCGGCGCCGCATGCTTCCAGTTGATGAAATTCATCACATCGCTGAAGGCGCACATCATGCCGTAGCAGCCGGCAGGGATCTGTTCGGCCTTCCGGTTCATGATGTCATAGACATCCTCCCCGGTCTGCCGGCTCTGCTCCTGTTCCAGCTGGCAGAAGCCGTCCCGGAACCAGCGCATGACCAGCCCCGGTTTAAACGCGAGGGCTTCGTACTGCCAGACGCCCGGCACGGCATGGCAGTTCACCCGTACCCGGCAGCCGGGATCGGCCGTTCCTTCGGCCGTGTTGAATTCATACTGCCAGAAGCTGCCGCCGAAGACCGCCGCCTGGTCCGGCATGGTGGCGCCGACGCCGACGGTGCCCAGCTGGCAGTCTCCGCCGCCTGCCACCACCGGAGTCCCTTCCTTCAGTCCGGTGTCGGACGCACCCTGCCCGTTTACAGGCGCGATTACAGTGCCGCATTCGACCACCGGCGGGAAAATATCGTCCCGCAGGCCGCATTTTCGGGCGATGGAAGCGTCCCAGCTGCGGCTTTTCAGATCGAAGATACCGGTGGTGGAGCCGTTGCTGGGCTCGATGGCTTCCTTCCCGGTGAGCTTTTTAATCAGCCAGTCGTTGAACATGCCGACCGCGGTTGTTTTCTCATAGATGTCCGGCATCTTGTCTTTGACCCAGAGCAGGCGGGGCAGCGCGCCCAGGGCATAAGTCTGTCCGCTCTGCAGATAGATCTCCTTCTCCAGTTCCGGATTCATCCGGATCAGTTTTCCTACCTCGTCGTCGCTTCGGGCGTCCACGTTGGCGCAGGCCCAGATCTCCTGTCCGTCCCGGTCGTAGAGGACGATGCCCTCCCGCATGCAGGTGGTGGATACGGCGGCGATCTGCTCCGGGCGGACGCCGGTTTCCTCTATGACGCCCCGGATACAGCCGCAGGCCACGTTCCAGTTATGCGTCCAGTCAAAATCCATGCTGCCCGGATAACGGGGATCCTCCCGATGCTCCCATTCCTGCTGGACGCATCCGATCTGCGTGCCGTCGGTGCGGAACAGGACCGCTCGTACGCTGCCGGTTCCGGCGTCCACCGCCATTAAAAACTGCTCTGACATATAACCCCTCCTTAAAAACAGAATACATTCTAATAATAAAAAGTTTGCCATGAAAGGAGGCGTTTGTCAACTGCTGTCCGGCAGGTGCGCGCCCATGGCCACCGCGGCAGCCGGGACCGGAAGAACCGCCTTTCCGGCGGGCATCCGGATTGACAAAGGGGAAGTGAGAGGGTATAGTATTGACTATGAGAAAAACGGACCCGGAAAGGAAGGAATCAGGATGGCAGACAAAGAAGGAGTGAAGGTGGCAAAGGATTATCATGTGGACGTTCCCTTTGCCAATCAGGAAGGTTTCTACGTAAAAGGTGCGAACAGCCTGGACTGGGGGATGAAGAAGCACCTGTCTAATATTTTCAACCCGAAGAGCGGCAATTCCGTCATGTTCGCATTCGACCACGGATATTTCATGGGCTCCACGGCGGGGCTGGAGCGGCTGGACCTGCTGCTTCCGAAGCTGGCGCCCTATGTGGATGTGTTTATGGGGACGAGAGGCGCGATCCGTACCTGCGTACCGCCGGAGATCACCAAAGGCATTGCCCTGCGGGTGACGTCCGGGTCTTCCATGCTGGATGAGGACCTGTCCCATGAGGTGGTGGCAGTGGATATTGAGGAAGCGATCCGGATGAACGCAGACTGCATGGCGGTGCAGACGTTTATCGGTGCGGACGGACAGCTTTCCAGCATCGAAAACCTGTCCAGGGTCATCAACGCCGGCATGCGCTACAGCATCCCGACGCTGGGCGTGGTGGCGGTCGGTAAAAACATGGAGCGGACCGACCGGTTCTTCAAGCTTGCCACGAGGATCGTGGCGGAGATGGGAGTCCAGCTGGTGAAGACTTACAACTGCGAGAACTTTGAAGAGATCGTGGCGGCGTGCCCGGTGCCTATCGTGGTGGCAGGCGGAAAGAAGCTTCCGGAAGCGGAGGCGCTGACCATGGCGTACACGGTCATTTCCAGGGGCGCCAGAGGCGTGGACATGGGCCGGAACATCTTCCAGAGCGAGCATCCCGTGGAGATGGCGCAGGCCATCGGGAAGATCGTCCATGAGGGCTTCACGGACAAAGAGGCGTATGAGTTCTATCAGGACAGCATTCACTGAAAAAGGGAAAGCGTTACGGGAGACCGGCGGTCAAACACTGCAGGCCTCCCGTTTTTTAATCTCTCAGGGTCAAATTCCCCGCAGCTTGCTGCGGGGAGTTTCATTTGCAAATAATTTATTTTGATTTTTTATATGCATTGTAATATTCAGGACAGAGAAGGTGTCTATACAGATAAGAAAATCACTTGATTAAACAGGGAGGTGGATAAGTTGCCGAATATCAGTGAAGAGACATTAAAGCGGCTGATTTCCCAATATGGAGACAGTGTACTGAGAATGTGCTGTTTATATTTAAAAGATTATCAGCTTGCGGAAGATATTACGCAGGAGACGTTTCTTCGCGTTTACAGGAAATATGATTTATTTGAAAACAGAGCCAGTGAAAAAAACTGGATTCTGAAGATTGCGGTAAACTTGTGTAAGAATTATATGAGAACTCACTGGTTTAAGGATATCTGCGTGGATTTTTTTCCGGAAAAAGAGGGAAAAGATCTTTATGAAACATTTTTAGATAAAGAAATGATCTCACGGCAGATTATGAAACTGCCGCCGAAATACAAAGAAGTCATTTTGCTGTATTATTATCAGGAATTGTCTGTAAAAGAAATTGCCGGTGTCCTGAATCAGAAAGAGACAACTATTTTGCAGCGTTTAAAAAGAGCAAGGGAACACTTAAAACCCTTATTAAAGGAGGTGTTATAATGGGATTCAGGGAACAGATCGATCAGGAACTGGCTCATATCACATTGCCGGAGGATTTTGAGGAGAGGATACTGCGCCGTTCACATAAAAGAATAAGAACATGGACGTATCAGGCGGCATGCATTGTTTTATGTCTTATTCTGACAGGAGGTACAGTCAGTGCCGGATGGTTTGTATACAGTAAAATAAGAGTAAATGATCATATTCTTCCGGAATCAGGTCCGTTGGAAAAGAAAACGGTAAATGCCAGCCGTACAAAACCGGATGACGCGGGCATCTGCCGGGACCAGTATGATACGTATCAGGAACTTTGTGCAGAACTTGGAATCGAACTGTTGTATTCAGATCTGGCAGACGGAAACACATATATGCAGATTCAAAGAAAAACCGATAAAAGGAACTGGAATAATATCTGCATCAGTGCTTTTATTGTTGGCGATCTGAAAGATATAACAAAGGTGCCGGGATCGGATGAGTATCGCTGGGAGCGCGGGGATGAATTTTCTTCTCCCGTTGACATGGAAATAGATATTGTCAACAGTGACAGTCAGCTGGAGCACGGATGGGAAAGAGATTTTCTTGGATTCTATGAATATGAGGAGACTTATACATCACAGCAGGGATATACGGTGAATCTTGTAATAGACTGCACAGTAAGCGAAAACGAGTACAGTAAAGTGAAGCCGGACTGCCGTGCGGTTTTTGTGGCAGACGGAATCCGCTATGTAGTAAAAGGCCAGGTCAGACTGGAAAAAATGAAGGAAATCATAGATTCCCTTCATTATTGAACAGAAAAAGGACAGATAAAAACCGCTTCTTCCGCTGCACGTTTTGAACAGTGCCCGGAAGAAGCGGTTATTTGTCTGACTGATTTTTATTTTGTTTTCTACTGCTCCGCAGTCTGCGCCTTCAGCGCCGCCTCCACAAAGCCCTTGAACAGCGGGTGGGGACGGTTGGGCCTGGATTTCAGTTCCGGGTGAGCCTGCGTGGCGAGGAAGAAGGGATGGTTCTTCAGCTCGATCATCTCCACGATCCGTCCGTCCGGAGACAGTCCGGACAGGGTCAGCCCATGTTCAGCCAGGGCGGAGCGATAATCGTTGTTGACCTCATAGCGGTGGCGGTGACGTTCTTCGATCCGCTCGCTTCCGTACAGCGCGCAGGCTTTCGTATCTTTGTTCAGCATACAGGGGCAGGAACCCAGCCGCAGCGTTCCGCCGATGTCCTCCACGCCGTTCTGGTCCGGCATGAGGGCGATGACCGGATAAGGGGTATTGGGATTCAGCTCCATGCTGTGGGCGTCCTCCAGGCCGGCCACATGGCGCGAATATTCCACGATGGCAAGCTGCATGCCGAGGCACAGGCCCAGGAACGGAATCTGATGTTCTCTTGCATAGCGGATGGCGGTGATCTTGCCGTCGATGCCCCGGTCGCCAAAGCCGCCGGGTACCAGGATGCCGGTGACATCCCCGAGCATTTCCGCCGCATTCTCTTCTGTGATGAGTTCAGAATCGATCATTTGATTTTTACCACCGCGCGGTTGTCGATCCCGCCGTGCTTCAGCGCTTCCACGACGGATATATAGGCGTCATGGAGCTGGATGTATTTTCCGACCAGTGCAATGTTGACTTCCGTTACCGGGTGGCGGAGTTTGTTGACCATCTCGGTCCAGTCGGTCAGATCCGGCTCCGGACAGGGAAGGTGCAGGCACTCGCACGCCACCTGTGCCAGATGCTCCTCTTCCATGGCCAGGGGAGCTTCATACAGATATTCCACGTCCAGGTTCTGCAGTACGTTGTTCTTCGGCACGTTGCAGAACAGGGCAATCTTGTCCTTGATGCCTTTTTCCAGCGGAAGTTCCGTGCGGCAGACGATGATATCCGGCTGGATTCCCATCCCCTGCAGCTCCTTGACGGACGCCTGGGTGGGCTTGGTCTTCATCTCGCCGGAGGCCTTCAGGTAGGGAATCAGCGTTACATGAATGATGATGGCATTGTCATGTCCCACCTCGTGCTGGAACTGCCGGATCGCTTCCAGGAAGGGCTGGCTCTCGATATCGCCCACGGTGCCGCCGGTCTCGATGATGGCAATATGCATGTCCTCGGAGGTGTAATTCCGATAGAACCGGCTCTTGATCTCATTGGTAATATGAGGAATGACCTGTACGGTCCCGCCGCCGTAATCGCCTCGGCGTTCCTTCTGCAGGACAGACCAGTAGACCTTGCCGGTGGTGACGTTGGAATTCTTGTCCAGACTTTCGTCAATAAAACGCTCATAATGTCCCAGATCCAGATCCGTCTCGGCCCCGTCATCGGTGACAAATACTTCGCCGTGCTGGACCGGGTTCATGGTTCCGGGATCAATATTGATGTACGGGTCGAATTTCTGCATGGTGACCTTGTAGCCCCGCGCCTTCAAAAGGCGTCCCAGTGAGGCGGCAGTGATCCCTTTCCCCAGACCGGATACCACCCCTCCTGTAACAAATACGTATTTGACTGGCATATGATTTGATTCCTCCTGAACTGTCTGTGTGAAAATGTTAGGCTCAAAAATAAAAACTCTTTTCATTATAGCTTATCCGTCGGAAAAAATCCACCTGTTTTTCCGGTTCATTTGCAACAGAATTTATATTTATTTTAGAAAAGAAGTCAAAAATTCTCAGAAGGTGTATTGATTTTAAAATGAAGGTTCACTATAATAAGAAGTGCTACGCGCAAGGAGGAAAGAGATGAGTAATAATAATACTCCAGACAGGAGATGGAGATAACAATCATAAGGCACCAAAGAACCGTCAGAGCATTGTCATATTTCTGGTCTTTATGCTGGTAAGTTTTCTGGCACTGAATTTTGTACAGAGGATGATGTCGGACGTAAGCTCCAAGGAGATCCGCTATGATGAATTTATCGACATGCTGGAAGAAGACAAGGTGGAAAAAGTGGAGGATACCGGGACTACCTGGCAGATTACCCCGAGGACGCAGCCTGTAGGAAACGTGGAACTTACTTATTATACCGGAAAGATGAACGACGAGGAGCTTCTGCCGCTCCTGAAGGAAAAAGACATTGAGATCACGCCCTATATCCAGGATACCTTTTCGGCACTGGTCTGGCAGGTGGTCTGGAGCCTGCTTCCGCTGCTTTTGATCTGGGTGGCGTTTGGCTATCTGATGCGCCGGATGGGCGGCGGCGGAATGATGGGTGTGGGAAAGAGCAAAGCGAAGGTGTATATCGAGAAGGAGACCGGTGTCACCTTTAAGGATGTGGCAGGGCAGGAGGAAGCAAAGGAATCCCTCGTGGAGGTGGTGGATTTCCTTCACAATCCGGAACGTTATGCGGAGATCGGCGCGAAGCTTCCCAAGGGAGCACTTCTCGTAGGGCCTCTCCCGCCACCGCCCGGTGAACTGTTGAAGGTACACCTCCCCCCAGGGGAACTCCTGATAGGCCAGGAACCGGCCGGTGGCCGCCGCCGCCCGGCCGTCCAGCAGGTAGCGCAGGAACAGGATGCGCTCCGGGTTGGTCACCGGTGTTTCCCCGGCGATGGTCAGGTCCGGGTGGGACAGCGTGTACTGCTTGCCCAGAAGCCGGGCGGTGAAGACGCCGCCGTCCCACACAAGGCCGCAGCGC
>ERZ779623.712-NODE-712-length-11454-cov-5.361698_pt1 | contig 11454 bp, 10 predicted proteins | sample MGYA00514189_ERZ779623 | MGnify/ENA primary metagenome ERZ779623 (study PRJEB29562, sample SAMEA4376712) | mouse gut metagenome | isolation source: Cecum | study: EMG produced TPA metagenomics assembly of the A DSS colitis mouse model was used to assess the... | reverse complement strand
AATATTTTTGACGAGAAGACGGCAGTGTATTTTATGCTTTTTTCCCTGTTGATGCCCAGCATGTGCGTCCAGGCGGGCAATGCCCGGATGTATGCCATGGGGCTGTTCTTTTTTACCGCCACCGGCCTGTTGGCCTGGGGCATTCTACAGGAATCCACCGGAAAAAAATGGATTTTATTCTGTTTGTGCAGCGTTGGCAGCGTCTATAGCCATACATTCACGATGCTTCAGACTTTTATCCTGTATCTGATTCTTCTGGGGGCATTACTGTGGCGGAAAAAATATGCCCTGATAAAATGGTATCTGGGGAGCGGGCTGGCAGTCGCGGCCTGCTATACGGTATGGCTGTCGGTGATCTACAGGCAGATGCAGACCCGAATAAGTTCCGCGGGAGGCAACGAAGAACTGTTTATCCCCAACATGTACACCCTGATGGACTATTGTAAGGAGTGGTTTTCGGCCATGGATACCCCCATCACTCTGGTGATCTATCTGGGCATGGCGCTCACCCTGTTTCTGGGCTACTATGCGGTGGACAGTATGAGAGACAGCGGGTGCTATGTTCCGGCCTGGGGCATGGCGATTCTGGGCCTGACCGCGCTGGCGGGCGGCCTGCTGTCCTACTATGTGACTCCCTGCTTTCTGGGACGTTATATCTTCTGCGGCTTTGGGGCGCTGGCCCTGTGGTATGCGGTGGGAATGAAGCGGATCGCCTCCCGCGGGATTAAAACGGCGGTAATGCTGGCCTTTCTGCTGTGCTTTGTATTGCAGTACCGGTCCGAACTGGGGCTGGAATATGACAAAGGGTTACAGGAATACCAGAGGTTTTATGAGGACAATGTACAGGCGGATGATTTGATCATGGCCACGGATATTCATACGCTGTACCTGAATATCTATCACCCGGAGCGGCAGTATATGGCTTACGGGTATCTGCCGCCATTCTCTCCGTTTCGGAATACTGTCGTATTCACCGAGTGGGAGCAGCTGGCGGACGTGACGGGGACAATCTGGCTCTATGCCTTTGCGGATCGGGATCTGCCTGGCTTTGGCCCCTATTACAACTGTGAACCGGCGTTCCAGTTTCATTATATGTATTATGATTTTGTGATTTACCGGCTGGTGCCCGCGGATAAGAATCAAATATGAAAATTTATATTGCAATTGCTATAGAGATATGTTATGATTTACCACGGAGCAATCGTATTACAAGGTGTGGTCAGCCTCCCTGACTTAATCACTTATAGGCAATTGCGAAACTCCCTTTCCGGGAACAGGGGATGGGCAATATATACAAAATAAGGGCGACTGGCCACTGCATCGGAGCCCGTTTTTGTATATATTGACCAGCCACGTCACTTGCGGAGAACGTTTCGCAATTACCTATTAATCACTTAAGAAGGGAGGTGGTGTGTATGGAAATGTTTTCATTTCAGGACTTAATCCTGTTTGGTACATTTTTAATTGCGCTGCTTGCCTACATAGATAGGGACGACAAGCAAAAATAAAAAAGCCTACCTTGTTACTTGGCGGTACAGGTAGGCTCATACACTTATCTGGAGGCTAACCACTACTTGTGGGCGGTTGCTCCTTTTATGTCCTTATCATAACATGCCGTGAATGGAATTGCAAGATCTTTCGCAAAATTGTTCTTATACTCACGAACGGTTAGATTTTCCTTACTGCCCGGCGCAGGGCGCCCAATTACGCGACATGTGCCAATAATACTGTTACATGCTTTTCCAATCTGGTAAAATATGCTATAATATCCCGAAACGCAATACTGTTAAAGAAGCGAGGGCTTTCGTCCATGAAAGAGCGGATCTACATCTGTCACACCTATTACCATGTGTATGTGACATTTTTAAAAGAATTAACCCGGCCGAAGGAGCAGCGGGGGCAGGCTACACTGGTACTCAGCAGCCTGTCCATAGACTTTGAACAGCTGAAAGACCGGGCATCCGCCACCGGGCTGTTTGAGGCCGTGGTGGAGTTTGACGAAAAGCGGGATACCGCTTTTCCGGAACTGGCAAAATATCGGCAGGACATGGGAAATCTGGTAAAAAACCTGATAAACAGGGTGAAATTCACCAGAAAGTTTGCCTGTGCCCTGGCTCCCACCATCCCGGTGAACCTGAAAGAGTATGGGGATGTCTATGTATATTGCGATTCGGATCCCATCGGTTATTATCTGAATGTATATAAGATTCCCTATCATGCCCTGGAGGACGGCCTGAACTGTCTGAAGAATTACGACGCGGCCCGGTATGACAACCGGGGGCACTTTGGACTGAAAGCTTTTCTGTCCGAGCGGTGCAATTTGATTTTTATCCAGAACGGATATGGGAAATACTGTTTGGATATGGAGGTCAATGATATTTCCTTGCTGAAATACCCCTACCGGAAATATATCCAGCAGCCCCGCCAGGCGCTGGTGGAGAAGCTGACCCAGGAGGACAAGGATATCATCCTCCAGGCTTTCGTGCGGGATATGGAGAGCCTGCGGGCCCAGCTGTTCAATCAGGAGGAAGAAGGCGCCCCGGGGCGGGACAAAATCCTGATCCTCACAGATCCTCTTTGCAGCCTGAATATCCGGGAGCGGATCTTCAGGGATATCATTGCCATGTATGAACCCGAAGGGAAGATTTTTTTAAAGCCACATCCCCGGGATGGGCTGGACTATCGTACATTGTTCGCGGAGTATCCCCAGTTTGACGCCACGGTGCCCATGGAGATGCTGAACTTTTTCCCGGGTATCCGGTTTAAAAAAGTGGTGGCAGTGTTGACGGAGGTTGGGGCTATCCAATTCGCGGACGAGAAAGTGCGGCTGGGAGAGGCTTTTATGGACAAGTATGAGGATCCGCTGATACACAGGCAGAATGAGCAGATATGAGAAAACGCGGGCTGCCTTGAGACAGGTAACCGGACAGGAATGAGAGTGTAGATAAATGGGACATATTCTGAAAAAGCTGAATATTTTGTTGGACAAGACGCAGAAGTACACCATGGGGGGGCTTGTGGTGCTGATGGTGATCAGCGCGGGCCTGCAGACCCTGGGGGTGGGGATGATTCTGTCCGTGGTGCAGACCGTCCTGGTCCGCGCGGCAGGGCACAACCCCGGGCTGCTCCCCGAGGCGGACCTGCTGCGGGGGGGCGGATCGGAATATCGCTTCTAAATGATTTACATGCTGGGGCTGGTGCTGGTGTATATACTCAAGAATGTGTTCCTCTTTTTCGAGCAGAGGGCCACGCTGGCATTTGTCTACTCCAATCAGTTCCGCACCTCCGAGCGGATGATGCGCAACTATCTGCGCCGGAGTTATGAATTTTACCTGAACGCGGATACGGCGGTGATACAGCGGAATATCACGGCCAATGTGAACAATATGTACGCGCTGATTCTGGCGCTGCTGCAGCTGGTCTCCGACGGCATTGTGTTTTTGTTTCTGGTGTGCTTTCTGCTGGTTCAGGATGCTGTGATGACGATCCTCCTGGCCACGGTGATGATTCTGCTGCTGCTGGCCATTAAATGTGTGCTGAAGCCGGTGCTGCAAAGGGTGGCGGGCCAGCACCAGGATTGCTACAGCGGCCTGCTGAAATGGATTTCCCAGACGGTACAGGGGGTTAAGGAGATCAAGATTGCCTGCAAGGAGCAGTATTTTGTGGACGAGTACCTGACCTATGGCAACGGCTATGTCAGCGCCGCCCGGAAAAATGACCTGTACAGCCAGACCCCCAAGCTGCTGATTGAGACTGTGTGTGTGGCCTGCATGATCGGCTATGTCATTTATATGATGGCAAACGGCGTCAGCAGCGCGGACATGGTGACGACGCTGACGGCCTTCGCGGCGGCGGCCATAGCCCTGCTTCCCTGTGTCAACCGCATCAACAACCAGATGAACAAGATCGCGTTCTGCGAGCCCTTTTTGATGGCGGTGAGCGATGACCTGCGGGAGGAGATCAGCGGCGAAAATGTGGATATGAGCTACGCCACGGACACGGACGAAAAGCTGCCTGTGCGGGAGCGTATTGAGTTAAAGGGAATTGTCTATGCTTATCCGGGCACGGAGAAAAGGATTTTTGACCATGCGGATCTGACGTTTCCCATCGGCAAGAGCATAGGGATCGTGGGAACCTCCGGCGCGGGCAAGAGCACAGTGGTGGATATTCTGCTGGGCCTGCTTAAGGTGCGGCAGGGGCGGATCACGGCGGACGGCGCGGACGTGATGAACCACTACCGCGCTTGGCTGAAGAATGTGGGCTATATTCCGCAGATGATTTTTATGTTGGATGATACCATCCGCAGGAATGTGTGTTTTGGCATACCAAAGGAGCGGATTGACGAGGACAGGCTGTGGGAGGCTCTGCGGGAGGCCCAGTTGGATGAATTTGTCAAAACTCTGCCGGAGGGGCTGGAGACCAGTATCGGCGAGCGGGGCATCCGTCTGTCCGGCGGCCAGCGGCAGCGCATTGGCATCGCCAGAGCGTTGTACCATGACCCGGAGGTGTTGATTCTGGATGAGGCCACCTCCGCGCTGGACAATGACACCGAGGCGGCTATCATGGAGTCTATCAACCGTCTCCAGGGGCGCAAAACCCTGATTATCATTGCCCACAGACTTCAGACCATTGAGAAATGCGACCTGGTGTACCGGGTGCAGGACGGCAAAGCCGTGGTGGAGAGAGGGGGAGAACTCCTTTGAGACTGAGTGTGATTGTGCCGGTTTACAATATGGCGGCGGAAGGCAGGCTGCGGTTCTGTCTGGACAGTCTGATAAACCAGACCATATCCGACTATGAGATCCTTGCGGTGGATGACGCGTCCACGGATAATTCGCTGGAAATTCTGCGGGAGTATGCCGGAACATATCCGGAGAAGGTGCGGGTGCTGGCCCATGAGGTGAACAGGCGCCAGGGCGGCGCCAAGAACACAGGGCTTAAGGCCGCCACGGGGGAGTGGATCGGTTTTATCGACAGCGACGACTGGGTGACGCCGGACTATTACGAAAAGCTGCTGAAGAGGGCGGAGGAGACCGGAGCGGATATGGTGGGCTGCGACTACAATCTGGTAAATTCCCACACCTTTGAGGTGGGGCAGGTGGTGCGGAACAATTCCGCGGAGCAGACCGGGGCGCTGGATCGGGAGAGGCATGGAAAGCTGATTATGCGCTCCGGCAGCATGGTTATCAAGATCTATAAGAGGCAGGTGATTGTGGACAATCACCTGGATTTTCCCGAGGGAATTTTCTACGAGGACAACTGCGCCGGGCCGGTGTGGTCCCTGTATTTTACCCGTTTTGAGCGGGTGGAGGAACCGCTGTACTACTATTACCAACACCAGACCTCCACCGTGCATCATGTGTCTGAGGAGAAGTGCCGGGATCGGATGCGGGCGGCGCAGCTGATGCTCCGGCAGTGCCGGGAGCGGGGATTTTTGGAGGAGTACTACCCGGAGATCCAGTACCGGTTTACGGAACTGTACTATGCAGTGACGTTATTTTCCTATATGCTGGGTTGTCCTCACAGGAAGCTTTCCTTCGTGAAAGAACTGGGCCGGGGCATCAGAGAGGCTTTTCCCGATTTTCAGGACAATACCTATTACCGACAGTACACGGACCCGGAGGAACAGCGGATGATTGCCCTGCAGATGCGGTCGGACGCGCGTTTTTTCTATTATTATGGGCTTAAATTGTGGGTCAGGCGGTGGAGAAAGAGACTGGGGCGATAGAACTGCCAGTGACTGGCCCGCCGCCAGAAGGTGTCCGGTAATGTTGTGTCCATGACAGGACATGGGGAGAGAAAGGGGCATTAGATATGCGTAAAATTGCGATTATAACGGCCAGGGGCGGCAGTAAGCGGATTCCCCGGAAAAATATCAGGGAGTTCTGCGGCAAGCCCATACTGGCTTATTCCATAGAGGCGGCCAGGGAGTCCGGCCTGTTCGACACGGTGATGGTGTCTACGGAGGACAGGGAGATCGCCGGGATTGCGAGGCAGTATGGGGCGGAGGTTCCCTTTTACCGCAGCGAACGGACGGCAGGGGACTTTGCCACCACCAACGATGTGCTGCTGGAAGTGCTGGAGGAGTACGGGAAGCGGGGAGCGCATTATGACCTGGGCTGCTGCATTTATCCCACGGCTCCCTTTGTGACGGCGGACAAACTCAAATGTGCCATGGAGAGGCTGGAGGGCAGCGATGCGGATACTTTGATCCCGGTGGTCAACTTTTCCTATCCGCCCCAGCGGGCCATGATCGTGAGGGAAGGGCGTCTGGTGTTTGAATATCCCCAGTACCTGGACAGCAGATCCCAGGATCTGGAGCCTCACTACCACGATGTGGGGCAGTTTTACCTGTTCTACACGGAGGCTTTTCGGAAGAACAAAAAGCTGATGGTGGGCAATATCCTGCCCTATGTGGTGTCGGAGATGGAGGTGCAGGACATAGATAACCAGACGGATTGGGAGATCGCGGAGATAAAATACCGCTTTATGAAGGAGCAGATGTCATGACGGCAGGCAGCGGTAAAAAAGGATCCCGCAAGAGAAAATTCATCTGCCTGTGGCTGCTTCTTTTTCTGTTTGTGACCAGTCAGTATATTGGCTGGAAATTGGCAGAGGAGGGAAATATCCGGTGGAACTTGGGAGGGACACTGCTTTTGCTGGCGGCGGGTCTGTTGGTCAGCGCGGCGGCGGGCCTGGGCATTCTGGCGCTGGAAGGGCTGGTGATGCGCCAAAGCCGTGGAAGAGAGAAAAAGGCGCTGACAGGCATCAGGGAACTGCCGGGGCCGTCTCGCTGTTTTGGCCTGGCGCTGGCATCCATGCTGCTGTGCTGGCTGCCGGGATACCTGGCCTATTACCCGGGAATCTGTGCCTATGATATAACCATTCAGATGGGCCAGGTGGTCAGCGGATCCTACGGAACCCATCATCCCCTGGCCCACACCCTGCTGGTGGGGCTGTTTGCAAAACTGGGAAACGGGCTGGGGGATGTGAACACGGGCATTGCCCTCTATACAGCTTTTCAGCTGCTGTGTCTGGCGCTTACCTTTGGCGCCGGGATTGCGTGGCTGAGATCCCTCAGAGTGGGGACCGTATGGATTGCGCTGACCTGGATTTGGTGTTGTCTGTTTCCCTTCCATATTTATATGAGCGTCACCGTGACCAAGGACGTGTTTTTTACCATGTTTTTCCTGCTGCAGATGATATGCTTCTGCCAGCTGATTCATCAGGGGGAGAACCGCCTGGGCTGGGGGCGGTGGGATGTGGGGTATCTGCTGTCCGCCCTGGGCATGGTGCTGTTTCGCAACAACGGCAGATATGCGCTGCTGGCGGTGGCATTTTTTCTGGCTGTGGGATGTATCCGGCGTCATGGCCGCCGCAGGCTGGCGCTGCGTCTGCTCACAGGGACCCTGGCGGGTATTCTGGCAGGCAGTTTGGGACTTTCCTTGCTGGCCAGAGGGACGGGAGCCCAGCAGGGAGATAAGCGGGAGATGCTGAGCATCCCCATCCAGCAGCTGGCCCGCACCATGATCTATCACGGGGGCGCGGGTGTGCTGCCGGAGGATGACGCCACCATGGAGGAGCGGGATCGGCAGCTGATAGACGATTTCCTCCTGGACCAGGCTTACCGGGAGTACAGGCCGGATATTGCTGACCCGGTGAAGAGACATACCTACACCTATGTGGTCCGATACCGCACCAGAGAATTTTTGGATACTTACCTGCGGCTGCTGGCCCGGTATCCGGGGGATTATGTGAATGCAGCATTTGCCGTAAATATGGGATATTATTATATAGGAGATGAGAGTCACGCCCACATCAACGAGAACGGCCTTGAGCGGGGGCTGGGCTATATCCAGACCCGGTGGGTGGAGCACGAGTTGGCGGACTTTGGTATCTACAAGGACTCCAAATGGGAGGGACTGCATGAGGCCATGGAGCGCTACGCGGACGAGAACATGTATCTGCGCGCCCCGGTGCTGCGGATGATCATGGTTCCGGGCGTATATCTGTGGATATGGCTGTCTCTGGCGGCGTTTCTGTGGATACGCAAAAAGTATATGCTGATGCTGCCGGTGAGCCTGATCGCCGGATATTATGTGACACTGGTGCTGGGCCCCACGGTGCAGCTGCGGTATCTGTATCCCGTCATGACGGCAGTGCCCTTTGTGCTTTTGTTTGTGAAAGCGGAGTGTGCTGGCAGGGCGGATGCGGAACTTAAACTACATAACGCCAGAATTTACCGTACTGCACTGGTTAAACGTATATGGCTGGCGTTATGTAGTCAGGTTACTCGGCAATTTTAACGGTTAAGCAGTATAAATAGGAGTATAGAATGGGTAAAAAGATTGCGGTTCTATCCAATGTAAATATGAATTATGTGATCCGCCTGCTGAAGAAAGATCACCAGGTCTACGAGGCGGAAGGCTATGGCAACGAACTGGGCATACTGATGAACGAGCAGTCCTCCTATCATGCCTTTGCCCCGGAGATCACGTTCCTGCTTATGGATTTGATGGAACTGCTGGGGCATGAGTTGTATTTACCCGAGGTCAGGGAGGACCAATTATGTATAGACGCGCCCCGGCTGTACGACTGGTTCGAGCAGATGGAGCGATGCATTCTGCCGGGACGGCTGTATTATCTGTCCGATGCCTGGCTATGGGGGCCGGAGATTGGCGCGCTGCCTGAGAGTTCTCTGAGACAACAGCTGGAAGAGCAGTGGCTGCGGGGCCTTGTATGGCTGCGGCAGCGCCATGAGAATGTCCGAATTTTTCCTTACAGGCAGATTATCGGCGGCCTGGGGGAGGAGAACAGCTTTTCTCTGAAGACCTGGTATCTGGGCAAGATCCTGCACACCGTCGAGGCACAGAAGAGACTGGCGGAGGAGATCGGCTATCTGGTGGAGACGGAGGCAGGAGTGCCAAAAAAGGTGCTGCTGGTAGATCTGGACAACACTCTGTGGGGAGGTCTGGCGGGAGAGCGGGAGCACACGCCGCTGGAGTTGTCGGAGGATCATCAGGGGCTGGCCTACAAGAACGCCCAAAGAGTGCTGCGGCTGATGACACAGTCCGGTGTGGTGCTGGGCATTGTTTCCAAAAACAATGAAGAGGACGCCCTGGCGGTGATCCGTGAGCATCCTCACATGGTGCTGCGGGAGGAGGATTTTGCCGTCCGGCGGATTAACTGGCGGCAAAAACACGAGAATATCCGGGAGATTGCGGACAGTTTGAATCTGGGGCTGGACGCTATGGTATTCTGGGATGACAGTCCTGAGGAGCGGGAATTGGTAAGGCAGATGCTGCCTCAGGTGGAGGTGCCTTCTTTTCCTGACAATCCCATAGAACTGGCCCCGGCGCTGACGGAGATCTATAAGAAGTATTTCCGAAAGCCCCGGTTGACGGCGGAGGATCGGGAGAAGACAAGGCAGTACGCGGAAAATGAACAGAGAAACCGCCTGGAGGAACAGGTGGGAGATTTCGGGGAGTATCTGCGCCGGCTCCGGATCCGGGCGGAGACCGTGGACCCGGCGGCGCATATGGAGCGGCTGGTACAGCTGGTGAATAAGACCAACCAGTTTAATCTGACCACCTTGCGCTACAGCCAGGAGGAAATGCAAAATATAGTGGCTAATTCTTCCAAAAAGGTGTATCTTTATAGAGTAGAGGATTGCTTTGGCGATTATGGGCTTGTGTCTGCCGCCATTGTGGACCTGGCGGGGGAGACGCCTTTTATCGAGGAATGGGTGCTGAGCTGCCGGGTTATGGGCAAGCAGGTGGAGGACGCGCTGCTGGGGTATATGGAGGCGGACCTTCAGGCTGCGGGGTATGGGCAGCTGCGGGGCCGGTATGTGCCCACTGCGAAAAACAAGCCTGTGGAGCAGCTATATGACCGGCTGGGATACCAGTTGGTTTCCCAGGACAGCGGCGGGGAAAAGGAGTATTGTCTGCGGCTGGCGGACAGGCCCGCCAGGGCGGAGCATGTGGCATGGATAGAGATACCGGATAAAAACGCAGAATAAAGCGGCGGACAGCGCAAGGGAATGCTGAAGGGCGGCAGAACCTACAGCGGTGTAAGGTCTGCGGAAGCGGACAGATGGGAGTTGACATGAAAGAGAAAATTATCGCTCTGATTACGGAGATTTTACAGGTGCCGGAGGGCACGGTGACGGAGACCACTCTTATGGAGGATCTGGAGGTATGGGATTCCGTGGCCCAGGTCATGATTATCGGGGAATTGGAGTCCAGGCTGGGCATCTCGGTCCCGCTGGAGGAGGCCATGGAGATGACGGGGGTTGCGGATATTCTGGCCATATCCGCGGAGAGGTAAACATGAGTGTGACACTGCGTAAAATCCGGGAATCGGATCTGGAGACCATCATGAACTGGCGCATGGACCCCGAGATCACCCGTTATATGAACACAGATCCCCGGCTGACCCTGGAGGGGCAAAAAAAATGGTTCGCCGCTGTACAGGACAACCCGGATGTGTATTACCGGATGATTTTGGTGGACGGCCAGGAGGCGGGGGTTATCAACCTGACCGGGCTTTCCCGGGAGGACGGGGTGCTGGGCTGGGCCTATTATGTGGGTGAAAAGAAACTGAGGAGTCTGAAGACGGCTTTGAGCCTGGAGATGAGTCTGTATGACTATATCTTTGACACGCTGCGAAAAGAGGCGCTGATCAGCGATGTATTTTCCCTGAATAGAGGCGTGATCCAGCTGCATCTGCTGTGCGGTTGTGAGATTTTGGAGGAGAAGAAGGCGCATATCCGCAAGAACGATACATTTTATGATGTGACCTTTATGCGGATGACCAGAGAGCGCTGGCAGCAGGTGCGGACAGGGAAAAAATATGAGCGTATCGCTTTTGAAGAATAATTATGCAGGGAAGAGGTATGTTTGGATGTTGCACATCCAAATACGTATTAATGCAATATCGCAGGTGAGCCTGCGATATGCGGGGAAGAGGTAAGTATGGACAGAGAAATCCGAATCGGCAGCAAAATAATCAGCCAGGACTCCCCCACCTTTATTGTGGCGGAGATGTCCGGCAACCATAACATGGATTTCGACCGTGCGGTGGAGATTCTGAAAGCCGCCAGGGAGGCGGGGGCGGACGCGGTCAAGATCCAGACCTACACAGCGGATACCATCACGCTGGACTGTGATGATCCCTGTTTCCAGATCACCCAGGGGACGCTGTGGGACGGGATCACCCTGCACAAGCTGTACCAGACGGCCTATACGCCCTGGGAGTGGCAGCCTCGGCTCAAAAAAATGGCGGAGGAGATGGGGCTGCTTCTTTTTTCCTCGCCCTTTGATTTTTCCAGCGTGCATTTTCTGGAGGAGATGGATGTACCGGCCTACAAGATAGCGTCCTTTGAGATCACGGATATTCCCTTGATCCGCAACGTGGCCCGGCTGGGCAAGCCGGTGATCCTGGCCGACGAGC
>ERZ779623.706-NODE-706-length-11525-cov-9.245161_pt1 | contig 11525 bp, 5 predicted proteins | sample MGYA00514189_ERZ779623 | MGnify/ENA primary metagenome ERZ779623 (study PRJEB29562, sample SAMEA4376712) | mouse gut metagenome | isolation source: Cecum | study: EMG produced TPA metagenomics assembly of the A DSS colitis mouse model was used to assess the... | reverse complement strand
CACTGTGTATTTACTCCACTCACAAGCGCTGCCTCAGGGACAAATCGATTTGCAATGCGCCCGGTTCCTATAATTCCAATTCTTTGTATGGATGTTTGTTGTGTACGAAGCATTGTACTTGATATACTTTTGGTTCTATCCAAATAAACAACCTTGCAAAAGTCATTTAAATAATCAAATTTTCCTACCCAGTCCGAACCGACTGTAAATATATCAATATTATACTTTTGAATATCCCTGAATTTTTGTCCCTGAGATTCCTCCACTATAATTTCATCTGCAAAACCAGTTTTTTTGACATTTTCGATTCTGGTTATCAAAGAATCCACTACATTCAATTTTCCCCTGGCCTGATCATATTCCTCTGATGTTACACCTACAACCAAATAATCGCCTAGTTTCTTTGCCCGCTTCAATAATCTATAATGCCCCTCATGAAATAAATCAAAAGTTCCGTAAGTAATTACTTTGATCATAGTGTTCCCTTATTTCCTTTTCTACTAGTCAGAAACTTGTTCATATAGGAAATCATATATTTCTTTTCCACAATTTCCATCTAAATTGACGATAATATCCTTGTATGCCTGAATCTGTTTGTTGCGGTCAAACTGACTGCCTGCAACTTTTCCATCCAGAAATATCTTGATTGAATTGAAACTGTTTTCCATACATGCATATCTCAACTTTTCCGAACACTCACAAAAGCCTGCTTCATGACTTCTAAGTTCTTCAACATCAAAATGTATTTTGATTTCATCATACTCTTTTGTCTGCATATCTATTTGAAACAACTGCCGTGTGGCATAAGAATACATCTGACAGACATGTCCATCTTCTCTTGGATGCTCATCCCATAAAAAACAACTTCTTGCATTTCTGTCAAACACATCTTTCTTAGTAATATCTCCAAAAGGCAGCTGCCATTCTACAAACTCACCTGTTACAAGGTTCAATTTCAAATACATATTTCCCCATAATGGTGTCAGATAGATATAATCACCATCAAATGCCAGTGTTTCAAACGGACATTTATTACTTTCTCTGTCACTTATAGGATCACAACACATAAACTCGGATGGTATATTTGTATATTCCTTTGTTTCTCCTGTATCAGGATTCCAACATGCGATTCCTTTCCCTTCATAAGGCATCAGCCATATATTCCCCTGATATTCAACCATACTATTGAATCCGCACAGGTTCTTTATATCCATCTCAACGATCTGTACGTTCCCATCCTCGATGCTCAGTTCATACATATTATTATCCGTAGGCGATGCAATGTACAAATATCCCTGATATACCCATGAAGGCCCTAAAAGTTTTTGATCACTGTCTTTGCCGGTAAACCGATCAATGTACTTATCAAAATAAACAATTTCATTAGAAACAGTATTGTATCTTACTACAGCCGGATAATTGACGGGTATCAAAAGTAAATAATCCTTGTATTTCCATACTGAACCAAATGCTGGAGCTTTAATATCCTCATTCCTAAATTTAATTTTTGTACGTGCCCCATCTTCATCTATTGACAAAATATCCTGAGACTTTGCAGCACAGCATGCATATTTCTTGCCATTGACCTCTTTTATCACAGAATAATAATTGTCTATACTCTCGTCATCCGATAAATCACAACAATACTTATAATTATATTGATATGACTCTGACACATAAAGTTTCTTTCCTTTTATAGCATACCGATCTTGTTCCCCAAACTTAAATCCAAGCGTAATTTCCGCTCTCCAATCTTCCTCTTCTGGTTCATTATGAATTTTATTATTCAAGATAAACACCGGTTTCCCCGCCACACCAAAAAGTGCCGTGACTGACGTTCCGGCATCTCCTATATAGGCATCGCTCAAAGCAATAGCATCCTCAATATCAGCAGTCGCATCCAGTATCCCAATTTCTTTTTCCACAAAATACTTTTTTAACTTATAAAATTCCTGTTCATATTCTGACCGCATAGAACGAAACGTCGCTTCTAATAACGGATGAGGTCTCCATAGAATACATGCATTCTCTCTACCCTCAAAACACTTGAATACATACCGCATCTTCTTCAAAAAGTTCTCTGTGTCTGCCAGCATTCCGCCAATACTCGTATTATAAAAATACACCTTATTTTCTGACATCTTCTCCAATTGAGCATCGCTCAAGTTCCACTCTTTGGGTGGATCTGGCGGATTCTGGCATTTTCTGATCACTCTGTCCGCTTTGGGCGATCCAAATGGCAAAAATTTTTCGTCCGGTATTCTCGCATCAAAAAATTTCCGAATTTTTGGTGATTGTATGACAATATAATCGGCATTCATATATGATGGACAAAATCCCTGTCCCTCACTCATTCCGCCTGATGTCATATAATACGGAATATAGACCAAGCGTTCCGTGTACTGTTTCAAATTCCCTGAATAATATCGCGGATGAACACTTGTTACCAGATTGTAGTTATCATAAATATTGTGTATGAAGATCACATCCGGCTTCCTCTCCTCAAAGTCATATTTCTGCCAGTCTGTTATCTCGATCTCCTTCGGATAAATCTCACCCTCATAGTGCATCTGCCCAAAGCTGCGATCCGGATTCATATCATAATATGGTATCGGAACGCAATATGCATCACAGTCCGAATCCTCCTTCGCCTCAAGGTACACGCTCTCCAGGCTGTCCCACATCGATGCCTTGTACGGAAAAAAAGCAACCTCAATCCGAATCCGAACATCGTTTTTTAAGCTGTTCGAAATCTTGATCAGTTTCTGCCGCAAAAGTTTATATGTTTTATTTGTATTCATCTCTTTCTTTTCAGACAACTGCTCGTGAATCTGATAGGCCAGCTCGCAGTATTCTTCCAAAAGCGATACGGTCGGATGCGCTTCCCCTTCGGTGTTTTCGATCAGAGTGCCCAACGTAATGCCGCCATTCTGACATTCCTCCAAAAGCTCCATCGCAGACAAAGTGCTGCCCTGTTCTATGTACTTTTTCAACTGGTCATGTGCCTCTTCCATCTGCCTGACCAGTTCTTCGGCTTTTTGCTTTTGCTGCTTTCTCATACGCTTCCTCAATCAATTCCCATATTTCTACTTTTTCTAAGAGCTATTTTCCGCTCTTTTATCATTGTCATACGCATTATCGGGACATCTTCTGTCTGTCAAATTTATGCACAAGCATAAGATTTGACTTCGCTCCGCATAAGCTGCGGTCCTGGCATACCCGAAAACATTCTATCCAAAACAGACATCTATGTTTAGCTAATGCCGACTTTTTGCTTTTGGAACTGTGAAGAAGCAACACTGCTCTGTGCCGCCTTATATGCTGCTTCCTCACAGCTCCAATCCGGTGCAGCCGGATTTTCCATTCTTTGCGGAATTCTCCGCACTTTTGGTCTTTCCGTTGAAACCGGATCTTTTATGTTAATGCATGTCCCTGCAATCCGTCTCACGGTAAAATCATCTCTCGATCATTCATTCTCAGGTCCATACAGATTAACCAATGTTTTACTTTCTCAAATGTCTTTTTTCATCAAATATTTCTGTTCAATATTCTTTGCTGAGTTCAGAGCGATCGTTGTCTGCAATCCACAGCTTCCACACAGAAATTCTCTACCTGATCTCGTTCCCTCTGCACCGCACACAGAACAGATATTTCCTGTGTTTTTCGAACTGATCTCTACCAGTTCTACGGAATGAACCCTGCATTTATAGTCGAGCCTCTCTCGGATATAGCTGTTGAAGCTCCGCGCCAGTTTCCTGTTTGTTGATCTGGCGTAAATCTTTGTCTTGTTTCTTGTGACAGGTTTTGTGATCACGATCCTGGCGGGCTGTTCCTCCCGGATCATCCTGTTGATCTCGGCGTTGATAAAGGTTGTCGTTCTTACCCTTTCTCGCTCTTTCTGTCTGTCATATTTGACTTTCCCCAGGTTGTTCACCTCTATGCTTGCAGCCTTTTTAACATCGCCTTCCTCGGCACTCTGCACACATGCCGTGTACATTTTGTGCCGCTCCCTATTTTTTCTCGCAAGCCGTTCCGTCTCGGGACCTGTCAGCGTTTCCAGAGACGCCCCGTAAATGTGTGTATTTGACAGTGTGAACATATCCTTGTTGCCGATATGGATGAAGACAGTGTTCACATATTCCTGATGTCTCCTGACTCTTGCCCCCACGGGCACTGCAAGCGCGACATCGTTTTGTCTGATCTGTACTTGTATCTGTCTGTCAAAAGTACGGTTATCCCTCAGCGGGATGGCTATCCTCCTTCGGGGGATTCTGCAGACAATGCGTATTGCTCCGTCTTTATAAGAGTATCCGTTTGGCGATATGCGGAAAGTATCTGTACCCTCTGTACGGGGCTGCGTCAGGTATCTTCTGGTGAGCCGGCGCAGCAGATTGTTCAGACGCTGTACGTCAAGATCCAACCCTGCCGCATTTCCTGGCATCTCGTACGCCTGACAGTTCAGGATCGCTGCGTACACGCCGTTCATCTTCAACACAGTCCGGAGATAGATCCTATCGTCCTCACTGAGATTTTCGTTTGCAGTGATACTGTCTCCGACTTTATTTTTCACAGTCCCCCAGTTGCATTTGATATTGGTCACGGCGTCCGCGATCGCAAGTTCATAGTACACGACAGGAAGATCGAGCTGCTCCCGAAGTCCACAGTGGCGCATCTCGTTCAAAATATTATAGACAGGTGTCAGCTTGTTGACATTCTTGATTCCTGCGTATTTCCCGTAGACATAGTTTTTGACCTTGCAGCAATCAGTGGCGATCCCTCTCAAAAACGCCATCGTCTCTTCCGGCAACTGTCTGCTGTACTGCCAGACAATCTTTGTCACAGCGCTGTCTTCGGACACTGTTCCCATCTCCTGATCCCTTTTCTTGAATCTGCCAATGTGATACCTATTTTTCCGATATGAATACATTAATTTTTTGAGTTTTCGCAGAACTGCATGTTCTGCGAAAACGGTTGCAACTCCTCTGTTTTAGACGTCTGTGGCACTTATTGACCACAAATCTGACCATGAAAAAACATGAGCATAACGCATGTGGCACCAGTTAATCTTTTTGCTGTGATGACTTTGACCACAAATCTAACCATGAAAATATCGAGTGATGTACAGCTGTCGGTTTTCCCTGTAAAATAGCTCTTTTCAAGCACTTTGCCAACGATTTCCTGTACGAGTTTGAAAAAAAGAATTGTCATTTGGGTTAAAACATGATAGACTATAACCGATATAAATACTGTAATTAACGTAAAAATCCCCGAATTTTCGCAGAACATGCAGGTCTGCGAAATCCAGGGATTTTCTTTTTAATGAACCAAATCGTCTCGGATCTCCTCATAAGTGCGCGCCTTCACCGGCTTTTCAGAGGCAAACGCCGCAAACTGACCCATGATTGCCGGCAGATCCCCCATATCATCGAAGATCAGATCCAGACAATTGCGGATCTTCTCGGCATCAGAATGGATCAGATAGGCTGGCGTGATCCGTCCCATAAAGGTGTCCTTGGGGTATTTTTTCCCCTTCACGTCCATATATGTCCCCACATCTGCCACATAGTATTCCGCCTGTTTTGTATCGTCGCGCAGGCATACCATCATATAGCGTTTATCCTCCTGGAGCAGCACGATGTGGAACGGATACCACGCCTGCCCCTCCGTCTCCGGCACCCATGAAAGCCGCAGCAGCCGGAGTTTGTTCTGCATATACTCCACCAGAGCCAGTTTCACCTCATCCGTGTTTGTACTGTCGATCTTGATCACACTGTTTTTCTGATCCGTTGTCTCGATCCCGATCTGCTGTGGATAGCGCGAGAGCACGAATTTCGCCAAGATATAATTCTGTACCTGCTCTGCCGGAAATCCGCCGATCTTCTGCTTGGCGGCAAGATACCGCTGATGATTCCTGTTTCCGCTGTTGCCGATCGCCCAGAGGAGCTGGTCTCCTGCCCGCATCGCGACGGACTGCCCGCGCCCCATCTGACCAAATACCTTGTTCAGGCGGCTGATAATGCTTTCTGTATTGTGATGGATTCCATAATCCGGCAGTTTCCCCAGCCCGAAAGGTATGTAGTGTACCCTGCCATCTTCCACTGCCCTGTACACCTCCGGCATGGAGAGCAGGATGTAGCAGGTCTCCCACAGATCATCAAAGTACAAACATGCATACGCATTCCTGTCGCTCAGGAACACCAGGGAGCCCTCGCTCCACATTAACTGCAGTCTCCTGAGACTTCCCTGCGCATACCGAAAGATCAGTGCACCCAGCATCTCCTCGTTGACCGCTTCTCTCTCCAACGTCTCCGCCGGGGCATACTGCGGCTGCACGCAGATCGTGCCGGGCAGCCGCTGGAGCAGGGACAGGTCAAAACCGACAGGTGAAGCCAACTCCTGCAGCACCCTGCGCGCCATGGAAACCGCCGCTTCCTCCTCGCAAACACCCTCATAATAGTTTCTCGGCAAATCCCGCCTGCCCTGAAAAGTCTGTTCAAAGAAAGTCAGCACGCCCCGCTGACAGTACCAGCTGCACCCGTATAAATGCTCCCCATTTTCCGCAAACAGCTCCAGCGGAAAGGCCATGCGCGCCTCCTGCTGCGCGATCATCAGTTCTCCCGTATTCTGTGCGCGCCCTGACACAGGCAGACAGCATATATGACCAGCTAGAAAACCGGCGATCACAAGCCGGTCCCGCTCTGGCGCGGCAGTCTTCCCCAGCCGGCGGGACAGCTCACTCCGGACAGCCGCGTACTGGTCAAACGGCGCAGCTGCGACCGGCAGCAGCAGAAACAGGCTGCGGTCGTCCTCGCGCAATCTCTCCAGCAACGTGTCCCAATGCAAAAACGGCTGGTATACTGACCTGGCATCCACCCTGTATTCCATATACCGCAGATGGAACACCACCTCTATCGTATGACCGCCAAGCACTATCGTCTCCCTTTTTCCCGTCTCCGCAAAGCGCCTGCTCCAGTCTGGCAGATATGGCAAACAGCTGCTCAGATATCCGAGAAGCGACTGCCCGCTCTCCGGATCTTCTGCCATGTAGAAACCTGTGTTGATCCAGTGCCTGAAAAAGGGACGGCTGCGGAATGTCATGCATTCCTCCGAGACGTCCGCGGACTGGTCTTCCTCCAGCTGACGCTCCGTCGTTTTCTGCTGCAGCAGCCACTCCGCCAGGGCGACTGCGCGCCCCGCACAGGGAGCGTTGGTATTCTCACTGTAAAAATCCTTGATCTTCTCAAGAAAAGGCACACATCTGTTATCTGTCATCCAGATGTTCAGAAGATACCCTTCCACAAAACGGCGGCTGCGAAGCGCTTTCTGCACATCCTCCCTCTCAAAAAAGGCATCCGTCATCTCGATATCCCGCTGAGGATCCTTCCCGCACTCATTGAAATAGAGGATGTCATCCTGGTACAGCTGGCTAAAATTCTCCTCCTCCTCCTCAATCTCCGGAATCCGCTCCAGCACGATCTCGCGCAGCCTGCCGTAGAAAATCTTTGTGCGCCCCATCGTGGCGGTTTTCAGCGACAGGCGCTCCCACAGGATGCGGTAAAGTTCATCCGGGAGCCTCTGGCGTCCAAAGAAATCATTGAGAAGACGCAGTCCTGCCGGATGACGCTCTTTGCTCTCGCCCTTCTGTGTACACTTTTCTTTTATATATGCCAAAACATAGCGTTCGACAATACCCCTGACAACAGTGAACATCTCGTCGTTCCAGTTCCCCTCCTCCGCAATGCGCATGAGGTATCGGTACTCGGAAAAACTGATGAACATGGCATACTCGTTGCCCGCAAACTGCTTGGGAACAGGTCCTTTCACGGCAATCTGAAATATAGACTCTATCCCGTCAAACGCCGTATCCTGCATGTGAAACCGCCGTTCACGTCCGCCGGACAGATCGCCGGTTTCCTGGGACGTCAGCAGATAAGCGATGTGCAGCCACGTCAGAAATTCCCTGCTGGGCGGCGCATCCTGCGCATGCTGCTCCACTTCCGCCAGAAGCAGTGCCGTGAACGCCGATTCCCTGTACACCTCCAAAAAGGCCGGGGAGGTGAAGTAATCCATCCAGAGTTTCGGGTTCTTCCGCTGGTTTCCGGTATACAAGGTCAAAAACTGTCTGTGTGCCTCATGTCCTATGTACGGATTGTCCGACAATTCCTGTTCTTCCGCAACGATCTGCCACCCGTTATATTCGGACGTTTGTCCCTGTTCCCGAAAGCTGCCGCTGGTATCGTCGCTCTCCTTAAACTGCTCTTCTGACGCGCACTCCTGCTCTCGAACACTGCCGCTGATATCGTCGCTTTTCTTATACTGCCCTTCTGACGTGCACTCCTGTTCTCGAGCACTTCCGCTGATATCGTCGCCTTTCTTATACTGCTCTTCTGACGCGCGCTCCTGCCCTTGAAAACTATCACAGTATTCCATTGCAGTCTGATATGCTTTCCGCAGCTGCAGGAACATTTCCGGATCTTCCTCCGGATGATACCGGTGTGTCTGCCGCGCATAGGCTTTTTTTATAGCAGCGGCATCACGACTCGGTTTGATCCCCAATATTTCCCAAATATCTCCCATCTTTTTGTCTCCTTGTCCGTGAGCGTGTTTGAAAAGTGCCTTATTCTTCTTCACGGTTTTTTGTCGTCATCGTCCTCCCAGAAATCCGTGTCCAGCGGATCTGCATACAGATAGATTTCCAGCGCTGCCAGCTGCCTTCGCATCTCACGGCGGATTTTTTCCATCCGGATCAGGTCTCCGCCCCCGCCATTCTGACCCGAGCTTTGGAGGCAGTTCTGATCAAAATACCAGATCAGATCCGCAATCTGTTCCCGGCATTCCCCGGTCGTCTGAGCATATAAACGCTTCGCCGTCTCCAACAGCAGCTGATCCTCCTGACTGCCTACGGCAGCCAGCTGAATCTGCGAAACCCGTTCGTACGCTTCCTGAAGCGCCCCCTCTCCGGGCTGAAAACGGGGATTGAGTATCATGCGGTCGCGGTAATCCCCGCCGCTGCTCCTGGCACTGACATGGAGAATCCCATCAATGTCATATGTAAAAGTGACTGTGGCGTACTGCTGTCCCGCCCTCCCCGGCGGAACCCTGACTTCCAGCTCCCCAAGCTTTAGGTTGTCCGAGGCATAATATCCCTCTCCCTGATAGATCTCAAAGCGCAGTTTCTGCTGATCGTCGGAGAGCGTATAAAAATTGTCCTGGCGGCTTGCCGGAAGCATGCTGCTTCGCTGGATCAGAAAAGCCATATGGGGATTTCTGTCCATGACATCATTGTAGGTCGCCACTCCCAGCGAAAACGGGCACACATCTGTCATCACCAGATCCTGCAGCCCCTGCGCACGCTCCTTGATCCCCGCGCAGAGTCCCACCCCCAGCGCTACCATCTCATCCGTGCCGGCACACAGGGAAGGGCGCCGACCGAACAGCTCTTCCAGATAATCGCAAAATACGCCAAGCTGCGCCGAACCGCCAACCAGGACAACATCGCTGATCCTGCCTGCGCGCTCCCTGTCTTTCATGGCACGGGAAATGACCGCCCTGACTTTTCGAAAGATCGGCTCGCACAGCCGCCGCAGCAATGCCTCATCCAGTGTCAGGCTGTATCTGTCCGCACCCAGTCTGAGGATCATGGATCTCTCTGCCGTCTCCTTCTCCTGCGACAGGGCAATCTTGGCTGCCTCCGCCTGCCTGTAAAGCGATGACAGCGCAGACGGATCCAGCTTTTCCATCACCAGACCGTTCTGCTCACAGAAATGAGCCACGACCGCCCTGTCAATATCATTGCCGCCCAGATGGTTATCCCCGGCGATCGCCGTAATCTCTATGATGTTTTCAAAGCATTCGACAATACTCACATCCAGTGTGCCGCCGCCAAAATCGATGACCAGCAGCTGGCTGTCGTCCTGCATCTGTGTGCTGCAGCGGTAGTACAGGGCGGCGGCAGAAGGTTCGTTGATGAGGCGCTTTACCGTCAGCCCTGCCAGCTGTGCCGCCAGCTTGGTGGCACAGCGCTGGTTATCATTAAAATAAGCGGGGACGCTGATCACCGCCTCCTCCACCTTCTCGCCCAGATAGTGCTCTGCGTCCTGCAGCAGCTGCCTGAGCACAAGCGCCGAAAGTTCCTCCGGCTTAAAATTCCTTTTGCCCAGACTGATCTGGCGTTCTGTTCCCATCCAGACCTTAAAGGACGCCGCGGTGCTTTCCGGGTGGGTGATCAGCCGCTCTTTTGCAGCCGCACCCACCAGCACAGAGCCGTCCTCCATCACGCTCACCACGCTGTTTGTCTTGTATTCTCCCAGTTCATTGGGAATCAGCTCTGCCCTGCCGTTCTGATAGACGCAGACAAGGCTGTTCGTTGTTCCCAGATCGATCCCGATGACTGCCATATGAATCCTCCCTTAGATTTATCCGAATATCTCCCGCCATGACCTCTATTGCCCTGGTCCTGCACCCGATGTCCGCTTTCCCGTTACAACCGCAATATCATATGTGCTGATCCCATGTCCCAGCAGCTGCATGATCCGCAGTTCATCCTCCGCATCCAACACCGCATTATGTGTCTCACTGTACCGGTTATCTTTGCTGAGCATCTTCAATACCGCCTCGACACCGTAGCCACACCTGAGCCTGCCGGTCTTGTAACAGTCTGCCGTGTCGGATATCGCTCTATTGTATTGGCGATACGCCGCCAGACGCATGATGTCATACCACTGATACCCTGCATATTCCGGCAGATGATTCCTGTCAAAAGACGCATTGTACGCAAAGAGCTTCCGCACATGATTGGCATCGAGCCACTGCCCGATCTCTCTTAAAGCCTGTTTCCGTTCTGCGATGTGCACACCCTCCCCGTCGAGCCGCAATTCGCCAGAGAACATGCCGCCCACCCTGTATTCCGGCGTGATTATGTAATATCGCGAATCCATTTTTTTATATGTCTTTGCATCTGCGATCACAACGCCGATCGACATTACTTCGTCGTTCCAGTTTGTCTCTGTATCGACCACTGCAAATTTTTCTATCATTTGTGTACCTCTTTCTACTATGGCAGTCATTGAGGAAAAACGAGCATACAGTCCTCCAAATCGGCGGTTTCCTTTCCTGAAATATATATCTGCGCCGACAGTGACAGATCATTTCCTATAAACTTTTCACTTTGGAGCAACTCGAATAGCTCAGATCCATATCTGCATTTTCAAGTTTTCCCGGATTTAACAGTACAATGATCGTCTGCATAATTTTATCCTCCATATTTTGGTTTGTCAATTTGTTTGCTGCAGTATCAGTATAGCATACCTTTCCCACTGCAATCAATCAGTACCCGCAGTAAAAGTACTTGACCTGAGACTGGTATGTATCTATAATTGTACTCATGAATATATACGCTAAAGAGAGGTGACAGACTGAATGCAGTTTTGGAAAGCCCATTACAGAGATGCGTTTCATGATACAGCCATAAAAAGATGTTGGGGTCAAAAGCCCCCTATAGTACCTTGAAAATTTTACACAAAAAT
>ERZ779623.703-NODE-703-length-11565-cov-10.501043_pt1 | contig 11565 bp, 8 predicted proteins | sample MGYA00514189_ERZ779623 | MGnify/ENA primary metagenome ERZ779623 (study PRJEB29562, sample SAMEA4376712) | mouse gut metagenome | isolation source: Cecum | study: EMG produced TPA metagenomics assembly of the A DSS colitis mouse model was used to assess the... | reverse complement strand
GGAAATTTATGGCGTAAAGATGTGCGCGGGGATTAAATCAGTGCTTCCTTAAAATTGGGGCTTGCATTTTCCCGCCTGTTGTCGTATACTAACCCCAGGAAACACAATTGAATACTTTGTCTTCAGGGCGGGGTGAAATTCCCCACTGGCGGTACAGTCCGCGACCGGAGGCCGTTTTTCAACGCGCGGCCCCCGCTGACCCGGTGAAACTCCGGGACCAACAGTCACAGTCTGGATGGAAGAAGATGAGTGCGGCTTGGCCGCGCGTATTTTGCGCGCTTCTTTGCTGCTTGTTCACCTTGGAGAAGTCAAAGGATTCCAGGGTGTTTTCAAGTATGTAAAGGAGTGTTTTCTTATGTCCAACTACGAGCCCAATGTCACCACCGCCCCCGCCGACGACTACGCCGCCGGAGCCGCCGCCGAGCTTCGGATGCGGCGGGAATCCCGGAACACCGTCAAAACCGTCACATCCCTGGCCATGCTGACGGCCCTGACCTACGTCGCCATGCTCCTCAGCAAGCTGCTGCCCCAGGTCTCCGGCTTCCTCCAGATGGACGTGAAGGATACCGTGGTCTGCATCGGCGGCTTCCTCTTCGGGCCCCTGTCCGCCGCCATCATCTCCATCGTGGTGGCCCTGGTGGAGATGTTCACCGTCAGCGACACCGGCCCCATCGGCCTTGTCATGAACGTGCTGGCCACCTGCGCTTTCTGCTGCACCGCCTCCTTTGTCTACAAGAAAATGCGCACCCGGAAGGGCGCGGTCATCGGCCTGACTGCGGGCACCCTGGCCCTGACGGCGGTCATGCTCCTCTGGAACTACCTGATTACCCCCCTCTACATGGGAATCCCCCGGGAGACCGTGGCCGGAATGCTGCCTACCGTCTTCCTCCCCTTCAACCTGGTGAAGGGCGGGCTGAACATGGCCCTGATCCTGGTCCTCTACAAGCCCGTGGTCACCGCCCTGCGGAAGGCCCGGCTGGCCCCCGAGCGGGAGGGAATGGCCTCCGGCGGCGACCGCTTTGACGCGGGCTTCCTGCTGTTCTCCCTGGCCCTGCTGGCCACCTTCGTCCTGCTGGTGCTGGTGCTGGCGGGGAAAATCTGAGCGCAGACCCAGCGCGCGAGTTTGTACCCCGGGCGGAGCCTGTCGGCTTCGCCCGGTTTTTTCCCTTGCTCCGGAAGCGGAATTGAAAAAATTCCCAAAAAATGCAGAGACCTGTGACAATCGCAACTTGCGTTATTTGGAAAACTTTGTTATCATGGTATAATTAAGCAGAAGGGAGGCGCACTGTTTTGGTCATTCACGAATCCGCAGAGGACTATCTGGAGTCCATTCTCATTATCCAGGAGCAGTCCGGCCAGGTCCGCTCCATCGACGTGGTGAACAAGCTGGGATACTCCAAGCCCAGCGTCAGCATCGCCATGAAAAAACTGCGGGAAAGCGGCTATATCACTGTGGCCGGAGACGGGAGCATCACCCTGACCGACAGCGGCATGGAAATCGCCAGCCGCATTTACCGCCGCCACAAGACCATCACCCGGCTCTTCGAGCTGATGGGCGTCTCCCCGGAACAGGCCGCCCTGGACGCCTGCAAGGTGGAGCACGACCTCAGCGAGGAAACCTTCGCGCGAATCTGCGCCTATGTGGAGGACCGGCCCAGATGACGGCGGGCCATGGGTCCCGTTTCGGAAGTTTCCGGCGTTTTATCTAAAAAGAGGCGGGCAAGTTCTCCGTTTGGGGGCTTGCATTCCCGCAGACTTTCCGCTACAATAAAGACTAATAAGCAAGGATAGATGGCTGCAACGGAGTGCCGAGCGCACGGGCCCGCACCTGTCTCTCCATGCGGGCCGATAGGTGTTTCAAGTCCGAGTGGATTTGGGGCGCCTTTCTTTTTTACCCAAAAACCAAATTTCTAAGGAGGAGTTTACTATGATTTTACTGGCAAACGGCAAACTCATCACCCGGAACCCCGAGGGCCCCGGCTGCCTGCCCGACGGCGGCGTGGCCACCGACGGCGGGAAAATCGTCGAAATCGGCGAGACCGCCGCCCTGAAGGCGAAATACCCCCAGGCGGAGTTCGTGGACGCCAGGGGCGGGGTCATCATGCCCGGCCTCATCAACGCCCACACCCACATTTACTCCGCCCTGGCCCGGGGCCTGTCCATCAACGGCTACGCCCCCACCAATTTCTACGAGGTGCTGGACGGCCAGTGGTGGTACATTGACCGCCACCTGGACCTGGCGGCTACGAAGGCCAGCGCCCAGGCCCTGGTCATCGACTCCATCAAGCAGGGCGTCACCACCATCTTCGACCACCACGCCTCCTTCTGCGAGATTCCCGGCTCCCTGATGGAAATTGCCAAGGTCACCCAGGAAATGGGGCTCAGGGCGTGCCTCTGCTATGAGGTCAGCGACCGGGACGGGGAGGAGAAATCCATCCAGTCCGTCCAGGAGAACAAGGACTTCATCGACTACTGCGAGGCCCACCCCAGCGACATGCTGAAGGCCATGTTCGGCGGACACGCCCTGTTCACCATCTCCGACAAGACCTTCGACCGGATGGCCGCCGCCAACGCAGGCCGGGTGGGCTATCACATCCATGTCTCCGAGGGCATGAACGACGTGTATGACTCCCTCCAGAACTACGGACGCCGCCCGGTCCAGCGCCTCCAGGACCACGGCATCCTGGGCCCTAAGACCATCCTGGGCCACTGCATCCACGTGAACACGGCGGAAATGGACATCATCAAAGAAACGGACACCATGTGCGTCAACAACCCGGAAAGCAACATGGGCAACGCCGTGGGCTGCTCCCCGGTGCTCCAGCTCTACAAAAAGGGCATCCTGGTGGGCCTGGGCACCGACGCCTATACCAACGACATGCTGGAGAGCATTAAGGCCGCCCTGACCATCCAGCGGCACAACGCCTGCCTCCCCGGCGTGGGCTGGTGCGAGGTGACGGACATGCTCTTCAAAAACAACGCCAAGATGGCCCAGCGGGCCGGATTCCCGGAGACGGGCGTGCTGAAAGCCGGGGCGGCGGCGGACGTGATCGTCATGGACTACAAGCCCTTCACGCCCTTCTCCGACGCGAATATCGACGGCCACATGCTCTTCGGCATGACGGGCCGCCAGTGCCAGACCACCATGGTAAACGGTAAAATCCTGATGAAGGACCGCCAGCTCACAGAGATCGACGAGGAAGCCGTCAACGCAAAGATTCTGGAGGTCTCCAAAAAGCTGTGGGGCACCCTCAACCACTGCGAATATTAAGGAACCACTGAATAAATCACCGCCCAAGCCGATTCAACCGCCAAGCGAGCGGCAGCGGAAAGAGGAGAGCGTCCATTCGGCGGCCGCCAAACTCCCGCTAAGGCCGCGCCGCGGGCAGCAGACATTCGTAAAAAACGGAAGCACCTCTTGCGCGCCCCATCCCCCCGCAGGGTCCGTACTTCTTTTTCTCTTTTGGACCGTGCACGGCCCGTTTTCTCTTTTTCTTCTGGAAGAAAAAGAGAAAATGGGGGGTGCAAATGGACCAGCCATCCCCATGGCTGAAATCCCCCGCCCCGCCGGAACGGCGGAGAACCACACTCACATTTCAAGGAGGAAAACCTTATGTCCGAACTGATGACCCCCATCCCGTTCCGGGAACTGATGACCTGGGTGACCGCCGAGTACCAAAATGAGGGCACCGTCTTCGGCGTCCACAAGCCCTACAAGGCGGGCGTAAAAACCCTGCCCATCTTCGGCGAGAAGATCGAGACCCCCTTCGGCCCCGCCGCCGGACCCAACACCCAGCTGGCCCAGAACATCATCGCCAGCTACTTTGCCGGAGCCCGGTTCTTCGAGCTGAAAACCGTCCAGAAGATGGACGGCGCGGACCTCTCCGCCTGCGTCAACCGTCCCTGCATCCTGGCGGAGGACGAGTGCTACAACTGCGAGTGGTCTACGGAGCTGTATGTCCCCCAGGCGTTTGAGGAATACGTGAAAGCCTGGTGCGCCTGCAAGATCATGGCCAAGGTGTACGGCCTGGGCGACCCCGACGCCTTTGTGTTCAACATGTCCGTGGGCTATGACCTGGCGGGCATCCAGGGGCCCAAGGTGGACAAATTCCTCACCGAGATGGCGGACGCCTCCCAGACCCCCATTTTCGAGGAGTGCATCCGGGTTCTCAAGGAGTTCTTCCCCACCGAGGCGGCGTTCATCGACGGCATCACCCCCCACGTCTCCGGCAGCGTCACCCTCTCCACCCTCCACGGCTGCCCGCCGGACGAGATTGAGCGCATCGCCAGCTACCTGATTGAGAAGAAACACCTCCACACCTTCGTCAAGTGCAACCCCACCATCCTGGGTTACGAGACCGCCCGGTCCATCCTGGACGGCATGGGCTACGACTATATCGCCTTTGACGACCACCACTTTAAGGAGGACCTCCAGTACGCCGACGCGGTACCCATGTTCCGCCGCCTCCAGGCCCTGGCGGACAAGTGCGGCGTGGAGTTCGGACTGAAGCTGTCCAACACCTTCCCCGTGGACGTGAAGGCCGGGGAGCTGCCCAGCGAGGAGATGTACATGGCGGGCAAGTCCCTCTTCCCCCTGACCACCACCATGGCGGCCCGGATCTCCAAGGAGTTCGGCGGCCGCATGCGCATCAGCTACGCCGGAGGCGCGGACGCGCTGAACATCGACAAGCTGTTCTCCCTGGGCATCTGGCCCATCACCATGGCCACCACCGAATTGAAGCCTGGCGGCTACCAGCGCTTCGTCCAGATCGGCGATAAGCTGGACGCCCTGGAGTTCAAGCCCTTCACCGGCGTGGACGTGGCGGGCATCGAGGCCCTGGCCCTGGCGGCCCGGTCCGATAAGTACCACGTCAAGGCCGTGAAGCCCCTTCCCAGCCGTAAGCTCAGCGAGAAGGTGCCCCTGCTGGACTGCTTCACCGCCCCCTGCAAGGGCGGCTGCCCCATCGGCCAGGACATCCCCGAGTATATCGAGCTGTGCCGGAAGGGCGAGTATGCCTCCGCCCTGCGGCTGATCTGCGAGAAGAACCCCCTGCCCTTCATCACGGGCACTATCTGCGCCCACCGCTGCCAGACCAAGTGTACCCGGAATTTCTACGAGGATTCCGTCCAGATCCGGGCCACGAAGCTGGTGGCCGCCGAGAAGGGCTATGACGAATATATGTCCAAGGTGAAGTCCCCCGCCCCGGCCAATAACGGCAAAAAGGCAGCCGTCATCGGCGGCGGCCCCACCGGCATGGCGGCGGCCTGCTTCGTGGCCCGGGCGGGCATCCCCGTCACCATCTTCGAAAAGTCCGATAAGCTGGGCGGCATCGTCCGCCAGGTCATTCCCGGCTTCCGCATCTCTGACGAGGCCATTGACAAGGACGCGGCCCTGATCGCCAGGATGGGCGCGGAAATCAAACTGAATACCCCCGCCCCCTCTGTGGCCGAGCTGAAGGCCCAGGGCTACACCCACATTTTCTTCGCCGTGGGCGCGTGGAAGGCCGGGAAGCTGGACGTTCCCGGCAACGTGGTGCCCGTCATCGGCTGGCTGAAGGATTTGAAGGCCGGAAAGGACGTGTCTCTGGGCCATGTGGCCGTCGTCGGCGGCGGCAACACCGCCATGGACGCCGCCCGGGCGGCTCTCCGGGCCGGAGCAAAGTCCTCCACCCTGGTCTACCGCCGGACGAAGAAGTACATGCCCGCCGACGCGGAGGAGCTGGAGCTGGCCATCGCCGACGGCGTGAACTTCCTGGAGCTGGTGGCTCCCGTGGAGCAGAAGGACGGCAAGCTCCGCTGCGAGAAGATGAAGCTGGGCGAGCCCGATGAGAAGGGCCGCCGCAAGCCGGAGCCCACCGGGGAGTTTGTGGAAATCGACTGCGACACCGTGATTTCCGCCGTGGGCGAGAAGGTGGAGAGCGAGCTCTTCACCGCCAGCGGCATTGAAGTGGACGCCAAGGGCCTGCCGGACTTCCGCACCAACGTGGAGGGCGTTTACGCCGGCGGCGACGCCATGCGGGGCCCCGCCACGGTGGTGGAGGGCATTGCCGACGCCCAGTGGTTCGCCAACGCCGTCATTGGGGAAGCCCACAAGTTTGAGATTCCCGCCAAGGCCGCGGCCTCCCGGGCGGACGCCATCGCCAAGAAGGGCGTCCTCTGCGAGTCCGCCAAGTGCGAGGGCGACCGGTGCCTGGCCTGCAACGTGGTGTGTCAGGCCTGTGCCGACGTGTGCCCCAACCGGGCCAACGTGGTGGTGGAGCTGCCCGGCGGGCGTCATGAGATTCTCCACGTGGACCGGATGTGCAACGAGTGCGGCAACTGCGCCATCTTCTGCCCCTACGATTCCGCCCCCTACCGGGATAAGTTCACCCTGTTCAAGACCCGGGAGGGCTTTGACGAGAGCGTGAACAACCAGGGCTTCCTGCCCTTGGGCGGGAGCAGGGTCCTGGTCCGGCTGGACGGGAAGGTCTTTGAAGCGGACCTGAACGCCAAAAACGACCTGCCCGCCGGGATCGAGGTGTTCATCCTCACGGTGCTGAGCAAGTACGCCTATCTGCTATAAGCACAAAGGACAGCGGAGGCCTGGAAATCCCGGCCTCCGCTGATACGGCGGAACACTTCCGCTTTGAAACCCTTGACAAACCGGAAGGCTTGGGTATAATAGAAATAGAGGGGCGCCGTTGTACGGCGGTTAGCCCCGCTCTATGCTAACTTTTATAAGCTAGCCGTTCGGGTACCGGCCGGACGGCTAGCACGCTTTTGGGGCGATGGGCAGCATTACCAAAATACTAATCATCATGCTCACCACAAAACGCAGGACCTTTATCCCACGGCCGTTTCCCATGCGGCCGCCTCCCCCGCTTTGGATTTGCCTCGGGGTCATAACGGTGGGCAAACCGCCTGTATACAACAGCGCTCCTTCTATCCCCCCTTCGGGGGTATTTTTTATTCTACATACGCTGTCGGTTTTGTCAATTCCAGCCGCCCTCTCCCCCAGAGGACTTTTGGAAATATGACTGGAATTTACAGCCCGTCCGTGGTATACTGTGTTTTACGTGAAAAAATCCCGCAAGTTAGGAGCGTGATCCCTTTGACCCTGTTCTCCTCCGTCCTCCTGGGCGTCATCCAGGGCGTGACCGAGTTCCTGCCGGTGTCCAGCTCCGGCCATCTCGCCATTGCCGAGCATCTGCTGAACATCTCCGGCGCGTCGGAGGTCCCGCCCTTCTTTGACGTACTGCTCCACCTGGGCACCCTGTTTGCCGTGTTCATCGCCTATTGGGCGGACATCCGGGACATGATCCTGGAGTTTTTCCATGGCGTGGGCGACCTGGTCCATGGCACCACTCCCAGCCGCGTCCCCCCCGCCCGGCGGATGATCCTGCTCATCATCGCGGGCACCCTGCCCCTCTTCGCCGTGCTGCCCGCAAAGGACGCCATCGAGGGCCTGGGGGACAACATGTACTTTGTGGCCTTCGCCCTGCTGGCCACGGGCTGCCTCCTCTTCGCCAGCGACCGCGTGCGCCGGGGGCGAAAAACGGAGAAGTCCGCCACCATGCTGGACGCGCTGCTGGTGGGCGTGGGCCAGGCCGTGGCCACCTGCCCGGGGATTTCCCGGTCCGGCACCACCATCACCGCCGGATGCTTCGTGGGCTTCGAGCGGAAATTCGCCGTGCGGTACTCCTTCCTCATGTCCATCCCCGCCATCCTGGGGGCCAATATTCTCAGTCTCAAGGACGCCCTGGAGGCCCAGGTCCTCTGGGAGGAGGTGCCCGTCTACCTGGTGGGCGTGGCGGTCTCCGCCATGGTTGGCTACCTCTGCATCCGCCTGATCAAGCTGGTGGCGGACAAGGGAAAATTCGGCTTCTTCGCCTACTACTGCTGGCTGGCGGGCATCGTCACCCTAGCCCTGATTTTCACTCAAACGTAACGCAAAACGGAGGTACATACCGTGGCTTCCACATCACAGAAGAAACCCGCCGCCAAACGGTCCGGCGGCAAACCTGCCAAAAAGCCCCCTCAGAAGCAGCCCATCCGCCGGGAGGTCACCGGCGGCGTGCTGCTGGTGCTGGCGCTGTGCGTATTTGTGGGGTACTTCGGCGTCAACGCCCTGTTTCTGGACTTTTTCGCGGGGCTTTTGAAGGGCCTGTTCGGCTACGGCTACTGGCTGGCGGGGCCCTCTCTGGTGCTGGCGGGGCTGATTTTGATTTTTCACCGGGGCCGTCCCGTCCAGCTCCGGACCACCTGCGCCCTGCTGCTGCCGCTGCTGTTCGGCTCTTTGACCCATCTGGTCTTCTGCAAGAAGGTCTACGAGCCCTCTTTCTTCAAAATGCTGGGGGCCATCTGGGCCGACGGCGTGGCCCTGGAGTCCGGCGGAGCCGTCTCCGGCGTGCTGGCCAACGGGTCCGCCGCCGTCTTTTCCTCCCTGGCCTCGGTCATCCTGTTTACGGTGCTGTTTGTGACCCTGCTCTTTGTGGCCCTGCGGCTGACCCTGGCGGCCTTTGCCGACTGGCGGCGGGCCCGGCCCCAGTATGAGGAGCAGCCTGAGCCCGCCATCCGCGTGACCCCCGTGGACCCGCCCAAGCGCCGGGCCCCCGCCGGGCCCAAGCCTCAGATTGACATTCCCCTGGACGGCGAGGAGCGGCCCGCAAGGCCCGAGAAATCCGGGAAATTCACCGGCTTCTTCCGCCACAAGGCGGACGCCCAGCCCACCCCGGACCAGGTTCTCCAGGCCCAGGCGGTCCCCGTCCCGGAACCGGAGCCCGCTCCCGAACCGGAGCGCCCCCGGGCGGCTATCCCCGTGCCGCCTCCCGCGCCGGTGCCGGAGCCGGTTCCCTCCGCCGCCTCCGTCCCGGTGACGCCGGAGCCCCTGGCGCCCGCCCCGGAACCGGCCCGTTCCGAGCCTGTCCCCGAACCGGAGCCCGCCCCCATCCAGCCGGAGAAGACCCTGCCCACGGCGGAGGCCTTCACCCGCAGCGGCAAGGCCGAGACGGCCAAGGAGGTGGCGGCCCAGACCGCCGCCGTAGCCGCGGAGATCGAGGAAAAGCTGGCGTCGGAGGAGGGGGAATACCCCTATCCGCCGGTGGACCTTCTGCACATGAACCAGGGGGAGAACCACGTGGAGGCCGGGGCGGAGCTGCGGAACAACTCCCGCCGCCTGGCGGAAACCCTGACCAGCTTCGGCGTGGACGCCGCCCCCGGCGACGTGATCCACGGCCCCTCCGTCACCCGGTACGAGTTCATCCTGGAACAGGGCGTGAAGCTCTCCAAGATCACCAACCTGGCGGACGACATCGCCCTGGCCCTGGGGGCCACCGGCGTGCGCATCGCCCCCATTCCCGATAAAATCTCCGTGGTGGGCATCGAGGTGCCCAACAAGCAGGTGACCCCGGTGCTGATCCGGGACGTGATTGAATCCCGGGACTTCGCCGGGCACAAGTCCCAGGTGGCCTTCGCCCTGGGCCGGGACATCGGCGGGCGGAACGTCATCGGGGATATCGGCACCCTGCCCCACGTCCTCATCGCCGGTACTACCGGCTCCGGCAAGTCCGTGTGTACCAACTCCCTCATCATCAGCCTCCTTTACAAGTCCACGCCGGAGGACGTGCGCTTCATCATGGTGGACCCCAAAATGGTGGAGCTGGCCCCCTACAACGGCATCCCCCACCTGCTGATTCCCGTGGTGACGGACCCGAAGAAGGCCGCCGGGGCCCTCCAGTGGGCGGTGTTTGAGATGATGAAGCGCTATAAGACCTTCTCCGAGCATGGCGTGAAAAAGCTGGAGGAGTTCAACCAGCTTGCCAGAACGAAGGAGGGCATAGAGCCCCTGCCCAGCGTGGTGGTGGTCATCGACGAGCTGGCGGACCTGATGCTGGTGGCCGCCAAGGAGGTGGAGGAATCCATCTGCCGGGTGGCCCAGATGGGCCGCGCCGCCGGGATGCACCTGGTCATCGCCACCCAGCGGCCCTCCGCCGACGTGATCACCGGCCTTATGAAGGCCAATATCCCCAGCCGCATCGCCTTTGCCGTGGCCTCCTCCATGGAGTCCCGAATCATCCTGGACAACGGCGGCGCGGAAAAATTAGTGGGCCGGGGCGACATGCTCTACGCCCCCCTGGGGGCCGGGAAGCCCACCCGGGTCCAGGGCTGCTTCATCACCCCGGAGGAGATCGAACGGGTGGTCTCCTTTGTTAAGCAGACCGGCGAGGCCCAGTACGATGACGACGTAATCGCCAAAATCGAGGAATCCGTCCAGGAAAAGGGCAATAAGGGCGGCAAGCCCTCCGCCGAGCCCCAGGAGAGCGAGGAGGACGAGCTCCTTCCCGCCGCCGTGGAGGTCATCCTGGAGACGGGTCAGGCGTCCACGTCCATGCTCCAGCGGCGCTTGAAGCTGGGCTACTCCCGTGCCGCGCGCCTTGTGGACCAGCTGGAGGAGCGGGGCTATGTGGGGCCCTTCGAGGGGTCCAAGCCCCGGCAGCTTCTCATTACCAAGGAGAAGTGGCAGGAGATGAAGATGGGAGGAAGCGGCGGAGACGCACCGGAGGAGCCCGAGGAGGATTGACACGGACGGCCCGCCCGCCGGGTCGGAGAACGCGGGACGGAAAACCGCAGACGAAAAACCGCGCCTGTTCCCGCCCGTTCTCTGTTTGGATTCCTGTTGACAGGAACGGGAAAACCATCTATAATCATAAGCGACAACTGAATCGCGATGAATGTCTTCAAGGCAGGGTGCAATTCCCGATCGGCGGTAAAGTCCGCGAGCGCGCAAGCGCTGATTTGGCGCAATTCCAAAACCGACAGTATAGTCTGGATTAAAGAAGGCGTATGGAATTTGTCAGGGTAATTCTGGCAGTCCGCACGTTTTTCTTGATCCGGCAAACGCCTTGTTGACAGGTTCCATACTCCTTCAAACGATAACACCGAAAGGCATTTGATTGCTTTTCGGTGTTTATTTTTTAAGGAGGTCATTTCCATGAACCGAAAAACCAAGAACATCACCACCCTGGCCATGCTCTGCGCCCTCGCTTACGCGGCGGCCGCCGCCGGGCGCGTTCCCCTGGTGCTTTTTTTGAAGTACGACCCAAAGGATATTGTCATTGCCGCCGGCGGTCTGCTGTTCGGGCCCCTTGCTTCCTTTACCACCGCCTTGATTGTCTCCTTCGCCGAGATGTTCACCATCAGCGATACCGGCGTTCTGGGCTTTGTCATGAACGTCGTTTCGAGCTGTTCCTTTGCCTGTACCGCGGCGTGGATTTACAAGAAAAAGCGAACGTTTCCAGGCGCTGTGGCCGGACTGCTCTGCGGATGGCTGTGCATGGTGTTCGTCATGCTGTGTTGGAACTATTTCATCGCCCCCATTTACATGGGGTATCCCAGGGAGGCGGTGGCAGAATTGCTGATTTCGGCATTTTTGCCCTTTAACCTCATTAAAGGCGGCTTAAACGCGGGGATTGCCATGATTCTATACAAGCCTGCTGTCTCGGCCTTCAAGCACGCTCATTTGGACGAGCCAAGCTAGGCCTTGTTTGAAAAAAGTCTAAACGCCCAAAACGGCGGATCTTTTTCCGC
>ERZ779623.702-NODE-702-length-11573-cov-9.534381_pt1 | contig 11573 bp, 12 predicted proteins | sample MGYA00514189_ERZ779623 | MGnify/ENA primary metagenome ERZ779623 (study PRJEB29562, sample SAMEA4376712) | mouse gut metagenome | isolation source: Cecum | study: EMG produced TPA metagenomics assembly of the A DSS colitis mouse model was used to assess the... | reverse complement strand
ACTTGGGGTGACTATCAGTTGATGTTTTGAGTATATATTTTACAACTTTTAGGATGTGTAAAGAAATTCCGGCAACCTGGATCCAGACGCGTACTGGAACACCGGACTTAACGGGTTCAGGCTGCTAGAGCGTGTTTGAAAAATGCTTTCCGTCAGATGTATGTCACAGTTTGTGGGAGATTTGTGCCAAATGAAGGAGGCGTAGGGGGCAAAGGCATAAAGGGCAATGCCTTACGTCGACTGAATGCGGTGCAAATATCACGCAAAGTGGTGAATACGACGCTATGGCGTCGTTATATAGATGGCGGGAATGATTTTTCAAACACGCTCTAGAGGCCTTTCATAAATGTAGGTACATTTTCTCGCCGCCTTGATATCCTCCCCAAAGGGTAAAATCGCGACAAAACCGATTATTTGTTACATTATATCACCCATCTATATTGTATACTTTACTTTTGGGCTTGAAAATATAGAATACAGAACAGCCTCGAATCTTTATTGTTCACATTTCGGGTGTTGATTTGATCGCGATATCTCCATAAAATTAGACAGTGTATCGCAGTACGAAAAGTATTGTGATATTTTTGTGACATTTTCGTGTTATCCTATAAGCGAAAGGAAGTGATGCCATGAGGCTTTTAGTCGTTGAGGATGACCGTCTCTTGAACAATACGCTCTGCTATAATCTTTCAGTGGCGGGCTACACAGTGGACGCTGCCATGACAAAATCAGCAGCCGTCAGTTTCTGTGAAGCGCAGGATTATGATCTGATTGTGCTGGATGTCAATTTGCCGGATGGAAACGGATTTGACTTCTGTATGGAAATCAAAGAGCACCGTCCGGATACCGCCGTGATTTTCCTGACTGCAAACGATATGGAAAGCGATATGCTGAGAGGGTTTGAATTGGGGGCAGACGATTATGTGACAAAGCCGTTCCATATCAGCGTATTTCGAAAAAAGGTTTCCGCTTTGCTGAGCCGCATTCAGAAGCAGACAGGTGGAGATTGCTACACAGACGGCACACTGTCCGTCAATTTTTCGGAATTGACCGCCACTCTCGCAGGAGAGACGGTTATCTTCACGCCGATGGAATACCGTTTGCTAAAAGTGCTGGTGAGAAATCCGCAAGCCGTTCTGACCCGGCAGAGGCTTCTTGAAAAGTTGTGGGACGCAGATGAAAATTTTGTGGATGAACACGCATTGACCGTAGCGATCAGCCGTATCCGGGGAAAAATCGAAGCAGGCGGCATGCAGTATATCAAAACGGTCTACGGTATGGGCTACATGTGGATTGGGGGGATAAAGAAGTGAATCACAGCAGACTTTCTATCAACTGCGCCTGTGTGGTGGGGGCAGCCTTTTTAGGTCTGCTCTCCATGATGACCGTTACCGCGGCTTTTCTCTATACCAAAGATCCGGCAATCGTGTGGATGGGGTTGCTGTTTATCCTGCTGCTGTTTACCTGTGCAGCTCTTTTCGTCGCCTTTCTGCGCTGGAAGCTGGCAGTGTTTTCAGACAGGTTGTGCGAAACAATGGATCATATGCTGGACGGAGTATCAGCTCCACCGCAAGTCTGTGAGGAAGAAGATTTGTTTTGCAAGATCGATCACCGGCTGATCCGCCTATATGAAGTTATGCGGGAAAACAGGGAGAGCATCGCAAACGAGAGGGCTGATTTGCAGGAATTGATCTCTGATATTTCCCATCAGGTAAAGACGCCGATTGCGAATCTACAGATGATAAACGCCACTTTGCTGGAACAGCCTTTGACAGAGGAAAAGCGTCAGGAATTTTTGCAGGCATCCAGCAGCCAGCTTGAAAAACTGGACTTTCTTATGCGGGCAATGATAAAGACCTCTCGGCTGGAAATCGGTGTGATCTGTCTGGACAGAAAGACGCAGCCAATTTACGACACGTTGGCGGCGGCGCTGGGCGGGATTCTGCTGAGCGCAGAAAAGAAAGCGATTCATGTCAGTGCAGACTGTCCCTCCGATATACTGCTGACCCATGACAGGAAATGGACAAGCGAAGCCCTGTTCAATATTTTGGATAATGCTGTGAAATACACGCCGTCGGATGGCGCTATCCAGGTGTCCGTTCAGAGCTGGGAGCTGTATGTGAAGATTGACATTACAGACAGCGGCAAAGGTATAGCGGAGAGCCGACAGGGAATGATCTTCAAACGCTTTTACCGGGAGGAAGAAGTACACGATGTGGAGGGCATCGGCATAGGGCTGTACCTCGCCCGTGAGATCGTCACCATGCAGGGTGGCTATATCAAGGTGACTTCGGCAGTGGGCAGCGGCTCTACATTTTCAGTGTTCCTGCCGCGCAATTAAATACAATTGAATATATGAAAAGTCACGAAACTGTGACATTTCAAGGGTTAAAAACCAGCGACCTGTGACATTTCTGTGAGAATTGGCTGTTATGATAGCGGCATCACAGAAAGGATGGTGCTTACCATGAACGTTTTGCAGACAACTGATCTCAAAAAATATTACGGCGCGGAGCCGAACATCACAAAGGCGCTGGACGGTGTGTCGCTCTCCATTGAGCAGGGGGAATTTGTCGCCATTGTCGGGACTTCCGGCAGCGGCAAGTCCACCCTGTTGAACATGATGGGCGGCCTGGATGTGCCGACCTCCGGCAGCGTCAAGGTAAAGGACAGGGAACTGGCAAAACTGGACGACGAGCAGCTTACGATCTTCCGCCGGCGCAACATCGGCTTTGTCTTCCAAAACTACAATCTTGTCCCTGTTTTGAATGTCTATGAAAACATCGTCCTGCCCGTAGCGCTGGACGGCGATGCGGTGGATAAAAAATTTATGGACGAAGTAGTACGCATGCTGACCCTTGGGGACAAACTGAACAATATGCCGAACAATCTGTCCGGCGGGCAGCAGCAGCGCGTCGCCATAGCCCGCGCCCTCGTTTCCAAACCTGCCATCGTCCTGGCTGACGAACCGACAGGCAATCTGGACAGCCGGACAAGCAGCGACGTGTTGGGGCTTTTGAAAGTTACCAGCGATACATTTCATCAAACCGTGGTGATGATCACGCACAACAACGAGATCGCCCAGCTTGCCGACCGCATTGTCCGCATTGAGGACGGTAAAATCGTGCAGTAAAGGAGGGGCAGGAACATGAATGATATTCTCTTTGGGAACAACAATACAAAAGTAATTAGAAACCTTTCAAAAAGGTATTTCAAGAAAAACAGGGTGCGAAATGTTACCGCGATCCTGGCTATCACAATGACAGCGTTTTTATTTACTTCAATTATCTCTCTCGCATTTAACATGGTTTCTTCCCTGCAGCTCTCCATGTATATGCAAAAGGGAAGCAAGGCAGATGGTACGCTGAGTTATATGACAGAAGAACAGTATCAGCAGCTTGCCAAGAGCGATCTCATTCAGGAAGCAGGGCACAGGCGTTTCCTTGCGTATGCCGGCAACGCTGTTGGCCATGCTGTCGAGATCAACTATGCTGACAGCGTACAGCAGGAATTGACATTCTGTGCGCCGAGCCACGGGGGCGCGCCCCAAAAGGCGAATGAGATTACCACCACCGACCGTGCGCTCAAGGCTTTGGGCGTCGAAGTCAAAATCGGCGCTTCGGTTCCGGTAGAATTTGAAGTGCGTGGGCAGACGTATCACTATGACATGGTGCTTTCCGGCTGGTGGGAAGCCCGCTACGATGATGTCAGCCGAATGATTGTATCAGAGCAGTTCGTAGAGGAAAACCCCGAAATATTCCAAAACACCTATGCAGCGGACGGGGAAATGGCAGGGCTTACGTTCTCTGATGTGGTGTTGAAAAACAAGGGAAATGTAAAAGACCAGTTAGAAGATTTTGTGCGCAGCATAGGTGCCAACCCGGACAACATCGGGACCGATAATTTTATCCTTTGCAGCGCAAATCAAATGACTCAGGAAATGACATCAGGGGAAACCGTTTTATTTGCTGTGATAGCTGCGCTTTTATTTGTGGTATGCGGCTATCTGCTGATCTACAATGTTTTTGATATTTCTGTCATGCAGGATGTGCGGCAATATGGTTTGCTGCGGACGATCGGAACATCTTCCCGGCAGATTAAAAAACTGGTAATCCGGCAGGCATTCTGGCTGACCCTCATTGGTTTACCGGTCGGGTTGATCGCCGGCTTTTTTGCCGGATGGCTGGCACTGCCGGTTGTGATGAACTTTTTCCGCTTTGAACACAAGTCGGCAATGTCGGCTATGCAGATCTCAACTTCCCCTTTGATCTTTGTCATTGCGTCCTTGTTTACAATTTTTACTGTATATATCAGCACGCGAAAGCCTGCAAAAAAAGCAGCGAATGTATCGCCGTTAGAAGCTGTCCGGTACACAGAACAAGATGATCATAAAAGGAAATCTTTTAAGCGAATCCATGGAGCCAAACTGCCCCTCATGGCTTTGTCCAACTTCGGACGGAACAAACGGCGCTCGGCATTTATTATCATTTCCTTGCTGCTATGCATGGTTTTTGTCAATTCGGCTGTCATTATCACGCAAAGCATCGATGAAGAAAAATTTATCAGCCGCAGCACAAAAACAGACTATACGGTTTATAACGCTATTGTTGCCAATGTTTATGAAGGGTTCAAATACCATTCAGACGAACTTCCCACATCGGTTGTTGATTTTATCAACCAGCAACCGGCGATCGAAAGCGGGAGAAGCCTTTACCGAAACACGCTGGATGACACAAATGTGTTGGTTGATTATGGCATTGGGCGTTTATCCTGCTCAGGTACTTGGGAGGAAGAAGACGGTCGTATCAGTAGATCGTATAGTGGCTTTTCCATGTTGACTGCGCCCGGGGCGGAAAATCTTTTTTATGGAAATATCTATGGGGCATCTGAACAGTTTTTCACTGATCTGACAATCTTTGATGGCGAAAAAGATGCAGAAGTTCTAAACCAGAAGTTGCAGACCGGGGAATATGTGATACTTGGATGTTTTGTGGACAATCTGACCGGAGAGCCTAAAGAAACACTCCTTACAGAGCAGCTGCAAGTAGGAGACCGCATTTCTTTCTATAAAGAGGGCGAACTGTTTCAGACTTGTACGATCCTCGCAAGGGCAAAGGTGGTAGGCATGGAAAGAGAAACGAATTCGTCGACGACCGCACAGAATAACATCGGAAGAGATGCCCCGCTCATCTACATGACCGACAGTATGTTCATGCAGATCTATGACAATCCAACCAGATTCAGTTATGGGTTCAATGTGTCCGAGGGGCAGGAAGCACAGATAGATGCTTTTTTGAGTGATCTCACACAAAACAATCCCGCTGTTGCCTATACCTCCACCGAACTGCTGAAACAACAAACGGCATCCATGCGAATCATTGTTTTGCTGGTGGGCGGCATGATCGCAGCGATCATGGCTTTTGCCGGGCTGATCAACTTTACCAATATGATGATCACCAGCATTATTGCCCGCCGCAACGAATTTGCTACGATGCAGAGCATTGGCATGACAAACCGGCAGCTTCGTTGTCTAATGGTCTATGAGGGGTTATATTATGCCGCGGGAGCAGATATAGCTGGCTGTATGACCGCGGTTATATTTGCGCTGACAGTCCTGAAAAATGCCTTGAATGCGCCATCTATGTGGTTCTTTACGATGCACTTTACGCTGGCTCCTGCTCTGATCGTGGCATTGGTCTATGTATTTCTGGCAACGGTCATTCCTGCCATTGCGCTGCATTTCTTTAACAATGGAACGGTAGTCGAGCGGTTGAGAATGGTGGAATAAATCTTATAATTTGAAAAACCAGGGATTTTCCCTGGTTTTTAAGTTTGATGCGCCCCATGCAGCTTACAATTCTAATTTCTTTGCTCTGACGCTGCACAAGTTCCCCACAGTCACGCGCCGCATCTTCCACAAGGGTTATCATCATTTCAGTCAGTGGGATCACAACGCGTCTCTCCTTGTAATAGACGACAGCAATGGTGCCGTTTTCTTTCTGGGCGCCCTCGGTTGCTGTTTTGAATCAAATTAGATTGTGGGAAATGCCTTTTTGTTATATAATATTTAAAGAAGAAAGCGTCCGGACTGTAAAATACGGATCAGCGCATGTCGGTATAAAGAGGAAAGATGCGTCAATGGTTTTTATGAAGAAAATCATCAGAAATGGTAATTACTGAGAAGAATATGGATGTGGTATTGATATGATGTCATTACAGGAACAGATAGTTCAGAAAGTCAACAGCTTGTCAGAAGATAATTTACAGTTCTTATCGGAAATGATAGAGCGCTTTATGTGGACTGGATCGGAAGAAGAAAAAGCAGAGCCAGATTCCAATTCCAATCGATATTCAGGCATGTTGGATGACAGCAATTTTAAAAATGAAGGTAATGGCGTGCTGACAACTAAAATGAAAGCATTTATAGAATTAGAAGAAATGTTGACTCCGGTATCAGAAGAACTGGATTATGATAAGGAACTGGCGGAAGCAGCCTTTTTATGTCGATACGAGAAAAATCATAAGCCTTTGTGCAAGTGAGAAAGTGCAGGGAGTTATCGCGTTTCATAGTCTGCCTAATATCTTCTATATTTTAAGAAAAAGTCATTCAGATACTGACAGGAGGAAAATGTTGAGAAGATTGTGCTTGGTGCTGTGTGTGGTAGGTGCAAGCCATGAAAGGGTTTGTTCTGCAATAGAACGCGATGATTTTCCGGATTTTGAGGATTGCCTCCAAGATGAATGTGCAAAAGAAATTTCTGCTGATTTCATTGTAACAAGAAATATAGAAGATTTTCGAAGCGCTAAAGTAAAAGCGATAACTCCTCGGGATCTTCTGGTGTTGGTTGGTGAGGGCAAACAATTGGAAATGATTTTTCAAACACGCTCTAATTTATGTACGATTGAAGACTAGTACTTGTGGCGGTTGCCGTGTCCTATATTTATGAAGTGATATGATCAAAACATGAAAGATATGGACGAATGAACATTGATAGAGGAGTGTAAGTATGATCAAGGCAGTTATTTTTGATATGTATGAAACTTTAGTAACTCATTTTGACAGTCCGCTATATTTTGGAGTGCAGATAGCACAAGATTTAGGAATACCCGAAAATATATTTCAAGAGTTATGGGGACATACAGATCACGATAGAACGATTGGGAAAATAACCTTAGAAGATGCACTCGAAGATATTATGAGAAAAAGCGAATGTTATTCAGAAGAATTATTAGATTTCGTAGTACAAAAACGAATAGACGCTAAAAACGAGTGTTTTGAACATTTAAATAAAGAAATAATTCCTATGCTGCGCATTCTAAAAGAAAAGCAAATAAAAATAGGATTAATTAGTAATTGTTTTTCAGAAGAAGTAAGTGTGATCAAAAACAGCATTCTATTTTCATATTTTGATGTAAGTTGTTTATCATTTGAACAAGGTATTTCAAAACCCGATAAAGAAATCTATTATCGGTGTATGGAAAAACTTCACGTGAATGCTGAAGAATGTTTATATGTAGGTGATGGCGGTAGTCAGGAATTGGAAACTGCGGAAATGTTAGGGATGAAGGCAATTCAGGCGGTATGGTATTTCAAAGAGGGAACACAGCAGCCGGTTGGCAGGAAGAATAATTTTTTGCAGGCAGGATCGCCATTAGAAATTATTGACTATCTAAAGACTATTTCCAGTTGGACGATCCTTGAGCAGATAAGCCATGAAACAATGGTGTTTATGCGTGGCAAATACTGTTTGGACGAAATCGGAGATGGCAAAGGTGAATTGAAATTTAAGCAGGGTCAAAAGACGATTGTTACAGTATATATTCATGAGGATAGATTTACTTTTCTAATTATTTTTGGCAAAAAAGAACGTGAATGTTTTGAAATGCAGAAAAGCGAATTTTCAAAATATGTGTGTGATCATTATGACAATTCAAAAGTTTACCATGATGGGAAATGGATGTATATTGATGTAAACACTTTGGCGCAATTAGAAGAGGTCAAAAAACTCATATTTATAAAAAAGAAGCCGAATCGCAAGCCTTTTCCAAAGGAAAATGCGCTATATTCCAAATGTGGTCAGCGCTGTGATTTGTGTGTCCATTATATTCATACAAGTGATGAACTGCGGACGACTATGGAAGGTTCATTAAGTAAAATGTGGGGGCAGACAGATTGGAGTATGCGTTGTGAGGGGTGCTACAGTGACAATTGCTACTGTAAAGATGATCTATGCAATGCGAAAGAGTGTGCGTCGAAGAAGGAAGTGGCAGAGTGCAGGGAGTGTGAGGAATTTCCATGTATAAAGGCAACGTCTGCGGATTATCGCTCTATGATACATACGGAAGTTCATTATGCTGATGAGATAACCTGGGGAATTCTTCCGTATGTTCCGATGCAGTATGAAGATCAGTAAGTAATTGTAGATTTGCTGTTTGGAAGTGTGGGGAGCAGGTTAAGGAAAAAGCTGTGGAAAGAAGTATGGGGTGTGGCGGCTGCTATGCTCCATATTTTTGTGGAAAATGGAGATTGAAAGTGATATAATCTACGGAATGGATGTAAGGAGAGAACGGCATGGAATATATATTTGAAACAGAACACTTGAGGATTAGAAAATTTGAGGTGGAAGATGCCCAATGCCTATATGAAAATCATTTGGAGGAAGAAGTAAAAAGGTGGATCCCAAATGAAAGCTATGCAGATCTGGAAGAAACGAAAGAAGCGATCAAATTTTATGTGGTCTGTGTGAATGGCAGGCATTTACCATATGTGTTGGCTGTTGAGCTGAAAGAAACAGGTGAATTGATAGGCGATACAGGTGTAAACGAGGTAGAAGGAAGTCCTGATGAGGTAGAAATAGGTTACGTGATATGTAAAAAGTATAGTGGCAACGGGTATGCTTCTGAATTATTAAAAGCGATGACAGCGTTTATAAAAAGAACTTTTGGAATGAATATTTTATACGGACGTGTGATGCGTGGAAATAATGCTTCTGTGAGAGTTCTTGAAAAAAATGGTTATGAATTTGTTAAGGTAGAATTTGGGGCGGAAGATGACCCTTATGGTAACGGAATGTTAATTTATAAGAAATTATGTATTGTGCAGCAGGTCAGCTTATGAAAGCAGGACTACCTTTTATATTATAGAATCATTTTGAATATTGGTCAGAATATGGAATAAATAATCTGATAGTAAAATATTAATATTCCTCATCAGAATTGCACATCCACAGTCATTACAATGTTATGTGGCATATCCGCTAAAAGATTTTAGACATATTTGTCTACAGCTTGCACAAGCGCGTTAAATGATATGTATATTGAGGAAAGCAGCGGAGTGACGATTAATTATGGCAATAAGCAGTTGGGAATGAATGCGGCTATGGTGGAGTGCATGGTAAGGTGTAATGTGCAATTCTGACAGCATCAGATGCACACTCCCCACAGAATGTTGACTTATATAATAATGAACGACTTGATTCAATCTGTATAATTGGATGTGACAAGTGAAACTATGATGTGGGATTTTTAAATAGTGTAAAGGACTGATTATTGATATGAAAGACAATATGGAAAGGTATAGAGGAAATTATATAACGGAAATGCGTAAAGATGTAGGACATGCGCCTCTTATGGTAATAAGCTGCGGAGTTATTATCGAAAATGATAGTGGGGAAATATTGCTTCAAAAGCGACAATATAATGGACTCTGGGCACTCATTGGCGGTTCTATGGAGATTGTCGAGAATATATTGAAGTAGTAAAAAGAGAAGCATTTGAGGCACATTCAGAGCAGGGAAAACATTTCAATCTATTATGCAAAATTGAATTACTCTGCTTTTATGCATGTTACCGCAAGACTTGCACTCAAGCTGATTCTGGCAGATCTGAAATCACAGCCGATATTTCTGTGCATAGGTAACACCATGGTCTCAAAATTCAGGAAGAAATTTGAGGATGTGTGAAAGTTGTTTGATCATGCGGCGGATGGTTTATTTACTATGCCCTTTGTTTCTTGGCTGCCTTCTACTTATTTGTTTCAAATTTCAACCTGAGAATATAGATTTCAGCGGAATGTATGGTATACTATTGTAGAGCGTGCGTCAAACACGCTCCAACGAACGTTCTTCATTATTAAATTATTAGTTCCGGAGTTTTTGTTGCAAGCGCAGGCACAAGGAAGACTCCAGACAGCTATTTTAAGTATCAGGGAGTGAAACTATGTATACGATCAACAGAGACGACATGCTCGAACTCACACGCCGCATGACACCCAAGAGAAACTGCTTCTCGCGCATTGCAGGCGCTTATTTTGACGAGGAAGGCTTCATCGACGGCACTTTTAACCGTCATTTTCTGAAATTATCCCAGAAAGATATCGAGACGAACCTGCAGCTCGCAAAGACTGTGCCATTCTCGGAGACAAACAAAAATCTGAAATACTACCCTTTTTCCAGGGAAGACGAAAAAGCCGGACATACCTGGCAGATGCTCATGGGTCTGAAAGACTGCGAGCTGAAAAATGATGCGTTGTTGGAACTCTTCTATGAATTTATCGGGGAAAAATACAGGACAGATAAACCGTATGGCGTCAGAATCCTCTACGGCAGCTACGATATCCCCCTAAAGTCGAAAGACAAGGAGAGCCTGTGGGAGTCAGAGGAAGTCTACAAGTTCATCATATGCACCTTCTGCCCGCTGCACGGCGATTATGAGGCTGGTGCTCCTGAGTGCGGCTTTTTGTTTCCGGCATTCACAGACCGCAGCGCTGATATTCACGGCATCATGGTCTATCAGGCTGATGAAAAGCACCCGCACGAAGAACTTGTCAGGGATATTTTATTTTAGCGTATGTGTGAAAAAACTTTAGACTTTAACTGGAATCTGTACGATATTGTTATTGAGTTTCCGTCAACTTTTGGATCGCTTCTTCTCTGGTTAACACAAAAAAGAAGTTCTTGCCGTTGTTGGATTCATAGATGAAATCCTTCAACGGTTTGCTTGTGTACTGGGAGTAATCTCCATAAATAGCAACTCTGACATGGTAATTGATAAACTTTTGAAGTATCTCGCCCGCCATGCCGCTGCTGAGGACAAAAAATTCCTCACACACCGCAGCTTTATCGATCACGATATTGGTTGCTTCCGTTTCATACTTAACAGTCATTGCCAGATCTAAAGCGGATTGCGTATCAACGATGACCTTTTCATCACTGGAAATAACTGCAATGTCTGTTCCATTGTCTTTCAAGTGTTCAATATTCATAATAAATCCTCCATGTCGCACCTGCGGCTCAAACAAAAAGAAAAACGCATATGCAGTACAAATTCCAGTTGAGTCTATATTATACACCGATTTGGGTAAATTATCAAAGGTGTCCCAGACCAGTACATCATGCAGAGTGGCGGCTGGTCATCCGATAAGACTAAAAGCAACCTGCCAGGCACAATCAAAGATTATGAGAGAAAATATACCGACTTGAGAGTAAAAAGTTCTATCAAAAAAATAACTCTTCCATATGGACTTGTGAGTTGTAAGTTATCAATAAAAAAATAACCCTTCCATATGGTTTTAT
>ERZ779623.701-NODE-701-length-11578-cov-20.499696_pt1 | contig 11578 bp, 15 predicted proteins | sample MGYA00514189_ERZ779623 | MGnify/ENA primary metagenome ERZ779623 (study PRJEB29562, sample SAMEA4376712) | mouse gut metagenome | isolation source: Cecum | study: EMG produced TPA metagenomics assembly of the A DSS colitis mouse model was used to assess the... | reverse complement strand
CTCCGCTTTCTTTCAACATAGCCAGATTTCCTATGTTCTAATTCGGGAGTAATAGTGCCCAGGTTTCGCGGCTCCTCTTTGGGTGGTATGGTGAATAGACTTCCACCTCCGAATCTGGTATCGTTGCTGCCGGACACCATCCTGAGAAAAGAGGGAGACATAGATGAAGCCAAACTATTCCCATACCTATCAATCGTGCGTTTACAGTCTGAAACGCGAAAACGCCCCCTGGCGGGTTTCCGGCGGCTGTGGCAGCCCTGCCCGCCTATTCAATGGCAAGCACTATCAACTGCCAAACAAGACCGTGTGCCTCACCTGCCCGGCCTATGTTTCGGAGACGGATCGTTGACGGGACGTGATAAAAATTTGAGACTGCCAGCCTTGCCGCCCCTCCAATTTCACGTATGGAGGGGCGGCGTCATTTGTCCGCCACACCATCGCACAAAAATTTTGGAAGGAGTTTTTCAGAATGATTTTCAAAGCAATCCTCAGCAGCCAGGCCAGCCCGGGATACGGGCAGGCCACCATCCGCTTCCCCATCCCGGACAGCGATTATGACCTCGTCATCCGTATGCTGGAGGACATTGGCGTTGGCTCCCCTACCGCCCAGGACTGCCGGGTGGACGGGCTGGAGGGGTTATACCCTACCCTCAAACGGCTGAACGGCCAGGCCATCAACGTGGACGAGCTGGATTATCTGGCCAAGCGGCTGGACAGCTTTTCCGATGGTGAGGACGCCCAATTTGAAGCCATGGCCTTCAAATTGAACCTGTCCAGCATCAAGGACTTCATCAACCTGACGTTCTGCTGCCAGCAGGCCACGGTGATCACCAACTTCTCTGATCTGGAACGGGTTGGGAAAAGCCATGCCCTGACCATAAACGGCGGTGCTATGCCTGCGGCAGAGTACGACCAGGTGGATGGCCGGATGGTGGCCCTGGATCTGCTCCAAAACAAAGCAGGAACGATCACCCCCTACGGCGTGGTCTATGACAACGGCCTGGAACTGGAGCCGCTCTACGATGGGCGGCATTTCCCGGCATACATCTACGATCCGCCTCTGATCGAGCTTGAAATCAGGAGCGGGCCGGAGCGCACGGTTGCCGGATACCTCTATCTGCCCTGTCCGGACACGCAGCTCCAGCGGACGCTGGCGCGGGCAGGATGCGGCCAAGAGGGTTTCCGGATGGAGATCACCACGGACGATCTGCCCCCGCAGGTGTCCGCCGCGGTCAGTCTCGCCCGCGACAGCCTTGACGAGATCAACGGCCTGTGCCGGGCCATCGAGCCGCTGACCACGGCTCAGCGGAATAAACTGGAAGCAGTGGTGCTGCTGGCCCGGCCCCAATATGCCAGCGAGGTGCGCAAGCTGGCGGAGAACCTGGACCAATTTGATTTCATGGCCAGGCCGCTCACCCAGGAAACAGACATCGCGCTCACCGAGCTGGGCTGTGTGGCCTACCACGGCAGCGTGACGCTGGAGGAATTGATGTGGGACAATCCCGCGGAACAGCACCAGCAGGAGATGAGAGGGCTGGCATAATGGTGCTTTACGTTGCAAAGAGTTCGTTCAGCCAGGATGTGGCACACATCAGCTTCCCCGCGGAAGCGGATCAGGTCAGAAACGAGGTGATCGCTGTGGAGGAGTTCAGCGGCTGGGCCCCCGCGCAGATCATCGGCGGCGAAGGGGCTGCGCAAGCCCTTGCCGGACACCTTGAGCGCGACGCCCTGTTCAGCGAAGAAGGCGTCCGGAAGCTGAACCAGCTGGCCGGGCTGGTGGATGCCATGGATCTGGAGGCCCAGAAGGTTTTCGCCGGTGCCCTGACGGCGGAACACGCCGGATGCCTGGATGATGCGCTGCGCGTGGCGGGCAGCCTGGACGGCTATGAGCTGTTCCCCGGCATCAAAACGGACGAGGATCTGGGCCGTTTCCTGGTGGATACCGCCCCCATCACCGGCAAGTTCATTTTTGCCGAGGAGGCCAAACCCTATCTGGACTACGCCAAGATCGGCGCGGAACAGCGGAAGCTGCTGGGCAGCGTCCATACGGAACAGGGGTATGTGAAGCGCCGGGAGGTGGTTCAGACGCAGAAAGAGGAAAAACGCCCTGCTTTCGCCCTCACGCTGGCCTCCCCCGCTGGTGCCGTCCGGCTTGACCTGCCCGCCCCGGACGGTGAGCTGGAACGGGCAAAAGCGGCTCTGCGGCTGGACGATCTGAGCGGTGCCGTCATCCGGGAAGTGGAGATCGGCTGCCCGTGGGGGCACCTTCTGTCCACGGACAGCGTCAGCCTGGAGGACGCCAACACCCTGGCCCAATGCGTCCGGGCAATGACCAGCCAGGAGCTGAGGGTGTTCGGCGCGGTTCTGGAGGTGGAGGGGCCAAGCTCGTTCCATGAGGCTGGCACTATTGCCATGGACATCGACGACTACGAGTTGGTGACCGACAGCGAAAGGGAGTATGGCATGGAAGCCCTGCGTTACGCGGGAGCGGGGGATGAACTCCTGGACATACTGGACGGCTTTACCGATTTTGACGCCCTGGGCCGCTGTGAAATGGAGGCGGATGGCGTAAGGGAAACTTCGTTCGGCTCTGTCAAACGTCTCAGCGCGCCCTGGCCCCGGCAGGAGCCGGAGCTGGGCCAGACGATGTGCTGAAAACTGCCAACCACGACAGAAAGGAGAAAGACAATGGCAGTCAATATTTTCAAAGACGAGCTCCAGCACGCCCAACTGTTCGGCACGCCCGTGCTCACCACCAACTGGCTGATCCCCCGGGAAACGGTGCCGGACGGGTGGTTCTGCTACGATATGCGGGGCACGGAAAGGGACCCCGCCGCCCATGCCGAGCTGGTGGACTATACCAGCTATGACCACAGCGGCACCGTCCTCTCCCCCAAGCCGCTGAAGCGGCCCGCCACCAAGGCCCGGCGGATCGGCAGGGGGGACTACTTCCTCCACGGTGAAACCATGGATCTGGAGACGTTCTGCGAGGAGTACGACCTGGCTTACCCGAACAACCCCATCAAATTCGAGATGCGCCCCGCCTCCCCCGATGAGGCGGGGCTTTTTTACACCCTGCCGCCCGAACAGGACGAGGAGCTGGGGGCCATCGGGCACGTCCGGATCGATTTCGGACGGGATGGGGACGGGTTCTGGCACACCTGGTGGCCCAGGGGCCCCGAGGGGCTGAACACCCCGGAGTTCCAGGAGGAGCTGGACCAAGTGGTGGGCCAGCTGCGCCGGGGCGTGCTGAAGGACTTCTCCTCCATGCTCCGCCGCTGCCATACCAGCGGCGGTGAGATCAGCGGCGGAACCTGCTGCCAGAATTACGGCTTCGTGGTGGAAACGGAGCGGTACCGCTACTGCCTGCGCTGCAACCCGGTACGCGGGGACTACCAGGCGTACCTGTCCTGCTTCGATCTCCAGGGGCAGGAGATGCGTCAGGCGCGGGAGCCTGAGCCGGAAGCCAGACAGGACATGACGATGGGGGGCATCAGCTGATGAGGAAACCGGACTGCGTCCTGATCGGTGAGAACGGGAACATTTTCAACCTGATGGGCATCGCTTCCCGCACCCTGCGCCAGCATGGACTGGAGGAGCAGGCGGACGAGATGCGGGAGCGGATCATGGGCGGGGAGTGCTCCACCTGCTGCGAGGCTCTGGACGTGATCGGGGAGTACGTGCGCGTCACCGGGCCGGGGCAAAAAACCAGCCCCGCACTGGACGTCACGGGATAATCCCACAGAATTATAACAGAAAGGAATCACGAGAATGAACAACAAGTTTTTCCCTGAACTGGCCCGCCGCCTGAAGCGGGAGGGCATTTCCACCGGCCCGGTAGAGAAGGGCTGCCTGCCCGTGCTGGCGGATGGGCAGGCGGCTGTGCGGGTTCTGCCGCAAGGCGGTGTGGCCTTCAACGCCGATGTGGAGCGGGGCCCGGAGGCGGACAGCGTCTATGACCTCACCTTCGCGCTGAGCCGGGAGGTGTACGAGTACACCGAAGCCATGGCGTCCGCCCCGCCGCTGGCGGCGGAGGGGCTCCACGAGGGCTTCCGGCTGCTGGCGGACTTCAACGGCGTGGTGCTGGCGGGGCAGGAGTTGGAGGATGACTGGGGGTACAAATTCGCCACCTGGCGGCGAACCCCGGATCGCAAAGCAGTGGGATCCGGGGACTATTTTGACGGCGGGTACTACTATGAGGCCGCCAAGCTGGACTTCGCCTGCCGGGCGGGACTGGTGGATGAGCACCGCCAGTTTACGGACGATCAGCTTGTGGAGCTGTACCGCTGCGCCCGTGAAACGCTGGAGGGCGAATACCCCATGACGAGGGAGCGGCGGGAGCTTCTGGAGCAGGCGGCAGTACAGATCGAGGACAGCGTGAATGACCTGGATGATCGGGTCAGCCAGTCCAACCAGTGGGAGATGGAAGCAGCGGAGGGGCAGACGGACGGCGGGGCGGAAATGGAGCTGTCGCCATGAGGATACGGTATAAGAAGAACCGGATGGTTCAGTTCTACGAGTCCAATTACCTGACCACCATCCCCCATGAGCCGCCCCCTCCCCTCATCCGCCCGGAACCGTGCGGGGGCTGTCCTTACCCCGGCCACGGATTTGTGTGCGGCGGCGGGGAAAGCTGCCTGCGCACCGAGATGGCAAGGATCATGGAACGGGACAGGAGGCCGGGATGAGGATCGGGCTGGTGGATGTGGACGGCAGGAATTTCCCCAACCTGGCGTTGATGAAGCTGTCCGCGTGGCATAAGGCCCAGGGAGATGCCGTGGAGTGGTGGAACGGTTTCACCCACTATAACCGCGTTTACTTATCGAAGGTATTTACCTTCACCCCGGACTTTGACACCGTGATTGACGCGGACGAAATCATCACCGGGGGCACCGGCTACAAGGATTACCGGGAGCTGCCGCCAGAGGTGGAAAACACGTTCCCCGATTATTCCATCTACCCGCAGTACCACCGGGCTGTTGGGTTCCTGACCCGGGGGTGCGTCCGCCAGTGCGAGTGGTGCGTGGTGCCCCGGAAGGAGGGGATGATCCGCCCCGCCGCCACCTGGGAGCGGCTCAAACGCCCGGACAGCCGGGAGCTGGTGCTGATGGACAACAACGTGCTGGCCTGCGGCCACGGCCTGGAGCAGATCGACCGTATGGGCCGGACGGAGCTGCGGGTGGATTTCAACCAGGGGCTGGACGCGCGGCTGATCACGCCGGCCACCGCCGCCCTGCTGGCAAAGCTGAAGTGGATCCGTTTTGTGCGCCTGTCCTGCGACACCAGCGGGATGGTGCCGGTGATTGAACAGGCGGCGGCTTATCTCAAGGAAGCGGGGATCGCCCCCTCCCGGCTGTGGTGCTACCTGCTGGTGCGGGATGTGGCGGACGCCCACCAGCGGACGCTGGCGTTGGAAAGGCTGGGCTTTGACGTGTTCGCCCAGCCCTACCGGGACTATGACGGCGGGGAACCTACGGCGGAGCAGAAAGCCTTCGCCCGGTGGGTGAACGTCAAATCCGTCCACCGCTCCTGCGCCTGGGAGGACTATCGGGGGCGTCAAAGCAGGGCGGCGATTTTGGTTGGTTCTGCCGGGTGGCTTTCGGCGGGGGGGTGTGGTAATGTTGCGGTCAAGACTGGCGAAAGGGGGTGAACCCATGTACAGAACAGGCTCAAGATATCAAGTCAATATGTTCCGGCGCAAACGCCGCTGTGCCCCGTTCCATCAAAAGGGACGGGGTATTTTTGTGCCCAGCCGGAGGGAATCCGGCGCGAAATTCAAGAGAAAGAAGTGATAAAAGCATGAGTATCCCCAAGGAATGGCTGGACTTTCTGCGGGAGCAGTACCCCGCGGGCAGCCGGATCAAGCTCCGGAAGATGGGTTCGGACGAGCCGTGTCCTGTCAAGCCGGGGTCTATGGGCACACTTCAGGCCATTGACGACCTGGGGACGTTCCACGTGGCTTGGGATAATGGGCGGGGTCTGGGGTTGGTGATGGGGCAGGACTCCTTCACCGTCCTGCCGCCGCCCTTCCAGACCATCAAGCTGTATATGCCCATGACGGCGACCTGCTATGACGAGGAGGATCCGGAGGAGGAGATCACCATGGATCCCCGCGAGGCGGCGCGGTACGCCCCCTATATCATCAACGCCCTGCAAAGCGAACGCCGCTGGATTGAGAATTATGGGTATGAGCACAAGACAGAGGAGGCGGAGCGCGGCATGATGGCCTATTTTAACGGACCGGACAGCGTAGACCAGAAGGTGCAGTCCTATTGGTTCACCGCCGAGGTGCGGGACGGCCAGCTCTGGGGCGTGGCGGAGTGCAAAATCCGGGGCGATCTGACCCCGCTGGAGCTGCAGTATCTGATCAACAACATCAGCGGGCAGGCCAGCGACGGCGAGGGCGAGAGCTTCGAGCAGCGGGAGATCCGGGTGGACGGAGGCTTGGAGATCTACGCCCATCTCTGGCAGGGCGAGGGCTGGAGCATCATGCCGGAGCGGGACCGTTTTGATCCCCATTTTTCTGAGCGGCTTCCGGATCTGTGCTTCACGGTTCTGCCGGAGGACGGCTCCCTGGCCTACATCATCAAGGGCGGCGGGTGCCAGCGGTACGAGGACAGCAGCGAAAAGCCCGAGGCCAACCGCTATCTGGCGGATCTCTACAATCAGAAGCGGGGCGTCAGCGCGGCCCAGGTACAGGCGATGGAGGGCGGCTGCCAGCATGGCTGGGACTCCCCCGCCGCCGACCCCAGAGCCTATGGGCAAGACCAGGGCCAGCCCCAGCAAGGGGGGATGACGCTTGCGTAAGGTTTTCGAGGCGGAGCTTTCCTCCAAAAACGGCTGCACCCAGCTTACCCTACCCGCCGGGTCCCACGCCCTGCTGGACGCGCTGGAAAGGCTGCGGCTGGAGCCCGGCGAGACGCCCAGATGGGAGCTTCTCAGCGCGTATGACGCCGGATACATATTCCAGCACATGGATCAGGACAACGGCTCCCTGCCTGAGCTGAATGCCCTGGCCCAGCGGTTCGCACAGCTGGACGGGGCGGAGATAACCGTTTTCGAGGGGCTGGCGGCGATGGAGCGTGTGCCGGTGGGCCAGCCCATTCCCCTGCCCCGGCTGATCGACCTGGCGTACAGCACGGACTGCTGCCACCTCGTGGAAGGGGTGGTGACCGACGCCCAACTGGGCCGGTTCTGCGCGGAGAACGGGTTTGCTCCCGAAGCCGAAAATCTGCCTGACGCGGCGTTTGAGCTGCTGGACTTCGGGAAAATCGGCAGGCAGTTCCGGGAGGCCGAGGGCGGCGTGTTCACCCGGGGCGGCTATGTCCAGCGGCGGGAGGAGCTGAAGCAGGTATACAAAACCCTGGATCTGACGCCGAAAAAGCCGGACTACACCATCCTGGCGGAGCTGCCGGACGGAAGCCGGATGGAGCTGCCCGCGCCGTTGGACAGGAGCGTTGAGGACAGCCCCGTCCAGTGCGTGGACTGCGCCGCCCCCGTCCTCAACGGGCTGACCGGGAATCTGGGTACGCTGAACTATCTGGCCCGCCGCGTGGCGGAGCTGGAGGCGGACGGCGGGCTGACCAAGTACAAGTCGCTCCTGGAAGCCGCCCGCTGTGACGGCATAATCCAGGCCCTGTCCCTGGCGGATCAGCTGGATCAGTACCACCTCTCCCCCAAGCTGCTGGGGCCGGAGGGCGTGGCCATGGAGTGTCTGAACACCCTGCTGGCGGATGAGGACGCGGAGCTTATCGCCCGGTATCTGGATCTGAGCCGGTATGGGGAAGCGGTGGTGGCGCAGGATGGCGGGAAGCTCACCTCCTATGGGCTGGTCGAGCGCGCCGATGGGCGGCCCATCCAGGGCATGGCGTGTGAGCACACCAATCAGGAAATGGAGATGATATGACCTTGAATGAGTTTGACTACCTGGCCCAGCTCCCCGGCGGGGAGCTGGAGCAGAATTGGATCCGGATGCGGCTGGGGACGCTAAGCGTCCGGGAGGGCATCACCTTGGCCGCCGCGGCCCAGGCCGACCCGCCCGAGGACGCAGCCCAGGCCATCAACCAGCTCCAGTCCCTGGACGAATACAGGGTGCTCCTGGACGCGGGCAGCTATGAGGCACTGGGCAGGCGGTACCTGCTCAACGACACCAGGATGCCAGTGGACGCCCTGCCCTTCACGGACCTGGAAGCGGTGGGGCGGCAGTACGAGGAGAAACATCCCGGCCTGTTCATCGGGAGCTGTTACGTTCAGTACCCGGATACGCCCTCCGAGCCGGTCTACCAGCCCGGGACGGCCCTGCCCGCTGACGACGGGTGGAGCGTCAAGGTAAAGCTGGCCTCCCCCGCTGTGCCGGAGGGTGTGTGGTTTCGCCTTCCGGGGCTGGATGAATACGGCGACGAGAGTTCCACAGAGGAGGCACTGGCCCTGCGGGAGCTGCGTGTCCGCCGCTGGGACGAGTGCGCCCTGGTAGATGCTGTGTGCGTCCTGCCCGAAGCGGGGGACTTGATGATCCAATATAGCGATAACGTTGCGGACTTGATCTGTGACGGTGCCGAACTGGGCTATGTGCTGGCTCAGAAGGATCAAGGCTCCCCGCGCTTCATGGAGCGGTACGCCGCCGCGCTGGCCCTGGAGGGTTGCCAAAACCTGAAGCTGGTGCTGGACATCAGCCAAAACCTCAATTGCTACGATTGGATGCAGCGCGCCGGCCTGGAGGAATCCGGCAGGCAAGAACTGCTGAACCTCGGTGTGACAGAGGATCAGATCCGCACCTGCGGCATCGACCTGGCGGGCTATAAGGCCCACCTTCTGGAGAAGGAGGGCTACACGCCCACGGCAGACGGCTGGGGATTCATCCGCCGCAATAACAACGAGTTCTATTATCAGTTCAGCACCTCCGCCCAGACCCAGGAGGAACCCGGGATGGAGATGCAATAAAACCATTATATAGGGGCCGTTTTCCCGATGGGGACAGCGGCCCCTTCTTTTTGTGCTTTCATGCCCCTTTTTCGGGAAAACGCCCCCAAAAAAGGAGGACATCATGAAAGAAGAACAGCTGCTCAACTACCTCAAGGCCAACTGCGCCGGACGCCGGAACATCCAGACCCGCGCCCAGCTCCAGCGGCGGCTGGGGCTCAACAAGGATCAGCTCACCAGTCTGGTGCACCGGATGCGCTGTAAGGGCCTGCCCATCGCGGGCGGATCGGGCGGGTACTTTTACGCCGAAAACGCCGGGGAGCTCCACGCCACCATCCGCTGGCTGGAGAAGATGGTGCGCACCCTGCTCAAGTCCATCAGCGGGCTGTCCAAGGCCATGGAGTCCTATGGGCCCATGGAACAGAACGGGGAGAGAAGGGGCGATGGAGCGGACGAATTTTTGCCGTCAGGCGGAAAAGAGTAAGCGGAACCCGCGGCGGCGAGGGGGTGGCATCCCCTGAGAAGCATCATCCCCTGGGTGGGCGGGAAGGGGAAGCTGCTGTGGCTGATCGACCGTCTGGCCCCCGCCAGCTACGCCCGGTTCGTGGACGTGTTCGGCGGCAGCGGAACCGTCACCCTGAACCGCCCCCTGCGCCGGGGCTGCGCGGAAATCTACAACGATTACAACAGCAGCCTCGCCAACCTGTTCTGCTGTGTGAAGGATCGCCCCATGGCCCTGCTCCGGGAGCTGGGCTTCCTGCCCCTGAACGCCCGGGACGATTTCAACGTACTTTACAGGTTCTTCTCCCGGCAGGAGTTCACCGGGGACTACCTGAAGGAGGAGCTGGAGCTGACCCAGGTTTTTCTGGAACCGCCCCAGGAAGAAATGATCCGCCGCCTGATGCTGGAGCGCACACCCCGGGGCGATGTGCGGCGGGCGGCGGACTACTTCAAGCTGATCCGGTACAGCTTCAGCGGCGGGGGCGGCTCCTTCGCGGGCCGCCCCTGCGACATCCGCCGCTTCTTTTACCTGGTCTGGGAGTGCTCCCGCAGACTGAGGAATGTGGTGGTGGAGAACAAGGATTTCGGGGAGCTCATCGCCCAGTATGACCGGGAGGACACCTTTTTCTACTGCGACCCGCCCTACTTCAACGCCGAGTGCTACGAGGTGGCCTTCCCCAAAACAGACCATATCCGGCTTCACGACACGCTGGCCCGGTGCAAAGGGCTGGTGATGGTGTCCTACAACTACTGCGATTTCATCTGTGACCTGTACCGGGACTTTTACATCTTCCACACCACGCGGCCCAACAGTATGTCTCAGACCGCGGGCAGCGAGTACGAGGAGGTGGTGATGACCAACTATGACCCCCGCGTCCTGGGCGTTGACCGGGGCTGGCAGATGGACCTGTTCCAGCGCGGCGGGGACAGGGACGGTGGGGGGACGTACCGGCTGATCCATGAACCTACAAAAAAACAAGAGGAGGAACACGAACATGAAGAATCATAAGCGGAACAAGGATTTTACGCTCCCTGGCGAGGTGGCGGAGATCTGCGGCTTCAAGCCAGACGAAACCCTGGGCTTCCGGGTGGAGAAGGGCTTGCTGGTGGCGGCTCCCGCCAGCATGACCGCGATGCAGACGGTCCGCGCCATCGACGCCCTGACCTGCCTTGCGGCGGAGTTCCTGGGCAAGCTGAAGGACGCCTGCGGCCCCTGCGGGGGCTGCCCGGACGGGTGCCCCTACGAGGGGGTATACGGGCCGGAGGCGGAGCTGTCCGAGGATATACGGGCAGAGATGGGCATTCCGGAGGGGAACAAGCTCCATGTGGCGGTCTGCGGCGGCGTGGCCCATATTACGGACGGCGGATCGCGGCACGACATCACCGACGTCCCCCCGGCGGTGCGGCGGATGCTGGAGGGGATGGGGGCGTGCGCGGGCGGCCTGGATGATCTGATCACGCTGGACGGCGAGGTGGTCCATCATGGCTGAGGTGCTGTACCCCTACTCCCGGGAGGAGGCCAGACGGGAGGGCGGGCTGGACAGGTGGAAGGAAGGCCGCCGGGCAGCCGGACAGCCCCGCCCGCGCGGCATGGAAGCGGGGTGAGGGCCATGCTCCAATTCTATGTGACAAACAACCCGAGGGAAGGGCGGCTGGATATCGCCCACTTCCACAGCCTCCCTGACGCCGTCCGGGCATACAGGGCCCTGCCCGCCTCCGGTCAAAAGATTCTGGGCGTCCAACAGGGCGCAGACGCCATAGACCTGATCCACTGCCTCCCGCTGTTCCCCAATGACCGGGAGGGCGAGGACGTGATGGAGCTGCGTTTTTTGGAATACCCCCTGTGGAAGTCCGACCCGCAGGTCATGGAGCTGGCCCGGGAACTGGCCGCCCGGCTGCGGGTCCGGTACTGCCTGTTCCAGCGGTGCCTTCTTCCGGTCCCGGACAAAGAAAAGCTCCCCCGCGCCCTGCGGGGGAAGCACCTGTGGCCTGACGAGCCCGGCGAGTTCTGCACCGCCGCCCAGTGGATCTATGTGGCTGGGGTAGGCAGGCTGTCCCCGGTTGAGTTCAGGCGGAGGTATCTGGACAGCCCCGGTGCCAGCCATCCCCTGGTGGTCCACATCGGGGCCCACGGCATGGACGACCGGGGCTGTTACAA
>ERZ779623.694-NODE-694-length-11649-cov-4.190961_pt1 | contig 11649 bp, 10 predicted proteins | sample MGYA00514189_ERZ779623 | MGnify/ENA primary metagenome ERZ779623 (study PRJEB29562, sample SAMEA4376712) | mouse gut metagenome | isolation source: Cecum | study: EMG produced TPA metagenomics assembly of the A DSS colitis mouse model was used to assess the... | reverse complement strand
ATCAGATGTAATCTGCCTCTGTAGCTCAGTTGGATAGAGCGACGGATTCCTAATCTGGTAGAGAGGTTTATTATACCCTGAATTTTTTTATATAATTATTTCAGGGATATTTGTTAGAAGCATAGAGTTCTTTTGTTGTGCTAATCAAAAATATTCTCCTGCTTCTAACGGCATTATTTTTACCGCCTATTATTTAATAGGCGGTGCATTTCAAACTACAAAATATTGTTTTTCTTATATGGCGGTGCTTTATGGTAAGCACTGAAATAAGAGAAAAGCAAATTTATTTTCACAGTCAAGATTTATATGATTCTGTAAAAATACCAGTGCGGGATTATTTACTGGAATTGACACAGGATTTAGAACTTGCCGTCCTGCTTAATCAGATAATCTTTTCTAAAAAAGATAAACTTACTTTAAATGATATTAAAAGGTTGACTTTAAATGAAAAGACAAAACAAACTATAAGAGCTAAGCTGGAACAGCTTATTGAACTTGGTCTAATTCGCAAATATAAAAGCAATAGTTTAATATACAACCAAGATTTATATGAACCGACTGATAAAGTAATTTCTGATAACCAGGATATATTAGCACTAATAGAAGGAATTGATTTAAAGTATGATTTTCATTATCTTACAGCTGCTTTATTAAACAAATTTAGAACATATGCACTATCAGGTATCAATGAGATAAGAATATCTGTCAGCAAATTAAAATCAATGCTGGGCGTAAATAACAGTGAAAGTTCTATTCGTTCTATCTTAAAGCAGCTTATAGCTGATGATTACATTGCAGCTGAACTTGTTTATGGTGTCTATAATTATAAAATCAATGTATCTAAAATCACAAATAATTACAGTGCTGATGATATAAATAAATTTACTGCTGAACTATTTAGCATATATCAAGAATATTTAAAGCAGGTAAATATTTCTTTTTCTAAAAGTGAGCTTAAAAGTTATAAAATGACTATTAAAAGAATGCTTAATGATGGTTATAATCCATTAATTTTAAAGCATATTTTTTCTTTTATCACATTAAACTATTTTGATTCTAAAGAGTTTACAACACCAGCAAAAATAAAAAAATCATATGATAAATTATATAACCTTTCAAAAGCACTTTCTAAAAGAAAGGCTAAAAGATTTATATATAAGTTAAAAAATAACTTATTAAGCAGTGATGAAACTGATAAAGATGAACCTAATCAGAATAAAGTCATATCTGATATAGAAATATGGCAAAGGGCATTAAATTATATAAATAGTTTAAAAGGTGCATTACAGAAATGGTATTACAGTTCATCAGCAGGTGTTACAGATATTGATTTTGAAGATTTTTATCAGGAAGCATTAAAATCAGCTTATGAATACTTTAAGAAGCATCATAATAATGATAATTTTACGATATCTACAATAAAATACAGATTAAAAGATTATATGTATCAAAAAAGGTCATTAATAGATACATTTGAAAATAAAAGCTCTATAATCAATTATGAGTATGAATTTGATAATTTAGATTTATCTGTATGTAAGATGGAAGAAAAGCCGTTAGAGATTAATTTTGATACAAATACAGGCATAAATAAACTTTTTAGTATATTAGATGAAAGAAGTATATTTATAATTAAGCACTATATAGGCTATGATGGGCATCATCTGACTTTTAAAGAAATAGGCAAAATATTAAATCTTTCAGAATCACTTATAGCAAGAATATATAAAAAAGCTATTCTGCTTTTGAGAGAGCATTTTCCACCAGATATGGAAAATGAAATAAGGCATCTTATAAATAACAGCTAAATTCTGATGAAATACTAACCAACACATTACAATATAATACTATACTCTCTCACATTTATCAAAAAATACAGTATATCAAGAAAATTTAAATTATAAATTTTATTCCTGGTATATTATGTAGAAATTGTGTAGAAAATTTATTAAAAATTTAAAAATCAATATTTTTTCATTGGTGTATTTATCAAAACACTTCGCAAAAATTCATACACTGATTACAATTTTTAATATAGTTTATAAGAATATATAAAGATAAAGGTATATTATTATATTTTTAATGTTTTATGACGCCAAATAAAAAAGAAGGAAGTAATAATTTTAAAAAAAAGAAAAAGAGTATATCGCATATTCAAGTTTTATGTTTTATGATAGTTAAGATAACTTTTAATATTGCATATATTATTATTTGCTGGTAGATGTTTTTAAAAAAAGTATAGTAGAAAATCTTTAAAATTTAAATTGATATATAACAGATGTAAATATTTTGAATAAAGTTAGATAGTTTAGAGTAGAATTTTTGACCGCCATTTTTTTTAAAAAAAAGAAGGCTAAAATAAGCCCTCTTGATTGTTGATTAAATTGAATTTTTTACTGTGTTTGTGCTGCTTTAACAGCTTTTTTAATCTTTTTATCAGTTTTATACTGGCGTAATACAATGATTATATTACAAGTAAAAAATTTTAGTGGCTAAAATTTTTATAAAATTTATTCGCTTTCTTCAAAAATATCATTGATATTATTTAGCAGTGTAAATATTTCTTTTTGTACTTTTTTATATCTGTGTCTTGAAGCAATATTTACAGATGGCGATACTATCATTTCAGAGAATGTTCTATTTTTTGAAAGCATATCAGAAATATCCTTTCCAAATGTATCACTTGTATATGTTGGTATTTTGATAACAGTAAATATTCTTGATTTATTTTTTTGTATTCATCTATATCTTTAAACTGTCTTCCAGCCTGTTCAATACTGCCTAAAAATTCATTTAACCATACAATAATCATTACATTATCTTGATTAAATTTTTCACAAATCATATTAAGACCTGCCAGTGTATGTGACAAACCCTCGCCACCAGCTATTACTACATGTATAAAAATATTACCTGCATAGCTGTTTTCTTCTGATGTGAGTAAATCCACCATATCATTTTCAATAGCATATGCTATTAATGGCACAAATGAGCTGGCTCCATTGTCAATGATAATATTTGACTTATCGCTGTTTATTATTTTTTCAAGCAGTGTATCCCAGCCACGAGGCAGTATTTGATTATTTTCCATAATATTTAGAGCTTCCACATTTAAAGCCTTAAAACTGGCAAAACTGGCGTTTACCTGATCAGTATCTATTGCAAGATACTCTTTTTGTAAATGGTCTTTTAAATATTGAGCTATAAAGGAAGCACAAGTTGTTTTTCCTACCCCGCCTTTTCCCTGCAAAATAAAGTGAAAGTTTTTTAATTTCTTGTTTTCTGTTTCAGACATAGTCTACTCCTTATATTTATTTTTTTATACTTGGTGTCCAAATAAATTTTTCTTGGTCTTTTTGAACATCAATAATTTTATCTTCACTATTTTTAATTGCTAAAAGCCTTTCTTTTCTTGATAATTTTTGTGGCTCTTCTGAATTTGTATTATTACTTGGTGTTTCGTCAGCTGGAACATATTTTTTAGTTTCTATTTTTTCAGTCTTTTTTGCTTGTGCTGGTGGCTCCACTTCTGAAATTTTAGCCGCTAAAATTTTTGGTTGTTCTATATCACTTGTTTCTATTTTTTCTTTTGGTGTAATATCTTTTAATTCTTGGCTATAAATATATTTTATTTTAAATTCTGAAAGGATTTTACAAAACCATTTATAATTAATATCTAAATTAGATATATTTTTAAATTCAGTATAAATATTTTTATAACTAACTTTATATCTCAGTGATTTTATAATCTGATTTTTATTATTTTCTAAAAAATTTCTTAATAAAACATATTTGTTTTTTTGTATTAATCTGTCATATAAATCATCAATTTTATTATTCATAGCATTACACCTAAAATTGTCAGTTTATATAAGTATATACTAATAAGAAGTGAACTTTGCATTGATATTACTAAATAGTCGCCTTTAATCGCCTAAAATCTCTTAAAGTCGCTAAATATCGCTTTTTGTCGCTTAAAGTCGCCAAAAGTCGCTTATGTTTTATAGGCAAGATAGGTGAATGTATATACATTCACGAAAATAATTCGCATAAATGCTCTAATTTTATCTTGGTTCTTTTGAAAAGAACGAAAGGAGGATATCACTCTATGAGTGAAGATTTTAAAAATAAAAAATTTATTTTCAGATTGTCAGAAAAAGACAGGCTCTTATTTGAAAAAAACTTTTTTCTTTCAGGTGTTAATTCAAAAGCGGAATATATCCGCAGACTTATTACTAATTATGAAGTGCCGTCAAAATTAGATGTTGCACACATTAATGAATTAAGACGGCTTGCAGGTTTGTTTGGTAAAAACACTGGTCTTTTAAAACTGCATATTTCATCTCTTGATGATATATCAAAAAAAAGAATTGATATGGTTATTAAAGATAATGAAAAACTGAAAAAAGAAATTAAAGGTATTATTTCAAATTTAAAAAATGATTTGGGCATTGTATGATAGTAAAAGCAGCAAAGTTAGATAAATCTATTAAATCATCTTTTAAAAGATTAACAGAATATATTACGCAGGAGCAGGTGCAGTCGGATATAAATATCCGTAATGTTGGTGTCTGGATAGAACCTGATGATATTTATGATATAGATGATTTAGATTTGTTCATTGAAGATATAGAATCAGTGCAGTCAATGAGTAATGCAAAATCAGATAAAACATATCATTTAATAGTTTCTTTTGGGGCAGAGGAACGACCAGATATTGAAACTTTAAAAAATATCAATAATGAGCTTATAGATAGTTTAGGATACAGTAAACACCAAAGATTAACTGTAATTCATGATGACACAGATAACCTGCATATGCATATAGCAATAAATAAAATAAACCCAGAAAAATATACAATTCATGAGCCTTTTCGTGATTATAAAATACTATCTGAAAAAGCTATGGAATTAGAAAATAAATATAATTTAAATCAAACACATTCTAATGAAAAAACAAAAGATAATAGATGTTATGTGGCTAATGATATTGACAGCAGAGCAACACAGATAAGTTTTAAAAGCTATGTAGAGAATATTGATTTATCAGATTGTAAATCATGGCAGGATTTTCATGATAAGCTGAAAGAAAATGGTGTTGAGTATAGAAAATATGGCAATGGTGCAGTATTTAAAGATTTAATAGATGATAAGATAAATATAAAGGCAAGTGCAGTCCAAAGAGAATACTCTTTAAATTCACTAGAAAAGAAGTATGGCATCTTTGAACCATCACAATCTTTAAATAATATTCAAAACTCATATCAAAGGTATCAAGATTTATCTTTAAAAAAGCAGTATGACCTTATAGATACCAGTAGAAAAATAAAATCAAAGCAGGAAAAGCAGGTTGTTAAAAATGAATACATGGATGCTGCTAAATATTCTGGTGATATAATAGATAATTTAAGCCGAATGGCTGGTGGCAGTGAGCTTGATAGAATATTAATCAAAATGAATAAAAGAGCTATGGCAAAAGCAAAACTTGAAAAATTAAGAGAAGAACGCCAGAAAGAAATAAAAAAAATAAATGATAAATACAAATATTATAATTATGATGTCTGGCTGCAGCAGCAGGCACTAACTAATGAAAAAGCAGAGCTTGCTTTAAAAAATATAAAAGAAAGCCGTATTAATTATATTAAAGGTGATTTTAAAGGACTTAAAAACAGTGCTTTAAAAATAACCAAGAACGGCACTTATATTTTAAATAATAAGCTGAAAGCTACAAATATATCTATTTTTCTAACACCAAAATATAATAATATCAAAAAAGCTGTTGAAATATTAAAAGATAATAATATTAAACCAGATACATTAAATGGCACAGATGAGTTTAAAGCAAAAATAATTGATATAATAGCAGCAAATGATTTAGATATTACATTTCAAGATAATAATATAAATCAAAAAATTTCAGCGGCTAAAATTTTAAAGCAGGATAATCTTATTTCATATGTCAATGAAAGAAACAGTAAAATAATAAGTTTTGCCAAATTTGACGGTAAAGAACAGGAATATATTTATCAAGGCTATTTTAAATATAATGATAAATTCTTATTAAAATTTAAGTCAAATACAAGTAATACCGTATATATTAAAGAACCAATAAAAGAAGATTATATTTTATTAAAGCAGTATAAAAAAGGCGATACTGTATATGTTAATACTCCGATAAAAGACAGTTATGATATAGAATGTTTTGTTAATGAGAAAGAAAAAACTAGAATAACATTTAAAGAACTTTCAAGCCCTGATAATTTCTATAAAAGAATATCCACTAAAGAACATAATGGTCAAAAATTATATTTATACAAAAAAGATAATGATAACAGTATTTATGTCTCAACAACATATCATATTAAAGAAAAAGAACAGAATAAAGAAAATATAAATAATAAAAATAAAGGATTAGAGAGGTAATGTATGAAAACGATTACAGGCTTATTTGTATTTTTTGGTTCAATTATTTTATATTTTCAAGCGGTTACAATATATATTGTCTACCAGCTGAAAGGAATAATTGAATACAATCATTTTTGGAAATCTATTGAATGGCTTTTTAAAACATATGGAAGTGCAGGTTATGATTTAGTAAATAAATCATTTTTTTACATGCTGCCAGTGCTGTGTTTTGGTGTAATATTGACAGCGTTAATCATAAATCGTGGCAAATTAAAAGCTAATAAGGCACTGCATGGAACAGCCAGATGGGCAGATATTAATGATATAAAACAGATGGGTTTATTATCAGATGAAGGTGTAATTGTAGGTGCTTTTGAAAAAAAGAGATTTTTAAGAAAACCAAAAAAATATACTTTAATACATAATGGACCAGAGCATATTTTAACCTATGCTCCTACTAGAAGTGGTAAAGGTGTCGGCTTAATTGTTCCGTCTTTAGTTAATTGGAAGCATTCGCTGGTTGCAACAGATATAAAAGGAGAGTTATGGCATATGACAGCAGGATTTAGAAAAAGTGGTTTGAATAATAAAGTTCTTAAATTTGAGCCAGCAGTAAAAGATTCTGTAAAATGGAATCCATTATTGGAAATCAGAAAGGGAGATAATGAAGTATCAGATGCTCAAAGTATAGCACTTTTAATTGTAGACCCTATGGGTAAAGGACTTGATGACCACTGGGTAAAAACAGCTTACTCACTTTTAACTGGCTGCATACTTTATCTCATTAATGACAAAGAAAAACAAGAAAAAGGGCAGGTCAGTCTTTCATATCTTGATAAAATGTTATCAGACCCTGAACTGCCGTTGCAAAGTCTGTGGGAAGCTATGAGTAAATCTGATAATCAAGTAGCTAGACAGGTAGGACAGGATATGAAAGATAAACCAGAAAATGAAGCAGGAAGTATAGTATCAACAGCAAAATCAGAGCTGGCACTATATAGAGACCCAATAGTTGCCAAAAATACAAATACTTCTGATTTTTATGTCTATGATATTATGAATAGCGATACACCAGTATCTTTATATATTGTAGTGCAGCCATCAGACCAAACAAGGATAAGTCCACTATTTAGACTATTAGTCAATATGCTTATAAGAAAAAATGTATCAGAATTTAGATTTTTTCAAAGTGATAATTTTAAAGATTATTCTGTTATTGAAAAAGCAGGTAGATTTTTACAGGGTAAAGATACTAAACGATATAATGCTATTCGTGGAGCTGGTAACTATAAACATAGAATGCTTTTAATGCTTGATGAATTTCCATCTTTGGGGAAGATGGATGAAGTGCAAAAAGCGTTAGCATATATGGCAGGCTATGGCATAAAGGCTTATTTAATTGTGCAGGATTTATCACAGTTGCAGGATAAATATGGTAAAAATGAAAGTATAACTTCTAACTGTCATATACAAAATGCTTATGCACCTAATAGATATGAAACTGCACAATATTTATCTAATGCAACTGGTGAAGCTACCATTGTTGATGAAAATATATCTATATCATCTAGTGGTGGTTTATTAAGTAATAAAAATTATTCTAAAAGCTACCAGCATACAAAAAGAAATCTTTTGACACCTGATGAATGTATGAGATTGAGAGGAGCAGATAAAAATGCCAAAGGTGAAATCACAAGAGCAGGTGAAATGTTGATATTTGTTGCTGGTTATCCTGCAATTAAAGGTGTGCAGGCTTTATATTTTCAAGACCCAGCATTTTCTTATCGTGCTAGTATTCCAGCACCAAAAGAGTCCGATAAAATAGGAGTGTTTGAAAAACTTAAACCAAAAAGTATTAAAAAAGAATAAGTGCAGGAGCAGGAAAATGAAAAAATATCAGATACTGATAAGGCTGATTAAATATCTTTTATTTATTGGAGTATTAATATTAATTTTAAATACAGTTTTCTCTTTTTTTACAATAAATTACTCACATTCTTTTCCAACAGGACTTTATTTCAACAGGAATTTTGAAGATATAGAACAGGGAAAGCTATACATTTTCTGCCCTGAATATGATGAAAAAATGAAGTTTGCAGAGCAAAATGGTTTCTGGGGTAATATTAGTAAATCTTGTGGTAAGACACCAAAATATTTAAAAAAAGCATTAGGATTGCCGTTTGATAAAATACTTATTACAGATGATGGTGTATTTGTTAATAATGAATTAATAGCAAATACTAAAATTATTTTAAAAAATAAAGCATATAATAAAAATAAAGAGTTTATTCTGAAATCTGATGAATACTTTATGCTATCAGACTATAATAAACATTCTTATGACAGCAGGTATTTTGGAATAATAAAAAAATATCAAGTAAAAAAAGAAGTTGTGCCACTAATTATATTCAAATAAATCTATCAATTTATAGTTCAGTCTGTATTTGTATAAATAATTAAATGAATAAAGCTGCTAAAAATTTTAGCGGCTAAAATTTACGGAGTTGAACTATGAAGCTAATAATTGCAGAAAAGCCAGCACTAGCGGAAGCAATAAAAGAGGCTATTGGCACAGATTTTCAGAAGAAAGACAGCTATTATGAAAACAAGGAATATTATATTTCTTGGTGTATTGGTCATCTTTTAGAAGTAATGCTTCCAGATGAAAACAGTAAATGGAGTTTTGATAATCTGCCATTAAAACATAAAGGCTGGAATTTTCAAATTAAAGAAAACACTAAAAAGCAGTATAATATAGTTAAGACATTAATAGATATGTCAGATACTATCATTCATGCAGGCGACCCAGATGAAGAAGGTCAATTAATAGTAGACAGCATTCTTTATAAAGAGAATATTATTGATTTAAAAGGCAATTCTAAAAAGACTATCAAAAGACTTCTTGTAAATGATTTTAATACTAAAAGCATTAAAAAAGAATTATCTAATTTAAAAGATAATAATGAATATCTTAATTTATCATATATGGCTCTTGCAAGAACATTAGCAGATAAAACATTTGGTTACAATTTAACAAGAGGATATACTCTTAAAAATCAAGAAGCTGGCAATAATAATGTAATATCTATTGGCAGAGTTCAGACACCTATGCTTGCACTGATTGTCCGTAGAGAGCAGGAAATAAAAAATCATGTAAAATCATATTATTATACAATAAAAGGCAGCACTGCAATTGCTGGCAGCAGTCTTGATTTTATATATCAGACAAAAGCTGAAGAAATAGATGAAACTAAAAAAATTACATCAGAAGAAACTGCTAATACCATAATAAATCGTTTAAATGACAATAAAAGTAAAGCAGTTGTATTTAAGTATGAAACAAAGGAAGAAATAGATACCGTTCCACTTCCATATAACTTGCTAGATTTACAGGTAGACTGTTCTAAACTTTACAATATGAAAGCAGATAAGGTAATGTCTGTTACTCAGGATTTAAGGGAAAAACATAAAGCAATAACATACAACCGTTCAGACTGTAACTATCTGCTTGATGAAACTTATGAGCAATCACCAGCTATAATTGCCTGCCTGCAAGATATTAACGATGAAAAACTACAAAATATAGTAAATAATGCAAATATAGATATAAAATCAAAAGCATTTAATTCATCAAAAACAACAGCACACACTGCTATTATTCCAACAGAAACAAAACTGGATTTTTCTGCATTTTCAGATGATGAAAAGAAAGTATTTTTATTAATAGCCAATCGTTTTGTTATGCAGTTTTTACCACCAGCAAAATATTTAAAGCATACAATTACAATTAAAATTAATGATGATTATTTAATTAATAATCACAGGCAGCTGTTAGATGCAGGCTGGAAAGGAATATTATCAGAAAAAGAAGAAGATGAAACAGTATCAGGTAATTTTGATTACAGCAAAATCTATGAAGAAAAACCAGTAGAGAAAATAGACTTTATTTCTTTAAAAGAAGAAACAAAGCCTAAAAAGTTATACACAACTGACAGCTTTTTAAATGATTTAAAAAGAGTAGCTGTTTACTGCAAAAATGAAAAAACAAAACAGTTTTTAAAAGAAAAAGATAAAGACAAGGCTGGTGAAAGCGGTGGTATAGGCACACCTGCTACAAGGTCAGCGATCATTAAAACATTATATGACAGGGGCTATATTAAAGATGACAAGAAAAATATAGTATCTACTGATTTAGTTAAAGAGCTTATATCACTTTTATAAGATGAAATCACTTATCCAGATATGACAGCCTTATGGCATGAAGATATAAAAGAAATTAATACAAATATGTCAAAACTTGATGACTTTATTAACTCTATAACAGAGTTTTCAAGTAAAGAAATAGATAAAATAACATCAAGCGAAGCAGTATTTAAAAGCAATGCTCAAAAATGCCCTAACTGCGATACTGGCTATCTTGTTAAAAGAAAAGGTAAAGATAAAAGCAGTTATTTCTGGGGCTGCTCTACTTATCCAGAATGTAAAGTATCTTATCAAGATAATAATGGTGAACCTGATGTATATTTAAGTGTGTCTTGTCCAGTATGCGAAAAAGGTGAGCTTTTAAAATTCAGAGGCAAATATGGTGCTTACTGGAAATGTAAAAATCCAGAATGCAGCAAAACATTTAATGATGATAAAGGTAAACCAGATTTAACTATTAGGGAAAAAGCTGTTCCATCAGAGCAGTATCGCTGTTTAGAGTGCAACTCCAAACTTGTTAGAAGAAATGGAAAAAATGGCTGGTTTTGGGGCTGTTCTGCTTATCCGAAATGCAAAACAATCTACCAAGATAATAATGGCGAACCAATATACAATAAAGAATTAGCAAAAAAGGATTAATAATTTTAGCGGCTAAAATTATAAAAAAATAAATGAGGTGAAATTATGAATGAAATTTTGGAACAAAAACTAATGGATTTAGACATCCCGGGAGCAGTGGTAGAACTTACCCCTGATGAAGCTGATATTTTAGGCTTGCAAGTTGAAACAGCAGTATCAGAAGAATATGCATTAAATGCAAGGTTTGACGAGGTGGAAGATGAGTAAAACAAACAAATACTATGAGCTGGCAAATAAATTTGCTGACCTGATAGAAAAAAATGAAGCCCCATGGCAAAAATCGTGGAGCAGTAATGGATTTTTACCATTTAATATAAAAACTGGTAAAGAATATAACGGAATGAATATGTTGAACTTAATAGATATTGCAACAGATAGATGTTATGAAGATGCCAGATTGCT
>ERZ779623.690-NODE-690-length-11707-cov-8.296516_pt1 | contig 11707 bp, 9 predicted proteins | sample MGYA00514189_ERZ779623 | MGnify/ENA primary metagenome ERZ779623 (study PRJEB29562, sample SAMEA4376712) | mouse gut metagenome | isolation source: Cecum | study: EMG produced TPA metagenomics assembly of the A DSS colitis mouse model was used to assess the... | reverse complement strand
TCGTCGATAATCTTCTCATCCAGTTTTGTACCCAGAGTAACAGAAGTCAATGACTGAGTTTCACCACGAGTGAAGATAGCAGATCCGTGAGGACCAGGCAGAGGATCAACCTCACACCAGATAGGACGGATTTCGGTAGTCTTACGACCATCGAGACGCTTACCTTCGTCAAGGATAGAACGGCGCATTGCTTCTTTTTCTACATCATGGTAGTAACGGTCAATCAGCGCAGCCTTTTCTGCCAATTCTTCTTCAGAGAACTGAGCCTTGAACTCTTCGCGGATAGCCTCGAAAGCATCAAAACGTTCGTGCTTGTTCTTATTTCCCGAAGCGGCAACAGCATATGCTTTATCATAACATGCTTCACGAACTGCCTTACGCAAATCGTCGTCGTTTACTTCATGGTCATATTCACGTTTCACAGTTTTGCCGACAGCTTCTGTCAACTCCATCTGTACCTTGCAATGAACCTTGATAGCTTCGTGAGCCACTTTCATTGCTTCCAGCAATTCAGCTTCGGATACTTCATTCATTTCACCCTCTACCATCATGATGTTGTCATAAGTAGCGGCAACCATAAGATCCATATCTGCTTTTTCCAGTTGGTCAAAAGTCGGATTGATAACGAACTGACCGTCGATACGTGCTACACGTACTTCAGAGATAGGTCCGTTGAATGGGATATCTGAAACGGCAAGTGCTGCAGAAGCTGCAAGTCCTGCCAATGCGTCCGGCATATCTACACCATCAGCCGAGAAGAGGATGATGTTCACATATACCTCTGCGTGATAATTATCAGGGAACAAAGGACGGAGAGCACGGTCAACGAGACGGCAAGTCAGAATTTCATAATCAGAAGCTCTACCCTCTCTCTTGGTGAAACCACCGGGAAAACGGCCAAATGCCGCAAATTTTTCTTTGTACTCTACCTGTAAAGGCATAAAATCTGTTCCGGGAACTGCATCTTTAGCGGCACAAACAGTAGCTAATAACATGGTGTTGCCCATGCGTAGCATTACAGAACCGTCTGCCTGTTTTGCCAACTTTCCCGTTTCGAGCGTGATGGTTCTTCCATCTGCCAACTCGATCGTCTTAACAATTGGGTTAATCATAAAAATTGTTTTATCTATACTTTTTCTTTCAAAATTCCTGCAAAGATATACATTTATCGTTGTAATCAGGTGGAAATGAGCTAAAAAGTTAGTTACTAACTGATTTTTTTTCAAAAATAGGATGAAGAACACAGCAAAATGCTTTGACTAATCTCGAAAAGAAGTATATTTGCACCTCGTAAATAACACACACTATATGAAAAAGGTTACTTTTGCAGCGCTCGCCGCACTTACTATGACAGCTTGTAGTTCCGGCCCTAAATTCCAGGTGAACGGGGATGTATCAGGAGCCGACGGTAAAATGCTTTATCTCGAGGCTTCCGGCCTGGAAGGTATTGTTCCGCTCGATTCAGTAAAACTGAAAGGGGAAGGCACATTCAGCTTCAAGCAACCCCGCCCCGAATCACCCGAATTCTATCGCTTGCGGGTAGACGACAAAGTTATCAACTTTTCTGTAGACTCTATCGAAACAATCCAGATCAAAGCACCATATGTAGATTTCTCTACCGCTTATACTGTGGAAGGTTCGGAAAACAGCAACAAGATAAAGGAACTGACGCAAAAACAAATCCGGCTTCAGAAAGACGTGGATGATTTGCTGGCCGCACTGCGCAGCAACAAAATCGGGCATGATGTCTTTGAGGACAGCTTGGCGACACTGCTCAACAATTATAAGGAAGATGTAAAAGTCAACTATATTTTTGCCGCTCCCAACACGGCAGCCGCTTACTTTGCCTTATTCCAGAAGCTCAACAATTATCTGATATTCGACCCGTTGAACAATAAAGATGACGTGAAGTGTTTTGCCGCTGTTGCCACGAGCCTCAACAACGCATTCCCGAATGCCGTACGTTCCAAGAACCTTTATAATATTGTAATCAAAGGAATGAAAAACACACGCCAGCCACAAGCGAAAGCATTGGAAATCCCCCAGGAAAAAATCGTAGAAACGGGGATTATCGACATTGCCTTGCGCGACGTGAAAGGAAACGTACGCAAGCTGACTGACCTGAAAGGTAAAGTCGTACTGTTAGACTTCTCCGTATTCCAGTCGCCTGCCGGAGCTCCTCACAACCTGATGCTTCGTGAACTATATAATGAATACGCAAAGAGTGGACTGGAAATCTACCAGGTATCTCTCGACGCAGATGAACACTACTGGAAAACATCGGCCGACAACCTTCCCTGGGTGTGTGTACGCGATGGAAACGGAGTATATTCGACGAACGTAGCCGTATATAATGTCCGCCAGGTACCATCTGTCTTTTTGATTAACCGTAACAACGAATTGAAGCTTCGTGGCGAAGATATCAAGGATTTGGAAGCAGCTGTCAAGTCATTGCTTTAAGTTGTTATAATTTAGCATATTTCTTTTAAATATGTTACATAGCATCATTTTCCACTTGACACGTATCACTTAAAAGGCTATCTTTGCAAAGAAATAATGAGAAGAGGGTTCCAGCATGGCACATGTTGGAATTCTTTTTTGTTTATATGACCATTAAAAACAATTAAAGGAGGAAAACATCATGGCTTATATGTCAGAAGAAGGTTACAAGAAACTGATGGCGGAACTAAAAGAACTGGAAACAGTGGAACGCCCGAAGATCTCTGCGGCAATAGCCGAAGCCAGAGATAAAGGAGACTTGTCGGAAAATGCAGAGTACGACGCAGCCAAAGAGGCACAAGGTATGTTGGAAATGCGTATCAACAAACTGAAAGCTACCATTGCAGATGCAAAAATCATTGATGAATCTAAACTGAAAACAGATTCTGTACAGATTTTAAATAAAGTGGAGCTGAAGAACGTGAAGAATGGAATGAAGATGACCTACACCATCGTTTCTGAAAGCGAAGCTAACCTGAAAGAAGGAAAGATTTCCGTTAACACTCCGATTGCGCAAGGTCTGCTTGGCAAGAAGGTGGGTGAAGTAGCAGAAATTACTGTTCCACAGGGTCAAATTGCATTGGAAGTAGTAAACATATCAATTTAACGTCAAGGCAGGTCTTCAAGTAAGGCTTGCCTTATTTTATCAATAAAAGTTATGGCAACAATATTCAGCAGAATCATCGCAGGTGAAATCCCCTGCTACAAGATAGCGGAAAACGAAAAGTTTTTTGCTTTTCTCGATATCAACCCGTTGGTAAAGGGGCATACATTGGTGGTGCCCAAACAGGAAGTAGACTATATTTTCGATTTGAGCGATGAAGATCTGGCCGCTATGCATGTATTTGCCAAGAAAGTAGCCCGCGCCATCGAAAAGGCTTTCCCTTGCCAAAAGGTAGGCGAAGCTGTTATCGGACTGGAAGTTCCTCACGCGCACATTCATTTGATTCCCATTCAGAAGGAATCGGATATGTTGTTCTCGAATCCGAAGCTGAAATTGTCGGATGAAGAATTCAAGTCCATAGCACAAGCAATCAACTCCTCTCTATAAAACATGATGATAAAATAAGCAAGAGCGTTCTGTGAAGGACGCTCTTTTTTTATTCCATGCTTTGAAACAAGGTGTTTCCCTGTGTGCAGCTTTTAGCGTTCCTTGCTTTCGGCAACTTCCACCAAATAGACTCCGATACAGATAAAAATGATGGCAAACGTCTGCGTCCAACTGAAACGGTCTTGCCCTAAGATAAGAGAAGCGACAGTCGCCACAATCAGAATCAGATAACCATAGATAGCTACCACTGTTGTCTTGAGATATTTCAATCCGATAGGGAGTAACATATAACTTATGGTGGTTGGGAAAATCAGCACAAACATCAGGATAAGGAAAGGTGTCCAATGGAACGGCATGGAGAATACCGCCGCGTCGAAACCGGTAATCATTGTCACTATAATAGCAGATACCGCCGCACCGGAAAATGTATATCGCAACATGGTCATTGCCCCGATAGTAGTAAGGATACGATTACTTAAAATCAGGTAGATGGCATAGACAACAGAACTAACCAGACAGAGCATATTTCCCATAAAAGCATCGGATGCCAAATCATCGCTTTGCTGCGTCAGAATACAGACCAATGCTCCGACCAGTCCGATGGAGATACCGATAATCTTTTTTGCCGTCGCCTTTTCCTTATAAAAGAAGATCATAATAAGGAATACCCAAATAGGCTGAAGACTGGTGAATATGGAACTGGAGACAGGAGTCGTCTTACTCAACCCCGCCAAATAAAGAAACATAAAGCCATAAAGTCCGAAAGCCCCTAGCAGGAAGAGCAACCATTTGTCCTTGGCCGATGATTTCTCCGGTGGCATAAACCATCCGATAATCCAAAAAGCAGCAGCCGCAAATGTACAACGGAGTGTCGCCCCTGTCAGCGGACTCATCCACAAAGGCAGAAGGAACTTCAGAGCATTCATATTTAAACCGCTAAAAATTTTCGAGACGGCCATGCTCAGATTAGCCTCCAGTTTCTTATTCTTCATTTTTTATTTCAATTGATCATTAAACAAAAAGGTATTACGCCGCAGGTAAGCCCAGAAAAACGTTACAATAGTAATCAGCAGATTAAATATGAAAGGAAATTCCTGTGACCGGGTGTGGAATATCCACTGGAAAAAGTCGACAATGAAAGGATAAAGCAAAATAGCCAAGTAATTCATCATCATTACGAATGCCAGTGCCAAAGTGGTCTTTTCCGGTAATGCGGTATGGGTGGTCTTGTCATAAAGCATAGGTTGAATGACACCGTATCCCAAACCGACAAGAATACATCCCGGAATAATGAGCCATTCTATCGGGGCTATCCAAATCAATAATAATCCTAAAGTCATGGATAGCAGGCTATATGCCTTTGTCCGTTCTTTTAGTACCCACACAATCTTATCCAGTCCAAATCCCGGAGCCATAATCGCCAAGAAGAAAAGTGAAATCATCAACCCAGAATCACCACTGGAGAAATGATGTTTTTCCATCAAAAAAGGCAGATTGAATATGACAGCCAATACAATGTAAGTCGTCACTCCATAAAAAAGCATTAATTGCAACAGGTGCCTGGTATGAATGCCGTACTTGCTTCCTCCGGTATCAATGGCAGACTGCTCCGGTGTTGAATTGCCGCTATCAGCAGCAACAGGTTCCGTCCCCGGCTGGTTTGTCTTTAAATGTCCGACCAACAGGATAGAAACCAGCGGAAGAAGATAGACCAAAAAAGGCAGATGCCAACTGACTTCCGCGAGATAGCCTGTCACGGCAGTGGCTATCACCAAAGTGAAATTAGTTATGGCGGAACTTAATCCGAATTGCTTCACACGGTAAGTTCCCACGAAATAGCGGGAAACCAATCCGGTAGACAAAGGGATAATAAGTCCCGAACCGATACCGAGCAAAGCGCTTACCACGATTAATTGCCACATTTTATTGGAAATCAGATATAAAATGCCGCTTGCGGCAAAAAGCCAGAGCCCTATTTTCAGGATGCGGACATAATCGACCTTCTCCGTCAGTTTACCACCTAATAATATAAAAGGTATAATAAGCAACGATGGCAGTGAAGTCAACATCTGTATATCCAAATCCGTCGCTTCCGGAAATATCTTTGTAAGATCACCCAATATGGGTGAAACGGCCAGTCCCGGCAATGATGTCAATGCCGAAATAGACCAGATGGCAATTAAGGTTATAAGAGGAATTGTCCCCCGTCCAGTCTGTATTCTCATATGCTTATTCGTTAAAAGTTTAGGTTTGAAGAAAACAATACTCTCCGTATAAAGTTCAAATAGGTACGGAAATGAACTATTTCACCACAGAGGACGCAGAGTTCTAATTCAGAGATAATTATAACCTCTGCGCCCTCTGTGTCCCCTGTGGTGAAAAGAATCAAAAAAGGTGTGTTTCAATAAGGGCATCCGCCCCCTTAATAAACGCCAAATAATGTAAAAGCCGGAAACTTTCAAAACTATCTGCTGTTGTTGTGGGAAATTCGACGGGGAAACACCCCATCGCCCTAAACCTTTAAAAAATAAATTAAGTATGGAAGATTTAAATTTCAGAAAAGGTGATGCCAAAACTGATGTATTTGGTTCAGACAGAATGTTACAACCCTCTCCGGTAGAGAAAATCCCTGATGGCCCGACAACTCCTGAAGTTGCCTATCAGATGGTAAAAGACGAAACATTCGCTCAGACTCAGCCACGTTTGAACCTCGCCACTTTCGTTACCACCTACATGGATGACTACGCTACCAAACTGATGAACGAAGCCATCAACATCAACTACATTGATGAGACAGAGTATCCGCGTATCGCAGTGATGAACGGTAAATGTATCAACATCGTTGCCAACTTGTGGAACTCTCCTGAAAAAGATACCTGGAAAACCGGAGCACTGGCCATCGGTTCTTCCGAAGCATGTATGTTGGGTGGTGTAGCCGCCTGGTTGCGCTGGCGTAAAAAAAGACAAGCTCAGGGCAAACCGTTCGACAAACCAAACTTTGTTATTTCTACAGGTTTCCAGGTTGTTTGGGAAAAGTTCGCACAGTTGTGGCAGATCGAAATGCGTGAAGTGCCTTTGACTCTTGACAAGACCACACTCGACCCCGAAGAAGCTTTGAAGATGTGTGACGAAAATACCATCTGTATCGTACCTATCCAGGGTGTTACATGGACAGGACTGAACGATGATGTCGAAGCATTGGACAAAGCACTCGATGCTTACAACGCCAAGACAGGCTATGACATTCCTATCCACGTAGATGCCGCAAGTGGTGGTTTCATCCTTCCTTTCCTTTATCCGGAAAAGAAATGGGACTTCCGTTTGAAATGGGTACTTTCTATCAGTGTATCCGGTCATAAGTTCGGCCTGGTATATCCGGGACTTGGTTGGGTTTGTTGGAAAGGCAAGGAATATCTGCCGGAAGAAATGTCGTTCAGCGTAAATTATCTGGGTGCCAACATCACTCAGGTAGGTTTGAACTTCTCTCGTCCTGCCGCTCAAATCCTCGGACAATATTACCAATTCATCCGTTTAGGATTCCAAGGATACAAGGAAGTGCAGTACAACTCATTGCAGATTGCCAAGTATCTCCATGATGAAATCGCCAAGATGGTTCCGTTCGTCAACTACTCTGAAGATGTTGTGAACCCATTGTTCATCTGGTACCTGAAACCGGAATATGCGAAATCTGCCAAATGGACTTTGTATGATTTGCAAGACAAACTGTCCCAACATGGTTGGATGGTTCCTGCTTATACATTACCTGCCAAACTGGATGATTATGTAGTGATGCGTATCGTTGTCCGTCAGGGATTCAGCCGTGATATGGCAGATATGTTACTGGGCGACATCAACAATGCGATTACAGAACTCGAAAAATTGGAATATCCTACTCCTACCCGTATGGCACAGGAAAAGAACCTTCCGGTAGAAGCCAAGATGTTCAACCACGGTGGCCGTCGTCACAAAACAATTAAAAAATAAAATGTTCTATGGATAAAAAAGTAACACTCGCTCAATTAAAAGAAGTGGTACAAGAGGCATACGATCAGGTAAAGACCAATACAGGCGGCAAGAACGCGGACTATATCCCTTACCTGGCAAATGTCAACAAAGATCTCTTTGGAATCAGTGTCTGCCTGCTCGACGGGCAGACCATCCATGTGGGAGATACTGACTACCGCTTCGGTATAGAATCTGTATCCAAAGTGCATACGGCTATTCTTGCTTTGCGTCAATATGGCGCCAAGGAAATCTTGGACAAGATTGGAGCCGACGCAACAGGTTTGCCTTTCAACTCAATCATCGCCATCCTTTTGGAGAACGATCATCCGTCCACTCCGTTGGTAAACGCCGGTGCCATCTCTGCATGCAGTATGGTGAAACCTATCGGTGACTCCGCCAAGAAATGGGATGCCATCGTAGGAAACGTAACCGACTTGTGCGGCAGCGCTCCCCAGTTGATTGACGAATTGTACAAATCCGAATCGGATACGAACTTCAACAACCGTTCTATCGCCTGGTTGCTGAAGAACTACAACCGCATCTATGACGACCCGGATATGTCACTCGACCTTTATACCCGTCAGTGCTCACTGGGAGTCACTGCATTGCAACTTTCCATTGCAGCCGGAACAATCGCCAACGGCGGTGTGAACCCTGTGACCAAGAAAGAAGTGTTCGATGCCGGCCTGGCTCCTAAAATCACAGCCATGATTGCCGCAGTAGGTTTCTACGAACATACCGGCGACTGGATGTACACTTCCGGTATCCCTGCCAAAACAGGTGTAGGCGGTGGTGTGATGGGTGTATTGCCCGGACAGTTCGGTATCGCTGCATTCGCTCCTCCTTTGGATGGATCGGGCAACTCTGTCAAAGCACAGTTGGCTATCCAGTACATCATGAACAAGTTGGGATTGAATGTATTCGGTCACGATCATATCACCATTGTCGACTAAAAGACTCTTTTGAAAAAAACGTAAAGGTTACTATCTTACGATAGTAACCTTTTTTATTCCCCTTGTCCAGTTAAGACTTCACACCAAATATCTTTGTCAGATATAAAACAGATCCTGCGTCTGTACATCTTTTGCGCAAAGATAAAATGTAATATATTCTACTCGATGCATATTCCCCGACATTTATAAAGAATAGTCACAAGATTATTAAAAATAATAATTAACTACTGATTTACAACCTCTTATATATAAGAATAACTTCATCATCCCGCATAAGCAAAGATGATGAAGCCACTTTTATTACTTGTCATATTATCCTTGCGTGCTTTGCGCTACAGGTTTCTCCGCTGCGGCTTGTTTCTGCGCAACAGCCTTTTTCTGCTGTTCTTCCGCTTCGTAATATTGTTTTTTCCGCTTGTTGGATTGCTGAATCAAGTTCGTTATATAGACTGTAAAAATAGGGAACATCATCATTCCCAAGGCTGCCAGCAATACGGAAAGCACCCGCCCCGTCACCGTTTGCGCTATGATATTCGACCCGACGGTAGTAACATCCATAAACGCCCACCACAAAGCATCCCCATAGCCATTTACCAGTGGGTTCACCTTATGTTCGAGAACAAAAAATGCGAGACTGGAAAAATAAACCGTTGCCAGCAACATAGTCAGATAAGAGACGAACAGGCTCGAAGCACGGTTGTACGTCAGCCACCCCACTACGATGGCAAGCGCATACCCGCCCCTCAACAAAGGAATGAACCGGAGCAGATAAGTGACTTCCGGCGAGAATGTCCACCCGTAATAAGCAATAATGTTCTGATAGGGAATAGCCACCAGCAGAAAGACGAAATGCGTCCGCAGATAACGTCCTTTGTGCTTCGATAGAAAAAACTCCAGCACGAAATCAAAAAGAAACCAAATACAAATCCACAACTGGGTTTTCATGTAAGAAGACTGCGTATAAAAAGGAATTCCCTTAAAAGTATCTACCGAAATACTAATTACCAGGAAAAGTGACATCACTAATATAATAATGTGGAGAATGCCATAGATTCCCTTTTTTCCAAAAACAAAATCTGAAAGCGCTGATTTCATAACTACTTAGTTTATAATAAAATGATTCTTAAATTAATTTATAATGCTAAGAAACAATCGGAGAAAGCGATTGTTTCGGGACAAGCTGTCCAGAGGCAATAATATATCAATTCAGCGATGTTAATTAACGAACTTTGAAAGAGATTGCGGGAACATCTCACGCAAAATGTTGTTATATGACTGACTTTAAAATATTTTTCACTTAAAACCTTAACTTATGGCAAATATTAAAAATGCAGTGAAGCTGGGTGTGTTTACACTAGCTATCATGAACGTTACGGCAGTAGTATCATTGCGTGGACTACCGGCCGAGGCCGTCTACGGAATGAGTTCGGCCTTTTATTATCTTTTTGCAGCTATCGTCTTCCTGATCCCTACATCGCTCGTCGCAGCAGAGCTGGCGGCTATGTTTCAGGACAAGCAAGGTGGTGTGTTCCGGTGGGTAGGTGAAGCCTACGGCAAGAAACTGGGATTCCTCGCCATCTGGGTGCAATGGATTGAAAGTACCATCTGGTACCCGACAGTATTGACATTCGGTGCCGTATCTATCGCCTTCATCGGAATGAACGACGTACATGACATGTCACTGGCAAACAACAAGTATTACACGCTTGTCGTGGTACTTATCATCTACTGGCTCGCCACTTTCATTTCCCTGAAAGGTATGAGCTGGGTTGGTAAAGTAGCCAAAATCGGTGGTATGGTCGGTACAATCATTCCGGCCGCCCTGCTGATTATCCTCGGTATCATCTATCTGGCAACCGGCGGACATTCCAACATGGATTTCAACAGCAGCTTCTTCCCTGACTTTACCAACTTTGACAATGTCGTTCTCGCCGCCAGTATCTTCTTGTTTTATGCCGGTATGGAAATGGGCGGTATCCACGTGAAAGATGTAGAAAACCCGTCCAAGAACTATCCGAAAGCCGTATTTATCGGTGCACTTATCACCGTTCTTATCTTCGTTCTCGGTACTTTCGCACTCGGTGTTATCATCCCCGCCAAGGATATCAACCTTACTCAAAGTTTGCTTGTCGGTTTTGACAACTACTTCAAGTATATCCATGCTTCCTGGTTGTCACCGATCATCGCCATCGCCCTTGCGTTCGGTGTATTGGCAGGTGTATTGACATGGGTTGCCGGTCCGTCAAAAGGTATCTTTGCCGTGGGTAAAGCCGGTTACATGCCTCCGTTCTTCCAGAAAACAAACAAACTGGGTGTGCAGAAAAATATCTTGTTCGTACAGGGTATCGCTGTTACCGTATTAAGTTTGTTGTTCGTAGTCATGCCTTCCGTACAGAGTTTCTATCAGATTCTGTCACAGTTGACAGTTATTCTTTACCTTATCATGTACCTGTTGATGTTCTCCGGAGCTATCGCACTGCGTTATAAGATGAAAAAACTGAACCGTCCGTTCCGTATCGGTAAGTCCGGTAACGGTCTGATGTGGTTCGTCGGCGGACTCGGATTCTGCGGTTCATTGCTTGCCTTTATCCTCAGCTTCATCCCTCCCAGCCAGATTTCCACAGGTAGCAATACCGTTTGGTTCTCCGTACTGATTATCGGTGCCATCATCGTCGTTATTGCTCCGTTCATCATCTACGCTGCCAAGAAACCGTCCTGGGTAGATCCTAACTCTAACTTCGAACCGTTCCACTGGGAAGTCCAGCCGCAAGTTGCTACTGCTAATGTAGCCGCCGGCAGTACCACTGCAAGCGCAGCCCGTTCTGGTACAACGACTTCCAACGCAACCGTTTCAAGCACCGCTCCTTCAGGCAATTCTGCCGCTTCGAGTGGAAGTTCCGCTTCAGGCAATGCGTCTCCGGGAATCGGAGACACGGATAAGAATGTACCGAAGTCGTAAAGACCAAGCGTACATCCTGCATCTGAAAAAAGTAATCCCGCTCCGGCTTTTCGAATAGCCGAAGCGGGATTATTTATAATCTCCGAAAGAAACGAATCTTCATCATTACTATTATTTATCGAAAATTTCTTTCAAAGTTATTGCGGTATTAAAAAATATACTTATCTTTGCACCCGCAAACGAGAAAAGGTGCCATAGCTCAGTTGGTAGAGCAAAGGACTGAAAATCCTTGTGTCCCCG
>ERZ779623.685-NODE-685-length-11790-cov-4.937282_pt1 | contig 11790 bp, 8 predicted proteins | sample MGYA00514189_ERZ779623 | MGnify/ENA primary metagenome ERZ779623 (study PRJEB29562, sample SAMEA4376712) | mouse gut metagenome | isolation source: Cecum | study: EMG produced TPA metagenomics assembly of the A DSS colitis mouse model was used to assess the... | reverse complement strand
AACGGAGACAGACAGTTCCGTAATATGAATTTCCAGTTCCAGTTCTCCAAACTTGCGGATGGCACTCTCCAGTGTACCGATGGAAGGATGATCCACTCCCCAATATCCCTGCATACCGATCCCGTCAATTAATCCTTTTTCCTTCAAGGATTGGCAGAGCGCATAGATGGCATTTCTCTTTTCTACCTGGTAGGTATTAAAGTCATTATAAAAAAGTTTTACGTCCTCCGCGGCATATTTCCGGGCATATGTAAAAGCCATCTCCACATAGTCCTCCCCTATGGTTACATACCAGGGATTGGGTGTACCTTCATTCTCCGTGCGGCAGAGGAAAAGGCTATCTTTATCCCCCTTGTCCGGATCCACGGCTTCATTCACCACATCCCAGCAGTACACCACGCCGGGGTAATTGTCCTGCACATGAGTCATCAGCTGCGCAATATAACTCTCCATGCGCCCAAGCATGGTTTCCCGATCCACATATCCGCCCTTATCACTGTATCCTTCCCTAAAAAACCAGTCCGGCGCCTGGACGTGCCATACCAGCGTGTGTCCCCGCATCCGCATACCATTGGCCTGACACCATTCCAGCGTAGGATCTATGGCGTCAAAGGAAAGCACAGGGCTTCCGTCCCCGCTTTCAGCGCTCTGCTGAGATCCCTGCTGATCCAGAATATAACTGCTTTTCATCAGATTCGTCATGGTACAGCTGTTGAAATGTCTCTTGGCCACCGCCATATATTCCGGCATATTCAGGGTCTGGTTCTCTAATGTGCTGCCGTTAATGCCCACTCCCAGAGTAAAATAATCACTGCATAGGTCTTTCAGCGCAGGCTCCGTCAGGGCTGCGGTCAGGTCATAGCGGCTGTTCCCAAACTCCTCCAGCACCTGCTGCCAGTAAAGATCCTCCTCGGACAGGATTTCCTCAGACAAATTCTCCTCGGATGTGGTTTCCTCGGGTTCGATTTCTTCTGATGCAGTTTCTTCTGATTTCGTCTCCTCCGACGCCTCATCCCGCATCTCACCAGTCTGAGAAGATGGCCGGGCTTCGCCGGTATCGCCTGCCTCTTGTGCCGCGCCACAACCAGTTGCCAGTATGGACAAACAGATTCCCCATATCAGCAAATGCCCCCATTTTGTCCTGCACTTTCTTCCCATGTATCGCACCCTCGTCTCTCCTCATATTCCGCCTATGAACGGTTGCCCATTGCAATACCAGAATAACAGAACTATATTCGCATTACTCGTCAGTTTTTGCTAACTTATTCCCGGTTTTTGCGAAGGAAAATGAGGATGCGATGATCTCCCCATCCGATCCGCAAAGAGATTATGGTGTCAAACTTTTTGATACCGCGCAGCGAGAGTCCGAGAATACTGGATCGTGAATCCCTTGAAGAACGCTGTAACCGCTTATGACTTCGAGCATGAGATCGGTACGAATCAGTATGTTTTGACGATACCACTCCTGTCTGCATCTATGATGCTCTCAGCATCTGTATTTCCAGATTGCCGCAGGAAAGCTAAAACATATAACGCGGCAGTTGCGATGTCACAGCATATAGAAACAGCGGATTCCCTGTATTATACAAAGGAATCCGCTGTTTTAAGGATATCTCTTTTACTGCTGGTGGCCGGACTTGAACCGGCACGGTGTTGCCACCGAGGGATTTTAAGTCCCTTGCGTCTGCCTATTCCGCCACACCAGCTGACGCTTTGTACCGGGCAGGTCATGAAACCCTGCCATATATTCTATGCATACCCCTGCGGGAAAATGCAGTGGATGGAGGTGGATTCGAACCACCGAAGCAATTTGCAGCAGATTTACAGTCTGTCCCCTTTGGCCACTCGGGAATCCATCCACAAAAAGCGCATCAACGCTTTAACCTTAGCCATTGTAGCATATATCACCCTAAAATGCAACTGCATTTTGCAAAAAATGCCTGACGGAAAATACTTAGCAGCGGCAAAAGAACAAACACCATATTATTGTTTCTGATGTTTTAATACCACCGCCGAAAATTTAGGAAGCAATATCTTAATCTTTCCGGCATAGATCCGGTGCTCCACGCTCTCTGTGGTATAACCGCCATCATGGGTCTGGATCAGCTGTACCATGGTGCCTGTGCGGGGAATGTTGGCCTCCCACACCGGTACTTCCTTCTCCAGATCATAGCAATTGTTGTTGACCAGAATCACACACTGCTCCTGCCGTGTGAAACGCCCGTAAGCCAGGTAATTATAGTCGGAATCAATATATTTGATGGAACCGGTCTTTAACTCCTGACAACTCTTGTGAATCCTGATGATTTGCTTATGAAAATCAATCAACTCATGGTCCTCATGTCCCCAGGGATAGGTTCTCCTGTTGTCAGGATCCGTGAAGCCGCACACGCCCGCCTCATCCCCATAATAGATGGTCGGAGCGCCCACCCAGGTCATCTGCATCACCACCGCAATCCGAAATACGGCTTTATTGACATCCTGATTGGCCGCCTCCGGCCCCAGGGTGCTGGTTCGGGCCACCTTATGGTTGGTGCGGGTCAGGAAGCGGGAATGGTCGTGGTTGGACAACTCATTCATGGCCACCTGCCAACTGGGCATGGCCAGGTTAGAACTGTGGTGCTTCATGGCGCCCCAGAAGCTGTCCGCATTGCCCAGAAGATCTTCCCGAAAGTCATCGCTGTGCTTTTCCATGCCCGTCAAAAACCACGTTACCGGCTCCATAAAGGCGTCATAGTTCATAACCGTATCCCACTCGTTGCCCTGGAGCCACTCCCTGGTGTTGCCATAATGCTCCGCCAGAATGATGGCATTGGGGTTGGCCTCTTTGACCACCCGCCTAAACTCCTGCCAGAAATGATGATTGAACTCAGGGCTGTGCCCCAGGTCCGCCGCCACATCCAGACGCCAGCCATCCACATTGTATGGAGGAGACACCCATTTGGCACCGATATACAGCACATAGTCAAGCAATTCTTTAGAACCCTCGTAATTCAGTTTGGGCAGGGTGTCATGCCCCCACCAGCCGTCATAATCTTTGTTATAGGGCCAATTGTTACTGTAGAAGGCAAAATAATCCTTGTAAGGACTGTCGCCGGACACATGGGCGCCCTTCTCATATCCCGGCGCATGTTCATAGATCCGCTCCCGATCCATCCACTTATTGAAGGAACCACAGTGATTGAACACACCGTCCAAGATCACCTTCATACCCCGGCGATGGGCCTCTTCCACCACCCGGACAAAAAGCGAGTTGCTGGCCTCCAGATTGGCCTTGTTGGTGACACGGTCAATATATCTGCTGGCATGACTGTTATCCTTGTCCCCGGGAGGGAGCAGTTCCCCTTGATCACTGAGAATCCGCCCGAAATGAGGATCGATATAATCATAGTCCTGAATATCATACTTATGGTTGGACGGAGATACGAACAGGGGATTAAAATATATCACCTCTATGCCCAGGTCCTGCAGATAGTCCATTTTGTCCAGTACGCCCTGCAAATCCCCCCCGTAAAATTCCCTCACATCCATCTGGGCGGGATAACAGTTCCAATCCTCCACACGATGCACATGAGCCCCGATATAGGCATACTCGTCCGTCAGCACATCATTGGACGGATCTCCGTTGCAGAACCTATCCACATAGATCTGGTACATAACCGCGCCCTTAGCCCATACGGGCGTCTTAAAGCCCGGCAGGATTACAAAATCATAATATTCATTTTCATCCCTGGCCAGACCCCTCACATCATAGATACCGGAAATCTTGCCTGTCACAACCTCAAAGTGGTATGTGACCTTTTCATTCTCCAGCTGGAGTTCATGGGTATAATAGTCAAACAGTCCGTCAGACTCCGCCCGATTCATCAGATAACGCTGCTGCTTGCAGATTAAGAATACACGATCTACATTGTGCCAGGCCGTCCTGAAACGTATGGTCACTCTGTCATAAGGCGCCGGTTCGGCAGGACTTAAATAGTCCTCAGTGGTATCCGTAAAAAGAGCTCGTTTATTAAAAACAGGGCGCATTGTCGCCATGTACACCTGACTTTGTTCCACTTTGCGTATATGATCTATATTCATGCCCTTACCTCCCGATTAACGTGGTGTGCATTACTTCTATTTTAATATTTTATGATTGCCAGCGCAAGTGTTTGATCTTCTCAGTTCCCCAGTACTATAGTACTAGTTAGCCACGGCAGGACTAGTAAAAAAGACAGCCGCTAAGCTGTCCTTTTTAGAGAAGGTATTTCTTTCTTATGGGGTATAGCAAAAAACTATATAATGTATTGGGGGGGTTACGCATATTATAATACCATGGGTCTCCGGTTTTGCATAGACTCAGATTTCACAAATATTACAAAATTGCCCCTGTATTTTTGTGTATTTTGCCGCATATAATATGACACATTCTCCTGCAATAACTATACCGCCTGAAATAGCGCCTCAAACTCTTCCTGACCGATCTTCTCCTTCTGCAGCAACAGTTCCGCACAACTGTGCAGCACATTCTCATGTTCCAGAATAAGCGCCTTCGCCTTGGCATAGCACTCGTCAATAATGGCCTTAACCTCTTTGTCAATCTCACCGGAAATAGTCTCGCTGTGACTCTTGGCATGAGCCAGATCCTTGCCGATGAACACCTAATCGTCATCGTCGTCATAACACATCACGCCAATCTGATCGGACATGCCGTAGCGGGTCACCATACGGCGGGCCTCCTTGGTAGCTTTCTTGATATCACTGGAAGCGCCGGTAGTAATATCCTTGAAAATAATTTCCTCAGCGATCCGTCCGCCCAGAGATACCATGATATCCTGCAGCATTCTGCCCTTGGTCAGGAACATTTCGTCTTGTTCCGGCAGGGGCATGGTATAGCCCGCCGCTCCCAGACCCGTGGGGATAATGGATACCGTATGCACCGGACCTACATCGGGCAGTACATGGAACAGAATTGCATGACCCGCCTCGTGATAGGCGGTGATCTTCTTCTCCTTTTCGGATATGATACGACTCTTCTTCTCCGCACCGATGCCCACCTTGACAAAAGCGGCCTCAATGTCCTCCTGCTGTACATAGGCTCTGTCCTTCTTGGCGGCATTGATGGCGGCCTCATTCATCAGATTCTCCAGATCTGCCCCGGAGAATCCCGCCGTAGTCTGTGCCACCCTCTCCAGGTTCACATCCTCCGAAAGCGCCTTATTGCGGGCATGTACTTTCAAGATCTCTTCTCTGCCCCGCACATCCGGCCTTCCCACTGCCACCTTCCGATCAAAACGACCCGGGCGCAATATGGCAGGGTCCAGAATATCCACACGGTTGGTAGCCGCCATGACGATGATTCCTTCATTGACACCGAAACCGTCCATCTCCACCAGCAACTGATTCAAGGTCTGCTCCCTCTCGTCATGGCCGCCGCCCATGCCGGTGCCCCGCCTGCGGGCCACGGCATCGATCTCGTCAATAAAGACAATACAGGGAGAATTTCTCTTGGCATCCGCAAACAGATCCCTGACACGACTGGCGCCCACGCCCACAAACATCTCCACAAAATCGGAGCCAGAGATGCTGAAAAACGGCACCCCCGCCTCGCCTGCCACGGCTTTGGCCAGCAGGGTCTTACCGGTTCCGGGAGGTCCCTCCAGAAGTACGCCCTTGGGAATCCGGGCTCCCAGCTTAGTATATTTGGAGGGGGAACGCAGGAAATCTACAATCTCCTCCAGTTCCTCTTTCTCCTCCTTAAGACCTGCCACCATGCCGAAATTGGTCTTGTTCTCCCCGGCAAAGATCCGCACCGCCCGATGCCTGCCGAAATTCATCATCTTGCTGTTGCCGCCCCCCGCGTTCTGGGCATTCATCATCATAAAGAAGAAAATGAACATGGCTGCAATGACCAGCAGGGGCAGTATGGTGGTCAGAAACAGACTCTCCCTCTCGATATCCTCCACGGTGGGTTCATAGCCGTGCTCCCTGGCAATGGCCTCCACCTCACGGATATCCGTGGCGTACAGTTCCTTCACCACTTCTCCAAACACCACTTTAGCATATCCGGTGGGCGCTTCTCTGTTGGGCGTGATGATAACCTCACGAACCGCGCCGCTGTCCAGATCCCTGATAAACTGTGCCTGAGTGTAGTCATTTTCCTGCCTTCGAAACATGGAGATCACTGCCAGCATGACCAGCAGGAATGCAATTATTATAAAATATGAACTAAAATATCTGTTTGGTTTCAATGGACGCCTCCTAATCAAACTTACCTTGTCCCTGTATAATTATGTTTGGCTTTAACCAGACTCCTGCCGGGCCCGCGATATCGCGTTAATCAGTATCCGGTAGTTTCACTTCAAAACTTTACGACACCGATATAGGGCAGGTTCCGATATCTCTGGTCGTAATCCAGGCCGTACCCCACCACAAACTCATCCGGGATCTGAAAACCGGTGTAATCCACATGCACATCCACAACTCTGCGCTCCGGCTTATCCAGCAGAGTACACAGACGCAGGGACTTAGGCCCCCGGTCACGCAGCATCTCCAGCAGATAACTCAACGTTCTGCCGGAATCCACGATATCCTCCACCACCAGCACATCCTTGTCCTTGAGGGATTCATCCAGATCCTTCACAATCTTCACCACACCGCTGGACTTGGTATCCTTGCCATAGCTGGACACGGACATAAAGTCCAGCGATACGGGTACACTGATGCGTTTGGCCAGTTCGCACATGAAAAAGCTGCCGCCCTTCAACACACATACCAGATGCACCTGCCTGCCCTCATAATCCCGGCTGATCTGCTCGCCGATGGCCTGGATTCTGGCATCTACATCCGCCTCTGCTATTAACACCTCTACATGTTCCGCCATATTTGCTCCTTTCGTACCTTATATACTTTCGTACTCCACTTGAAGAATCTGCCTTGTATCTGCGCTAATCTTGCAGGACTCACAGATCCGCCCGCCCGCTACCCACAGGATATGACTGCCCTGCGCCAGCAGAGGTATATGGTCCCGCTCCCGACAGGGCACCTTCTCGTCGATAAACAGAGTTTTAATGGTCTTGCGGCCATAGCCGAAGGGGGTCCGGATCTCCAGATAATCCCCTGTTCGCCGGGTTCTCCATTCCAATAGTTCTTCTATTTTATCACAATCGAACCATTTCGTACACTGATTTTCCGAAAGATTCACACTTTTTTTCTCAAAATTTTCCGAATTTAACGCTTTTCCGTCCAGGTTTTCCCTCTCCAGACGCGTCAGCCGCAGCATACCTCCCGGTATCCGGCAGGTAAGACTCTCCCCCGGGCTTTGGGGCACCGGGACCGGAACGGAGACGGATATCTCTTCGCCACCGTCCGCCTCTTGCCGCCGCTCTAAAATAACCCTGTCATAGCTGCGCGCCGCCCGGATTCCCTGGGGCAGGTGAATCTCCCTATTGCCCGGCTGCATACACAGCGCCAGCATCTGTTCCACCTGCCCGGCGCCCATATCCTTATGGGCCGGGGAGAGTTCCTTCAGCACGGACAGAAGCATCCCCTTCTGTATGGCAGGATGCAGATTTCCAAAAGCGGAACATACCAGTGTGAGCCTTGATGCCGCTCCCTCCTGCCCGGCCTCTTCCCTGACAATACACAGTTCCTCCGCCTGCCTGATCTGCTCCTCCATATAATCTTCAATTTCCCTAAAAATATCCGCCGTGCGGCACAGATGAGCCGCTGCCCCGCTGCAAATCTCTTTCTCCACGTAGGGCAGGATATGACGTCGTATCCGGTTGCGGGTATAGGCATCCGTGTCGTTGGTGCTGTCCTGACAGTAAGAGATCCGCCGCTCCTTCAAGTAGTCTTCAATCTCCCTCCGTTCCAGCCCCAGCAGCGGCCTCACCACCCGCCCCCGCACCGGCCGGATGCTTCCCAAACCCGTCAATCCGGTGCCCCTGAACAGATTGAGCAGCATGGTCTCCGCCCGATCTCCCGCATTGTGGGCCACGGCTATCTTCTGTGCCTGCCGCCGCCGCATCTCCCTGGCAAAAGCTTCATAGCGCGCATGCCGCCCCGCCTCCTCGGTGGAACAGCCCTGCCGCCGGGCCAGCGCCTGCACATCCTCTTCCACCAATACAAAAGGTACTTCCAGCCCCCGGCACAATTCCTCCGCATAAGCCGCGTCCCGGCCCGCGTCGGGCCGGACGCCGTGATTCACATGCACCACATACAGCCGAATCCCCAGTTCCCCGCAAAGTCTGTGTAACGCAAACAAGAGGCAGACAGAATCCGCCCCCCCAGACACGCCCAGCACTACCCCGTCCCCCGGTGTAAACAGCCGATGCGCCCTACAGTATGCCATTACTCGCTTTTCCAAATCATAGTATTGCCCGTTCATATCCCTATGATAGCCACTTTATCACAAAATGTCAATGAAAGTTCCGAAAATCCCCCTCACCTGTGACTGTCAAACACCCCCAATACCAGCACGGTCATATCGTCCATAATGCGCCCCTGGCTGCAGCGAAGCACAAACTGCAGCAGGTTCCCGGCCATCTCATCCGGGTGCTGTTCCCGCATACTCTCCAGGTACCGGACCATGGCATCCTCATACCCGCTTTCCCGCAGCGCATCCAACACCCCGTCGGACACCATAATGATATAGTCGTTGTCAATCAGTTCGCGGCTCACGCTGCGGCGCAATGCCTCCTGGGCCTCCCGGTCTTCCCCAGCCGCCAAAATCCCCAGGGGCAGACCCGGCAGACTGATCTGCTCCACATAACTGTTACTCTTCAGGAAGGAGGCCGCCGCCCCCACCTTGCGGAACACACACATCCCCTGATATAAGTTCAGGCTGCAAATATCCAATGTGGACATATTGCGCCTTCCCGACACGTCCCCTGATGCCAGCAGGGCGCTGTTTACCAGACTCACCGCCATGTCTGTCTCAAAACCGGCCTCCAGCATTTTTTCCATCATGTCCAGCACCTGGCTGCTGTCCGCGCCGGCCTCCTCGCCGCAGCCCATGCCGTCGGAGAGCAGCACAGTCAGCCAGCCCCTGTCTGACTGAATGATGGAATAATTGTCTCCTGAGACCGTCTCGTTTTCCTTCACCGCCCGGGCGCTTCCGGACAATACCACAAAACGGGGCTCCTCCACAAACAGATATGTGCCCTCCCGCTCCTCAATCTGCTGGGGGCTGGTCACGGATACAATAAGCCGCCGCCCCAACAGTACCGAGAGCATGTCCGCCACCTCCTGGCTGTTGCGGCCCACCATCCGCTGGGTGAGCATATGCAGCCCTATGATCATCCCCGGCCTGTTTTCGATTTCTGTATCATCCATATGCTGCGGATCCCCGTCCTGCACCGGCTGGTCAATATAAAATATATCCAGCACCGTGATCCCCTCCTGCTTTAGAGCTCGCATCACCAGCTTTTCCTCCCGCGCAGGAAGAGGCGTCAGACGGAATACTTCCGCCGCCAGCCTGGCCATGATCTGAGACATTTCATCCAGATTGTCACACAGTACCTGCCTGTTCTCCCAGAGCCTGCGCTCTTCCAGTACCTGCTGCCGGGATGCCCCCTCCCGCTGACCGGGCTTCCCGTGGGTAAAATCCTCCCGATAACTTCTGGACAGTTCCCGGAAACTGTCCGCGTAGGCCAAAAGCCTTCCCCTTCCATAGTCCGATAGCATTATACTCAACTGTTCCTGTCTCTCCCTGCCTGCTGTCGTCAACATAACATCACCTGCTCCCTATCCTATCCTTACGCCGCATATCCCGACTCCCACCGGCGGCATCGTGCCTGTGTACACGACCTGCCAAAGCCTGTCCCGTGCAGCATTCACAAGTATACAAAAAGCGGTCCATACTTTTTGTCAAAATATGGATCGCTTTCTTCAATTTTCATTGACAACTTTTCCTCATTAAGCCAGGATATCTAATTTCTTATACTCCTGAACCTTCTGCGCCACCAACTCCCAGGTGATATCTGTGCCTAAAAACCTGTAATCGCTCCAGATCCGCTCCAACTCCGCTTTGATCTGGGGGACCTCCTCCAGCTTTCCCGCACCGGTACGAACATAGTAGTCCGGCAGCAGCGCCTGGGCGATTACGCCGGTCTCCGGGGCAGGCGGCTCCTCTCCCCGGCTCAGGGCACACAACATTTGAAGATGCGCGTCCAGGTAGGCATCTATCTCCAGATGAGCCCCCATCAGCCCGTTGAGATCGAATACCTGAAAGGGAGCGCGGCCCGGAACCTCAATCGCATTTTCCCCATTGCAGAAGGTAGGGGCATCTCCCAACTGGTAGAGTTCACTGCCCAGTGCCCGAAGGCCGTTAAACTCCTCCTCTGTGGGTGGCTCCTGGAAGGTCTTCAATACCACGTCCACGGCCCAGCCCAGCTTCCCCAGAGCCTCACAGCCCGGAAGGGCGCCAAGCCGCTCCCCCAGTCTCACAAGCCTTGCCATGGAGAACAGACCCCATATCCGCACTTTGGCGTCACCCAGTTCCCCGGCTACCTCCTCCAACTGAGCGGGAATATTGTTGTACAGCAGAGAAGCCTCCTCCAGCTGCCCCATGCGCTCGGAGCAGTCATCCATAAGCTTTTCGCCCACTTTTTTGAAAACTCTGTCATCGGCGCTGTAGATGGTGTCCGCCCGACTCAGCCACAGCTGGGCCTGGTTGAGTTCACCCTTCTCCATGGCGGCCACTCCCATCTGATAATAGGTTTTGGCCGCTCCCGCCCAATCCTTCTTCTGCTGGCACTCTGCCAGTTGGTCCTCCAGAGATCTCGCTTTCTTTCCAAATATATTAAGCATTGTTCTACATCTCCCTGTATATTGTATTATGCAAAGCTATTACTTATCCCTTTTTCTGCTCCGAACCAGAGCAAAACCCGCAATGCCGGCCACCAGCAGGCCGCAGACTGCCAGGATGCCGTACAGCCCTTTTCCCGGCCCCTTAGTCCCGGTTGTTTCGGACTGATCCGATTCACCTGATTCCTCCGCCGGGGATTCTAGGCTCCCCGCCGCCGACTCCTGGGCAGACTCCCCAAAATTCTCTTCACCGGAGGGATCTGTCTGGCTCTCCTCGGAAGCTTCCGCAGTCTCCGGCGCGCTTTCCTCCGACATTTTCTCCTCCTCCAGCCTGCTGCCGTCCACAAAGGCCCAATAGGCGGGCTTAACCTGATAATCATCGTCAAACAGCAGTGGGCACTGCCTCTGTTTGCCGTCCGCCGCGCCTCCCACGGCGTTAAAGGTCTGAAGCCAGGAGTTTTTGTCCACCACACCCCACAGTGTGATATTGGAGATATTCACACCCTCTTCCCGCAGGCTCTTCACCGTGTCGTAAAGCTCCTTGTAGCGGCGGCCCTGGACGGCAAACTCCTCCTCCCTGGTGGCTGCCGTGCCATCGTATCCGCTGCTGGCTTTCATATCCAGTTCCGTGATCTGCACCTGTCCCACAACCTCCGCATAGGCCCTGGCTGCCTTGGAAAATTCTTCCATGGTGGGGCTTCCCACAGTCTGATAATGCCCCTGCATACCCATGCCGTCGATCCTGGTGCCCTCCGCCTCCTTCACGTCCTTGAGCAGCTGTACGATCCCCGCTCTCTTGGCGGTGAACCACTCATTATAATCATTATAGTACAATTCCACATCCGGATCCATATACTGGTTGGCATAGCGGAAAGCATTGATGATAAACGCATTGCTTTGATACACGGCCCACCAGCTGCTGTTCTCCCCTGCGTTGCGGTAACGGGAGCCGCCGTCGCTGACGGCCTCATTTACCACATCCCATCCGTAGAACATGCC
>ERZ779623.684-NODE-684-length-11792-cov-5.295050_pt1 | contig 11792 bp, 17 predicted proteins | sample MGYA00514189_ERZ779623 | MGnify/ENA primary metagenome ERZ779623 (study PRJEB29562, sample SAMEA4376712) | mouse gut metagenome | isolation source: Cecum | study: EMG produced TPA metagenomics assembly of the A DSS colitis mouse model was used to assess the... | reverse complement strand
ATAGGTCTTTTTATTTAATTTTGCTGACAAATACAATTATAGTACATGTGATTGTATTTGTAAATACCATAATCTTATGTATGTTCAGAAAATTTGTTTGTATTTTATGGTAAATTTGGAAATTGGCATATAAAAAACTACCTTTATGTAGAATTTTACTGCACATTGGTAGTTTTGATTTAATATTCTGAGCATACATACGATTATGGTATTGACAAATACAATCACATGTTCTATACTTGTATTTGTCAGCAAAATTAAATAAAAAGACCTATCCAATCATACAAACGGTATGGGAGTACCTCTGATGGACAGGTCTTTATGACTACACGCAGAATGCGCTTATGTTATTATTACATATCCATGATCCAATTTCAAGTAATATCCGTGCATTTTCTGCAATGTTTCCAGTAGTAATCATTTCCACGAAAACTAATTTTGTGAGAAAGCTTTAGCAATTTAAGAGAAGTATATTATAAACCTTATAAATTTTTACAAATATAAGGCTTTATTAAGTGCGCTTTGATAATTGAAGTAGAAAAATACCTAAACTAAATATTTCTACATTTGCAATGAAAAATATTTAAAATATTTCGTTTCTGAATGGAGAAATAATTAGAAGTAATAATTGCAAGAAAAAACTTTCTCCACAAATGGGGAAGTAAATTATTGAGGTGATTGATATGCGAAATGTGAAAAGAAAACAAAGATACAGTTATGGAATCTCTCATTATAAGTGGAGGCATACAGGAAAGGTGAAAGAAAAGTTTGATACGTCGTGAAGTGAAAAGGGCTTGAAAGCCTATATATTTTTACTGAATTTATCCAAGTTAGTAAGAAACAAAAAGAAAATATCATTAAAAAAGAGAAGGTGATAAGAGTGAATGAAAAGTTAGTCAGAACACAGTATGTAATTATGAGGATTTTACGGACTAATAAAGCTACAAATTACATAAGGGCAATGACAGTAACGGAAATTTCAGAACAAGAAGGAAGAAACAAATCTAATACATTGTACAAGCATATAAAGATTCTTGAGAAAAGAAATTTGGTAGAATCTGGTGTAAAAGTAGAAAGAGCAAACAGCTATTTTATCAATGAGTTGGGTTTGGAACTGCTAAGAAAATATGATGAGATGGAGGAAGAAAAGAATGGAAGTAACAATGAGCGCTAAGGGAAGATATGGTTTTGTTGGTTTAGGACAGATGGGAGGTAATGTTGTCAAAAGTATTCATGCAAAGGGATATTCTGTTATAGCAGCGAACACGGCACAATCGGATTTGGATAGTTTGGATATACCAGAAGAAAGCAAATATCATATTTTGGGTGGATATGGAAGTAGCAAGGAAAGAAAAAAAGCAAAACAATTGTTGGCAGAAAATAATTGTGAGAATTTTGATTTGCTTGTCAATGAGATTGAGGAAAGATTTAAAGATTGTAAAGTTATCTTTATTGTAGGAAGTTCTGGAGGTGGATCAGGAAGTGCAATAGCACCAGCTATAAAAATGAGATTACAAGCGGAAACGGATAAAATCATATGTGTGGTAACGTGTACACCTGATGATAATGCCAGTATGAAAGAATATATGAACTGTTACGAGTTTTTCCAGGAATTAGAAACCATAGAGTGCGGTGGTGCGACTTTTTTCATTGATAATAACTAGAATTAAGAAAAATTAGTTCTAAATGAACAGTTCGCTTGTTATCTGGATGCGTTTTTGAATTGTGAGACAACATCTACAAGGGGCGTGGTTGATCGGGCAGAGATTGAAAATGTTCTATCACAAAGGGGAGTTTGCATTGTGAATAAGCAAGGCTCCGATAAAGCTACTACGCAAACAGTGATCGAGAGAATTAGAGATAATATTTATGTACCATTGGAGAATGATGGTGTAGTGGCGAACATAGCATTGGTAAATTCTAATAATAATGTGAGACTGAATGAAATAATTGAAAGTGTTGGAAAACCACTTGCTACATTTGAAGGGTGGGAGTCTGATGCAACTGTCTTAGCAATATCTGGTTGTTCACTTCCATATAAAAAATTGGAGGAAATAAAACAGAAGATTGAGGACAATAAAGACACGATTAAAAGAAACTTGACAGCTACAAGTGAACGGAAATTGACAGGAAATATTGACTTTTTGGGTGATATTACTACCGAAAAACCGAAACCTGAGAAGAAAAAGTCTACAAGAGACTGGTTATTCATGTAAGCTTATCAAACTTAATCAGAGTTAATAAGGGATTAGTAATAGCTAATCACAGATAATCAGTAAATATATTATCGTGGTCAGAATATGCTAATTCCTTATCCGAAAAGAGAAATGGGGGTTATAGGAAGTGTCACATAAAAATGATTCAGTACGAAATAAACTAATTGAAATTACTGATAAAGGCTTGATGCTAAAGGCTATTGCTTTAAATTCTGGCATAGATGTAAATGATTTATCCAGATTTAAATGTGGAATGGACAATTTAAAACGATCAGATGTAGAAATATTATCTGAATACTTGAATGAAGTGTATATTCCACAGTGGAAAACAGTTGTCAAAGAAAGACCAATAACAGCAAGAGAACGGGTGTTGGCAAGTAGAAACAAGCAGAATGGAGAAAAACAAAAGGACAGACGCAGGGAGATAAGTTTTGATTTGTTGCGTGAATTGGATTAGAACAGCAAATATATTTACATAACTATTTTACGGGATAGTGTAGGTAGTATATAGGTTTTTTACTATTTTTGATGCAGATTGATGCAGAAATAGATGTATGGATGGGATATTCCGTCTCATCCATACAAAAAAGCGAAAAGAGGGTGATCTATATGTTGGCAATACTACAACCGATACTCAATTTCATACTAACTTTCAGTGCTGTATTAGGTGTGGTGTTCATGATCGTGTGCACGGCATTTGTAATTATATCTTTAATTCGTAGTGATATAAAGATCAGTATGATTAAAGATGCAACAGAAAAACAGGACAAGTAAAAGTAGAAGTATGCAGTATACGGCGATATTTTTCGTCTGATATTGATACATATATATTCACAAATCAAACAAAGAAAATGGAGGACAAGTAATTATGACAAACAAAGTAGTTAAATTGACAGGCGCACAGGTAAAGGATTTATTGACAAAGGCAGTTGGCGGGATATACATAAGCCGACATTTTGACGTTATGACAGACTTCTATAAAAAGTTTGCTGTAACAGATAATGGTCTAGAGATTACAGTAAATAATATGCTCACGGCTAAGATACCAATTCAAAGTGAAGCAGAATATATCAATTTTGCAATCGGTTGTGATATTTCAGATTCTAAGGATGGCGAAGACACAGTTTATGAAGAATGGGAATCCAGTACATATTTTGAGTACAAATTTGAGATCGCTAATCTTATGATCTGTTTCAATGTTACTGAGGAAGACCATAGTTTGACATGGGAACAGTTCAGGGAATTAGTTACAAATGAAAAGTATATTAATTACACTGTGAAAAGTATTGATGGCGGTTCCTTATATGTAGACGTGAATCATTGCAATCTTGACTTTTCAGATGTGAATAATTCGTATTTCAGTATTTGTTCGCCGCTATCCACAAATATTGAAATTGACAAGGAGATTGTGACCGCTATTTACAATGATACAACAGAGACAGAAGAAATTTGCTATCAGATTGAATTCAATAATGGACTTTCTGATATGACGATCGAGGTAGAGAGGGATTCAAGAGTGTTCTAAATGTATAAATAGCAATCACAGGCAGTATCTTACTCTATATAAGTACTGCCTGACAATAAAAATATGAATAATGGAGGAAAACAATTATGACAATTGAAGTATCAGAATTTTTGAAAGCATTATCAGAGCATAACAAAACTACAAGCGGATATCAGGTTCACTTAAACAGCGCAGATCTTGATGACAGAAGTGCAAGGAATATCGGTGTTGAAATAGGTGATATGTATTTTACGGAATGCAGCACATTAAAGGATACGATGATTCTCTGTTTCGGGAACATGAATAAGAAGCCCGTTAGTAAATCAGAAGAAGGAAAAGACCTGTATCCAATTGAGATCAACACAAATATGTTCGTTGACATCAACCAGATTGAGGTAATTGAGCAGGTAGAAGATTTTGCGGACTGGTTTAGTATTCCATCAGCGAAGGTATTTAATATCTACATGCTGCCGGAAGATGACAATTTAACAGGAAATCGGAATGTGGTCACAGTCGGTTTTATAGAGTAAATACAGGGAGGACAAGCAATTGAATAAAGAAGAGATTGTAAAAATATTTAAAGAGATTGCTGATAAAGTTGAAAGTGGTGAGGTGACTGTTTATTGCAAATCAGCATTTACATCTATGCCATTTACGACAGTAATTGATTATATGGAGTTTATTGACAAAAGCGAATTGGAATTTACATATAAACCTCATATGATGGCAGAATTGACACCAACGGTAGTAATACATTCATCAGAAATCAATGATGTTATGCTCACATTGGCAGAGCATGAGGATTTGTTTGGTGAATATAAGATTATATTTGTAGGAGTAAATGATATTTCGGTAACTGCCACAATTAAAATGAAAGAGAATCAACAGTTCGAATTACTGAAGTTAAAGGATTAACAAGTAAATCAGGTTTTAGGCGGCATGTTCAATTCAGTAATATGCTGCCTGTAACAGAAAAGGAGCAATAATACATATGCAAAAGCGAACCACAACAAAACAAATTCAACAGTCGGTCAAAAATAACCTGTTAAAGCTTGTAAAAGCAGAAAAATACAGCAAATCAACATACAAAACAACGACAATATCAACTGATACATTCAAGGATGATTTGGACTTTCTTTGTGAGACTATATATGCAGACTGTGTTGGTTGGCACTATGAACTGAATTATAAGACAGGCGAATACGAAATTGATTGTGGAAGAATGAATGGTGATTCGGATATTGTCATTATCGCACATTTGTGTGCGTGTGATGGTGTTGGAAGAGAAGATGTTGATAATGCTTTGAGTGTGATTGATGATTGAGGAGGAATGAAGCAATGAGTAAAAGAAGATATGAGATGCCTTTAGGAACAAAAGTGGAAATAATGACTGAAGGATTTTTAGGACGTAAATTTAATGGCAAAATAGGGAAATCAGGTGCAAAAGATCCAGGGGGACTGGATGCCCATATGGTTTATTTCAACAATGGCGAGTTTGATATTTTTATGGACAATGAATTTATGCCAGTACAAAATATTTTAACTATTGATAATCTGGATTATGAAACACTATGTAAGGTATTTGACCATAACTATATCTATGATACAGACAGGATACTTGTCAAACAGAAGAAGTTTACATATGAGGAAATTGAAACTGCTTTAGAAAAATATACGACTTTATTAGCGAAAATCTTTTCAAAGGATGCCGATTTTGGAGAAGAAGGTATTTGCGTAGATAACAGAGGAAAAGTTCTTGATCTGTTACAGTCAATGTTGAATGACAATTATGATGATTGTAACAGTAAAATAGCAACTGCAATAGAAGAGGAAGTAATGTATGAACAGTGGCAGATAGAAGGTTTTAGGAAACATCTTATATGGAGTGGTAAGTATAAAAATGCGATGCGCTATTTTAATCCTAAATCAAAGATTGAAACTATATTTATCTGAAAGAGGTGTAATTTATTTGAATGAAGTAAATCAACAAGATGTATTTCCAGTATGCAATAAAGGATTAATAGATTATTTAATATCAAAGGGATATCGTTTAAAACGAAGGGATGAGAAAAATGAATATAGAGGTATTAAAAAGGATATTTATTATTTTTATGAGCCAGAAAAAGTTAAGAAAGAAATGAAAGATTATTATGCGAGAAATAGAATGGATTGGGTTATGACAAGTACATGGCAGTTGTTTGAAATTATTGATTCTCAAATGGTAGATATCATTAAGGTAGACCGTTTCAATAATCTGTATATGGAAACGGATGAAATAGATATAAATGATTTTTTATATTCATTGAAAGTATTAAATGATTCGGTATTATTTGAGGATGCTGTTGAGTGGGAATGCAATTTTAAGACAAAGGATATGTCAACTAAATGTGATTTGTATATTGAAGGAAATATAAATACAGAAAATATGATAATGGTTTATGTGAGATTTAAGGAAGGTGTATCGACAAAAGATATAATTCCTAAACTTATGGTTGAAAACTTTGAGGAGGAATGAGTTACGAATAATACAGATAAAAAAGAGGCGGAGAAAAAGGCATTTCCAATATATAATCAGAAATTAGCAGGGTTTTTAATGATGTCTGGTTATAGATTAATGGGGATGGAAGAGAACAAAAAATATAAAGGGAAAAATGTTTTTTACTTTATGGAGTCACAAAAGATTCGTGAGAGCATTCAAGTCTATTTCGGCAATAGAAGATAGCTCAGGAGGCACTAACGATGAATACAAATATTGAAAACTGTAATACAAATTTACTTGATGAACAGAAACAGCAATTAAGATATGAAATAATTTATGGTAAAAATTCAGATTATTTTGCTGTATTTGATATAGAGGCAGGCTGTAGGAAGACCAGAACTGCTGAAAGCGCATTGGTTGATTTATACAAAGCTGGTAAAAAGGCAATTTTTGTAAGAAGAACCGATAACGATTGCAGAGAATCTATGATTAATATTAATGTAATGGCAGGAAAAGATATTGCGTTTGCTTATAATAATGAGGATGTACCAACAAATTATATTGCAAGAGTTAATTCGTTATTGCCTGATATTCCGATAGTGATTATTACGCATCAAAAATATACAGTATTAATGAAAGATTCCAGCAAACGTAAAATATTTGCCAGGAACAGAGACACTTTGATAATTGATGAATTTCTGTCCACTATCAATATAATCTCTATAGGAAATAGTGATATTGATACATATAGAGCATTGTTTAAAAAGGACAATATTCTGTTACAAGCTTTTGAAAAAGCTTTGTACCAACCAATTGATTTTTTGACCACATGGAACAAGAAGGATAGTAGTAGAAGATTTGTTGCATTGACAGATAAATCGCCTTCTAAGGATTTTGACAAATTGGTTAAATTGATACATGCCAATGTTTCAGACCAGCAGTTAAAAATTAGGAGAGAAGAAATCAACAGTAATGCAGATACGGAAGCAGGAGTCAATTTCGTGTTATTAAATGAGTTATTTACTGTTAAAATTTTAAGTGAGCATATTTTAGAGTACAAACAGTTATTTACAGGAATGTGCTTATATAGTGAAATGAAACTATACACTACGGATAAACGTTATAATTATTGGTTCCTGGATAATAACATAATGCTTGATGCTTCTGGCGAATTACAAATAGCTTATTCATTAAACCAAGAAGAGTTTATGCTGCAACATTGTGAAAAAGTTTTAGATCACAGTCGATGGAGGATCATAAATATCCCAGTTACCACGACAACGGCAGTTAAGGACAAAATACTGAATTTTTATGATGTAGTAAATCAGGAATTAAAAAAATATGGAGATGATATTTTAGTAGTCGGTAAGAAGGATGAAATGGGATTGATTGATGTTCCAGAAGAAAACAAAGGGTATTTTGGGAATATCACGGGTAGTAATCAATGGTATGACAAGAAAAATGTTGCCATTATTCAGACGCATAACTTGAGTGATGTAGACTACATATTAAAGTATCTTCATTATGCAAAGGCAACTATAGAAGAATCTTTTCCATTAACTTGTAAATGTAATGGAAGAACTGTGAAAAGGATGTATAGCTTTACGGATAAAAGGTTGGAGAAAATACGTATTCATTGGATTGCATCAGAAATATATCAGGCAGTGAAGCGAGTAAACAGAAACATGAAATATGCTACGGATGTACTGATATTTATTAATAATGAGGAAGTAATTGAACTGATAAAATCTCAAATGAAAAATTGTACTGTTGAAACAATAGATTTTGGAAATGATATGTTTATTATGGAAAAAAGTAAGCAGGATGATTATGTGGAAACATTAAAACAGGATAGTCATGCAACGAGATTTATTGAGTTCCTTGCAGAAATCCAGAATGGATTACATCAAGAATTTTTAGATGAAAAACATAGAATCCCAAAGGCTAAGTTAAGGGAGTATTTGGGAATAAAAACCAGTAGCAATTTTGCGGATAAAGTGTTAAGGAAGTCAGAAGTGATTTCTTATTGTCAGGTAAGGGAAATCGATTTATCAGGACAATATATTAAATTACCTAATACAGGATAATTCAAAATGGTACCCCTTTTCTATATAATGATTTCTTTTATAAGAAATGGGGTACCAAATTAAGCAAAATTCCGAAATGGTACCCCATTCCTATATAGAATATATTTAATAGAAATGGGGTGCCATTTTGAGAGAAAAATATCTGCTTACAAAAACATATCATTATTGGACAGACTGGCATATTGCGAACCGCCGCCCTTTGGCGGTGAAGCAATGTGTCAGGATGATCCAATAATAATCACGGACTAAATTCGGAAAAGGACAGCTCTGCTGGACTTTGAGGAATTTAGGCTGTGTCTACCGTCGGAGACAACATAAAAGGAGATTGGTTATTTATGACAAAACAGGATAAAGAAAATTTACAGAATAAAAAATTGACAAATTCATTATTGATATCATGTTTGGCAGCTTGTGAAACTATAATCAGTAAAAAAGCATATTTGGAGAAAAAATGGAGTGGTTACAATGTAGTCTTTGATCAGACTGCAGGCGATATGTATCGACAAGAACGCTTAGAATGGATGGGATACAGAGAGAAATTGCGTTCATTGTTAGTACATATATATTCAATGAAAATGATTATACAAATGACTAAAGGTTGTAATGACAAAGCATCACAGCGAGAAGTATTTGAAGTGATCAGTTTAATAGATAAGAATGATTATGAGTTAGTGTAGTCCCTGACAGTAGGCAGCCACCGCAAGGGCGGCGGTGACTGATTAGTTCGCAATCGGAGATTGCTCACTTGTTATAAATTTTAAGATGAGGAGGATTATTAAATATGGCAAAAAAGAAACAAATTAAATTTACAACAAAAATATTTCACGATAACAAAGTATATCTTAAATTGTCAGATGTAACGAAAGCATTGAATTATCACAATCAACAGGATTTTATAAATGATTATCCACAGCTTATTAAAAGGATCAGTGGTATACAGTGTATTAATGAATTCGATTATAATAATCTGCTATCCACAAATAATGAAGCATTATCCAGACAAGGGCAGATTGAGATAACAAAGGTTGAAACACTGCGAAGTGAGATTAATTCTATGATAAATATTAAGTCGTTAGAGTTAGCGTGTTCGTGTGCAAATAATTATCTAAATATTATGGCTGATAAAACAGGCTGTAGTTCACCGGAAGAATACATATTAAAACATGAAATACCAGAAGAGAAGAAAAGAATATTACAGCAACTTATGCAGACGAATGAACATAGGAACAGATCATATCGTGATAAGGTTCAATATGTGTTGGATAAAGAACAGTTTGATATAGATATAATCAGATATCACGGGCTGGATGTTCAATTTCTTACAAGCATTGATGGTAATGGTGAAATGAGCCTGGAAGCATTTGTTGTAGGAAAGGGTGTATTTTACAATGTTACAGATTATGGTGATTATGCATTATGGAACGCACTACATACTAACAAAGAAGGGGATGTGATTCTTCCTTGGTATAACTATAATTCAAATAATCCCAAAACACTTTTGGTAAATCTGTCAAAGAGTAATATTGACAGAGATTTCAGTAATTTTAATGTTGTTGAAAATATGTTATGGTGTATCGAAAATCTGAATGTCAAAGCATTAGAGGACTATGAGAGTTCGGTATTTGAATATAAGGATGATACTATTGACTTCTGTATGTCGATTGAACTATTGGCAAAGATGATTAGACCAGATACTGTGAATATTGTTTATGTGGATAAGATAATTGATGCGGAAACAGGATTATATATGACAGAATTTGATAAAGAAAAAGTCTTTGCGGAATGAGAAATAATCAGAAATTTGTAAGTTAATATTATTTGGCTGGTTTGGCGACACATAAGGAAGTCATCGTTTAGACCGATAACAATTGAGTAAATATGACGACAATTAATTTGATAATAAAGATAAAGGAGAAACATCACAATGACAAGAGAATTAATAATACAGAACATACTAACAAATTACAAACAATACGGTATCACAGAGGAGACAATAATTCCTCTGATTGATAGCGGAATAGAACAAGGATTGTCATATGATTTGATTTATTTGGGCTTGAAAATGGAGTTGTGTAAGTTAGCAGGTGAAGAGTTTTATTGCACATCTTCTGATATGGCAAGAGCTTTTAATGTGTCTAATGAGGAGATAAATGAACGTATTAAGGAAGTAAGGCATGAATTAGCGGCATCGGGTGAGAATCCTGATGTTTATTTTCGGGAAGTAAAGGCTACGAGGTTTGTGATTTAAAAAGGGAATTTAATATATATGGTCTGTCAGTTTGACAGGTAAAGAGAATTACAAGGGTGTTCCTTATCTCTGCCATTAGAATATTTTAGGAGCGATTGGTTTAAACAAAGTGGACTCCGCTCCAATTGGAGTGTGAGCGTGAATTAATGTAAGGGAGAAGATGTTATATGGCATACATAGATATAAAAGATTTGACAGTTGATAAGGAATTTGAAGATTTGTTACCCGTTCTGACACCAGAAGAATCAGAGAAACTTGAAAACAGTATTTTACAGTATGGAATGCTAGATCCTATCAAGATATGGCAGGAATCAAGTACAGGTGAATGGATAATTATAGATGGTCATAACCGTTATAATATATTGAAAAAGAATGATATTCAATGGCGCTATTGGCAGGATTATAAAATCATGGGCGAATTGGTGACAAGGGAAGATGTGAAACAATGGATGCTTGATCAGCAACTTGGACGTAGGAATTTAACTGAAACAGAAAGATATGAGATAGTGCAAAGATTTAAGAGTATATTTGAGAAGAAGGCAAAAGATAATCAATCGTTTGGTGGTAAAGGTTTGACAAATTTGTCAAAAGTTAATACCAGAAAGGAAATGGCTAAAGCAACAGGTGTTTCAGAAGGTACATATCAGAAATTGGATAAAGTTATGCAATCTGATAATGAAGAAGTAAAGAAAAAACTGCGAGAAAAGGAAATATCCATTGATAGGGCATATCAGGAGATAAAGAATCCTACACCCAAAGAAAAGGAGTCAATTACACCAGAACAGAAGATTATAGAGTTTGATAATCGTATGAATGAGATTGATAGAGAGATTTCTTCGTTGAGGACAGAAAGAGAAACGCTGATGCGTAGGCGAAGTTCTTTATTTGAATCGTTGGATATTCCATGTGAGTTGAAATATGAGTTTGTGGAATGTGAATACAAGTATTTGGAAGTTAGACATTGCAGATTTTATATTGAAATTAGTGGAAAGAAACAAATATTGCTTGAATGTAGTGTTTATGGCGATGAAACTCCTAGCAGTACATGGATAAGACATATACCAGAAAAATATAAAAATGATTTTATCATGCTATGGAAGAAAGCCCATAAAGAAGATGTGGAATGGAATCACAAGCAAACGGAGAAACGTAGTAAGGAGTTTGAAAGAGAATATAAAGATGCGCTGATGAATGATAGTAACATGTGTAAAGATTTTTTCAAGCTATGTTATAATACATTAGCATAAAGTTTACATCC
>ERZ779623.679-NODE-679-length-11837-cov-7.830250_pt1 | contig 11837 bp, 10 predicted proteins | sample MGYA00514189_ERZ779623 | MGnify/ENA primary metagenome ERZ779623 (study PRJEB29562, sample SAMEA4376712) | mouse gut metagenome | isolation source: Cecum | study: EMG produced TPA metagenomics assembly of the A DSS colitis mouse model was used to assess the... | reverse complement strand
CGTTTTTTAAGAAGCCCCTTGATTCAACGAAAGAATCAAGGGGCTTTCTGTTTTTGGTAGTTCTAGAAAATTTTGCTATATTTGCCACCGACAATTATTTTATTAAACGTTTAAAGCAAATTTGAAAGGTATGAAAACTAAATTATTTTTGGCTGCCGTGGCAGTAACATTTTCTTTTGCAGTGATCTCTTGTACTGGTAACAAAACTACTAACGCTGCCGCTGAAGGCGAAGAAGCAACTGTGGAAACAGTAGAAGCTGCTGCTATCGTTGAAGCTGATTCTTGCTGCCAGGCTAACGATTCTTGTGCTGCTGCTTGTGATAAGAAAGCAGACTGCGATAAGAAAGCTGATTGCGCAGAAAAGAAAGGATGCTGCGATAAGAAGTAATCTATTGATTTAGAACAATAAGACAAAAGGGGGATGGAGTGAACGAAAGCACTCTGTTCCCCTTTTTGTTTAATGGAATATGCCCCTCTATTCGTGATATATTTTAGTTAATATTCGGGTTTAACTTATGAAATGAAATTTTATTCGATAAAAAAGTAACGTTTTATTTGGTGGTAACGAAATAATCCATACCTTTGCACCGTCAAACTATAAAAAGAGACAAGAAATGAATCAAATGTTTATACATATTCTACTATGCGGTATTATTATTCTACTATCAAAGGTTAGTGGAAGTGAGTGCTGCGCGTAAATGTGTATAAATGAAGATATACGAAAGCCTTTCTCACTTCCAAGTGTGAAAGGCTTTTTTTAATGCTAATAATTACATAATATAAAAAGAATATGGACAATAGGTTATTTATTTTTGATACCACCCTTAGGGATGGCGAACAGGTTCCGGGATGCCAGTTGAATACAGTGGAAAAGATTCAGGTAGCAAAGGCATTGGAACTGTTGGGGGTAGACGTGATTGAAGCCGGATTTCCCATTTCAAGCCCGGGTGACTTTAATTCAGTAATTGAAATTTCTAAAGCGGTGACTTGGCCTACTATCTGTGCTCTGACTCGTGCTGTTCAAAAAGATATTGATGTAGCTGTCGATGCGTTGAGATTTGCAAAGCATAAACGTATTCATACAGGTATCGGCACTTCCGATTCGCATATTAAATATAAGTTCAACTCGAATCGTGAAGAAATTATCGAACGTGCGGTAGCTGCCGTGAAATATGCCCGTCGTTTTGTAGACGATGTAGAGTTCTATGCGGAAGATGCCGGTCGTACGGACAATGAATATCTGGCACGTGTAGTAGAAGCAGTTATCAAGGCAGGAGCTACGGTAGTCAATATACCGGATACGACCGGTTATTGCTTGCCTTCGGAATATGGCGCTAAGATTAAATACCTGATAGACCATGTGGACGGCATTGAAAATGCAATCCTTTCCACTCACTGCCACAATGACTTGGGTATGGCCACTGCCAATACGATTGCAGGTGTTTTGAATGGTGCACGCCAGGTGGAAGTTACCATCAACGGTATCGGCGAACGTGCCGGAAACACTGCGCTTGAAGAAATCGCGATGATTATCAAGAGCCACCACGAAATTGACATTCAGACTAATATCAATACACAGAAGATTTACCCGACCAGCCGCATGGTATCGAGCCTGATGAATATGCCGGTGCAGCCGAATAAGGCTATCGTAGGTCGCAATGCCTTTGCCCACTCTTCGGGTATCCATCAGGATGGTGTGTTGAAGAATGTACAGACGTATGAGATTATTGATCCGCATGATGTGGGTATTGACGACAACTCAATCGTATTGACTGCCCGTAGCGGACGTGCCGCTTTGAAGAACCGCCTGACTATTCTGGGTGTTGAGTTGGATCAGGAAAAACTGGATAAGGTTTATGAAGAATTCTTGAAGCTGGCAGATAAGAAGAAAGATATTAACGACGATGATATTTTGGTATTGGCAGGTGCGGACCGTAGCGGGAACCACCGTATCAAACTGGAATACCTGCAAGTGACAAGTGGTGTCGGGGTTCGTTCGGTAGCCAGTCTGGGATTGAATATTGCCGGTGAGAAGTTTGAAGGCTGTGCCAGCGGTAACGGTCCGGTAGATGCAGCTATCAAGGCATTGAAAAAGATTGTAGACCGTCACATGACGCTGAAAGAATTTACTATTCAGGCTATCAGCAAGGGAAGTGATGATGTAGGTAAAGTTCATATGCAGGTGGAATACGATAACCAGGTTTATTATGGTTTCGGCGCGAATACGGATATTATAGCCGCTTCGGTAGAAGCCTATATCGACTGTATCAACAAATTCAAATCGTAAAGAAGAGACTCGTAGCGACTCAGCGTTACAGGGATTGACTAAAAATAGTAAATAGTAATTAGTAAAATAGTAAATAAACAGATGAATACATTATTTGATAAGATATGGGATGCCCACGTGGTGACTACCGTGGAAGATGGCCCTACACAGCTTTACATTGATCGTCTATATTGTCATGAAGTAACAAGCCCGCAAGCCTTTGCCGGATTGCGCGAGCGTGGAATCGGGGTGCTGCGCCCGGAAAAGGTGTTCTGTATGCCCGACCACAATACGCCGACTCACGATCAGGACAAGCCGATTGAAGATCCTATCTCCAAGACACAGGTGGATACTCTGACGCAGAATGCCAAGGATTTCGGCCTGACACATTACGGCATGATGCATCCGAAGAATGGTATTATCCATGTGGTAGGCCCGGAACGCGGTCTGACACTGCCGGGAATGACCATTGTTTGCGGTGATTCTCACACTTCTACTCACGGCGCCATGGGGGCGATTGCTTTCGGTATCGGAACGAGTGAAGTGGAAATGGTACTGGCTTCGCAATGTATCCTTCAGTCAAGACCGAAAACGATGCGTATCACTGTGGACGGTGAACTGGGCAAAGGGGTGACTGCAAAAGACGTGGCTCTGTATATGATGTCCAGGATGACTACCAGTGGTGCTACCGGATACTTTGTAGAATATGCGGGTTCGGTGATTCGCAACATGACAATGGAAGGACGTCTTACGCTCTGTAACCTTTCTATCGAAATGGGTGCACGTGGTGGTATGGTTGCTCCTGACGAAGTGACTTTTGAATATATCAAAGGTCGTGAGAATGCTCCGAAAGGAGAAGAGTGGGAGAAAGCAGTGGCACACTGGAAAACACTGAAGAGTGATGATAATGCCGTATTCGATAAGGAAGTACGCTTTGACGCGGCCGATATCGAGCCGATGATTACCTACGGAACGAACCCGGGAATGGGTATGGGCATCACTCAGCATATCCCTACTACTGAAGGAATGGGCGAAGCCGCACAGGTTTCTTTCAAGAAATCATTGGATTATATGGGATTCGAGCCGGGTGAGTCTTTACTGGGCAAGAAGATTGACTATGTATTCCTGGGTGCTTGTACAAACGGTCGTATTGAAGATTTCCGTGCGTTTGCTTCTTTGGTGAAAGGTCGTAAGAAAGCGGACAACGTAATCGCATGGCTGGTTCCGGGTTCCTGGATGGTAGATGCGCAGATTCGTAAGGAAGGCATTGACAAGATACTGACAGAAGCAGGTTTTGCTATCCGTCAGCCGGGATGTTCCGCTTGTCTGGCGATGAATGATGATAAGATTCCTGCCGGCAAATATTCGGTATCTACCAGTAACCGTAATTTTGAAGGTCGCCAGGGACCGGGTGCACGTACATTGTTGGCCAGTCCGCTGGTAGCGGCTGCGGCTGCGGTGACTGGTGTGATTACCGATCCGAGGGAATTGATGTGATTTCAATCGTAAATAGTAAATCGTTAAATAGTAAATATCAAGATGGCTAAGACAAAATTTAATATTATAACAAGTACTTGTGTACCCCTGCCTTTGGAAAATGTAGATACCGACCAGATTATTCCGGCCCGTTTCCTGAAAGCAACTACCCGTGAAGAGAAATTCTTTGGTGATAACCTTTTCCGTGACTGGCGTTACAATGCCGATGGTTCTCTGAATAAGGATTTTGTGTTGAACAATCCTACGTACGGCGGACAGGTGTTGGTGGCAGGAAAGAACTTCGGTTCCGGTTCGAGCCGCGAACATGCAGCCTGGGCGATTGCCGGATACGGCTTCCGTGTGGTGGTATCCAGTTTCTTTGCCGATATTCATAAGAATAACGAGTTGAACAACTTTGTGCTTCCGGTGGTTGTTACCGAAGAATTCCTGCAAGAACTGTTCGATTCGATTGAAGCGGATCCGAAGATGGAAGTGGAAGTGAATCTTCCCGAACAGACCATCACCAACAAGGCGACAGGTAAAAGTGAACATTTCGAAATCAATGCTTACAAGAAACATTGTTTGATGAACGGATTGGACGATATAGATTTCCTGCTAAGCAATAAAGACAAAATAGAAGAATGGGAAAAGAAGGCGTGAAAATAGAAGTCATGGACACGACGCTCCGTGATGGTGAACAAACCAGCGGAGTATCTTTTGTGCCTCATGAGAAGCTAATGATCGCCCGTTTGCTATTGGAAGATTTGAAGGTAGACCGGGTGGAGGTTGCCTCGGCACGAGTATCGGAAGGCGAGTTTGAAGCCGTGAAGATGATTTGTGACTGGGCAGCCCGGCGCAATCTGCTCCAGAAAGTGGAAGTGCTGGGGTTTGTAGACGGCCATACTTCGGTGGACTGGATACAGAGTGCCGGTTGCCGTGTGATTAATCTCCTTTGCAAAGGTTCGCTGAAGCATTGTACGCAACAACTGAAAAAGACACCGGAAGAACATCTGGTGGACATTATCGACGTGGTGCACTATGCCGACGAGCAGGATATCACCGTCAATGTCTATCTGGAAGACTGGAGTAACGGCATAAAGGATTCTCCCGAATATGTATTCCAGTTGGTGGACGGATTGAAGGAGACGAGTATCAAGCGTTTCATGCTGCCCGATACGTTGGGAGTCCTGAATCCGTTGCAGGTAATAGAGTACATGCGGAAGATGAAGAAACGTTATCCGAATACTCATTTCGATTTCCATGCCCACAATGATTATGATTTGGCGGTGAGCAATGTGCTGGCAGCAGTATTGAGCGGTGTCAAAGGATTGCATACTACCATCAACGGACTGGGCGAACGGGCGGGCAATGCCCCTCTCGCAAGTGTACAGGCTATCCTGAAGGATCATTTCAATGCGGTGACCAATATCGACGAAAGCCGTCTGAATGATGTCAGCCGGGTGGTAGAGTCATACTCGGGCATCATGATACCTGCCAACAAGCCGATTGTGGGCGAGAATGTCTTTACGCAAGTGGCGGGCGTGCATGCCGACGGTGATAATAAGAATAACCTGTATTGCAATGACCTGCTTCCCGAACGGTTCGGGCGCAAGCGCGAATATGCGTTGGGCAAGACAAGCGGCAAGGCGAATATCCGCAAGAACCTTGAAGACCTCGGATTGCAACTGGACGAAGAATCCATGCGCAAGGTGACGGAACGCATTATCGAACTGGGCGACAAGAAAGAACTGGTGACGCAGGAAGATTTGCCGTACATTGTTTCTGATGTGTTGAAGCATGGTTCGATAGGCGAGAAGGTCAAGCTGAAGAGTTATTTCGTAAATCTCGCTCATGGCTTGAAGCCGATGGCAACGTTGAAGATAGAAATCAACGGAAAAGAGTACGAAGAAAGTTCGGGTGGAGACGGTCAGTATGATGCTTTTGTCCGTGCATTGCGTAAGATATATAAGGTGACACTGGGACGTAAATTCCCGATGTTGACCAATTATGCGGTAACTATCCCGCCCGGCGGACGTACGGATGCGTTTGTACAGACGGTAATCACATGGAGTTATGACGAACAGGTGTTCCGTACCCGTGGACTGGATGCCGACCAGACGGAGGCTGCCATCAAAGCTACTATGAAGATGCTGAACCTCATAGAAGATGAATACGAGAAAGAGTAAGCGGGATGCTGCTTGCCCGAAGCGAAGAAAGTTTTTATAAGAATATATAAATAGAAGAATTAACAATTATGGATTTTAAAATTGCTGTATTAGCAGGCGACGGTATCGGACCGGAAATCTCAGTGCAAGGTGTAGAGGTAATGAGTGCCGTTTGCGAAAAGTTTGGTCACAAAGTAAGTTACGAACACGCCATCTGTGGTGCCGATGCGATTGATAAAGTAGGCGACCCGTTCCCGGAAGCAACCTATCAGGTTTGTAAGGATGCGGACGCTGTATTATTTTCTGCCGTAGGCGACCCGAAATTTGATAATGACCCTACTGCTAAGGTACGTCCTGAACAAGGTCTGCTGGCGATGCGTAAGAAATTGGGACTTTTCGCTAATATCCGCCCCGTACAGACATTCAAATGCCTGATTCACAAATCTCCGTTGCGTGCGGAACTGGTAGAGAATGCCGATTTTATCTGTATCCGCGAACTGACCGGTGGTATGTACTTCGGTGAGAAATACCAGGATAACGACAAGGCTTATGATACCAACTATTATACCCGCCCTGAAATCGAACGTATCCTCAAAGTGGCTTTCGAGTATGCAATGAAACGCAGAAAGCACCTGACGGTGGTAGATAAGGCGAATGTCCTTGCTTCTTCCCGTCTGTGGCGTCAGATTGCACAAGAGATGGCTCCTGATTATCCGGAAGTAACGACTGACTATATGTTTGTGGATAATGCCGCCATGAAGATGATCCAGGAACCGGCATTCTTCGATGTGATGGTTACTGAAAATACATTCGGTGATATCCTGACAGACGAAGGTTCGGTAATCAGTGGCTCTATGGGCTTGCTTCCTTCTGCTTCTACAGGCGAGAGTACTCCGGTATTTGAACCGATTCACGGTTCATGGCCGCAGGCTAAGGGATTGAACATTGCTAATCCGTTGGCACAGATTCTTTCCGTAGCTATGTTGTTCGAATATTTCGACCTCAAAGAAGAAGGTGCGTTGATTCGTAAAGCGGTAGACGCTTCTTTGGACGCGAACGTACGTACACCGGAAATTCAGGTTGCCGGTGGTGAAAAATACGGAACGAAAGAAGTGGGACAATGGATTGTTGATTATATCAGGAAAGCTTGATAAACTCTGTTAATCAGGAGAAAAAACTGAATAATAAAAGCCTGACATCGGAAACGGTGCCAGGCTTTATTTTTTAAGATCGCTTGATGTCTTCTTTTACCAGCTTTTAATCGTGGAATAGATAAGAATGCCGAGCACTGTCAGCAAGCCTGCGTAAATCGTGACTGACGACTGCTTTATTTCATTTCTTCTTATACGGGTGGACGGTTCTATATAAGCGGCTGCCTTATGGGCAAGGGTACTGAACATCCATCCGCCGAATCCGCCGATAATTCCACCGACAAGTAAGTCACCGGGATAATGTACACCCAGGTAGATGCGGGTATAGCAATTGAGGATAGCCCATGTTACAATGAAAATACTTAACCAGCGTTTGCGGAATGTGAAGATCACATACATGGCAAGACCGAATGAATTGGCGGCATGGCATGACGGGAATCCATAGCTTCCGCCACGATAGCCGTTGACAATATATACCATATCCACAATCGGGTTTTCGAGGTTGGCAGGGCGAAGCCGTGCTACAACCGGTCGGATAAGGCTGCTGCACATTTGGTCGGCAAAAGTGATTGTAAGGGCGATAGCCGCCACATAACAAAGTACTGCTTTCCAATGGAAGTTCTTTAGCAGGATATACAAGATGGTTGCGTACATAGGTACCCAAATAATCTTTCCGGTGAAGGAAGTCATAAAGTAATCCCAAAAAGGGGAGTGGATACCATTGAAAGACAGAAAGATACTGGTATCTATCTCTGAGAGGAATTTGACGATGTCTGTATTTACCATCATTCTTTATTGTTCTATTTTTTAACGCAGCAAATATACAATAAAGAATAGGAAATTGTCCTATATTACCTTATAAATCTTCTATAATACCTGCTTCCTATCGTTTGGCAAGATCATCGTAGAGCTTTTGCAGGAAGGCTTTTCCTTTTTCCAGGTTCGCTCCTTTTTCTGTACCTTCGTCAAGTTGTACGGTGTTGGCATCCAGGTTATACACTAATTGATTTTCGGGAGTCACCATGCCGAAAAAGTTCGGCCGGGTGAAATATCCGAAATGCGGAGATGCCGGATTCATGATATCCTTGCTGAAGGTAAATTCATCGTGCGGCAATCCTAGCTGTGAAAGCAGGGTGGCGGCAATGTCAATTTGTGAAGCATAGGTATCTATGACACGGGGTTCTTTGATTGCTCCGCCAATTAGAATAAGAGGAATGGTCTGCCCGTCCAATGGATTTTCTATCGGATACGGATAGACTCCTTGATGATCCGGAACGAGCACAAACACGGTGTTTTTCCATAGTGGAAGTTCCTTATATTGTTTGACGAAGTCGCCTACGCAGCTATCAGCGTAAGCGAAGGCATTGAGTCCTTTATCGTCCAGTCGGTGAAACGGCACTTCAAACGGCTCATGGCTACTTGAGGTCTGAACGAATTTCAGGAAAGGCTCTTGCTGCTTTTCTTCTTTTATATCTTTCATCAGGCGTTGAAACAGGACATGATCTTGTGCTCCCCATTTTCCGGTGCGTTCGGACAAGGGAAAATCTTTATCGCAAACGATTTTCTCAATGCCGGAAGACATTAAGTAAGAGCGCATATTGGTGAAATCCGCGTCTCCGCCGTAATAATAATCTAAACTATATCCGGCGTTTTTCAGGCTGCGCGGAATGGAAGGAAGTTTATCCGTCTTTTCGGGATACTTCATGATGCTGGTACTCGGCTGTCCGGGATAAGCGCTGATGATGGATGCCAGTCCGCGGTCGGTGCGGAAACTGCTGGCATAGAAGTTACTGAATAAGATGCCTTCCTTTGCGAATTTATCCATGTTGACAGCGACATTGGGCTGCCCGCCGAAAGTTTCCATCAGGTGTGTGGAGAAACTTTCGAGAATGATAAAGACGATATTCGGACGTTGGGTGTTCAATAATTGCGGGATGCTGTCTGTGGTTGTGACAGGCTTGTCGAGCATCGTTGCAAATAGTTCGTCCGCCACTTTCGGATCCATGAAGCGGAATTGCTTGTCGAAATTGGTCTGATGGGTAGCGGAGTACATGAAACTGAATGCCGGATTGATGGCGGCATGGTTCATCCGCTGATCCTGGCTGAAATATACTTTGCTCAAATTCATGGTCGACACGGTGAAACCGCCACGGATAGGAATAAAGAGGGCGGCTGTCATCAACAGAAGTGCGAGAGAGACATTTTGTCGGCGATAGGGTATCTTCAATGGCTTTCTTTCGCGGATGAGTACCATATAGAATATGTAGTATAAGAGGGCGGCGTAGATAAGCATCGCCAGTATGCCTAACAGGACAAACCAAAAGCTGACACTTGCCATAGCGTCTTTGGGCGAAGAGAAGAAATAGAAAATAGGGGTGGCATCCAGGCGGAATCCCCAAAAGCCGTACAATCCGAGGTCAATGATAAAGATGCAAGCCATGACGAAAGCGATTATTCCGAAGTAGACTTGCCGGATGCGCCGGAGTATGGACGATTTTGTCCAGGCGGAAGCTATGAGTATAAATCCCGGAATGGCGGTGAGGTAGCCGGCGAGTGAAAGATCCAAAGGCAGTCCGTGCCACATGACACTGAAATAATCGCCGAAAGACACACCGCTATATAGTTCATGGTAGTAAACCATGAAGATAGGTTTTTGAAGAACGAACAGAAGGACAAACAAAAAATAGGTCGTGAGAAATTGTATAATTCTCTTTTTCATATCTGTAAACTTAAAAAGATTGAACGGATACAAAGTTACTATACTTTTCCTTATCTTTCTTATGATGTGATGTAAAACATACCTTTTTTTCCATATCTTTGCCCTAAATGTGACAAAAAATAAGGAATGAAATGGCTAAGATTGCAAAGAAACTAACAGATTTAGTGGGGAATACCCCCTTGATGGAACTTTCCGGTTATAGCGAAAAGTATGGTCTGAAACAAAATATAATTGCCAAACTGGAGTCTTTTAATCCGGCCGGAAGCGTAAAGGACAGGGTGGCTCTTTCGATGATTGAAGATGCTGAAGCACGCGGAGCGTTGAAACCCGGCGCAACAATTATTGAACCGACAAGTGGAAATACCGGTGTCGGACTGGCAATGGTGGCTACCATCAAAGGGTATCATCTGATATTGACTATGCCTGAAACGATGAGCCTGGAACGTCGGAATCTGTTGAAGGCACTCGGCGCTGAAATTGTGCTGACGGACGGATTGGGCGGAATGGCTGCTTCTATTGCCAAGGCAGAGGAGTTGCGTGATAGTATTCCCGGTTCGGTGATTTTGCAACAATTTGAGAATCCTGCCAATGCTGCCGCCCATGAACGTACGACAGGAGAGGAAATATGGCGGGATACGGATGGTGAAGTAGAGGTTTTTGTTGCCGGAGTAGGTACGGGCGGAACAGTTTGCGGGGTAGCCCGTGCTTTGAAGAAACACAATCCGGACGTTTATATAGTAGCGGTGGAACCGTCGTCGTCTCCTATACTGGCAGGCGGGCAGGCAGCTCCGCATCGTATTCAGGGAATCGGGGCGAACTTTATTCCGAAGTTGTATAACGCATCTGTGGTGGATGAAGTGATTGGTGTGCCCGATGATGAAGCGATTCGTGCCGGACGTGAATTATCGGCAACAGAGGGGTTGCTAGCAGGGATTTCTTCGGGTGCGGCGGTATATGCAGCCCGGCAGTTGGCAGAGCGTCCCGAGTTTCAGAACAAAAAAATCGTAGCGTTGTTACCTGATACGGGAGAGCGTTATTTGTCTACCGAGTTGTTTGCATTTGACGCGTATCCGTTGGATTGATTTATTAATAATACCCGAACTATATGATAAGAATTATTATAGCATTGCTCTTTTGTTTTCCGGTTGCCATTTGTGCGCAGACCTATCAACAGTTGTCAGAAAAAGCAATCGAATGCATCGAGAAGGACAGTCTTCCCCAAGCGGAAAAACTTCTGCTTCAGGCATTGAAGCTGGAACCGAAAAATGCAAAGAACGCCCTGCTCTTTTCTAATTTAGGATTGGTACAGCGCCGGTTGGGAGAGTTCGACAAGGCCTTGGAATCATATTCGTTTGCCTTGAACTTTGCTCCGTTGGCAGTACCCATTCTTCTTGACCGTGCTGCCATTTATATGGAAATGGGAAAGACAGACCGTGCTTACACGGATTACTGCCAGGTGCTTGACGAGGATAAACAGAACAAAGAAGCATTGTTGATGCGTGCTTATATTTATGTGGTTCGCAGGGATTATCCGGCTGCACGGATTGATTATAACCGCTTACTTGAGATTGACCCGCAGAGTTACAGCGGCCGTTTGGGACTGGCTACTCTTGAACAGAAAGAGGGAAAGTTTCGTGAAGCTCTTGATATTCTGAACAAGATGATTGTGGAAGATCCTGATGACGCAATACTTTATGTCGCCCGTGCCGATGTGGAGCGTGAGATGAAACACGATGATTTGGCATTGGTGGATTTGGAAGAGGCTATCCGGCTGAACGCGTCATCGGCAGATGCTTATCTGTTGCGTGGAAATATCTATCTGACTCAAAAGAAGAAAGCATTGGCAAAAGCTGATTTTGAGAAAGCTATCTCTTTGGGAGTACCGCCTGCTGATTTGCACCAACAACTTCAACAGTGCAAGTAAAGCTATAATTAAGCAATTATATATTCCCGATTAGCATAAAGGAAAGCCCTTTATTATAAGAGTCGGTTCGTTCCACCTAGGCAGGGCAGACGCATTAAAAATTATTTTCCTGTAAAAGTTGTGACAAATAGTTTTC